>Ga0183100_1000007_pt1 | contig 349592 bp, 306 predicted proteins | sample Biomet2_FD_127789 | JGI IMG/M metagenome (GOLD analysis project Ga0183100, IMG submission 127789) | Microbial communities from bioreactor (seeded with anoxic lake sediment) at LBNL, California, USA - Biofuel metagenome 2 | ecosystem: Engineered > Bioreactor > Anaerobic > Unclassified ...
GGCCAGGGCGAAGATAGGCGAAAGGGTGGCCGAGCTGGAAGCGTGGTGCTTCCTATCGGGGACCGATTTCAAGGTAAAAGACCGATATTAGGCCGATTCCCCATCAACCATTTTGTAAATTCTTCTATTTTTTTAAAATAAAGATGCCGAAGTATAGTCATGAAAACGTATTATTTGGGCTTTGTCGTTCTTTGAGGCATCGGGGGCCTCTCGGCAAACCCCTGCTCTTTTCCAGTCGGTTTTAATGCCCCTTGTTGAATATGCCTCGAGGTGGTGGCCAAGCGCTGAGCTTAAGACGAGAATTCACCCGAAAGAAAACCCTGCATTTCTCTCAATCGAAGGAGGGTGCAGGGCTTTGCTTTCTAGCGGCCGAACTTGTCGGTGAGGTAAGCGATGTAGGGTTCGGCGGTGAGGGCTTTTCCCGTCACCTTTTTGATCCACTCGGCGGGCTTCAGATAATCGTAGGCGTAGTCGTGCTTGGCGAACCAAGCGAGGATTGCCCCGAAATCGTTGGCTTTGATCTTCTCGGAGAGGTGGATGTCTTTCTCCATCGTCTCTTTGATCATCGCGCCGTAAATGTTGCCTAAGGCGTAGGAAGGGAAATAGCCCCATAACGCTTCCGACCAATGAGTGTCTTGCATGCAACCATCCATGTCGTTTGGGACGTCGACTCCAAGATAATCGTGGTATTTCTTCGCCCAGATCGCCGGGACATCCTTGCCCTCGATTTTGCCATTGATCAAATCTTTTTCGATTTCGTAACGGATGATGATGTGAAGCGAATAAGAGAGCTCATCGGCTTCGCAGCGGATCAACCACGGCTCGACTTTATTGATGAGGTGGTAGAAGTCCTCGTCGTTCATGTAGTCAAAGCCCGGATCGAGCGTCTCGGCGCAGGCCTTCTTCATGATTGGCATGAATTCCTTGCTGCGGCCAATCAGGTTCTCGTAGAAACGGCTGTGCGTTTCGCAGATGGCAGAGGTCGCTAAGGATTCGACGTAGTTATCATAGAGCGACTGCGGCTTGTTCTGGAACTCGAGGCAATGCCCGCCTTCGTGGAGGCAGGTGAAGACGTTGCTGCGCCAATCATCGATTAGGTATTTCGTGGTTAACCGCGCGTCGAACTGATGATTGTCGTTGCTAAAAGGGTGGGCTGAGACACGGAGAGCGCCGCCCGCCATGTCGTAATGGATGATTTCGAGCATCTTGCGTCCGAGGGCCTCTTGTTTTTCTTCGGAGTAGATTTTGAGTTGGGGCAAAACGAAGCCCTTTTGATTGGCTTTGGCAATTTTAAGCAGTTCGATCAATTTGAGTTTGAGCGGATGGAAAACGGAGTCGACGTATTCTTCTGTTTCCCCCGGCTCGTAAGAATCGAGGCAGGCATCGTAACGGGTGGCCATGCCGGGCTTTTTTCGGACATCAGCGACTTGGCGCGACACCGCGATCAAACGCTGCCAATAGGGGAGCCAAGCGGCAAAATTGTTCTCGGGGCGATACTTCCGCCACATTTCATTGGATTTGCTGATGGCATTCTTGTACTCGAGATATTCCCCAAGCGAGAGTTTATCGAGCAAAGTGACCTGCTCATAAAGCGCCTCAAATAGCCTCTTTTCTTCGGCGGAGGCCTGCGGATCGTTAAGGCCTGCTTTAACTTCGGCGGCGAAGTCTTTTGCTTGGAAGATCTTGGCCTCCTCCCCGGCCCAATAATCTAAGAGGCCGCCTTCATCGGCTAAGCCTTTTTCGCCACATGTTGTGGCGAGATCGTAATAGAGAATCGCGCTCGTGTGGTCGATTCTTCTCTTTTGCTTGAGATAGGGCTCAAGTGCCTTGAAATGCTCGGAATGTTCCATAAAATATAGGCTCCTTTTCTTTCGATAATCTTAGCAAAATCTTCTTCGACCTTAATTTAGGCGAGAGAGACAAAGTCCTTGCTTGAACGGATCAAACGCCCTTCATCGAGGGCCTCTTCATCCGGCAATTGTACCATGAGCCGGCTGCTCGAAATAAAGGAATCGTAGGTCAGATAATCCTCAAACGGGACGATGACGGTCGAGACAATCTCATCGTAGACTCCACCCCGCAACATCTCGCTGAAGCCCATCCCTAACGGGCGGACGAGGTAACGTTTCCCATCCTGAGTGTCTACCATGATCGCCCCTTCGCGCGAAAGCGAATGGAAAATGAACTTCGAGGAGATCGCCATCCGCAATCCTTCTGTCGTGTCTTTCTCGTGGGGCGTTAGCGGACGGCGGAGCGCGAGGATGTAGCGGTTTAAGTAATCGTCGCGGTGGGCATAGAATTCCTTTTTGATTTTCTCCATGTCGTCCCAAGGCATATCGCCAGTCGCCACATCGCCGGCAAGATGAAGTGTCTCTTTGGCGAGGTTATATACCCCGACGATGGTGTCCTTGAAGGGGAAGAAAATCTCCGGACCGATGTCTTTTTCGTCGATCTGTTCGATCGTGTGGCTCGTTTTTTCTTGGACGATGGCGATCTCTTTTCGGGTGTGACCCATCAAATACCATTTGGGGACGCTATCGTTTACTTCGTGATAAGCCTCGCTCTTCGGATTATTGTCATTATCATCGCCGTAAGTGGCGCAAAAGGGCTCTTCGCGCGAGGAGAAAAGGTGATCGGCATCCATCGTCTCGCCATAGATCAGTTGAGCGCTCTTCTTGAAGGAAGGAAAAAAGAAGTGATTGGCGTAGGCAATCACGTCTTCAGAGGGGTAAGAGGCATAGAGGAGGCCCGGATATTTCTCGCGGAGGGCTAAGAGTTTTTTCTTCTCTGGTGCAGCCATCATCCGTGCGAGTCCTTTTTTGGTGTAGCGGTAAAAACAGGCAATCGGGAGGAGAGTGCAATAGAGCTTGAGTTCTTTGGCGGTGATTTTCTGGACGAGATTTTCGTTGGCTCTTTCGATCAGGGTAGGGGTATCGACGAGGCCATAGCAATCCAGAAGGCCCTTCACGTAGCAGACTGTCGTGATGGAATTGAACAGCTTTTCTTGGTCTTCCGCTTTCATCTGATTGAGTAAAGGCAGATAGTCGGCATTGAATCCTTTTTCCGGGTCGGCGATGAAGAAGCGTTCAAGGAGGGCAAAATCATCTTGGTTTATGCGTGGATCCATCCAGCCCATCGGTTTCTCTTTTCCATCCGAAAGATTCTGAATGTAGTGATATGTATCGAGGCTGAGGGCGGTGTAAAAAAGCCAAGGCGAGGCAACGAAAAAATCGAGGATTTCCCGATACATCTGTTGGCGGGAAACCTTGGAAAAAGCCTTGGCGTCATCTTCGAGGAGAAAGAGGTAATCATCGAGGTAAAGCTGATGCTTGTTCCGTTCATCAGCCCACGTGGCATTTTGATAACTCATGGAATCATCATAATCCAAAAGGAAGGAGAAACAACCAAAGAAAAAGAGGCTCGCCTTCGCGCGTAGCCTCGTTTCGAAGTATTCAGGCTTTTTTCGCCTGTTTGAGCGACAAGCCAATCCGTTTGCGGGCTGAGTCGACCGAGAGGACTTTGACCTGAACAATCTCGTTTACGTGGACGACTTCAAGAGGAGAAGCGACTCGTTCATCGGACATCTCCGAGATGTGGATCAAGCCATCTTGGTGGACCCCGATATCGACGAATGCGCCGAAATCGACGATGTTGCGGACGGTGCCATTAAGAATCATGCCAACCTGAAGATCCTTGATGTCTTTTACCTGGTTCGAGAGAGTGGCACTGCGAGCTCCTTCTCGCGGATCGCGCCCGGGCTTCTGCAGTTCGCTGACGATATCCCTGAGTGTCTCGATGCCAACGCTGAGTTTGGCAGATAATCCTTGCAAATCCTTGATGGATGAGAGAACGATGCTCGCTTTTGGGGTGCCCAGTTCGCTGATATCAAGTCCGATTTCCTGTAAAAGAAGAAGGGCGGCGGAATAGCTTTCGGGGTGGACGGCGGTGTTATCGAGCGGGTAGGCGCCGGCGATTCGTAAGAAGCCTGCGCATTGCTCGAAGGTTTTCGGCCCGAGTTTCGGGACCTTGTGGAGGTCTTTTCGGCTCTTGAAGGGGCCGTTGGCGTTCCGATAGTCCTCAATTGCCTTGGCCAAAGATGGGCCGATGCCGGAAACGTATTTTAATAAGGAATAGGAAGCGCTATTGAGATAGACGCCGACTTCATTGACCGAGTCCTCGACGACGCCGTTGAGGGCGGCGGAAAGCTTCTTTTCATTCATGTCGTGCTGGTATTGGCCGACGCCCATCGCTTCCGGATCGATCTTGACCAGTTCGGAAAGCGGATCTTGGAGCCGGCGCGCCAACGAGATGGCTGAACGCTTTTCGACGTGGAGGTCCGGGAATTCTTCCGTGCCTAAAGGCGAAGCGCTGTAGACGCTCGCTCCCGCTTCATTCACGATGACGACGGGGATGCTCAAACCTGCTTTTTGCAAGGTCTCGTTGATAAAGGCTTCGCTCTCGCGGGAGGCCGTCCCATTGCCTAAAGCGATGTAATCGATTTGATCCTTTTTCAAATAGCCAAGCAAAACCCGCGCGCTTTCTTCTTGACGGCTATTTCCGCCGACGGTCGGATAGATGACATCGACGTGAAGGAGTTTGCCCGAAGCGTCGACGGTGGCGAGCTTGCAGCCATTGACAAAGGCGGGGTCAAAGCCCAAAACCCGTTTGCCCTTGAGCGGGGCGCCGAGCAAGAGCTGTCTGAGATTATCTTTGAATAAAAGGATCGACGCGTCTTCGGCTTTGAGGAAGAGATCGGTCCGGATTTCGTTTTCGACGGTTGGGGCGATCAGACGCTTGTAGGCATCTTCGGCACAGAGGCGGATTTTGCTTTCTAAGGGGGAATGGGGCACGAGGTAAGCGCGGGTGATCAAGTTGATCATCGTCATTTTGTCGTAAGCGAAAGAAACGCTCAATCCTTTTTCGTTCACGCCGCGATTGAGGGCAAGGGTTTGGTAGTTCTTCACTTGGTGGACAGGGCAAGAAAAAGCGGCATAGGAAGCATACTTTTTCTCAACGTCATCTTTGGTTTCTTTGCTTTCTAAGCGGCCCGATTTTTCAATGTAGGCTTTGGCCTCATCGTAGAAATGGGGGACATCCGCCATCAGTTCGGAAACGATGTCCTCGGCTCCTTGAATCGCCTCTTCAGCTGTGGTTATTCCGCTGTCGGGTTTGAGCGATTTTTCCGCATCGGCTCGGAATTGATATTCGCTGACTTTCTGGGCCAAAAGTTCTTCGCTTAACGGCCCCAAGCCGGCTTCTTTGGCCATCGAACCCCGCGTCTTTCGTTTTTTCTTATACGGACGATAAAGGTTTTCGAGTTCGCTCAATTTGACGCAGGCTTCGATTTGGTTTTGCAGTTCTGGGGTGAGTTTGCCTTGTTCCGTGATGCTATCGAGGATGCTTTTGCGCCGGTCTTCGAGGCCTTGCAGATAGACCAAACGTTCGGAAAGATTGCGGAGGGTCACATCGTCGAGCGAGCCGGTGACTTCCTTCCGGTAGCGGGCGATGAAAGGGACGCTATCGCCTTCCTCGAGGAGTTTCAAAGTCGCTTCAACTTGCTCTAAGCGGATGCCCAATTCTTGGGCCAAAGTTGCAGGGATATTCATAACGGGTCTTAGTTTATCTTCTTTAAAGCTTCTTAGCCATATGCAAAGCGGGAATTTTCAAAGTCCCTCTTTCGCTTTCCTTTCCTTAGGGTAATAATACTTTTACCGAGGAAATGGAGGGAAAAACCATGGGGATCATCTTCGATGCCGCAGGCCTTGAAATCGATTGGAATAGTGCCGATACCATCGTCATTTGCGCCTTGGCCGTCTTTATGCTCATCGGTTTAATTTTTGGGGCAAAGAAGGTCGCGGCCCGCATTGTGGGCCAGTTTGTGGCCGTCGTCGCTTCTTTGGCCTTGGCCAACGTGATTTTGAAAAACGTCGCTCCGATGGATTGGTATCAAAATGTTATCAAAACTCTTTGGAATAATGCCATCCTGGTCAACTGGGTCTTTTATGTTCTTTTCTCCGGCGTCATCTATGCGGTTCTCTTCTTGCTTTGGCGCCTCGTTTTCAACCATTTGATTGACGACCTGAAGGATTCGCCGATTCTTTCGAGAATCTTCGGCATGGTGCTCGGCGCTTGCGATTGGGCGATTATTCTTTTCGTGATCGTCTTCTTTCTCACGATGTTGCCAAGCTGGTTCGGCGCCAGCACGCCTGAATGGATCACCAATGCCTATAACACCCTTCAAACTTCGGCGATTTCGAACAAATTGGTCGAGCTCTTCGATTCGTTGATTAATCTCTTGGGCGCCAACGCCCATCCGTGAGCCCTATGGATCGCCCCGAAACCAAAGTTGCCGATCCCTATAATCGTTTCCTCACGCTTTCGGACACGTTAAAGATCACCCTCTATCCCTATGAGGAAGTCAGGGCGTTGATTCGTCTGCCCGCCAAGAGTCCTTTTTTCCGTTTTACGACGCCAAAGATTCGCCAAAAAGGCCTGCAAAACGGCCATGGATGGGATAAATCCCTCACGGATTTGCTCGCTTTCGAAATCATCAATGATATCAAAAGTCGCTCGGTCGTCCTTCATTTTTATGTGGGCCCGGGCGTGGAAAATGAACGGCAGAGCTGGATTCATTACGCCCTTGAGAAGGGCCAGCCTTTCCTCATGGGTCGGAGCCTCTTCGAAAACGGCAAGCGGTGGCAGTCAGTTTACGATTTGGTTTTACTTGATAAAGACAATTATGACCAAAACGAAGATTTTGTCACCGAAGTTTTGGCCCGAAATCTCAATGGTTTTTTGCGGCAGAAACTGCCGTTTCTTGAACGAGCGATCAGCGAGAAGAAATAGTTGCGATAGCATTGCTTTTGTTGGTCTTCTTTTGAGCCTTGTTCGTTGAAACTCAGCCCAAGGAGCGAATCGTTTTTTGCTCGTTTGAACCGGGAGCCGAAGTGGATTTCAAAAACTCTTCATGTCTCCCTTTTTCATCTCAAAAGAGAGAATTTTACATTTTAGTTTTTTTCAGGAAAATCGAAAAATCGATAAAGAAGATTATGAATGAAACCCCCTTAAGGGGGTTTATGTTGAGCTTTTTTTGGGTGATGTAAATCGTTTGAAAGTTTTCATGTAAGGGCTTTCATAAAGTCATTGAACACTTTCTTTCACCTTCCTATAATTTGAGCATATGAAGAAAATAATGTTCGGGACGATGCTGGTGGCGGGTCTCGTTTCGCCCCTCCTCGTCGGCTGTGGCCCAGCCAGTGCATCTTCGCAAAACGAGAGCGGTGACAGTGGCGATGTCTCTTCATCATACTCATCGAGCGTCTCTTCTCAGGATTTGAGCGGGGCCGATCTCACTTATGTCAACTGGAACCTTGGTACCGCCGATCAGAACAACCTTGAACGGCAAATGGTCGCTGCTTTCAACGCCAAGTACAAGAAGAACGTCAAAATCGTCGAGAACATCAATACCAATGCCTACGAAGACGCGATTGTCGCCATGGCGGCGAAAGACCAGATGCCCGACGTCTTCATGCTCACTAATACCACCTTTGGCTTATCGAACCAGTATTTGGCCGATATGACCAGCTATGCGAGCGCCGATGCCGATTGGGGAAAGATTCCGGCCTCGGTCGCCGATGCCACCAAGTATAAAGGCAAGATTTACGCGATCCCTTTCGCCATCCATATGATGGGCTACTTCGAGAATGAGGAATTGCTTGATAACAAGAACCTTTCGAGCCTCTCCGTATCGCCGAAATGGAATGATTTCTACAACATCGTCACCACGCTTAATCAGCCGACGAACGGCATCATGGGTCTCAACATTGAGACCACCCTTTTTGAGTGGTATCCTGCCCAACTAAACGCGAACTATGGCTGGTATTCCTTCGATGGGGCCAAATATAATCTCGACAGCACCGAGTTTGCCCAAGCGATGGAACTCACCAAAACCATCCGGGCGAACAAATTGACGTTTGACAGTTTGACCGCTTCCGAAAGGGAGTCGCTTGGCTACACCGACTCTGTCAAGTTCTGGAACGATGGCAAACTCGGCTTACGCTGGGGCTATACCTATGAAATTCCGGATATGATCGCCCACAGTAGCTTCGATAAGAAATTCATCGGCGTCCCGGGCGGACGCACTCCGATTGTCGGCGATTACCTTGGCGTTTCGCCGACCTGCAAGAATCCGGAACTTGCCTATCAATTCGCCAAATGGATGTCGTTTGACCCCGATGGTATCAAGCAGCGCCTATCCTTTGACCCCGATGGTAGCTTGTTCTCCTCGCTTCCCTTATCGACGGACTCGAGCGTCATCTCGGCTTATTTTGATGCAAAGTATAACCGGGTCCCTGGCCTTGAAGACGCTTTTAAGGCCAGTGACAATAGCGTTGTTGAAGGCGTCAAGATTATTCCGGGCTATGGTCTCAGCCGCTGGACGGCTCGCGCTGGCAAAAGCGTCACTATCACGGTCAACGGCCAATCCGTCACCAATCCGCAGGTGGGCCAGCTGATCGATCAATGCTGGCTTGGCAACGTTAACTTCGCCGATTATTCGAGCGGCCTCAACGCGATTGCCAACAAATGCTATAACGATGCCTTAGCGAGTTTCTCAAGCATCTATTCTGCCATCAATCCCAACGTCATCTGAAAGGCTTCTCGATGGAGAAGAAACGCCTGAGTCAAAAGCAGAAAAAGTGGATCATCCTTGGGACGATCGTCTTCGTTGCGGTCTCAGGCGGTGTCGTCTACCATTTCGCCAAGCCGAAGAACTCCCTCGATTTCTCCACAGCCAAAACCTATTGGAAAAATGAGCAACAGTCGACTCCAGGCGGCGTCAAAATCGCTTTGACGCCTCTTTCTTATGTCAGCATAAGCGATCCCGTCTCGGGTGGGCGGAACGTTATCGACGCCTCGAGCGGATCGACCACGACCTTCTCCGTCGATGTGCCGAGCGCCGGCGCGTATTCGCTCCGCTTTGAACTTTATGTGAACTCGAGTGGAATTAACGACACCGACTTTGCTCTCGATCTCAACGGGAAAGAGGTGCTGAGCAAGATGCCGGTCCGTACTCTTTGGAGCAACGCGAGTGACACGTTCGAGAAAGATCGAAACGGCAATGACGTGATGCCCAAGCAACTGAAACGGAATGCCTTTCAATGGGAAGATGTCCGCGACTATCTTAACCGGACCGCCTATCCGTTGTGCTTCACTTTTCCCGCCGGAGTCTCAACGCTGGCCCTGCGGATGAATGAGGGCAACTTGGCGATTGGCACGGCTTATTTGCTTTCGCCGATGCCGGCGATTTCCTATGAGGAGTATTTGGCGAAAACGAGCGGTGGCATCCCAACAGGCGAGCCGATTTATCTTGAAGGGGAGAAGCCGTTTTACAAGAATGATAACTCAGTGATTTACGAGGCGAGCAAAGACGTCAACTGCACGCCTTATGAGACGTCTTCTTTGCTTCTCAATACCGCCCTTCTTTCCAAAAGCGACTATGGCCAGGAATTGACCTATCAAGTCATGGTGCCGGAAGATGGCTATTACGAAATCGGAGCGAATTATTACAACTCCATCGCCAACAAGGCCACCTTCGTCCGCCTTGCCATCGATGGATCGATCCCCTTTGGCGAAGTGGCCAATTATCCGCTTTACGCGAATGGGGCTTACCAGATGGAGGCCTTCGGGAACGCCCTCACGGGCAAAGCCTATCAGTTTTATCTGAGCCAAGGCACCCACACGATTGCTCTCGCTCTCGATGGGGCAATCTATGGCGAACTCAATGACGAGCTGAGCGCCATCATGGATTCCATCAGCGCGATCTATCTGCAGCTGCGCACCCTTTCCGTTCAAAGCGGCGATACGAGCCGCGAGTGGACGCCGGCTGAGGATTTTCCTGGCGTGGTCGATTCTTTAACTGCCTCATCGACCAAACTGAAAAACCTCTATACGGAAGTGAGAAAACGGAATGGCTCGAGTCTCCTCAACGAAGGTAACGTTTATCTCCATGACGCTTACACTTCGCTTGATGGTCTTTTGAAGAATCCCCAACATCTTCCGAACAACAGCGCCGACCTCGCCGAGGGGAGCGGTTCGATCCAAAGCGCGATCGCGAGCGCTTCCTCTTTCTTGCTCGATGGGACCTTGTCGCTCGATCGCTTGGTGGTAGCTCCCTATGGCAATAGCGCGATCTATCGGCAAAAGAGCGGTTTTTATCGCTTTGGCGAAGGGGTCAAATCCTTCTTTGCCTCCTTTGGCAAAAGCGTCGGCGCTTCGAGTGATGGCGGTCTCGAAGTTTGGGTCAACCGGCCGACGATGTACATTGATCTCATGCAGACGATGGTTGATAGCACCTTCACGAAAACGACGGGAATCAAGGTCAATTTCGAGCGGCTTTCCGATGAGGGCAAATTGATCCTCTCGGCCGCCGCAGGCACCACTCCCGATGCGGTAGTGGGTCTTTCCAACTGGCTCCCCTATGAATTAGGCATCCGCAATCTCTCGAAGAACCTTCGTGATTTCGCCGATTACAATGACGTGATTTCCCGTTTCGCCCCCGGGGCGATGCTGCCGCTCGTGGCCGATGATATCGGCTTGGGCCTCCCCGAGACTCAGGATTTCTATGTCACCTATTACCGAAAAGACCTCTTTAGCGCCGCCGGACTGAGCGTCCCTTCGACGTGGCAAAACGTCATTGATCTTTTGCCGACCTTGCAAAGGAAAGGCATGAACTATTACATTCCTCTCTCGAGCAGCACCGCCAGCAAGTCTTTGATGACGACCGCGCCGTTCATCGAGCAAAACGGGGCTTCTTTGTGGGTGGCTAACGCCGATGGGAGCATCACGACGGGCCTCGATAGCGACCAAGGGATTTCGGCGATCAAGATGATGACAAATTTCTATCTTCTCTATGGAATGTCGCTTCAGGTCAATAACTTTTTCGATTCCTTCCGCAATGGCTCGCTTCCAATCGGCGTCTCTTCGATGGAGACCTATCAGAAGCTTCAATACGCCGCCCCTGAGCTTGCCAGCAAATGGGACATCGCCTTGGCGCCTGGCATCGCGGATTCTTCTGGTGCCATCCAACGCTGGGAACCGGGCAGCGCCACCTCGTGCCTCATCATGGATAAAAGCGATAAGAGCCAGGATGCGTGGAGTTTTCTCAAGTGGTGGGATTCATCGGAAACCCAAGCCGATTTCGCCAACTCCCTCCGCAACATCGTCGGGGCCGAATACATCTATATTCCCGCCAATCTTGAGGCGTTTGACCAATTGACGATCCCAAGCGCCCACAAAGCGGTGATTAGAGAGCAGTGGAACGCGATGGCCGAATATCCGCGGGTTCCTGGCTGGTACATGCTTGAGCGCGAGCTTTCCAACTGTTGGAACAACATCGTCCTCAATGGTTATAACGCCCGAAGCGCCATCGATGACGCGGTCGACAAAATCAACAAAGAAATCAAACGGAAGATGATCCAATTCGGCTATCTCAAAGCCGATGGTTCCGCCCAGAAAATCTATCATTTTTCAACGATTGATGAGATTAAAGGATGGCAGGCGAACAAATGAAATTCAAAGAATACCTGCAAAAACGGAAGGATGCAAAGCCCCCGCGGAGCGGCTCAGCCGTGCGTCAGGCGGATTTTTCCTTGCTCCTTCTCGTGCCCTACATGCTGGCTTTCTTGACTTTCATCGTCGCCCCGGTCATCGTCGCCATCGCGCTTTCTTTCACCGATTTCGATTCGGTCAGGACCCCGAACTGGGTCGGCTTGCAAAACTACATTTATCTCTTTACTCAGGATTCGACCTTCATGCAATACATCCTGCCGAATACCCTTCTTTTCGCCGTCATCGTCGGCCCGGTCAGTTTCATTCTTTCGTTCTTTTTGGCATGGATGCTGGCCCAGTTGACTCAGGTGCCACGGAATATTTTGGCCTTGCTCATCTATTCGCCCTCTCTCGTGAGCGGGGTGGCGATCCAAGTCATCTGGGTCACCCTCTTCAATGGCGACGCCTCTGGTTATCTTAACAGTTTACTCCTCTCGTGGGGCTGGATCGACGCGCCAATTCAGTGGCTTCAGGATCAACGTTATTTGATGATGGTGATGATTATCGTGACGATTTGGGGCTCGACTGGCGTGGGTTTCCTTGCGATGCTCTCGGGTATCCTTAATATCGATCAAGAACTTTATGAAGCTGCCTATATCGATGGGTTAAGAAATCGCTGGCAAGAGGTTATCTACGTGACCCTTCCTTCGATGAAACCTCAGCTCCTTTTTGGTGCGGTCATGAGTATGGTCTCGACGCTCCAGGCGGGCGGGATCGGCGTGGCCCTGAGCGGATCGAACCCCACTCCGAACTATGCGGGCGATTTGATCGTAAACCACATTGAGGACTATGCCTTCAATCGTTATGAGATGGGCTTTGCTTCGGCCGTCAGCGTCGTTCTCTTAATCTTCATCTTCTTGCTCACCAAATTGGTTTACCGCTTCTTTGGCAATGGAAAAAAGAAAGTAGCGGCGAAACAACTCGCCTATCAAAGCGATGGCAAGCCGTATCTTATGACGAAGGGAAAGGATCAGCATGGGCGGGCGTTATCAAAGTAACAAAATCAATCCGCAATCTTTCGGACTCTCCCAGATCAAGTTCTATGTGATCTTGATTCCTTTGGCCTTGCTTTTGCTTTTGCCCATCATCTTCATTTTCACGACGGCGTTCAAACCCGCCGATGAGCTCTTTGTCTTCCCGCCGCGCCTTTGGGTCATCAACCCGACCTGGGACAACTTCGCCCGTCTTTTCAAGGCGATGTCAACCTCGGCGGTCCCAGCCTCCCGCTATATTTTCAATAGCATCGTGGTGGCGGTGCTGACCGTCACGCTCTCCGTCGTCCTTTCTGTTGCCGCCGCCTACATCCTTTCCAAGAAAGATTTCCCGGGCAAACAGTTCCTCTTTGATCTCAACACCCTCGCGATCGAGTTTGTCCCCATCGCCGTGAGCGTGCCCCGTTTCATCATCATCTCCCGCCTTGGCCTCACCAATCTTTTCATCAGCAATATTTTGCCGATCATCGCGATGCCAGTCGGCCTCTTCTTGGTCAAGCAGTTCGTCGACCAGATCCCCGATTCTTTGATCGAGGCCGCCTATCTCGATGGCGCGAGTGAGTGGGGGATCGTCCGCCAAGTGATCATCCCGATGACTAAGCCGGCCATTTCGACGATTGCGATTCTTTCTTTCCAAAGCGCTTGGGGTTCGGTCGAGGCTTCGAATCTCTACATCAATAACGACGCCTACAAAACCTTTGCCTATTACATCACAAGCTTCACGTCATCGAATACCTCGGGAGTCGGGCAGGGGATGGCGGCCGCCGCGACCCTCATCATGTTCCTTCCCAACCTCCTCATTTTCATTTTCATGCAAGCTCAAGTGATGGATACGATGGCTTATTCGGGGATCAAATGATGGAAGAATTGCGGAAGAGAAATAAAAAACGAACGCTCTTATTCTCCCTTTTTGGCGTCGCGGTTTTTGCTTTGGCAAGCGCCGGGGGAATCCTCCTTCACGAAGCGGCGGCGCCGATTCAAGTCGATGCGGGGAGCGCTCCTTATGGCACCTTCACCGCCGGCCCGGACGGGAGCCTCGTCTCAACCCAAACCGCCTATGAAGTCACTGCCTTTTATCGCCCGGGCTTCTCCAACCCCCAAGATCTTGTCTACGATTCCTACAGTGGCAACTTCCTCGTCGCCGATACGGGCAACAAACGCATCTGCATTCTTGATGGGACGGGCGCGATTCTTTCGAGCTTCAGCGACGGCCTCAGCGCGCCTTATGGCGTTTCGTACGATGCGAAGACCTACTACGTCGCCGACAAGGCGAACGCGGCGGTTGAGCTCTATGATCGGAGCAGCCTCGTTCATCTGGCCACTTATGCGAAACCCGCCAACGCACTCTTTGGCTCCTCTTCGCCCTATGTGCCTCTTAAAGTCAACGTGAACGCCAAAGGCATCTTTGTTATCTCCGACGGGGCGACAAAAGGGGTGATTCAACTCGATCTCAACGGGGCTTTCATCGGCTATGTCGGAGCCAATAAAACCGCCAAGAGTTTCACAAGCTGGCTTCAGAACATCTTCTATTCCGCCGCCCAAAAGAGTTCGCTTCTCAACGCGGCTCCGCCTTCGCCTAGCAATTTGGCTTTCTCCTCTTCGGGCCTTCTTTACACGGTTACGACTGGCGACACTTCAAGTTCGCTCAAGAAACTCAACACCCTTGGCAACGTGGTGATGACTCCGTCCTATAATCTTGCCAAGAGCGTCTCTTTGGCCATCGATTCCGACGATAACATTTTTGCTTGCACGAGCGATGGCCGCCTCGTGATCTACGATGGCTCAGGCCATTTGCTCTTCCTCTTCGGCGGTGATAGTTCCTACGCGGAAAGAGTCGGCAATCTCAAGACGCCAACAGCGGTGGCCCTCACCCCTGAACGTCAATTGCTCGCCCTCGATAGCGCTAGCGGTGCCTTGCTCTTCTACGAGCCGACCGATTTTGCCAAGCTCGTTTTCTCGGCGATCACCTATTACAACAATGGACTCTACGTCGAAGGCGAAAGCCTTTGGCGCGACGTTCTTTCGCTCAACTCCTCCTTTATTCTTTCCTACCGGGCCTTGGCGGCGAGCGACATGAAAAAAGGCAACTACGCCAAAGCCCTCTACGAGTATCAGCAAGCGCAGGATCGAAGCGGTTACTCCGCTGCTTATTGGGAGATCCGCAACGCCTGGATTCAGTCGAACATCGGCTATCTCTTCTTGGCGATTCTAATTGTGGTTCTTGCCTTCTTTGCCCTCGAGATCATTTTCCGAAAGACCGTTTGGCTCGACCAGGCCGCTTTGGTGGTCGGAAAAGTCAAACGAAGCAGGATTAGCAGGGATATCGCTTTCCAAGGAGCCTTCATCCGTTCGCCGAGCGATGCGGTCTATAGAATCAAGATCAAAGAAGGGCCGAGTCTTTGGGGCGCGAGCCTTCTCTATGTCTGGTTCATCGTTTTGCGGATTCTTGATCCGTTGGTGACTTCTTATCTCTTCAATGGGCAGAACCTTTATAACACGAGCGCCGTGAAAATCGTTCTTTTCTCGACTGTCCCGCTCTTCTTATGGATTTTGGCCAACTATTTCGTCGCGACCGTGAGCGACGGCGAAGGCAAACTCAAAGATCTCTATGTCGGTACCATCTACGCCTTGTCTCCCTATCTTTTGCTGGCTTTGCCCATCATGCTGATCAGCCGCGTTCTTACCTATAACGAACAATTCCTCTATACCCTCTTAAACATCGTCATGTATGGTTGGAGCGCCATTCTCTTATTCCGCCATTATTCGGAGATGCACGACTATTCCTTTCTTAAGACCATCAAGAACCTCTTGCTCACGATCGTCGCCTTTGCCGCCTTTATCCTTGCCGCCTACGTGATCTACATGATGGCGAGTCAATTCTTTGGCTACTTCGCCCAAGTCTTTAAGGAGGTTTTCAACCGTGGTTAAACAGAAAATCCTCTCCTTAATTGTTCTTTTCGCCTGTTTGGGCGCGCTCAGTGGCGGTACGTTCTTTGCCCTTGCGTCTGAGGGTGAAGGCGCCTCCTTGAACTCGACGCCCACCTATGCCGACAACCCCGAAACGACAGCGACGTTGAGCGTCGGGGATTATCGGCTCGATTTTGCCGCGAGCAATCTCAGTTTTCTATTGACCAACACCAAAACAAACGAAACCCTCTATAGCGGGCGAAGGGCGAATGACGATGGTCTCAATTCGGCGACCTGGAAAGGGCTTATGAGCGATGGCTTGGCCGTGGCCTATCGCAACGATGGGCGAACCACGCTCAAGCCTTATAGCACGTTAAACGCCGTAGCGAGTGTGCTCATAAATCAAAACACTCTGCAAATCGCGCTTAATTTGCGCAAAATCTCGGTGGTTTTGGAAATGGATCTCACTTTGGCCGAGGATGGGGGCCTCCATCTGAGCATCCCTTTCCGCTCGATCGTGGAGAGCAAAAAGGATGAGACAGAAGCGAAAAATCGCTATCAATTGGTCTATGTGATGCCTTATCTCGCCTTGGGCGATTCGTATGGCTTGCCGGCGGAAAAATCCTTTTTATTCGTCCCTGATGGCTGTGGGGCAATCGCGGATCTGTCGAAGCAAACCTTAGCCAGCACCGAATACGATCATCGCGTCTATGGCGAAGATCTCGGGATGCAGGGAAACAATGGCGTTCTTCGCATCGCCTCTTCCTCGCCTGAAAAAGAGATCAAGATGCCAACCTTTGGCCTCGCTTACCCCGATCAAGCCGGCGTCAGCGCGATCATCGAAGGCGGAGCGCCTTACGCCGATATCTACGCTTCCTTGGCAGGCATGAGCACGAACTACAATTTTGCCTGCGCCCGCTTCAATTATCGGGAAGAGTATTACCGCTACGTCGACCGGGCTGGGAACGGAACCAATGATTTCCTCGATGATCCCTATACGTATGATGCTTCTTTGACTTATCATTTTCTAGCAAAAGGCGCGACGCTTGGGATGATGGCCGATTGCTATCGTTCGTATCTGAAAAAGAATTCGCTTTTGCCCACTTCCGAGGAGAAAGAAGCTTCTCTCCGCCTCGAATACCTCGTAAGCGAAAGCAAGGCGACGATGTTTGGCGATAGCGAAGTGACGATGACAAGCGCGAATGATGTCAACGCCGCTTTGGCCGATCTTTCATTAACGGATCTCGGCAAGCCGAACTTGGCTTTTCTTGGCTATCAAAAAGGCGGTTGGAGTCAAAGCGATTACTCCCGTTTTGCCTACGCGAGCGCTTTGAAGGAGGGGAACTATCGTTCCTTCGCCGAAAAGGCCAACGCGGTCTCCTTCGACTTCGACTACGCTTTGCCCCGTTCTTCTTCGAAGGGATATGGCGATGGCAATCTGGCGATGAGCATCTCAAATCAAGGCATCTATTCCTACGACCCTTTGACCTACGCCAGCTCCGCCTCGACCAAAGAAAGGGTGCTTCTCAATTTAGCGAAAACAACCGACAAATTTAACCGCGATGCCACGGCTTTAAAAACGATTAGCAATGCCAGCTTCAGCCTCAAAGACTTCGGAACGACCCTCTTCTCAAGCCACTATGGCTATTTGGCCGACCGAGCGAAAGTGGCAAGCGATTACGAGAGCCTCCTCACGAAGGGCGGCATCAAGACCGATTTGGGGATGCCAAATGCCTATCTTTTGAAACAGGCCCAGTCGATCATCGAAACCGACGTTGAGTCCTCCTCGTATTATTTCGCTCCCTATAGCGTGCCTTTCTACACGATGGTCCTCTCGGGCAGCACCTCTTTCTATTCGAAGCCGCTCAACCTCAATTTCGATGGCGATACGGCCTTACGGCTCATTGAGCACGACGTCAATCCTTCCTTCTTGCTGACTGGTGCCGACAGCATCAGTTTGTATCAAACATCATCGAGCTATCTTTTTTCGAGCGAATACTCCTCGTGGAAAGACAAGATCATCGCCTTGGCCACCAAGGTCAAATCCGCCCTTGATCCCTTCCGGGGTGTCCACATGAAGAACTATGCCCGTCTAGCCGATGGTGTCAGCGTTTCCCTCTATTCCAACGGGAAATCCCTCTATGTTAATCACACGGGGAACGATTTCGTCACGGGCTCGCTCAGCATCCCGAAGAAGGGTTATCTCATCGCATGAAAAAGATCAATTCTTTCTTCCTGCGCTTCTTCCCGAAGAAAGCGAAAAAGAACGATCCGGGCCACGAACGGAACGATTTCTGGTTCGCGATGCTTTTCTCCGCGCCTTGGCTCATCGGTTTTCTTGTCTTCTCTCTCTATCCGATCATCCAAAGCTTCATCTTCTCTTTCAATAATGTCAGCGTGACGGCGAAAGGGATCGTCCAAACGGGGACAGGTTGGGCGAATTTCAGCTCGGTTTTGACTGCCGATCCGGATTTCATTGAAGATTTGCAGACTTATTTGCAAGAAATGCTTGTTTATGTCCCCGTCATCATCGTCGTTTCGCTTTGCCTCGCTCTCCTCTTGAACTCGATCAAGCATGGCAAAGGTTTCTTCCGGACCCTCTTCTTCCTGCCGGTCATCATTTCCTCGGGTCCGGTCATCACTCTCTTTATCGACCAAGGGGTCGCCACCTTCCCCGGTGCCGCCTCGATCGATTACAGCACCCTCAGCCAAAGCGTGCCGGCCTTCTTCGTCGGCTTATTAAAAACCTTGATTACCAACTTCGTCGTGATTCTCTGGTTCAGCGGCATTCAAACCTTGATCTTCTTAGCCGGCCTGCAAAAGCTCGACAAATCGATGTATGAGGCCGCGAAGATCGATGGAGCTTCGGGCTGGGAATGTTTTTGGAAGATCACCTTGCCCGCCCTGAATCCCATCATTGTCATCAACGTCATTTTCACCGTCGTGATTCAGTCGACCTTCACCCTCAATCCTCTTATTAGCAAGATCTCGGGCGATATGTATGCGGTAGGGAAGGGCTATGGCTACGCCTGCGCCGAGGCTTGGATTTACTTTCTTGTCCTCCTCGTCGTTCTCGCTCTCTTTGTCTTGATCTTCCGGAAAAAGAACCGCAAAAGGAGCTACCAAGAACGATGAAAAAAATCATGCTTAAGCTCCAGGAAGCTGCTCAGGTTTCTCGGAAATGGCTTAAAACGAAGATGTTCCCTGCCATCAAAAAAGCAGCGCAAAAAATGGGTTTCGCCTGTAAAAAGGCCTTTGTTTGGTTTATCACGCCCACCAATGAGCGGCGGGCGCCGGCGGCAACGACGGCGATTATCGCCTTGCTCATTCTCTTTGGCTTCATTTATGTCTATCCCTTCCTTTACATGATCGCCTATTCGTTCATGGATGAGAACGACGTCGTCAATCCGCTTGTGAAATTCATTCCAACCCACCTCGTCATCGATAACTACGTCGCGGCGATCAAGACCCTCAATTACAACAAGAACCTTTGGCTCAGTTTGGGCATCTCCTTCGTCCCGAGCGCCCTCCAATGTGTCTCGTGTTCCCTCATTGCCTATGCCTTGTCCCGTTTCCATTTTCCTGGCAAGAAAGTTCTTGTCGCCCTGATTCTTTTGACCTTCATCGTTCCTGCCCAAATCACGATGATTCCGACCGTCATCACCTTGACCAAGATCAAAATCATTGACACCCTTTGGAGCTATGTGGCCCTCGCGGGCAGTGGGCAAGGGCTAAGGAGCGCCATCTTCATTTTGATTTTCTATCAGTTTTTCAATCAGATTCCGAAGTCGGTCGAGGAGAGCGCGAAGATCGATGGGGCCAACCCCTTTGTCATCTTCTTCAAGATTGGCATCCCCACCGCTCGGCCGGCTTATCTCTTGACCTTCTTGTTGAGTTTTGTTTGGTACTACAACGAAACGACATTGACCACGATTTATCTCGGCAACGATCTCACGACCCTCGTGAGTCAGCTCTTGGTCTTCAAGAGCACCTACGAAACGCTTTATACCGGCAAGAACATCAACGAGGCAGTCTACATGGCTGGCAGTTTAATGACGATCTTGCCGCTCGTCGTGATCTATTTCATCTCGCAGCGTTTCTTTGTCGAAGGCATTGATAAAGCCGGAATTACAGGAGAATAAAAATGGCAAAAAAAATCAGCAAAGTCGTTCTCTTAGCGCTCGGGAGTCTTTTGAGCGTGGTTTCCTGCGGGGGAGCGGGGGCCTCCTCGATAGCCAGCAGTTCCTCCCCGCTTTCAAGCGTGACTTCCTCCGCCGTTTCTTCGGGTCTTCTCGCGTCGAGCGATGAGACTCTCTACCTCGCGGAAATGCAGAAGTCCTTCGCCTTTTTTATTGATAGCGTCTCGAAAGATACGACCTCGCCCGCCTATGGCCTCGTGGCCGATCGAGCGAGAGGCAACATCGCCTCAACCGCCTCGACGGGTTTTGGATTAGCGGCCCTCCCAATAGGGATCAAGCATGGCTGGATCAGTCAAAGCGATGCGGAGGCCCGGGCTAAAATAACCCTGCAAAACCTACTTAAATTGCCGACGTTAAAAGGATTTTATTGGCACTTCATCATGATGGACGATGGGACGAGGAGCAGCGGGAGCGAGGTCTCGACGATCGATACGGCGATCCTCGTGGTTGGCGCCCTTATCGCCGGAGCCTACTTTGGGGGTGAGGTCGAGACCGCGGCCCAAACGCTCTACGCGAATGTCGATTGGACCGCCTTCCTCGCGAGCCACAACGGCCAAAGCCAGTTCCGAATGGCCTATAACGTCGATACCTCCTCTTTTGAAGGCTATTGGGACTATTACGCCGAGCAATTGATGCTCTATATCCTCGGGGCGGGCGCTCCGAACGAGGCCCATCGAACTTCACTCACGGAATATAATGGCTTCACGAAGAATTCGGGCAGCTATGGGAAAGGAAACAGCTTCATTTACTCGTGGTTCGGCTCCTTATTTACCTATCAGTTTTCTCACGCTTTCATTGATTTTCGCGGCTTGGTCGACAAATATGGGGTCTCGTGGTATCAGAATTCCATCGGTGCCTCGGAAGCCGCCTATCAGTGGTGCATCGATAAGAAAGGGGACTATGAAACCTACGGCGAGGGCAGCTGGGGTCTCACCGCCTGCGATACCAAGTGGGGCTATAACGGCTATCTCGGGAACCAACCCCGTGGCTGGACCAGCGATACGAGTTACGAGGCCAATGCCGCCTGCACCATCGCTCCAGCCGGCGCCCTTGGAAGTATGCCTTTCACGCCAAAGTATTCGCTTCAGGCTTTGCGGAATTACGCGAACGAGCCGACCCTGCAAGGCAAATACGGCTATTACGACGCCTACGACCTCGTCCACAATTGGACGGCGACGAGTTACATCGGCATCGACAAGGGAATTACCTTGTTGATGATGGACAACTATTTGGATGGGACGATCTGGGGGCTGTCGAAGAAGGTCGCTGGGATTCAGGATGGGTTGAGCCGCTTAGGCTTCACGGAGGGAAACGCATGAACGAATTGTTAGAGAAAGAAATCAGAGGGGGCCTTTCCTTCTTCAAGGAGGGGATGGGCAAGAACGGACTCGTTCGCGACCGCTACCCGCGCGACAAGGATTTGTCCTCCATCGCTTCGAGCGGCTTTGCCCTTGCCGCCTTTGCCATTGGCGCCCATTATCATTACCTCGAGGAAGAGGAAGCCAAACGCCTCTCGCTTCAGATTATCGACGGGGCTTTCCGCCTCAATAAAGAAGGGGGCTTCTTCTATCATTTCTACGATATGGGAAGCGGACAGCAAAAGCCCTTCAGCGAGTTGTCGGACATCGATAGCTGTCTCTTCTATATGGGCTTGCTCGTCAGCGCCAATTATTTCGGGGGATCGCTTGCCGAAAAAGCCTATCGTCTCGTCGATGAGGCAATCTGGCCGATCTGGACCTCGGCCTCGCCCTTCCTCTATATGGGCAAGCGGAACGGCCGTTTCTATTCCTTTTGGCAAGATTATGCCGAGCAGCTGATGATTTACGTCTTGGCCGCTGGGGTTGAGAATCCGGATTATCGGCTTGGCAAAGCCTATTACGATGCCTTTGCCCGGCCGGTCGGCTCCTACGACGGCCTCAGTTTCATCCACTCGGCGATGAACGGACTCTTCGTCTATTTCTTTTCGCAGAACTTCATCGATTTCCGCCATACGAAAGATGGACGCGGCATCGATTGGCACGATAACTCCCGCAAAGCGATTTTGGCCGATTGGAGCTTCTGCACCCAGAACTATCAGGGCTCTCTTTCCTACAAGAAAGGCTGGGGCCTCAGCGCTTGCGACGGACCCGATGGCTATTGCGGGGACTATGGCTGTCAGCCTGGGATGAATTACAAAAGCGATGGGACGATTGCCGTTTATTGCGCCTTCGCCTCTCTCCCCTTCGCTCCCAAAGAATCTTTGCGGGCCATCGAGTCTTATTTCGCCGACGGTTCCTTCCTTTCACCCTACGGCCTCATCGATTCCTTCAATCTCGACCGCGCCTGGCGTGACGATGGGGTGATCGGGATTGACAAAGGCATCGAACTCGTCGGCATCAGCAACTACCTCGATGAGTTCATCTGGGGGCTCCTAGCGAAAGAAAAACGGATTGTTGAAGGCCTGAGCGCCTTGAAAATAAAGAAGGAGGACTGACGATGGCAGACATCAAATTGGTGGGGGTGAACAAAATTTACTCCAACGGCGTCCACGCCGTGAGCGACTTCAACTTGGAAATCCACGATAAGGAATTCGTGGTCTTCGTCGGGCCATCGGGATGTGGCAAATCGACCACCCTCCGGATGATCGCGGGCCTCGAGGACATCACCTCGGGCGAGCTCTATATCGATGGCAAACTCATGAATAAAGTCCATCCGCGCGACCGCGATATTGCGATGGTGTTCCAAAACTACGCCCTTTACCCTTACATGAGCGTGTTCGACAACATGGCTTTTGGCTTAAAACTCCGCAAAGTCCCGAAAGGCGAGATTCGCCAGAAGGTCGAAGCGGCTGCCGACATCTTGGGCTTAAAGCAATATCTCGATTCCAAACCAGGCGAGCTCTCTGGCGGTCAACGCCAACGGGTCGCCCTTGGCCGGGCCATCGTCCGCGAGCCGAAAGTCTTTTTGCTCGATGAGCCATTGAGCAACCTCGACGCCAAGATGCGGGCGACGATGCGAACCGAGATCATTCGAATCCATCAGCGTTTGCAAACCACCTTTGTCTATGTTACCCACGACCAAACCGAGGCGATGACGATGGGGCAAAGAATCGTCGTGATGAAAGATGGGCGAATCCAGCAAGTTGACACCCCTGACAATCTCTATCTTTATCCGGTCAACAAGTTTGTGGCGGGCTTCATCGGCACTCCGCAGATGAACTTTATCGACGTGATGCTGGAGGTGGAGGAAGGGAAGACTTACGCGAGCTTTTCGCGCTACCGCCTGATTTTGCCCAAGAAACTCCTCGACCGCCTTAAGATCAACGACTACAACAAACGTCAGGTGACGATTGGCATCCGGCCCGAAGATGTGGTGGGCGAGGACTACAAGGAAACGAATGACCGTAGCAAGATGAGCGGAACGATCAAAGTCTACGAGAAACTCGGCAACGAAACCCTCGTTTATCTTGACGTCTTAGGCTTATCAAACGAAATCGTCTCGCGGAGCGGGCCGCGTTTTGCCGGAGCGATCGAAGACAAAGTTGGTTTCCATTTCAACACGGAATTTATTCAGGTGTTTGACTATGACACCGGAGAAAGCTTGCTCAAAAAATGAATATCCCTTTAAAAACTTCTTTCGCCAGCGTCTCGATGGGCGGCTTCTTTCTCGAGATCAATGCCCAAGGGCAAATCTATGAGATTAGGCGCGATAGAGTCCAGATCAACGCCTACAAAGCCACCTCGCTTTTCCCTGGGCCCTTCGAGCTTTATCTCCGCGATAAAATGACGAAAGAAGCTTATCCTTTATTCCTTGGCGCCGAGCATTTGACCCGCTTCGACAACGGCTTTCTCTACGACGGGAGCGCCCTCGGAGTCAATTATTATCTCAGCGTGATCCTCCTTGATGATTTCTCCTATTGCTTCCGCCTCGCTCTCGTCGGCGAAAGGAACGGACTCGACCTCCTTTTCGTCCACGATATCGGCTTGGCCGATGTCGGGGCCGTGAGCGGCAACGAGCTCTATGTCTCCCAATACGTCGACCATCATATCGCTCATAACGAATGGGGCTATGTGATTCTTTCGCGCCAAAATCAGGGGAAACCTCATCCGGGTTTGGCCGTCGGCAGCGTTGGGATCAAGAGTATCCATTACGCGACCGATCTTAGCCAATTTTATGGTTCTTCGAGCAAAATCACCGGCGAACCCGCCCTCCTTTTCAAAGATCTGCCCGATGTGAATAAGCAGTACGAACTCGGTGCGGCGATCCTCCAAAGCGAGATTTTCGACCTCAAAGGAAAAAAAGAGGCGTTTTTCTATGGCCTCTATAGCCCCGATGAGCCCGGCGCCTACACTCAAGCTCCGCTTCACCGTTTTCTCGAAAGCGTCAAACTCTCGAAGCTCGAAGGCGAACCCGCTCCTCTCAAGCCATGCCGCATGAAAAAAGGGAAGATTCTGCCGCTATTGGAAACGCAGGATTTCACGAAAGAAGAACTGGCCTCTTTCTATCCTGAACGGCTTGAAGAAGAGAAGAAAGGCGATGTCCTTTATTCCTTCTTCCTCCCAAGCGGCGAGCACGTCGCCACCAAAGAGAAGGAAGCGATCTTGGAGCGGAATGAGGGCAACATCCTCTACCGCCACCCCAAAGAAGTTGCTTTTACCGAGAATTCTTTCACCTCGACCGGCTACGCCTATGGCGTGTTCATGGCCCAGACGGTTTTGGGCAATACCTCGCTTCATAAACTGACCCCGGTCAATCGCGGACTCCTCGATGTGCCCCATAACCTCGGGATGCGGATCTTGATTAAGAAAGATGGCTCCTATCGTTTATTGGGCGTCCCCACCCTCTTTGAGATGGGTTTTTCCTCCAACAAATGGATCTACAAACTCAAGGACGATGTGGTGGTAGTCACCGTCACGATGGCCCACGACAAGAACGAGCTCGAACTTTCCTTCCAAAGCAAAACCGCCTACAAAACCATCGTGCTTTTCGAAGCGGTGCTCGGCGAGGGGGAACGCTTGATTCCCTTTGCTCGAGAAGACCTCGAAGACGGCCGTTTCGTTTACGCTTTCGCCGAAGGAACCTATTTCCACGACCATTACCCCGAACTCCATTACGACCTTCGCTTCTCCAGCAAGGTCAAAGAGGGCGGCGATGGCTATTTCTACGAAGATGGGCAGAATCGGCTTTCGACGCTGCAGCTCTTCCACCTTCAATCGTCCGATTTCACTTTGACTCTCGGTGCTTCATTAAGCGCCGCTCCGCTCGACTTGGAGCCGCTTGACCCCGCTCTTGAGGAGGCCTATGCCCGCGGCGCCCTCAAGAAGCAACTCGCCTTTTTTCACCTCGCCTGCCCAAACGACAAGGAATTCGCAGAGAAAACGAATTTGATTTTGCCCTGGTTTGCCTCGGGCGCCCTCATCCATTACCTTGTGCCGCACGGCTTAGAGCAGTCGGGTGGCGCTGCTTGGGGGACGCGCGATGTCTCGCAGGGACCTTACGAACTTTTCTCATCGACGGGTCACTTTGAAGAATGCCATCCTCTCATCCTCGATGTCTATTCGCATGAAATCGAGAAAACGGGCGAATGGCCGCAGTGGTTTATGCTCGACAAATATGCTTTCGCAGCCGATGATTGCCACGGCGACATCGTTTTCTGGCCTCTTCGCATCCTCGCCGATTACCTCAGAAAGAGCGGCGATAACGCGATTCTAAACATCGTGCTTCCTTTTCAGGATTCGCTTGAGAAGAGCACCCTCGAAAAGCATATGTCGCTTTCGCTTGAGGCGATCGAACGCCGCTTTATCCCCAACACGGATTTCATCTCCTATGGCGGCGGCGATTGGGATGATACCCTCCAGCCCGCCGACCCTTCGATGAAGAACCGGCTCGTCTCGCCGTGGACCCAAGAATTGGCTTATCAGACTTTAAGCGAACTCGCCTTGTCTTTGCCTAATGGCCACAACCAGGATCAATGCCGCGCTTTGGCGCTCCGGCTCAAGAAAGGCTACGACGAGCATTTCATCTTTGAAGGTGAGATCCCCGGCTTCCTCTCCGTAAACGAGGACGGCACCTTGAAGCGCCTCGTTTATTCCAAAGACCTAACGACAGGCATCCATTGTCGTCTATTGCCCTATACCCGGGCCATCATCAGTGGCCTCGCCAGCAAGAGTGACGCCCAAGCCTTCGATAAGCGGATCAGCGAGCAGCTTGCCTTCCCTGATGGGGTGAGGCTGATGGACAAGCCCGCCCATTATGACGGCGGGGTCAATCACCTCTTCGTTCGGGCGGAGCAAGCCGCCAACGTCGGCCGCGAAATATCGCTTTGCTACGTCCATGCCGACATCCGCTATGCCGAGAGTATGTGCCATCTCGGTGCCGGGGCGAAAGCGCTCGAGGCCCTCAAGAAGACCAATCCGATCAACCTCGATGAGATTGTCAAAAACGCCGCTCCGCGCCAGAGCAACGCCTATTTCTCGAGCTCCGATCCGGACTTCAATGACCGCTACGATTTCGCCAAAGGCATTGCCCTCTTAAAGGCCGGAAAGGTCGTCGTCCGGGGTGGCTGGCGCGTCTATTCCTCGGGCAACGGCATCTATATTGCCCGTTTAATCGGCGATTTGTTTGGCCTCCGGCCGCAAAAAGACGCTCTGATCATCGACCCGGTCTTGGCCAAAAACCTCGATGAAAGCACGGTGGACGTGGACTTCGGCTTCGGCCTCTATCATTTCCATTATCACGTCGGAGAAAAAGGCTGTGGGGTCAGCCGTCTCTTGCTCGACGGGAAGGACTTGCCGCTCACCCGGCTCGAAAATCCTTACCGTGAGGCCGGGGCGGTCTATCCTTTGACGGAGAAAAGCGCCCACGACTTCGATGTCTACACCTATTAAGAAAAAGCGTCGTTTCATTGAAAAAGCAAAATAAGGGGTTTTGCGGTGATTTCTCCTGCGCACGATTTATGTTGAGCGAAGATTTGCGCTTTTTTCAAAGCGCTCATCATCTCTTTTTTCTTTGATTTTGTCCCCTATAGTGATAGCGCTATGGCGAAAAGGGCCTCTGGCAAATCCTCATTGATTGAAGGAAACATCATCTTTGCCATCATCCTTTTTGCATTGCCTATCGCTCTGGGGAACTTCTTTGGCGTTGCCGCCTCTTGGGGTGACGGCTACGTTTTGAGTCACCACGTAGGAAAAGACGCCTTTTCCGGCATGGGAGTCGGCGGAACGCTAATCAGCTTTGGAGCCGTATTCGCCACGGCCTTTCCTGTGGGCATGAGCAATCTCTCCAGCCGTTATTACGTCGAAGGGGATTCTGAAAAAAGGCGCCGAAATTTCGTTTCTTCGCTCTTTCTTTCTCTATTGGTTGCCTTTGCGGTTGTCGCCTTAACCATCGTTTTGATCGATCCGCTCCTGCCCAAACTGAATTTAAAAATGGACTCTTCGCTATATGGCTATGCCAAATCTTATGCTTATGTGGCGGCTTTCTCCTTTTTCGGTACCACCCTTTACAGTTTTCTCATCTCCTACCTTCGAAGCATCGGCGAAAAAAAGATGCCTTTTGTCTTAATCGCCATCGATTCCGGATTTGTTCTTCTTTTTGACTATTTGTTTGTTGTTTTGGCGTCGTGGGGCGTTATCGGCGTCGCCATCAGCGCCATCGTCGCTCCACTTATAAGCGACCTTATTGGTTTTCTTTATCTTGCTTTTGCCTATCCCAATCTTCGGCCCCATTGGGCAGATTGGAAACTGCAGGGGAATGAAGTGAAGAAACAATTGCGTCTTTCTTTGCCTCTTTCGCTTGAACTTGTCGTCATTGCTTTTGGCTCTTTTGCCATTCAATCGGCGGTCGATGGATTAGGCGAAGATGCTATTTACGCCTTGTCTGCGCTTGGGAAATTGACATCGCTTTTGGGCTTATTCAGCAATGGGCTAAATAATGCTATCGCACCTTTTATTGCGCAAAACCTTGCTTTTGGGAAGGCTTCAAGGGCGAAAGAGGGCCTCGTTGACGAGATTGGCCTCTGCTGCCTTTGCTCATTGGTGGATATGGCCACAGTTTTCTTCGCTTATCGCGCGGTTGTTGCTTTCTTTTTGGGCGAAGCCAATTCCATGATTATGTTCTATGCTCGAAAAGAGATGCTCTTCACCCTTTTGCTTTATGCCCTGTCCCCTTTTTATGGTTCTTTCCGTTTCGCTTTGGGGGCGATCGACCGCCCTTTGGGGAATTTGATTGCCGGGTTTCTTCAACTCGCTGGTCAATTAGTATTCGTTTATTATTTTGCTTTCTTTTTTGGGGAAGATTCTATTCTCGGTGCCACGGCTTTGAGCGAAATTTTGCCCGCGCTTTGGTTAAGCTTCGAGATTGTTTATTTCTTTTTTCTTCCGCCGTCATTCGCCCATTCCGCAAAAGATTTTCCTTGCCGATAAAAGGGTGAGAAGACGTGAGCGGGCGTTTGCCCATTGCTCAAGATGATGACGAGGACTTCATTTTTCGGCGGTTTACGATAAACTAACACCCATGGAACCCTTTTTTAAAAAAGCCCAGCAAATCTATCCTTCTTCGCTTGCCAATGCCATGAATGTTTCTCTTTTTTTCGTTCAGGATTTTCCGCGAAATGAAGGGGCGGTCCTTTATCTTACGGGCGTCAGCGACTATCAGGTTTTTCTGAATGGCCGCCTTTTAGCCTATGGGCCGGCTCGTGCCGCTTATCGCACCTATCGCGTCGATTGTCTTTCCCTCCAGGGGCAGGCTGATGAAAATCGTCTTGTTATCGAACTTTCCGGTTATAATTGCAAAAGCTATACCCGAGTAAATGAATCCCCCTTTCTCGTGGCGGAGATTCGCGATGCTCATGGCGAGGTTCTTTTTTATAGCGGTCGAGACTTTTCCTGCTTTCGTAATCTATCGCGTCTTCAAAAAGTTGTCCGTTTCTCATATCAGCGCGAATTCAGCGAAAGCTATCGGCTTGATGAGCGACTCTATTTGGCGCTGAGACTTCCCAATCAGGCGGTTCTGCTTCCGGAAGTAGAGGTTGAAAGCGTGCCACACGGCACCTTTTTACCGCGCGGAGTCGAAAACCCTTCCTTGATGTCACCGCTCCTTTTCCTTCAACTCGAAGGCGGCTATTTTGCTGTTGACCCCAGCTTGAAGGTTTATGACGATCGCTATATGCATGCCGATTTTTTGGGTATTTTTCCTTCGGCTGAATGGGAAATTGACCCCAATCGGTTTATCAGTCAACTCGTTTATGAACTGGGTGAGAGCAAGCGGCATCTTAAAACCGGCGAATTTGCCACTTTCGCTTACAAGGTCAGCAAAACGGGTTTTCTTTATAGCCGCTTTCGCGTTATGGCCTCGACGCGCCTTTATCTGGTTTTTGACGAGATCGATTCCCGCGAGACGACGGAGCGAACGATTGGGATTCGTTTCTACCGGAACACGACCCACAACATCGTTTCATATGAGCTCGCCCCGGGCGATTATTCGTTGAATAGTTTTGAGCCCTATACGGCGAAATACATCCGCGTCATTGTTGAAAAAGGTGATGTTTTGGTCAAGGGGATTGGTTTATATCCCTTTGAAAACCCCTTGGCTTACCGGTTTCGTTTCTCTTTTTCCGATCCGCGGATTAATGCCATCCTTGAAGCCGGTCGCAACACCTTTGCGCAAAATGCGGTGGATATTTTGACTGATTGCCCTTCCCGCGAAAGAGCGGGGTGGCTTTGCGACACCTATTTTTCGGGTCCCGCCGAAATGCTTTATACAGGCGAGAATAGGGTGGAGCGCGCCTTTCTGGAAAATTATGCCCGCTATGTCAACCGCGGGGATCAACCCGAAAAAATGATTCCGATGTGTTATCCTTGCGATTTCGGAGACTGTGGCTACATTCCGAATTGGCCGATGTTCTATATTTTGGAAATCGAACGTTATTTGTCCCGGCACGAAGCCGCGACGCTTTTGCCGGATGCGAAAAACCAGCTTTTTGATTTTTTGGCCTGGTGTGAACGTTTTGAAAATGATGAGCATCTTTTGGAAAACCTCGAGGGAACGGTTTTCGTTGAATGGAGCCACGCCAATGATGCAGAAAGCGTTTGCGGCGTCAATTTTCCAACCAACATGCTTTACAGCGAAGCTTTGCGAGCCATGGGAGAAATGTATGGGCGGAAGGACTTGGTTTTGCGGGCTCGTGAAATCAAGGAGGTCATTCGAAAAGAGGCTTTTGACGGGCACTTTTTTAACGACAACGCGCTCCGAGACAACAAAGGGAAACTCCGGCGGAGCGGTCGAACGAGTGAAACGACTCAGTATTACGCCTTCTATTTTGACGTAGCGGCCCCGGAAGACTATCCCGCTCTCTATGCTTGCCTTTTGGAAAAACTCGGTCCAAAGAGAGATGCGATGACCACGCTTCCGAATGTTTTTCCAAGCAACATGTTCATTGGGGATTATCTTCGCCTGCTCTTTCTTTTGAAGCAGGGACGCTTTGCTCAGGCAGCCGAAGAATCGGTTGATTACTTTGCGAAAATGGCCTCACGGACGGGAACCTTATGGGAATTCGACAGCACCTATGCCTCCTTAACCCATTGTTTTGCCTCTTCAATCGCTAACATTTTGCTTGAAGTCTATACGGGGATCGCGTGGATTTCTCAGAAAGATAAGACGCTCTATCTCTCCCCTTATCCTCCGATGAGCACCTCAGGCTTTTCTTTGGAGATTCCGCTGGGGGATAAAGAAAAAGCCACCATCACCTCGCACGCGGGGAAATTGGGCTTTGTCTTGCCTGAATCATGGCAGTTGTCAAAAAGAGCGTCAGTCGGCGATAACTAATTGGATCCCAAGTTTTTCAAATGCATCGAGATAAGGCTTGCTCGGTTTAGCGTCAGTGATGATGATGTCGAGGTCTGATAAAGGGCAGACGCTGGCGACTAAAGTTTTATCGAACTTGCTATGATCGACTAACAAGATGTGTTGAGTCGAATGGGCAAGCATGGCTTCTTTGCAGCGCTGCTGCTCAATTGTTCCTTCGTTGGGGCCGGATTCTACTGAAAAGCCATGGCAAGAGAAGATAAAAGCATCGCAGTGAAAGTGGTTGATGTAGGCGATGGCATCGCCGCCAATCGTCGAAGCGACCTTGCTTTGGACCAAACCGCCGGTGATGTAGGTGTTTGCGTTGGAATTTAGCGAGAGAGAATAAGCATTTTCAAGGCCGGTCGTAATGAAGGTCACATCTTGCTTTTTTCCGAGCAAAGGAATGATTTGACCGACGGTTGTTGAAGAATCCAAAAAATACGATTGGCCGTTTTTAATGAAAGAAAGGGCGGCGGTGGCAAGCTTCCGCTTTTCAAGCACATTCGTTTGCTTTCGGACTAAAGAAGAGGTCTCGCCTGTGGATGCGCCTAAAGTGGAAGCGCCCCCGCGGACGCGCTGGATTAAACCAGCCATCTCCAGGTCGGATAAGTCTCGTCGAATGGTGGCCGGCGAAGCATAAACCATTTTGGCAAGGTCTTCGACCGAGACGAACGTTTTTTCTTTAACGATTCCCAAGATTTGATTGTGGCGTTCATCGATTAGCATAAATCCTCCTTATAATTGCTTAAAGTGTTGCATCAACATGATTAAATGTCAACATTTCAATCAAAATCAATCTCAATATTGACAAAGGAAACGATGAAAACGATAATGCACAAGGAAAGCGAAAAAAATAGCGAATTATCGAATATGTTCAAAATGGAAACACGGAATGGAAAATGGCGCATTTCTCGATTGATGACAGTTTTGATTGCTTCGGCTCTTCTCATCGGATGCCAAAACCAATCAAATTCAATCGCCTCCAGTTTTTCCGGCGAACCCGTTTCCTCGAGCAAGGAGATCGATATGGCGAATTTTCCAAATTACGTTGGTGACATTCATAGCCTAAGCTATGCCTATGGCGTCAAACAAATGACCGATCCTTATTGGTGGGGAAACGTCATTTATAACGAATCGGCCTTGATGATTTCAACGGGCAGCGAAATTGCCGCCCGCCTCGCCTATGTCCCGACCCGGATCATTTCGGTGCGGGACTATACCTTAAAGAAAGAATACGTTGAAGGAACGGATTATACGATTAGCGGAAATAAGCTCCTTTGGAAAGAAGGCTCGGCCATAACCTATTGGACCAACGATCAAATCCATGGCTTGGCTGATTTTCCGTCTCCTTATGTGAAAAAAGAATCGATCACCAATACCCTGACCGATTATGTCTCTTGGAATGGCGTGAGCGTCTATACCGAATCGCCGATTTTTTATGGGACTCAGGTCTACGTGACTTACGCGTATGACATCGCAGATTTGGATTTGACGCTTTTCCCCTCTTACTCGCTTGATGATCTGCCGCACGTGAAAGCCAAATTGGAGAGCAAAAGCCCTCTTGCCGTTTCGGTGCTTGGCGATAGCATCTCGGAAGGATGCTCAGCGAGTTTGAAATTCAATCATGAACCTTTTCAGCCTGACTTCTTTGATCTTTTCACGGAGGAATTGGGCGCGCGTTTTGGCTCAAAAATAACGGCGAATAATCTATCGGTCGGCGGAAAAACATCGGATTGGGGTTCTGAAGACGCCCAAATCAACGCTCTGATTGCGAGCGCGCCGGATCTCGCTTTGATCCATTTTGGTATCAATGACCTTGGCGCCGGATCAAGCGCCAGCCATTATTACGACAACATGGAAAAGATCATTTTGAGTCTCAATAGCAAATTGCCGAATTGCGACATCATCGTTTTTTGCCCTTTTGCTCCCCATCCCGATATCTATGACTTTGATCGGTTCGACAAATACGTGGATAAAATTCATCTCCTTTCGACCAACTATGGCTGCAAAGTTATCAACCTGTTCGCTCTTTCGCGTCTGTTGAATCAGAAAAAAGACTTCTATGACGCGACGGCCAATGGCATTAACCATCCCAATGATTTTGGCCACCGGCTTTATGCTCAAGCGCTTTTGGCGAATTTCGTCAAGATTAAATAAAAGGAGGCTTTTGCCTATGAAAAAGATGAATGTCGTCCTACTTTCGGGTTTGTTCATTAGCATGGCGCTTGCCAGCTGTGGCGGAGAGGGATCCAGCGGAAATTCAACGGCTGGCGCTTCGTCCTCGTTTAATGTCGAGGTCGATCCGAATATCAAAGCCACGATCTCGATGCTGATCCCGAGCGGAAACGAAAACGAAACGATGATGATCGATAAGGTCACCGAGGGGTTCAATCTCAAGTTTCCTAACGTTACCATCGAGAAAAATTATGTTTCTGTCTCTTCCTATGAGGCCACCGTTCGAAACCAATCGATGGCGGGTTCCTTACCCGATATCGTTTGGACCAATTCGCCTGAATTCTATTTTCTAATTAAAAACAACATCGCCGAACCGCTCAACCCGTATATCAGCGCAAGCGAAGGGGCGGGGGATTTCGATTTCAAGACCGATTTCAAGACGGCTTATTTCGATATGGGATCGGCCAAAGGATCCTATTATGTGGTCCCGCGTTCGGCCGATTCCGTCGTCACGTTCTACAACAAGAAGCTTTTAAGCGACGCCGGCATCGATATGACCAAGATCAAAAATGGCTGGACTTGGTCTGATTTCACGTCCATTTGCGCCCAATATCGGACTTATCTTGACAACAATGGGCATAGCAGCGATTACTACCCCGTTGATGCCAATCTCCTAGGCTGGAATTCCGTTTCTTATCCGATGCTAAGGAGCTTTGGTTCCGATGTCCTTGATGAGTCGGGAAAAGTAATTATCGATTCGGCAGAAACGCGCACCGCTTTGGCCTTCATGCAAGACATGATCAGCAAACGTTACACCGTCAAAACTGGAGATACGTCCGGCTCTTCCTTCGAAATTGGCACAGCTCCGTTCATTTTCCAGAGTGCTTCGTTTTCGCTTTATGATGACAAACGGGTTCTTCACAACAACGTTGATATCGTGAACTTCCCTCTCATCACTGGCACAGGGACCCCGAGCACGCCGAAAATCGGCGCGGGCATTGCTGGTTATACGATCAATAAAAAAGCCTCGAATAAGGCTTTGTGCTGGCAGTATCTGAATTATCTCCTTTCCAAGGACGGCCAGAACGCCTTGGCTGAAGGCGGCTTGAATCTCGCACCGATTCGGAATGATCTCAACGATTACAAGACGGCGAAATGGGGCGAAGGCTACACCACGGCCAACCTCGACGCCTATTTGGTCTATGACGAATATAAGATCGCCGAGGAATATCTCGGTCGGGTCGATCCGAAATATATGGCCGATCTTCAATTGGCCTTCCAAGACATGATCAGCGACGCGACGATGCTGCGGAAAACGATCGAGAAGACGATTGATGATGCCGTCTCGAATTTTGAGGATGCCCTTAGCGCATAACCTTCATGCTTGGGCTCACCTTTCAACGTCCAAAATTTAACGCCAAGACCTCCAAGATGAAGCGAAAGGAGGCGCTGAGCGGCTGGCTATTTGCCTCTCCGCTTATCGTCGGCCTTCTGCTCTTCACTTTGGTGCCGATGGTTTGCTCCCTTTATTGGTCTTTCTTTGACTATGATGGTCTAACCACCAACAATTTCGTTGGTTTTGGCGAGTATGCCAAGATTTTCACGGACAAGTCGATGAGCCAAGTGGCTTTGAACACGGTCATATATACCTTCGTTTCAATCCCTTTGAATTTGATTCTTTCTTATTTGCTAGCCCTCTTGGTGAACAACGAGCATCATTTCACCAAGGTTTTCCGAGTTTTATATTACTTGCCTTGCGTGATCCCGGCCGTTGTCAGCGGCCTTCTTTGGAAAGATATCACGGACAACACTTATGGCATCTTCAACCAAATTCTGACGGGAATGGGGCTGCCGAAATTCAGCTTCTTTAGCGAAGCCTCGACTTCAATGTTTTCTCTCTTGCTCATGAATTGCTGGGGTATTGGGGGTGGCATGATTCTTTGGCTCAGCGCCTTCAAAAACATCCCGACGACTCTTTATGAGGCCGCCAAGATCGATGGCGCGAACGCTTGGCAGCGTTTCGCTCACATCACGATTCCGCTTTCGACGCCGATTATTTTCTTCAACGTCGTCACTTCGGTTATCGGGACGCTGCAATATAACGGCACTTTGGTCATTGCGGCCCGGGGTGGACGCGGCATCGACGATTCGCTCTATCTCTATGGGGTCAAGATCTATTGGGAGGCCTTCCAGCGCGGCCAAATTGGCTATGCCTGCGCCCTCAGCTGGACCCTTTGCTTAGTCATCTCGGTCTTCACGTTCGTTCTTTTTAAAACCTCGAAGTGGGTCTTCTATGGGGAGGATGCTTGATTATGACATGGCGTTTATCTCCCCGGACCAGCCGTTCTGGTGATGAAATCTACAAAAAAGACACCCAAGCCAAGATTTGGAATGACAGCAAGATTAGTTTGCTTTTCCTCGGAATGGCGGTTTTGGCCATCGTCTTGCTCTTCCCTTACGTTTTCATGGTCAACAAGAGTCTGATGACTTCTGAGCGCGTCATTGATCCGAATCCGAAATTCTTTCCCGATTGGGCCGATTTGCAATGGTCGAACTTCATCACGCTTTTTACCACGAAGCAAAACGACCTCGATTTCGGCAAAGCCCTTCTCAACACCTTCATCATTATCGCTTTTGATATCATCGCCATTCCGCTGTCTTCTTCGATGGCCGCCTTTGCTTTCGCCAAATTGGAATGGAAAGGTAAAAACGCGATTTTTGCATCGATGATGCTGACGATCACTCTGCCTGGCATCGTTACCCAAATTCCGCTTTATGTCATCTATTCAAAAATCGGCTGGCTCAATACCTTGCTTCCGTTTACGATTCCCAACCTCTTTGGCGGCGGTGCCATGTATATCTTCCTGATCCGCCAATACATGATGGGGATACCGAATGAGTTGATCGATGCGGCCAAGATCGATGGCTGCGGCAACTGGCGGATCTATTGGAACATCATTCTGCCCAACTGCCGGACGATTCTCATCTACATCATGGTCACGGTTTTCATGAGTTATTGGGGCGATTATTATGGTCCCTTGGTTTTCATGAACAGCTCCGATGCGCCTTACACATTCGCGTATGCGCTTTTCAAAAGTTCGGTCGAGGGCGATGCTTCGACCTCTCTTGCCAATATCCGGATGGCGGGCGGCGTCTTCATGACTTTGATCCCGACGATTCTATTCACCGTCTTCCAAAAAGAGCTAACCAATGGCGCCCTGACCTCGGGGCTGAAAGGATAAAATGCACAAGCGCGAACTTCGTTTTATTTTCTTACTCTCTTTCTTTGGACTTCTTTTGCCATCCTGCCAGAAGCCTTCCGTTTCTTCGACGAATTCGCTCAGCGGATCTTCCCAAACCACGAGCAGTTGGGATGGCAAGAGAATCGTTGATAACCGCGGGCTTTCAGCGGAGCAATACACCCGCATGAACACCGTTGGCACCGATGGGCTGGGCCGCGAATTAAATGCTGGCGACAGCGAGAATTCGCGTCAAGTCGGGATGTTCTATTTTCTTTGGCATGGCGCCCACGAAACGGGTATTTACGACATTACCCAGCTTTTAGCCAACGACCCCGATGATCTTTGGTCGCTGGAGGACAACCCTGCCAGCCCGATCAACGCTTTCCATTATTGGGGTGAACCTCTCTATGGCTATTATCGAAGCGAAGATCCTTGGATTTTGGCGCGCCATCTTGAGCTTTTGACGATGGCGGGAGTGGATTATTTGGTCTTTGATACGACCAACGCGGTGATTTATGCCGATACGGTTGATGCGCTTTGCGAAACGTTCATCGCTGCTCAGAAACAAGGCTGGAAAGTTCCGAAGATCGCTTTTTATACCAACTCTTCCAGCGCCAGCACCCTTTCGAGCATCTATGAGCGGTGGTATAAAAACTACCGCTACTCTTCGCTATGGTATTCGGTTAACGACAAGCCGCTGATTATTGGCGTTTCGTCCTCTCTTGATGACGCCCACTATGCCTTATTCGAAGATTTCTTCACCTTCAAGGAATCCCAATGGCCGACGATGCGCCCCAACAAAAAGGAAGGTTTTCCTTGGATGGATTGGGATTATCCCCAAACCAATTATAACGGCACAATGTCAGTTTCGCTGGCTCAGCATCCGGGTTCGGCCATGTCGCAGCAGGCCTTGTCCAATTGGGGACGTGGCTTTGACTTCAAGCTTTTTAAGAACAAGAGCGACAACGTCAACCAAGGAACGAATTTCCAAGGCGAATGGGATACGGTTTTCTCCAGCCTTGGCACCGATAACGAGGTCAGCAATGCCTTCGTGACGGGTTGGAATGAATGGATGGCTGTGAAGCAAAAACTCAGCGTTGATGTCCCGGTTTTTTGCGACACGTTCAACGAAGAGTATTCCCGCGACATCGAAATGATGAAAGGCGGCTATGGCGACAATTATTATTTGCAATTGGCCGAGAATGTCCGGCGCTTTAAATGCGGAGAGGCTCGCCATTACGTTTACGATGAGAAGACGATAGCGGTAGATGACTTTGCTTCCGGGCAATGGGATAACGTCAAGGCGGTTTATCTCGATATGGCTGGCGATGCGCTCAAGCGGGATTTTGACAACTGCTGCCGGAGTGCCAAATATACGGATGATTCGGCCCGCAACGACATCATGAAAACTTCAGTGACCCATGATGCGAGTTCTCTTTATCTCAAAATCGACTGCCTCAACGCCATTACGCCTTTGATTGCCGGGGACACCAGCTGGATGAACGTTCTGTTTGATTCCTGCCAGGAAGCCAACGTCAAATTCGCCCATAATTTTGACTTCATCATTCGGACATATTCTCCGGATGGCAAGGCGATTCTTGAAAAGCGGGGCGAGCAAGGCTGGATCTCGGCGGGCGAGGCCCGTTATGCCTATCAAGGGAAAACCTTGCAAATCGCCATCCCCTTGGCTTCGCTTTCTTTAAAAGAGAGCGCCGCGCATGTTCGTTTAAAGGTGAGCGACCACGTGAGCACGCCTGAAGACATCGCTGACTACTACGTTAGTGGAGACAGCGCTCCGATTGGGCGTCTGGCCTATGAATATGGTTTTTAATCGGAGGCTGTTTTTTATGGGCTTGGCTCTCGTTTCTCTTTGTTCTTCTTGCCATGGCGAGGCGGTGCCTTCTTCCTCGAGCGAGCCAACTCTTCCGAGCGATTCTCGAGCGCTTTCTCCTATCGATTATGCCTTGACGCATCTCGAAGGAGAAGATGTTCTCGGCCGCCGGGTTTTGCCCGCCGACAATTACCGCAAAGATCTCAAGAGCGTCGGCTTATTCTATTCGCTATGGGCCGGCCAACATGCCGATATCCAAAAAGCGATTTACAACGTCACTTATTTGTTGCGGAGCGAAGAGGGCCGCGCCGCTTTAGCCGACACGAATGACAACGCGCTTTCGGGTCTCAATCAATTCCACTATTGGGGTGAGCCGCTTTATGGTTACTACAACTCCAGCGATCCCTTTGTCCTTTCGCGTCATATTGAGTTATTGACTTTGGCGGGGATTGACTACCTTTGCATCGATGCGACGAACGCCATCGTTTATTATCAGTCGACGGAGACCCTTCTTAAGCTTCTTTTGAAATATCAGAATCAGGGCTGGAAAGTCCCAAAGGTTTGTTTTTATACCAACTCGATGTCTGGCAATACCGCCGAGCTGCTTTATTCGAATTTTTATACCCAGCTTGAGTATGCGCCTCTTTGGTTTTCGCTCGATGGGAAAAAGCCGTTGCTCATCGGCATTACCGAGAAAAACAATAAAGCATCTGACCAAACGAAATACGCCAGCTATTCCAACTATATTTCCGCGACGCTCCAGGCCTATTTCGATGTGCGGGAGTCGGAATGGCCGAATGGGGATTACAACGCCAATTCCATTCCTTGGATGAGTTGGCAGTGTCCGCAAACGATTCACACGGAGACCGGCTCGATCGCTGTTCCTGTCGCCCAGCATTCTCATTCCAAGATTTATGTTTCAAGCGAAGATCCGGAATGCTCCCGGGGCTACAACAATAAAACACATGAGGTTGAAAAGGACTACACGGCTGGCCGTTCGTTCCAAGATATGTGGGATAACGTCTTCGAACGCAAGGACGAGATTACCAATGTTTTGGCGACCTCTTGGAATGAATGGATGGCGATTAAATCCGTCAATTCAAGCACGAATCCGAACGGACCTTTCTGGGTCGATGTCTACAGCGAGGAGTACTCGCGAGACATGGAAATGGAAAAAGGCGCGCTCCAGGATAACTTTTATTTGCAGCTCCTCCGCAATGTTCGGCGATTAAAAATGACGGACTACGTGGCCTATCAAAAGAAAAATGTCGCGATTGACATAACGGGGAATGCCGTTTCGCCTCTTTGGGAATATGTCGACGCCCAGTATCAGGATTTCGAGGGCGATGCCATGGTTCGCGATTATAAAGGGGCCGTTCCGTCGCTTGCTTATCATGACGGCAGCGCCCGCAACGATTTCCGATTGATCCGGGTGGCCAACGACGAGACGAAGATCTATTTCTATCTTGAGTGCGCCCAAGACATCACCCCTTATAACGGAACCGATAAGAATTATATGAATATCTTGATTCATACTTCTGCGAACGATCCGTCCTTCGCCGGTTTCAATTACGTGGTTAATCGCAGCCTTGAAAAGGGGATTTCTTCGGTGGAAAAATCCGAAGGTGGTTACGTCTGGAAAGAAACGGGGAAGGCAAATTACCGCATCAAATCCAACGTTATGGAAGTGTCGATTCCCAAAGAAGCCTTGGGGATTGCGGGGACGCCCGCTTTCTCCTTTAAGGTGGCGGATCATGTCACCGCTTATGACGACATCATGGATTATTACGTGACGGGAGACGTGGCACCGATCGGCCGGCTCCGTTACGCCTATTAAAGGGAGGAAATCTCAAGGAGGTAAGCGAACTTTCTCAAAGAATTAAGTTCTTGATGCCATTTGCCATAATCGCCAAAAAGGAGGATGTACCGGCAAAATGGTTTGTACAAAATGTTATGGAACAAAGTAAAAAAAGGATGGGCGCAGCACTTGCTCTCGGCCTCAGTGCCGTTGCGGGAATGCTCGCCCTTCCAAATAATACAGTCATGACTCACGCGGCGGCAACCACCGATGTTACGAAGGTTTCGAGTCAGAATATCGCGGGCAACTATGGCCTCGGCATCGCGATTGAGTTGGATCCGGTCATTGCCGGCTCTTATTGGAATTCTCTCGCCTATACGGGGATTTCACTCAAAAATCGCTTCAACGCCGACTCGACGATCTATACCCTCGAAGACGTGGGGCAGCAGCTCGCCATCAACCGCGGCAAAGGCGTCGATTATTATGGTTCGATTCTTTCTTTCGCGGCGGGAGCAACCTTTACCACGAACGGAACGGATTACGTTCTCGGGAATGCCAAGTCGTTCATCAGCAAGTTGGCCAACGGAACGAGCGGGCAATACTGGAGTGATTTCATCGCTCCGACCTCGCTTAGCATTGCCGAAACGAGTAAAACCATCAATGTGGGCGATACCTATACGGTTACCCCCAATTTAACCACAGCCGATTCTTCGCCGATTATTTCTTACGCGAGTTCGGACACGACGGTGGCGACCATCAGCGAAGCAGGCGTCGTGACGGCGCAAAAAGCCGGTACCGCAACCATCAGCGTCTACAGCGGACTTTTGCAAGCTGATCTCGCTTTGACCGTCGTTGCGGGTAAAACCGAGACCGGCATCACGATCACGAATGCGGAAAAAACCATCCACGTCTATCAAGGCAACGATTGGAAACTGACCCCGCTTACCGCGCTCATCAATTACGATGATTCCACCTCAAGCAATCTGACCATCGATGATACGATGATCAGCGGCACATATGACAAAGACACGATCGGCACTTATTCGATGACGTTGACGTACAAGACCTTTACTGACAGTTTTACCCTCGTCGTTGAAGCGCTTCCGGAAACCACGGTCGCTGGCGAGACCCCGAATAACCAATTCGGCACCGATACTTGGACCAGTTTCTTCTTTTTCACCAGCACGGTTGCCGATCGTTCTCAATACGTGAACCTCGATGCGGCCTGCGTCGCTGATGTCAACGCCTATGTGAGTTTTAACGGAACTAACGGCGTCGTGACGGGGATTAAGAATCTTGGCGGCGGCCGTTATGTCCTCTATAGCAGCGTCACTTCGCTGAAGGCGGGCGACAAGATCGTGCTGAAGAACGGCCTGAAAATTTATCAGTACTCGGGAACGGCCAATCGCAATCAAGATCCGAATGGCGACGGGGCCTTCTATGCCGTGGCTCAGTTCAAAGCCGACAAAACTTATGTCTATGATGGCGCTTCGTGGCAAGTTTGGACCGCCGATCCGACCGACTTTGCCTTGTCTGCCGACGCCGCCTTCCTTGCGGTGGGCCAGGCTTTGCAGCTAAAGACCACCATTGCGCCGGAGAACACATATGCTTCTTTCACCTATTCTTCCAGCGATCCGAGCATCGCGACGGTTTCTGCGACCGGCTTAGTTGCCGGCGTTGCCGTTGGCGATGTGGTCATCACGGCCAAGATGGGCAGCATCGAGCACACCATCGCCCTTTCCGTCATTGCGGCCAAGGAAATCAAAGGCGTTGTCTATAGCGATGCCTATGAGTATTACTCGGTCCTTAAGGGTTCCGATGCTTCCGCCTTTGCTCCGTCATTGACCAAAGCAAAGTACGTTTTCACCGACGATACGACTTCGCCCGAATTCGGCATCAGCGCCGCCGATTACGCCATCGGCGCTTTTGACACGGCCGCCATCGGCGATAAGACCGTCACGGTTACTTTGAGCAAAGATGGCAAGCAATACACCGGAACTATTGTCGTGAGAGTGTATGAGACTTACGATCAGAAAATCGAAGAAGTCGCGGTGGTGGATTGGTTCATCTACAGCACTTTCCTCGAAGTGAAGAATACCTCGACCAATGTCGCGAACCTGACCGAATCGCCAGAATTAGCCAACCTTAAATCCCACATCAGTTACGCCCGGAAAGACGGGACGGATGTCCCCATCGCGGGCGTCTACCAACTCGGCACGAATATCGCCGTCTTCCCCAGCTTCCTTTATGACGATAAAGGCAGCGCCCAATTAACCGCTGAGAATTATCTCCAATATTACCTTGCCGGCGACCGAATCACCGTCACAGCGGGGATGCCCATCTACAAGTGGACGGGCAAACTGGAGAACACCGGGAGCGACAACCATCATATGGCAGCCGGCACGGGAGAGCTCATTGTCGAAGGGACGATTCCCGAGACGGTCTCTTACCGCTTCAACGGCCAAATTTGGACTCCTTACATTGAGTCAACGGGTATTACCGTTGCCTCGGCGAATGTTGAAGTCAAGATTGGCAAAACCGTCTTAAGTGGCGCTTCGCGCACGCCAAATAATGCCACTTCGGGCGTCATGAGTTTCACCTCGAGCGATTCAAGCATCGCGAGTGTCAACGCCAGCACTGGCGCCATCACCGGCGTCAAAGAAGGCCAATGCGTTGTCACCGTTACCCTGACCGATGAGGACACGGGGGCGATCAAAACGACCACCATTACGGTCAAAGTCGTGGATTATCTCGTGAAATTAAGCTTCGATCAGAAGCTTGAACTTACGCAGAACGCCACGCTTGATCCGACGAAAATCTCCGGCGCTTATTATGTTTACGCCAGCGGCAAAAAAGTGGAAATCACCGATTTGTCTGCGGCAACCATCACCGGTATCGATACGAGCAAACTTGGCGAGCAGACGGGCGTTGTTACTTTGACCAAAGACGGCAGCCAGTATACTGGCCAAATCACGGTCAACGTTGTCGCTGCCCCGGCTCAAGGCTTAGGTGCCGGTCCTATCGTCGGCATCATCGCTGGATCGCTTGCCGTCGTTGGCTTAGGCGTCGCTGCCGCCGTTCTTGTGAAGAAGCACAAGAAAGCTTAATCTGCTCACTCATGAGGTAACCGCTATGTTAAAACTCGCTGAACTTCGTATCGATAAGATGTTCGAACCCCTTAATGCTTCTTTTCGTCCCGATTTCTCCTGGTCCTGCGCGGAAGGATCGGATGAGGACATTGTTTTCGCCCATCTTTCTTTGGCGAGTTCGCGAGCGCTTCTCGAAGAGGGACGCCCCGATGTTTGGGATGTCTCTCTCCGCCGGCGGTTCCTTTCCTCTCTTTCCTATTCAGGCAAGGCCCTTTCGCCCCGAACCCGTTACTATGCGCAGCTCGAGGTGCGGGGCGAAAAAGGCACCTTTAGCCAATTGATCTCTTCTTTTGAAACGACCTTAGCCCCCTCCGAATGGAAGGGAGAATGGATTGGGGTCGGAAATAGCTGGAATGGCGGGGCCTTAGCCATCCGAAAAACCCTCGATGACTTTGCCGGAAAAAAGGTGATTCGCGCCCGGGCATATATTGCCGGGCTCGGCTACCACGAAGTCTACGTGAATGGCATCAAAATCGGCGATGCCTATTTGGCTCCTGGGACCAGCGCTTATGATAAAAAGGTTCTCTATGATACTTACGATCTCACGCCCTATCTCAAAGGAAATGGCGACGTTTTCGGCGTTTTGCTTGGCTATGGTTGGTTTGGTGCCCGAAAATTGCTTGCCCAGCTTTATCTTGATTTCTCCGATGGCAGTGAGGTCGAATACCATTCGTATTGCAATTATGGATGGTGGTTCGCTCCTTCGCCGATCACGGCTAATAGCCTATATTCAGGCGAAACCTATGATGCCCGAATCGAAGATAAATACCCGGGCGGTTTCTCATCACCTTCGTTGAAAGAGGGCTACAACTGGCAATGGTTCGGGAGCATCTTGTGCCAACCCGTTGCTGGAAAACTCGTGCCTGAGCGGCTGGATCCCATCCGGATATTGGGCCGCTATCCGGCGGTTTTGCTTCAGCGTTTTTCTTCGGACGATGCCGTTTATGACATTCGGCAAAACATTGCAGGTTTTTGCGAAATCAGGGTTAAAGGAGAGCGGGGGTCCCGCGTGATACTTCGCCATGCCGAAACCTTGAAAGGGGATGGCCGCATCGATCAAACAAATCTGCGCAGCGCCGCGGCTACCGATATCTATATCCTGAAAGGGGATGGCGTGGAAACGTACCATCCGCGCTTCACTTATCACGGATTTCGCTATGTTGAAGTCACTCTTGAAGGCCAAGTTGAACTTCTTTCGCTCACCGGGCTTCACCTCCATAGCGACAATCAGAAAATTGGAGCCTTCTCTTGCTCCGATGAATCCATCAATCGTTTGCATGAAATGGCGGCGATTACTGAGGCCAACAATGAACACTCAATCTTAAGTGATTGCCCTCAACGCGATGAACGTTTTGGCTGGCTTAACGATGTTTCAACCCGCGTTTTCCAAGCCGTCTACAACTACCGGCTTGATCGCTTTTTCGACAAGGTTGACGACGATATCACTCTCGTGCAGGATAAGCAAGGCCGCATCGCAGACACCGCCCCGTATTACACCGGGGGCCGCCCCGCCGATGTCACCAGTCTTTCTTATCTTCTTTTGGCCACGGAATCCTATCGCTTTTTTGGAGATTCGGAGGCCATCAAAAAGAATTATCTCCATCACCGAAAATGGGTTGATTTCCTTCTTTCCCATTCCCGCGATTACATCATGGACTATTACTACTATGCCGATTGGGTCGCTTGCGAAAACTACCCCGATGCCAAATCTGATGGGATTTGCATCTCTTCCCTTTTCCTCTATTGGCATCTCCAGACCCTTCTTGAAGAAGCGACGATATTGAATAAGAAACTCGATCAGCGTAACTATGGTCACTTGCTTAAGGGGAGTCGCGAAGCTCTCCGCGCGAACTATCTCCATGACGATCATTTTGCCGAAGGAACCCAATGCGAAGATGCGATGGCCCTTCATCTGGGGATCGTGCCGGAGAAGCAATCGGGCAAGGTTTATGCCCATCTGCGGAAGAGCATCCTCGATCATGACTTCCATTTGACCTGCGGCAATCAAGGCTATCGCCACGTGATGGCGGAACTTTGCGAGCATGGCGACGGCGATCTCTTGCTGGCGGTATTGAAGAATCCACGCTATCCGGGATGGGGATTCATGCTGGCGAATGGAGCGACGACCGTCTGGGAGCGGTGGGAGAAGGAAAATCAAGCAACGATGAATTCTTTCGATCACCCGATGTTCGCCTCTTATGACCAGATGTTTTACCGCTATTTCGCCGGTATCCGTCTTGAAAATGGAGCTCGTCAGGCCGTGGTCGAACCGCTGATTCCGAAAGGCCTCGATTGGGTCAAGTGCTCCTATCAAACGCCAAAAGGCCTTTTGCGGAGCGAATGGCGGAAAGAAAAAGGCCATTTGATCGTCGATTTGACGGTCCCGCCCAATCTCGAAACCCGGGTTTGCTTCAAAAAGGAGATTCTGCTCCTCGATGACGAAGCGCCAGGCCGAAACGAACTGCGTTTGACGCCAGGGCATCATACTCTGACGGTCGCCTTATAAAAATCCATGGAGGAAAAAAGAATATGGATAAAACAATTCTTGCGAATTATGAAGTCGCGAAGAAAATCTATGCACGCTATGGGGTCGATACCGACAAAGTCTTGGCGGAATTCGCCCAGATTCCGGTCTCGCTTCAGTGCTGGGCCGGCGACGATGTCAAAGGCTTTGAGGGCTTGGGGCCGGTCGCGAGCGAAAATGTCGTGACGGGATCCTATCCGTACATTGCTCGAAATGGTGGAGAACTTCGTTCCGATATTGATGAGGCCTTTCGCTTCAGCCCTTTGAAGCACAAGGTCAATCTTCACAGCATGTATGCCGAGTATCATCATCCGCGCAACGATTTAACGATTGAGGATTTCCGCGAATGGGTTGACTGGGCAAAAGCAAAAGGATACGGCCTTGATTTCAATACCTCGTTTTTCACCCATCCGATGATGAAAAATGGCATGAGTTGCGCCTGCCTTGATCAAACCACGCGTGACTATTGGATCAAAGCCGGGCTCGATTCCCGCAAGATCTCGGTGGCCATTGGCAAGGAATTAGGGCAAAAATGCTACAACAACTTTTGGTTTCCTGATGGCATGAAAGACCAGCCAGCCAACCGCAGGCTTTATCGTGAATTATTGGAAGATTCACTCAATCGGATGTTTCAGGTTCCTTACAGCGAGGAAGAAAGCCGTTATGCTGCCGATATGCTTGAAGGAAAATGGTTTGGCATTTCAACGGAAGCCTTTGTCGTTGGGAGTCATGAATTCTATATTGGCTATGCGGCGAAGCATAACGTTGGCGTGACGCTGGATATGGGCCATTTTCGTCCTTCGGAAGATGTTTCGGATAAAATCAGCGCCATCTACCCGTTCGTCAATGGCATGATGCTCCATGTGAGCCGGGGCATTCATTGGGATAGCGATCACGTGGTGATCGAAGATGATGCCCTCACCAACATGATGTTGGAGTTAAAGCGTGGAAATTATTACGGAAAAGTGGCAATCGGCCTTGATTATTTTGATGCCTCCATCAGCCGGGTTTATGGTTGGGTGATTGGCTTGCGGGCGGCGGCCAAAGCAATTCTCTATTCTCTCTTGGAACCGACCGCGCTACTTCAAGAAGACGAAAAGAAAGGCGATTTTGGCGCCCGGCTCCTCTATATGGAGGATTTCCACAATCTCCCTTATAACGCCGTTTGGGATTATTTGTTGGCCCAAAAAGGAATCGTCAGCGGGCCGGCGATGGAACAAGCGCTCAAAGAATACGAGAAGACCGTCCAAATGAAGCGAATTTAATTCGCAAACAAAGGAAATATTATGGCTAACACAATTCTCGACTGCCCAAAAATGCAAGACTATCTTGGCGTCATCGATAACATGTATCGTCTCGGCTGGGATGAACGCAATGGGGGCAACGTTTCGATCCTTCTTGACCCGGCGGAGGTCGACCGCTATCTCGCTGGGGGCAAACAGGTCGTTCGCATCATCCCTCTTCCTTTGAAGGCTGATCCGATTTTGAAGGGCCGCAGCTTCATTTTCACGGGAACGGGGAAGTATTTCCGCAATACCAAAGCGGATCCGGCCCACAACGTCGGCATCATTCGCATCAGCGAAGATCTGCAGAACGCCGAAGTTCTCTGGGGCTTTGAAGGCGGCGGTCGTTTCACCAGCGAAATTTTCGCCCACCTCCTTTGCCATGCCACCCGTCTCAAAATCGACCCAAATCACCACGTCGTTCTTCATACGCATCCGACCAATCTTTTGATTATGACCCACCTTCATTCGCTCGATGAGAAGAGCTTTACCAAGGATCTTTGGCGAACGATGACGGAGTGCGTCGTTGTTTTCCCAGAAGGCGTTGGGATCCTTCCGTGGATGCTTTGCGGAACCAATTTGATTGGCGAGGCGACCGCGGAGAAAATGAAAGAATATCGGGTGGTGATTTGGGCTTTGCATGGCGTTTATGGTTGCGGCGAGACCCTCGATGAGGCGTTTGGTCTTGTCGAAACCATCGAGAAGGGCGCTCAACTTTATTTAGGCTACGCGGGCAAAACGGAACTGAACACCATCACCGACGCAGAGCTCAAGCAAGTCGTTGAGTTATTTAAAGTGAAGCCGCACGAAGGCTATTTGGATTAATATGATTGCCCTTGCTATCGACGTTGGCGCCTCGAGCGGCCGCCTGATTCTCTCCTTTCAAGAAGACGGCCACCCGATTCTCAAAGAAGTCTATCGTTTTCAAACGCCGCTTATCCAAGACGCCGGCCATTTCTTTTGGAATGTCGAAGGACTTCTTCGCGAGATGATTGCGGGCCTTAAAAAAGTTAAAGAAAGCGGGATTTTTCCGGAGCGGATTGGTCTTGATACATTTGGTGTAGACTATGCTCTTTTGGACGAAAAAGGTGCCCTTATCGCGCCAATTTCTTCCTATCGGGACGAAAGAACGATTGCCGCGAAAGCCACTTTTCTTTCTCCAGAGACGATTTTTCAGGAAACGGGAATTCAACCCCAGAGTTTTGACACGGTTTACCAGCTTGCCGCTGACCAGGCTAGCGGGATTTTGCCCCGGGCGAAGCAACTGCTTTTCCTTCCTTCTTATCTCGCCTATCGCCTAACGGGCGTTCTTCAAAATGAACGTTCCATCGTCTCAACGAGCGGCCTTTTTGATGGGAGAAGCGGCGATTATTCCCCTAAACTCCTTGCTGCGCTTCACTTAGAGAAAACGTTTTTTGCCCCGCTCATCGAAGCAGGAACCTGCATCGGCCCTTTTAAAAAAGAAATTGCCGACGAGGTAGGCTTTTCCACCCAAGTCTACGCCGCGCTCGAACATGATACCGCTTCGGCGTTCTATGGTTCGGGAAGCAAAAGGCATGAAGTGCTTATTTCTAGCGGAACTTGGAGTTTATTGGGCTCGATTATTGGCGAACCCATCGTTACTCCTGAGGCTTATCAAGCCGGCTTTACCAATGAGCTTTCGCATAAAAACGAGGTTCGTTTTTTGAAAAACGTGACCGGAATGTGGATGGTGAACCGCCTTATGAAAGAGGCGCCTATTTCCCATCCGATTGCTCAAGTGGTGGGAATGGCAAGAGACGGCCGCGATTATCCAGGCTATTTTGACGCGACGGATGAACGGCTTTTGAATCCCGATGACATGAAAGCGGAACTGCTATCCCTTTTGAGAGAACGCCATTTTGCTTTGCCCAAAAACGAAGCGGAACTCTATTATTCGGTCTTTCATTCTTTGGCTCGTTCTTATGCTTTGGCCATTCAGCAGATGTCCAACTTGACTGGCCAGAGTTTTTCGGCCATCCGCATTTTTGGCGGCGGGAGCAAAAACGAGTTGCTCAACGAATTGACGTCTGCCGAAAGCCGTTTGCCCGTTTTCCGTGGGCCCGTCGAGGCAACTGCTTTGGGAAATATACGTTCAATTGTCCAATTATGAAAAAGCGTATTTTTCATTGGTTTTTTCTCCTCGCGGCAAGTTCTTTTGTTTTAGCGAGTTGCGGAATAAAAGGAAGGGCTTCATCCATGTCCCAATCGTCATTTTCGATTTCTCTGTCGCTGAATGAAGGCGAAAAAACACTCGCGGAGGCCATGGATGTGGCCATGACGGTGGATCTTAGCGTCCAAGTCGTAGACGCTTATCATCCGACGGGGTCCTATCAGGGGATTCGGGCGATAACTTTTGATGCTTTGCCCATCGCGGGGAGGGAAACGAAGGTATTTGCCTATCTCGCTCTGCCAAAGGCTGCCAGCAAAGAGCACCCTGTTCCCGCGATCGTTCTGGTTCACGGCGGTGGCGGACACCCCTTCTTGGAATGGATGACCCTTTGGCTCAACCGAGGCTACGCGGCCATCGCCTTGGAAACAACGGGCTACTTTCCCACGGCGGTCAATGCCGGAGACAGTGAGACCTCTAGCGCCTGGAAGCGCGAACTTGTCGCTCCTTTTGCGGCAGAGGGCTACGCGCTTCAGCCTGATAACGATGGTATGCAACACTCACTTTTACCGATTGACCAGCAGTGGATGTATCACGCGCTCGCTGACACTCTCATCGCTTCTCGGGTTATCAGTTCGCAAGAAGGCGTTGATGCAAGCAAAGTGGGCATTATGGGCATTTCGTGGGGCGGTATCATCGCTTCCCTTGCGTTAACGTTTTACCCCTACGCTTTTGCTTTGCCAATTTATGGTTCAGGATACCTCGATGAAGCCCTGAGTTATATGGGAAAAATCTTCTCTGACTCAGCGACGCAAAAGCTTTGGCTTGCCCAACATCGTTTTGCCAAGGCGCAAATGCCGATTCTGTGGCAGGGATGGAATGCCGACAATAATTTTTCAATCAATTCAATAAGCAAAAGCTATGCCGATACAGCGAAAATCAATGGCAGAACCCGCCTCTCTTTAGTGAATAACATGCTGCATTCCCATTCGATTGCTTGGGGAAGAGAAGAGCCCTTTTATTTCGCTGATACGGTTTGCCTTGGAAAGGCCGAACTTCCCAATTTCGCCGCGAATTCAAGCGTCGATCGACAAATATCATGGCATCTCGATTACGATGAAACGGCCTTTCCGAATCTTTCGGTGAAGGCCTACTATCTCACTTCGCCCCTTGCCTACGATTCATCCTCGACGATCGCTGTGGCTTTTACCAGCCTTCGCTTGGGTTTGGCCGATCACGAAATCACGGGATCGTTACCAGCGGAAGCGGTGGCCTATTATTTGGAAGTCAAAGCTGATCTCAACGGAGCAAATGGTTTCGTTTCTTCGCCTTTTGTCGAACTTTGAGTTTTTGACGATGGCCCCTCGGCAGTCGTGGTCTTTTGGTTATTTTTCAATCGTTATTTCAACCGCTGATTTTCATAGGAATAGGATCGGTATCGATAAAGAACAAAATGAATTGCATGGCAAAGAAATCGTTGGTTTATTTCCAATCAGGCGGCCCGACGACCGTCATCAACTCTTCCTTGCTTGGAGTTATCCAAGAAGCGAAACGTCATCCGGATATTGATGGCCTCTTTGGCTCAATGTACGGCGTCGAAGGATTGCTTGAAGATAATCTCATCGATCTTCGAGAAGAAAGCGAGAGTGATCTTTCGCTTTTGAAACATACCCCGGGGGCGATCCTTGGCAGCACTCGCCGTAAAATGCCGGGAATAGAAGATCCCCTTTTTGACAAGATCATCTGGACCATGCAAAAGCACAATATTGGCTACGTTTTAGTCAATGGGGGGAACGATTCGATGGATACTTGCCATCGTCTTTCTCAATTTTTTGAAGCCAAAAAGATGGCAATTCAAGTTTTGGGCATTCCGAAAACGATCGATAATGACCTTGAATTGACTGATCATGCCCTCGGCTATCCTTCAGCGGCCAAACATATCATCAATTTCGTCTCGATGATCGTTCAAGACGCGAAAACCTACCGCAAAGGGAAAATCATCCTTATCGAAATTATGGGAAGGGATACTGGGTGGCTTACGGCGGCAGTGGATCTTTTGCCCGAGGATCGTCGGCCTGATTTTCTCTATCTTCCCGAAATGCCTTGGGACGAAGAAAAAGTCTTGCAAGAAGTCAAGAATACCTACGAAACCCAAGGCTATGTCGTCTGCGCCGTTTCGGAAGGGGTTCCGGTTCATCACCTCAATGAAAATGTCGTTGATAGTTTCGGCCACAAAGCTCTCGAAGGCTGCTGCGTAAGCGTCGCCGCTCTCATCAAAGAAAAACTCGGCTATGCCTCTCGGGTCGTCGAATTATCCATCTCCCAGCGGGCTGACCCACTTTTAGCTTCCGAAATCGACATACAAGAGGCGATGGATGCGGGCTCATTTGCCGTTCAATCGCTTTTGAAGGGCGCAAAAGACCAAATGGTCTGCCTCGATCGGGTTTCATCGAACCCCTATCAGATCGCTTTTGTTTTGGCCGATGTTTCTCATGTGGCCAATCGGATTAAATACGTTCCCGCTGAATATCAAATGAATGACCGGCGGATGACCGATGCTTTTCGCGATTATCTCCGTCCGTTATTGGGCCTCGATTATCTTTATACCCAAGCCACATTTAAGTACCACAAAGTAAAATAGAAGTCTGTCGCCTTTAAAAAGGGAGCTTATTTCCCGATTTCAACCATGATTTCAGCGCTGAAATCACGCGAATTTTCGCCAAGGCTAAGAACGTAGAATCCGATGCCGTCTTTTGTCTTTGCCAGCCGCGATGCGGGGATGGCGAGGCCAACTTCCTTCGTTTCGTGCGGTTCTAGCTCGCACCAGGCAAAACCATAGAGTTCTTTGGCCGGACGCAAAGGCATCGAAGAGCGTTTGTGGCCATAGATTTGAATCAGGCGTCGAACGGGTTTGGCCGAGAGATTAACGATGCCTACTTTAAGCTGGATTTGCTCTTTTAAAGCCACTTTCGCGGCGACAACGCTCAAAGAAAGGAGTTTGGAGGGGTAGTAGTAAAGCCCGTAGCCAAATGGATAAAGCGCGCCATAGGGGAGGTCGCGCCACTTGGTGGTGAAGTAATTGTTGTCATCGTTGGGGCGGGGCGAAGAGAAACCATTGAAATAGGTGGGGCAGGCGCTGGCAGTGCGCGGGAAACTCATCGCGGTGTGACCAGTCGGCTCTTCTTTGCCCGAAAGAAGCTCGCTCAACGCCTCTCCGCCTTCGATGCCAGGCGCCCACATATCGAGGATGGCGCCGCAGTTTTCTTCTTCTTCGCTGAGAGAAAGAACCCGAGCGGAGGTCAGGATTAACACCACCTGCTTGCCCGCTTTAATGAGAGAGCGAATCTCTTCTTTTTGTTCGAGCGGTAAGTCGAGGTTGCTCAAGCTGGCGGCCTCGCCAGCTTTATCGCGTTCAATCCCGGCAAAATATAGGACGATCTCCGCGCCTTTGCCTTCCTTAAGAAGTGGGAAATCGCGCGTAAGGGCTTGTTTATAGGTGATGGAATGATCAAGGCTATTATCGTAAGACCAAGGGCCGTTTTGTCCGATGGCAGAGTCAAAATAAGGGCCCTCTGCCGAGATAATCGAATTGGGGTTCAAAGGCAAAACCCCGTTATTTTTCAAAAGGACGGCCGAGCGGAGGGCTTCTTTTTTGGCTTGGGCCAATGCGGCTGGGGTCAATAGAGCTTTGCCTTCGCGGGTTTCGTCGGCATAAGGATGCTCGAAGAGACCCAATTTGTTTTTGAGTTCGAGAACTCGGAGGACGGCGGCATCGAGTTCTTTCTCGCTGATGCGGTCTTCTTTGACGAGTTCGGGAAGATATTTGACGTAGAGCCGGCTCTCCATATCGATATCATTGCCCGCTTTGAAGGATTCGTAGACTGCTTCTTTGGCCGAGGCGACGTAATGGGAACTCTGGAGTTGGGCGACGGCGGCATAATCGCTGACGACTACGCCCTTGAAGCCCCATTTCTTTCGCAAAAGATCGTTGATCAAAGCTTTATTGGCGGTGCAGGGGACCCCCTCGACATCGTTAAAAGCCGACATCACGGCCAACGCCCCTTCTTTGATGGCGGCTTCATAAACGGGGAAAGCATAAGTCTCGAGTTCGTAGCGGGAGGCGATCACCCGTTCGTATTCGCAGCCTTCTTCGAGGAAACTGTAGCCGCCGAAGTGTTTGACGGTGGCGGCCATATGATTCTGATCGATCTTGCCCTTTCCTTGGAGGCCTCTGACTTTGGCCTTGCTCATTTCTTCGGCGAGATAGACGTCCTCGCCGCCCCCTTCAATGTTGCGGCCCCACCTTGCATCGCGGGCAATATCGCACATTGGGCCAAACGCCCATTTAGCTCCGAGAGCACAGCCTTCTAAGGCCATAAACCGGTTGGTTTCTTCCGCTAAAGCGGGGTCAAAAGCAGCATCTTCGCCTAATGGGCAGGGGAAAATGGTCCGCAAACCATGCAGCATGTCCCCGCAAAAAAGAATAGGTATCGCGTGGGCGCTAAGGGCGAGGTTCTTTTTCTGGAGTTCGTTATTGATCTTTGGATCGAAAAACATCATGCTGCCGATTTGACCTTTGAGAAGAAGCTCGCTTTGCCTTTCGGGTGAGAATTCGCTATAGATGGAACCGCCGAGCATATTGAGTTGGCCAACCTTTTCGTCAATGGAAAGTTCCTTAAGGAGTTGTTTGAGTGCCTGTTTATTCATAAGAAATGAGCCCTTTTATGGCTCTATCATAGTCTCCTGTCTCCTGTAAAGGCTATGAAAATCGCCCCGCAATTCCTTCTGAAAAAGTTTTCAAGACTTTCATTTTTCAATAAGTCATTATTTGTTCGATTGTATCTAATAAATTAGGTACCCATAAAAGTTTGTTTTCACTTATGTAAGCGTTTACAATAAAGTTGTCATTTTCAGTAAGGAGGTACTTCAATGTACAAAAAGAAAATGGCTTTGGTAACCGTCTTGGCGGCCGGAGTCTTGGGACTCGCAGCCTGCGGAGGCGGTGCGACGAGTTCGCAAAGCTCGTCTACCCAAGCTTCGTCATCGGCAGGAACGACATCTTCTTCGCAGCCGTCAACGTCCAGCAGCGTGCCGGCTTCTTCTTCGACCTTTGCGGCCAAAAAAGTCTCGCTAGCAGTCAAAGGCTGGCAGGATAATGGCGATTCGGTTTACACCCCGAACATCTCAGGGGATTCGCTCACGCTCGCCTACGATAAGGCAGGCAGTGGCTGGGCTGCCGTCAAGTTCTCGATGGGAACTATCGCTCCGCAACTTAGTGATGCGATAAAACTCGTCATGAAGGCCAAACTCACCGACCATACGGGAACCGGCCCGCTTACGATTCTTCCGAAACTTGAATTCAACGATTCGACGGTCACTCCGGCGAAGGAATGCAAATTCAAACTGAGCGACACGGAAGTCACCTATGAATGGGATCTTTCGAGCGTTCCGTTGACCGATGCGCTCCAGATGCTCATTTTCGTTGAGCCGGATTGTGGGGCGACGGCTGGCAAAGTGGTCTTTAGCGAAATTTATTTCTCAAACGAAGCGATGTCCAGCTCGGGCGTTACCGTCGTTGGCGGAAGCGTTCTCCGCAACGTTAACGAATACAAGACCGGCGATACTTTCAATGCGATGGCCAACTTCTTTGATGGCGGCGACTATGCTTACGACATCGCCGAAACCGCGTCCGCTCTCACCGTTAACTACATTAAGTGGGGTCAAAGTTATTCCTTCTTTGGTAACTATGATGCCGCTGTGAGCAGCTTTAATTACATCAACGTCACCTTCACAGGCGTCGCTGATAAGAATTTGCTCATGAAGACCGAAGGCGGTGGCGACGCTCGCGAAGAAACTATCAAGATGACAGGGGCGGAGCAAAACTATACCTTCTCCTTCAAAGACAAGACGACGCGGACGGGACAGATCGGCCTCAACTTCTTCGCTGAGCCGGGTTCCTCTGCGGTTTCAAATGGCACGATCACCTTTACGAAGATCGAATTCTCCAACACCGCGCTTGTGAAGCCGGTGGTCGAAGTGAAAAATGAGATTACCTCCCTCAACCCGTGGGATGTCTCCTACGCGTTAACCAACTTCAAAGAAGATGGTGCCTCGGTCATTGCTTTGGGCAAGGACGCCGCCGGCAAAGTCATCGCGACTTGGGCGAATCAGACTGGCAATGGTTGGAGCTGGTTCGGCACTCCGATTTCAGGCAAGACTGAGCGCGGGCTCTTCACCCATTTGGAGATGAAGTTGACCTCCTCGGTTGTCGGCACCGTGCTTGGCAAGGTCGAATTCGATACGGGTGACAAGATTGAAAAGCCGGTGACTTTCACCGCCGATGCTCTCACTCAGACAATCGATATCGATATGTCCGTTCGGACTTTCGCTGAGCGCTCAACGCTCAACAAAGCGATCGTCTTCCCGTTTGGTCTTGACGGCCACGCAACCGCTGGCACGCTGACCGTCGAGTCCTTCTTATTGACCAAACCAGTCGTCCCGACTGCCGTGACGAATGGTTATGAAGCCAAAGCCGCCTTGATGACGCAAGCCAATCTTGACGCCACCTATGGCGATACGACCACCAAAGTCGACTACACCGCCGCCAAAGACGCTTGGGAGATGGCGGGTTTCGCTCTTGATAAGACGGTCGATTACTCGGGCATCAAGACCCTCCGCGTCCATATCGACGCGGTCGAGGCTTGCGCCAAGATCAAGTTCAAGATCAACAACACGCAAGAGTACAACATCGATGATCTGAGCGATTTGACCAATGACTTCATCTTGCCGATTACCGCGGCGATTGACGCAGCTAGCAAACCGTTTGTTGGTTTGTTCATCAATTACGGCTCGACTGGCGCGGCCGGCAGCGTTACTTTCAGCAAGATCGAACTTTCAACCCAAGCAGGCGGCGTAGTCATCAACAATGAGTACACCGGCATCAATGCTTGGGATAAGTCCTGGGCCGTCACCGCATGGAAAGATAGCGGCGATGCGAAGTTCGCCGTTGCGACTTCCGAAGGCGCGACGACCGCTTCTTGGAGCGGCCAAGCCCTGACGCAGTCTTGGAGCAGCTTCACCGCCCCCTTACAAGGCGATTTCTCCTTTCTTCAGGAATTAGACCTCAGCATCACCGTCTCGGGCGCGACTAAATTCTTGGTCAAAATCCAAGGCACCGATAACATGGCCAATGTCGAACAGTGGGTCACGACGACCGCCGCGGATCTTTCGCAGAAGGTCGTGCTTGACCTTTCGGCCAAGACGATCGCCCAGCGCCAGAGCTACACCAACATCTACGTCTTTCCGCTTGCGGGCGATGATGGAATGCAGTTAGCTGCCGGGTCGCTCATCATCAATTCAGCGTCCTTCGTCAATCCGATGACTCCGGTCGCCGGAATCGATACCTACGATTGCCTCAATGGTCTCTATGGTCCGAGCAACTATAGCTTCACCCGCGGCACGGCGGTGAAAGTCGATTACACTGCGGCCAAAGGCGAATGGGAAGCGATTGGCTTCGCCCTTGATTCGGTGGTCGATTACAGCACCTATACGAAGCTTGTCGTCCATGTTGATGCCGCGACTGCCGGCGTCAAATTGATGTTCAAGTTCAACGATGCGAACGAAGGCCAAGTCACGATCGATGATCTGAGCGCCTTGACCAGCGATTTCACTCTCACCATCCCGGTGGCAATCAATGCCGCCAGTAAACCATTTGTGACTTGCTTCGTTAACTACGGCGTTACCGGCACCGCTGGCAGCGTCACATTCAGCAAGTTGCAGCTTGCGAAATAAAAAGTCCCTCTCCTTTGGATTTCAAGGGTGCGCTTCGGCGCATCCTTTTTCGTTTTTTCTTGAAAAAGGTTTTTGCCAAGTTAACGCTGAAAACCGTTGACGAAGAAAGAAAAATGGGGGGGACGCTCTCGAAGAGAGCTAGAAAACGGGAACCGGCATCGCGATCATGCGCATATGGTCATTCGAAGGCAAGGCGAACTTCAGCCATCATCGCGATTCTCACGGCTCATCTTATTATGTTATTCCTCATGGAGAGGTGATTTTAAATTGGATTTAAAAATTCGGCGTTCTTCCCTTGATTCGAGCCAAAGGCATGCTAAAGTTAAGCGAAAGAGGAATGCGAAGATGATCAAAGGATTTGTCGATTCGAATATCGATGTCGCCGGAAGCGGCATCAAGAAAACCTCGTTGAAGGTCAATGAGGGCAAGATCGCCGAAATCGGCCAAGGCGAAGGAATTCGCGTTCCCGCCAATCTGATTGTGGTGCCCGGCCTCATTGATGAACATATCCATGGTTCGAATGGCTGTGACGTGATGGACGCGAAAGTCTCTTCCCTCGACACGATTCGCCGCTCAATCACCCAAGATGGCGTCACCTCCTTTTGCCCGACGACGATGACGATGGACAAAGCCCATATTCTCGCCGCTCTCAAAGTGATTCACGAGGAGGCGCAAGCCGAAGACCGCGATGGCGCCCGCATCCTTGGCGCCCATCTCGAAGGGCCGTTTATTTCGCCAACCTTCAAGGGCGCCCAAAAAGCCGAAGACATTCGCCCTTGCGACGTTTCCTTGATGAAAGAATTCGTTCAGGCCTGCCCCGAAGTCAAAGAGATGACCTTCGCTTACGAACAAAACGGCGGGGATTTGCTGAGTTATCTTCTCAGCAAGGGAATCGTAGCCTCGATTGGCCACAGCGATTGTCCACCCGCTTTGCTCAAAGAAGGCGTCGGCAAAGGCATCCGCTGCGTGACTCACACCTATAACGCCCAGCGCCGCTTCACTCACCGCGATGTCGGCGTGGTGGGAATCGCTCTTCTTGATGATCGGCTCCGCTGCGAGCTCATCTGCGATTTGATCCACGTCGCTCCCGACGCGGTCAAACTGCTTTATAAGTGCAAAGGCCAAGAACGGCTCATCCTCATCACCGATTCGATGGAAGGCAAGCATCTGCCGGAAGGCCGTTATGCCCTTGGCGGGCAAGATGTCATCGTCAAAGATGGGGCAGCTCGCTTAGAGGATGGGACGCTCGCCGGCTCGGTTTTGACGCTCAACAAAGCGGTAAAGAACGCCAAGGATACGTTGGGGATTTCTCTCGTTCAAGCCATCGACCTTGCCAGTAAAAATCCGGCAGAAAACCTTGGTTTGGGCAATGAAATCGGTTCGATTAAGAAAGGCTACCGCGCCGACTTCACGATCATCGATGAGTCGCTCAACGTCTATCTGACCATCCGCGATGGCACGATTGTTTATCAAAAAGCCGCTTATCCATGGATTGATTGAGCGGTGCGTGAAAACGAGGTTTGGGAGACCAAGCCTCGTTTTTTTGTGCAATTCTTTGCAATTGTCGTGGTTTTTGTACTTGCTAAACGGAGAATACTATATAAAATAAAACTGGGTTTAAAAACTATGAGAATTACCATTCTTCATGACGAAAAAGAGATTGGGGCGCGAGTCGCCGAGATCTTCGTTCGCTTGCTGAACGAAAAACCGAATGCCGTTTTAGGTTTTGCGACGGGTTCTTCGCCGTTACCCATTTACGCCGAGTTGGTTAAAGCTTGTCGGAGCGGCCGCATTTCCTTCCGCGAAGCGACCTCGTTTAACCTCGACGAGTATTTGGCTTGCCCCGATAAGAAACAAACCTATCGTTACTTCATGGACGAGAATCTGTTCTCGCAGATCGATATCCGCGAATCATTCACGTATTTCCCCTCGCCGAAGCATCCGGAGAGCTATGATAAGGCCATTGAAAAAGCAGGAGGAGTGGATCTTCAGCTTTTAGGCATCGGCCGCGATGGCCATATCGGTTTCAACGAACCCGGCGCCGCTTTCGACTCCAAGACGCATATCGTGACACTCACTCCTTCGACTTTGGAAGCGAATGCCCGTTTCTTTGACGACGATCCGAAGAAAGTTCCGACCAAAGCCGTCAGCATGGGCCTAGGCACGATCCTCAAGGCGAAGCATATTGTCTTAATTGCCGATGATCCTTCGAAGAAAGAGGCCATCACCAAACTGATGAGCCATCAAGAAGACATCTCTTCGCCGGCGACGGTGCTTAACCGCCATTCGAACGTCGACGTGTTTCTCAGCGAAAGCGTGCTGCGCTAACATGGGCGAAGTTATCGGAATCGATGTCGGTGGCACAAAGATCAAAGGAGGGCGCTTTTGCAATGGCTATTTAGAAAAAGCCTGCAAAAACCCCACCGAAGGCGACCTTTCGCGTGAAAGCGTTCTCGCGGCCATCCGCAAAACGATCGATGCGCTCTGGCGTAAAGATGTCGAGAAAATCGGCATCGTTTCAGCCGGCAATATCGATCCGGTAACCGGCAGCTGCACTTTAGCGTACAACCTCAAAGGCTGGACGGGTTGTCCAATCAAAAGCATCTTCGAAGAGCTTTATCACGTCCCGGTCTACGTCGAGAATGACGCGATAGGCGCTCTCTATGGTGAAATGAGCATGATTAAAGAGAAAAAGAATGTGACCATGCTGACTTTTGGCACCGGAGTCGGTGGAGCCAGCATCATCAATGGCGTTCTCTCCCGTTCCGAAAAAACGGCTTGGGGCCATGTCGTTTTGATCCCCGATGGTTTATCCTGCACCTGCGGGAAAAAAGGATGCTCCGAAATGTATTTGTCCGCGACCGCCCTTCTCAAAATGGCGCAAGAGAGCATCCCGAATTTAGCCTCGACCGTCGAGCTGGATCATCTCTATGAGCGGAAAGATCCGCGGGCTTTAGCGGTGATGAACCGCTATGGCGCTTGGCTCAATCTCTTTTTGAACAATATTGAAAAAGAAGTCCATCCAACCTTGATTATTCTCGGCGGTGGGCTGATGGGCGCCAAGATGATGAAGTCGATCATCTCGCTACCTCAGGATCGTTACGCTTTTGCTCAACTTGGCAATCAAGCGGGCATCGTTGGCGCGTCTTTCCTTCCGTATTGAGACGTTCTTGCTCTTGTGCTCTTGGACGGAAAAAAGGATAATGGGGTCACCGAGGTTGTCCTCTATGAACCGTCCAGAAAAGGTCGTTTTCGAGAATCAAAACAACTTTCGCGTTCTCAATCAAATCCGCTTGGTTGCTGAACTGCAGAAGGGGCCGCAGTCCTTTACAGCTTTAGCCGAAAAGCTTTCGCTTTCGATCACGGCGATCGCCAAAATCGTCAAAGAACTTTGCGAGAGCGGCTTAACCAAATTGGTCTCCTCTGACCCTTACGTTCCTAAGAAGGCGGGGCGGCGGCCCAACTACGTGGCTCTCAATATGGAGACGGGCCTCATTGCCGCGATCGATCTTTCTAACCGAGATATTTCAATCGCTCTCGCGGAATTGAATCACACCATTCTTCTTCAGGATGTTCTTGAGGGGCAGGATCTCATTACCCGCGATAGCTTACAAGAAATCGCTGACAAACTCCGCGCCCTTTTGTCTTCGAAAGAGGCCGCTGGCCGTCCGCTGTTGGGCATCTGCATCTCAAGCCCGGGCAAACTCGATCCGGAAGGTAACTATATCTTTGCCCACCGAATCGTCGATTATGAACACATGAATCTCAAGCGCTATTTCTCCGATCTCTTTGCCGTCGACGTCGACGTCTACCACGACGTCAAACTCGGCTGCATCGGTGAACGGGTCTTCGGCGCGATTCCTAAAGAAGCTCGCAATATTTTCTTTGCCTACATCGATAACGAAGCCGGCTCTTCGCTTTTCCTCAACGGTCACCTCTACGATGGGGCCCATGGATTAGCGGGCGAGGTCAACGACATCAATCCGATCGATGAGATTTCCTCGGCTTCAACCCAGGGGACTTTCGCCACCCTCGAAGACATCCGCGCCGATATCAAAAAACAACTGAAGGATGTCCCTTCTCACCCATTCAAAGGCAAGGCTCACATCCATGTGAATGACATGGCCAAACTTTATGAGAAGCATGATCCCTATGTCGAAAAAGCGGTGGAGCGAAACGCTCAGTCAAACGCTTTGGCCCTCTTAGCGATGGCCAACTTGCTCGATGTCGACGACATCGTGGTCCAGGGACGAATTGAAGCCTTTGGCGAAACTTACCGCGCCCTTCTCGAGCATTATTTCCACGCCTACGATCTCAATCACAACACGACGCCCATTCTTTTCTCATCTTTAAAGAATCAGGCCAACATCTTGGGGGCCATCTATCAAGGCTGCAATCTTTATTGGTTGCGCCGCTTTGGCGAGCTCACCAGTGAAAGAACCGGCAGCGATAACTACGATGTCAGTCAATATTTCGGCGACAATATCTAATCATTTAAGGCCAACGGCCTTGAGATAATACGCGAAAGCGGATGGGACGGGGAACGACTTTTTCATTGCGGCCTTATTGGCCCAAACCCAAGGCTTCTCCGTCACTTTGTTTTCGAGGAAGATGCGATATCCTTGCAAATCCCACACCAAATGAGAAAAAACGTGTTGGGCGGTGCCGAGATCTTCCACTTTTTCGAAGGGGATTTTCTCCTTCTTCAACAGCGTTTCGACTTCGGAAAGAGTGAGTTTTCCCGCTGCTAAGGGAAATTGATAAAGCGAGGCCAGTAAGCCAGTCTCTGGCCGTTTCTCGAGAGCGAATTCGCCTTGATAATCGAAAACGAGGACCGTCCAGGCTTCCTTGCGTTTTTCTTTGGCTTTCTTCGGGGTGGGGAACGAGAGCATCGTCCCATCCTCCGCGCTGGCGCAATAAGCTCGCAAAGGGCACTGACTGCATAAAGGGAGGGCTTTGGGCAAGCAAACCATTTCGCCGATATCCATCAAGGCTTGGTTGAATTTCGAGGGATCTTCCTCCTTCAATTCATGGCGAAAATAGTCTTCGCACGATTCTTTGATTTTATCGAGGCTATCTTCCTTATCTTCGGCGAGACGGGCGTAAACTCGGATTAAATTGCCATCGACGGCAATCTCTTTTTGATGGAAGGCAATCGCTCGAATCGCCCGCGAAGTGTATTCGCCAATGCCAGGCAGCGAAAGCAAATCTTCCTTCGCCATCGGCACTTGACTTGCAAAGTTCGCAACCATTGCTTCGGCCGCTTTGTGGAGGTTTCGCCCTCTTGAGTAATAGCCGAGTCCTTCCCAGAGTTTCAAAACTTCTTCTTCGCTGCCTTCAGCTAAGGCAGCGATCGTCGGGAAGCTTTTGAGAAAACGAAGGTAATAGGAACGGACGGTATCGACTTGAGTTTGCTGGAGCATGATCTCCGATAAATAGACATGGTAGGGGAGCGGATCCTTCCGCCAAGGCATATGGCGGCGGTTCTTTTCGTACCAGGCAATCAACTCTTTTTCAAGGGACATGTCTTAAGTATAAAGCGTCCCAAGGTAAAAGGCGGATTTATGCTTGGCATCTCTCCTTTTGGATGGCAAGCGTGGAGAAACGGCTTTTTCTTTCGCCGATCATCTTGGCGAGAGGATAATGATGAAAGAGGTATTTGCGATGGAAATCAATGAGTATCAGGGCAAGGCGATGCGGACCCTCAATCCCGCTTTGAAAGAGAAAGACATCCTGCTCAATAGCGTCATGGGGCTTTGCGGCGAATCAGGCGAGGCGATCGATATCGTCAAGAAATGGCTTTGCCAAGGCCACACGCTCGATAAAGAGCACCTGATTAAAGAGCTGGGGGATGTCGCCTGGTATCTGGCCGAAGCGGCGACCGCCCTCGGGGTCCCGCTTGAAGAAGTGCTCCAGCTCAACCTCGCTAAACTCGAAAAACGTTACCCGAATGGCTTTACGAGCGCCGAGTCCGTTCACCGCGATCCCAAAGAAGAATAAGCCTCAGAAATAACGCGGATGAAAATCAGGGATGTCCAGTTGGCTCATCATCCGTTTAAAAGACGAGTAATCAAAGGAATCTTCGAGAGTAAATATCTCATAATCCACGCCGAGATACCGCAAACATTTTCCGGTGGAATGATAGCCATTTTTCTGATAGAAGCCTTGGCGGAGAATCCGCTGAGCGGCGTTGCTCGAATTCGGGTCGACTTTCTCCATGTCGACCACGTGGGAAAAGGAGGCGTAGTGGGCTTTAAAAAGGGCAAGGGCCTGTCCGCCATAACCTTTTGATCGTTCCTTTTTTGCGATGGCCAAAAAGAAAAGATAGGCTAGTTTTTCATAGCGGAGCACACTCATGAAACCGATGAATCGTCCTTCTTCTTCGAGGGCCCAAAAGTCGAAATCCCCCTTTTCAGCAAGATGAATTTGCGCCGCGGGCGCCAGGTATTCTTTCGCGGGGAAGGCCTCTTGATCGAGAGCCTCGACCTGATCAAAGTGAGGAAAAGCGGAAGTGATTTGGACGAGTTGGAGCATTGGGGACGACCTTTCGATGAGAAAACGAACCTGCCCATTATGGGCTCGTTTCTTCGCTTTGGAAGAAAGAAACGCCTTTTTCTTTCAAAAAGAGGCCAGACTTTGCTGACCTCTTTTCGTTTCTGACGTTTATTAAGCGGCTTTCTGCAGGGATTTCTGTCGTTCAAAGAGGGCGAGGAAGAGAAAGATGAGGCCGATTGCCATCGTGATGTGGAAAAGGCCCGCGATCCCTTGAATCATCGCGTCGATGCCCGACGGGAGAGTGATTGCTTTCACTTGAAGAATGCCGCGGACCACCATCATCACGACGGTGCCGGGCAAGCCGATGTTGTAGACGATGAAGAAAGTTTTGTACTTCCAACTTTTGAGGATCGTTTCCTCTTTCAAAGCGAAATAAAGAGCGAGGAACAAGAGCATTCCGAGGGCGATGAGGTGAGGGTGCGAGGCCGCTAAAACGGTTTTACCGCTGAAAGAATTCCATTTGGTGAATTCGCGGTAGAACACGCCTACGGATAAACCGGCAAGCAAGTAAGCGAAGGCAGCAACAAGGTTTCTTTTCATTGTTTATCTCCTTTTTCCATTTGGATTTCTTTTCGTTGAGCGAAGAAGCCGATGAGGACCGTCCAGACGTAGGCCAAGGTCTTCGGGATCATCAAACTGCCAACCCACGGAGTCGTTTCGGCAAAAAGGACGACGGGGATGTAGAAACCGAAGGACACAATGATGGTGAGGGCCATGAAACGGAAAGGCTTATCTTCCTTGGCTTTGAGGGCGAAGAGGATGATGACTTCGAGCCCCAAGAGGGCGAAGGGGATGTTGCGGTAGATGCCCCAAGAAAGATTCGGGGTGGCTGAAGTCCATTCGTTTTGGGGGAAGGCGCATAAAACGATTCGGGCGAGGGCAAAAAGCCAAGCCAAGAGATCAAGGTAGCGCTTGCCTTTGACGTGATAGCGGAGGCGATAGACGTAGAAGAGAAGAATGTAGAAGACCGTCATTGTAATCGACGTGATGAGCTTGCCGATTCCGAGCGCGGCCGCGTTGCCCACCATATCGTTTTGCCAGAGGGCGATGCAGCGGGGGACGAGATGAAAGGAATCGCCCGCTCCAAGGACGACGGCCATCAAACCAAAGAGGCGGTATTGGTCCCAGGCTTTGCTCCGAATGAGCATGATGATGCCGAAAGTGATGACGCTGCTCAGATAAAGAATGTCGAATAAAGTTTCGCCGATGGCTTGTCCCATAAATGGAAATCTCCTTAATAAATCAATTGCTGAATGGTCGCGAGAAAGGCTTCTTCGCTATCGCTTTGCGAAAGGTGGATGGCGAGAACTTCGAGGAAGACAAGATCAACGAAGTCCTCTTTCGAAGTTCGCTGAAAGGCATTCGTTCGGATGTGAGGATCATTCTCTAAAGTCCGAAGCATCTCCTGCTTCATGTGGCCGAAGACGCTATTGCGTTCCTCAACCCCGGCCTTCTTTTCGTTCTGGCTAAACGCCAAAGCGTGAAAACTGAAGAAACCCGGATAAAGTTTTTCTCCGTCTACGAGGGCTTTGAAGAAGTAACGGAGGAGCGAAATGAAATCGTCTTTTTGAAAGGCCTCGCCTTCGTCGTGGAAGATGTCGTGCCAAATGGAGGCGACACTGGCGAGGATTAACGCGTCTTTTGAAGGATAATAATGGTAAAGCGAACCCAAGGAAACGTCGAGATTTTCAGCGACATGGCGCATGGTGATGGCGTTCAAGCCTTCACTCTGAGCAATCGCCCGGCACTGGGCCAATATTTTATCTTTGCTGGTGATTTCGGGGTTCATGATTCTCCTTTCAAAGTGAACAGTGTTCATTTTGATAGCGAGTCCTTGCTTTGTCAACACTCTCGCTTCACTTGAAAACGAATTCAGCAATAACAATCGTTGAGCGAATTTAGGACCCAGCCGTTCTTTCGGGCCTAGTCCAAGGCTTTTTCCCCGAAGTTGCCTCGCCAAAGAAGTGGAAGGGCGCCGAGGTCCTAGAAAAAGGGGGATCAAGACAATCGCCTTTCGCTTTTGTCCCAAAAAGCTTGTCATTTTGTGTCCTTAAAATAAATACACTTGTATTCAATGGTTATACAAACTATACTGAACCCAATTTAAAGGAGGGCGGGACGATGTTCTTCAGTACGCGCAACCACGCTTATCAGGTTTCTTCGAGCAGTGCCCTTCTTGAAGGAATCAGCCCCGATGGCGGCCTTTTTCTTCCTGAGGAAATCGTGTCCGTCGATTATCGTTCTTCACTTGAGGCCTCCTATCCCGAACTGGCTTTCGCCCTTTTGCGCCCGTATTTGGACGACTTTAGCGACGATGAGATTCTTGCGGCGGTCCAAACCGCTTATTCTCCCGCTTCCTTTCCCGAGAAAGTCTTTGGCCTCCATCAAGATAAAACCGAAGCATTCCTTGAATTGTTCCATGGCCAAACGCTGACCTTCAAAGACATGGCTCTTTCCCTTCTTCCGCATTTAATGGATGTCGCTTTAATGAAACATCCCGAAGTGGGGGACGTGCGGATCCTTACCGCCACCAGTGGCGATACCGGCAGCGCGGTTCTTTCAAGCTTCGCTTCTTCGAAACATGTCAAAGTATCCGTCCTTTACCCCGATGGGGGCATCGCCCCTTTCCAGGAGAAGCAGATGCTCTCTTTCACCTCGCCCCGCGGCCGGGCTTACGCCCTCAAAGATGCCAACTTCGACGATTGCCAAAGCTTGGTGAAAAAGTTGCTCTTAAAGAAAGAAAAAGGCATCACTTACTCCAGCGCCAATTCGATCAACGTTGGCCGCCTCTTGCCGCAGATCGTCTATTACTACGCTTCCTATATTGCTCTCATCAAGCAAGGCTTCATCAAAGAAGACGAGCCGCTTGATGTGGTGGTTCCGACTGGCAACTTCGGCGATATCTTCGCGGCCTATCTCGCCAAAAAGATGGGATTGCCCCTCCATCAACTCGTCGTGGCCTCCAATGCCAACCATATTTTGACGGACTTCTTCCATGAGGGACGCTACGACGTCCATCGCGATTTCCTCAAGACCAATTCGCCCTCGATGGACATCCTCGTCTCGTCCAATTTGGAGCGGCTTCTTTATCTCGCCTGCCATGATGATCATCAGGTGGCATCTTGGGAGAACGAGCTCAAAGAAAAAGGCGTTTTCCAGATCGATCCGAAGACGCTAGGCATCCTCCAAGAGGATTTCCTCGCTTATTCCGCCGATGAAAAAGAGACGGCGATGGCCATCCAAGAGTGCGAGGCAAATGAGCATTATCTTCTCGACCCTCATACGGCCGTTGCCTATGCCTGCCGAAAGAAGTCGGGGCTGGCTAAAGCTTTGATTGTGGCGACCGCCTCGCCGTATAAATTCCCGAAGACCGTTTTGCACGCCTTGGGCGAAGAGATGCCCGACGATGTGAGCGCTTTTCATCGTTTGATGGCGATTTGCGGAGATAAAGCCCCGATCAACTTCCAAAAAGCCCTCGAAGAGCCGACCGCCAAAAAGGTGGTAACGCCTCGCGAGTTTGCCCGGCTCATCTCTCCTCGCCTCGTTTACGAGGTGAAAACGCCCGCCACCAGCGCCAACCTCGGCCCTGGTTTCGATGTCATGGGCGTGGCTTTGTCGCTTTTTAATACCTTTCGCTTTTCGCCTTCCGAAACCGATAGTCTTGAAGGTTTCGAGGGCGAGGAAGAAACAAAAGATAACTTGATTCTCCGGAGCTATCGCCGCTTTTTTGCGGCCTATTCCCTGCCTTATCAGCCCGTCAAGATTGAACAAATGCATGCCGACATCCCCCTTTCGCGCGGGCTGGGCTCTTCGGCCAGTTGCATTGTGGCAGGTCTGCTCTCAGCCAATGCGATCGCTGGGGATTATCTGCCGAAGGAGCGTCTTCTTTCTTTGGCATCCGCGATTGAGGGCCACCCCGACAATGTTGCTCCGTGCTTACTGGGAGGAATGGTCGCTTCTTTCCGCAAAGAAAACGGGGAATATCATCCCTTCCGCTATGAGGTTTCAGCCAAAATCGGTTTCTTGCTGCTTATCTCTCCCCAGGAGCTTTCCACCGAGAAGGCGCGGGCAATCTTGCCAAAGACCTATGCTTTGAAAGACATCAGCTTTGATGCCGAGCGCTTGGGGAATCTCCCCGCTGCTTTGAAAGAAGGGGATCTTCCGCTCCTCGTTGAGCTGCTTCAGGATAAAATCCACGTGCCCTATCGTCTGCCTTTGATTGTCGGGGGCAGCGCGGTCGAAGAAAAAGCGGCTCTCCATCATTTGCCTTTCACGATTTCGGGGGCGGGATCGACGCTTCTCGTTCTTTACCGCCGGGATGCTCCTAAAGAAAAAGAAGCATTTCTTCAAGAAATCAAAGCGATTTTGTCACCCGAGTGGCGCTTCCGCGATTTAGCGCTCGAGAAAAAGGGCGCCACCCTGAAGGAGGCGCTCGTATGAGCAATGATTTCCTTTTGGTCCATAAGTCGATTCTGCCCGAGTCTTTTCCGAAGATCATCGAGGCGAGAGAGAAAATCGCCCACGACGATCTCTCGGTGAGCGAGGCCTGCAAAGAATGTGGCATCGCCCGCTCGCTGTATTACAAGTACAAAGACAAGGTTTTCGCCCCGAGCGGCAGTCTCTCGAAGAAAGTGATTTTGTCCCTCAAAACCGAAGATTTTCCAGGCGTCCTCTCTTCAATTCTCCTTGCCATCAGCGAGAGCAAAGCCAACATCTTGACCATTTCGCAGGACATGCCGATCCATGGTTTGGCCTACATCACCCTGATGGTCAACATCAAAACGATGACTTCACCGCTTGATGATTTGTTAAAGAAGATCAGCCAACTAGAGCACGTCAAGAAAGTAGAGGTCCTCGCTTATGATTAAGGTAGCGCTTTGCGGTTATGGGACGATCGGCCATGGGGTCAAGGCTCTTTTGGACGCTCAAAAGGACGTTCAACTCGTCAAGGTGCTTGATCTGCCGCTCAAGAAAGCGGAACTGGGCGATCTCCTCGTGTCGGACTATCGTCAAATCACCGATGATCCTTCGATCGATGCGGTGATCGAATGCCTTGGTGGCGATGCGCTTCCGTATCAGATTATCAGCGCCTCGTTGAAAGCGGGCAAAGCCGTCATCTCTTCGAACAAAGAGACGGTTGCCACTCATTTTAAGGAATACGCTCTCCTTGCCGAAAAACATCACGCCTCGCTTCAATTCGAAGCCAGCGTCGGCGGGGGCATCCCGCTGCTTTATCCCTTGAACGTTCTTGCCTCTTTTGATTCGGTGAGGGGTTTGCGGGGGATATTGAATGGCACCACGAATTTCATCCTTTCGGAGATGGCAAAGGGCATCCCGTTTGATGCCGCCCTGAAAGAGGCTCAACGCCTGGGCTTTGCCGAAAAAGACCCCAGGGCGGATCTTCAGGGGCTCGACCTCGTCCGCAAAGCCGCGATTCTTGCGATGCTGATTTACCACGAGGAAGTGGCGCTGGGTGCCATCGTGCATTTCGGAATTGAAAATTTGCCTTTCTCTCTCGCTGACGTTCTGAAAAAAGAAAAGCGGATTTTGAAATTCATCGTCGACATCCACCCTTATCAGGATGGGCTTTCGATCGTTATTATGCCCACCCTGCTCAAAGCGGAGGATCCGTTGGCTTCGATTAACGAAGAAACCAATGCCGTGATGGTGGATGCTAAAGCGAATGGGCCGCTTCTCTTTTCAGGCAAAGGGGCTGGAGAATTTCCGACTGCCAGCGCGATGATTTCCGATCTTGAACGCTATAAACACCAAGCGGCTTTGCCGATTGTGGTTCCCACCAAGAGCGTGACATTGGTTCCTGATCTTCGCGGTCGTTTTTATGTCAGCTCCGATGGACAATCCCTCCGAAGGGTGACCGATCCGAGCCTCGATGAATTACAACGCTATTCATTTGTCGCCAAAGAGGCGAAATAAAGGAGAAAAATTATGGCACAGTATCGTTTCGCGGTGGTCGGGGCGACCGGCCTCGTTGGTCGGACTTTCTTGAAGGTGATGGAAGAATACCATCTTCCCGTCGAAGGACTCCGGCTTTTTGCCTCGAGCAAAAGCGCAGGCAAACTCTTAACTTACGCGGGGAAAGAATATCCGGTTGAAGAGTTGAAAGAGGGATGCTTCCTCAACACTGACTATGCTTTATTTTCCGCCGGCGGCGAAGTGAGCCGCATCTGGGGGCCGATCGCTGTCAAAGAAGGAGCGACGGTCATCGACAACTCCTCTTGCTGGCGAATGGACGAAAAGTGCGCCCTCATCGTTCCGGAAATCAACTTGGCGGATTACAAAACGCACTCCAAACTTATCGCCAACCCCAACTGTTCGACGATCCAATCGGTTTTGCCCCTCAAACCCCTCGATGACGAATTCGTTTTGAAGCGGATTATTTATTCGACCTATCAGGCCGTCAGCGGCTCAGGCAAGAAGGGGCTCGATGATTGGGAGAGATGTGAAAAAGGCGAGGCCCCGCAGTTCTATCCCTACAACATCGCTAAGACCTGTATCCCCGAGATCGACGTTTTCCTCGATAATGGCTACAGCAAGGAAGAGATGAAGATGGTGAATGAGACCCGAAAGATCCTCCATAAGCCCGACCTCAAAATCGCGGCGACGTGCGTCCGGGTTCCCGTTCCCGTCGCCCATGGGGTGATGATCGCCGCCGAATTCGAGAAGCCCGTTTCGGTTGAGCGGGCCCGCGCTGTGCTTAAAGCCTATCCCGGCATCGTTCTGGTCGATGACCCCAAGAATCATATTTATCCGGTTTCGACTTTGGCTGCTGGCAATGACAGCGTCTACGTCGGACGGATTCGGAAAGACCTCTCTTCCGATAATGGCCTCATCTTCTATACGGTGGGGGACAACGTCCGCAAAGGAGCGGCTTCGAACGCGGTTCAAATTGCGTTAGCCCTCATCAAAGAAAAGGAGAATGCCCATGCTTAAAGTGTGTAAATTCGGCGGTTCGAGTCTCAGCGATGAAACCGAATTCGCCAAGGTCAAAGCCATCGTTTTGGCCGATCCCGCCCGACGGGTGGTCGTGGTTTCAGCGTTAGGCAAACGCGATTCTTCCGACAACAAAATCACCGATCTCTTGTATCTCACCTATCAGCATTTGAAGTACCACGTCGATTATCACGAGCTCTTCGATGAGATCAAGAAACGCTATCTCAAAATCGAAAAAGACCTGCAAATCCCTTCTCATTTGGAAGTCGAGTTCGCTTTGCTTGAGAAAAAGTTGAGCGAGGGGAGCCTCTCCGAAGAAGAATTAGTCTCGCGAGGCGAATTCCTTTCGGCCAAACTCGTCAGTGCCTACCTGGGCTACGATTTCGTCGATTCTTCGGCCTTGATTCATTTCGACTACGATGGCAAAGTCGACGAAAAAACGACTCTGGCTTCGATTGCCTCGGCTTTCGAAGCGCACCCCCGGATGGTCGTGCCAGGCTTTTATGGTTCCTATCCCAATGGCAAAATCGCGTTGTTTAGCCGCGGTGGCTCCGATGTGAGCGGGTCCTATCTCGCCAAAGGAGTCCATGCCGACCTCTACGAAAACTGGACTGATGTCTCTGGCTTCTACATGGCCGATCCGCGCATCGTCCCCGCGCCAAGGAAGATCAAGGAAATCTCCTATGTTGAGCTTCGCGAGCTCTCCTACATGGGGGCCAACGTGATCCATGAAGAGACCATCTTGCCGCTTCAAGATGAAGAGATCCCCCTCGAGATTCTCAACACCAACCACCCGGAAGAAGGGGGAACGCTGATCAAGAAAGAAACGCCCGACAAAACCCACCTCATCACCGGCATCACTGGCAAAAAAGGCTTCGTTGCCCTCACCTTCGTCAAAGCCAAAGGCGCCGATAAACTCAAGACGATTCTCTCAGTTCTCAATGTCTTTGACCGCTACAACGTCCCGGTCGAGCATATCCCAACGAGCATCGATTCTTTCTCGGTGGTGGTGGAGAAAAGCAAGCTTGAAGAACGTTATTACGACATCATCGCCGATTTGAAGAAGCTGCCCGACATTCTGACCTTGGCGGAAGATAACGATATCGCCCTGTTAGCGGTCGTTGGCCGCAACATGGTCAAAAAAACCGGCACATCGGGCCGGATTCTCTCGGTGTTCGGCCAAGAGAAAATCAATATTAAGCTCATCGACCAAGGCCGGGAGGAGATCAACATCATCATCGGCATCTCCAACGCCGACTTTGCCAAGTCCGTCCTGGCGCTCTATAACGCTTTTTCAGGCGAAAAAATCTAGTGGATCAAACGGGCGTGAAGGGATCGTAGAGGTTCCGCATGAAGACGGATTTCTGATAGGCCGTCGGATTGAAGCCCGTTTTTCGTTTGAACATTTTTGAGAAATGCTGGACCGAAGAAAAGCCGAGTTGATCGGCAATTTCAGAGAACGTCAGATTCTTTTCGACAATCAGGGTTTTGGCTTTTTCGATTTTGAGGTTGATTTCGTATTCCTTGAACGACGAATGAAGAACGCTGCGGAACAGTTTGGCCAGATAGCTCGAGCTGTAGCCGAGGTGGTTCGAAAGTTCGGCGAAGGTGACGTTTTCATTGAGGTGCTCATTGAGATAATGGGTGGCCTCATCGAGAATGGCATTGCTGTTTTTCGGCTCTTTTTCTTCGGTCTTTTCCGGTTCGTTGCGGAGGGAAAGCAGGAAGAAATTCTCCAACAGGTTGGCCACATATTGCATCGAGCCAAACCGAGGGGAGAAGCGGATGTTATCCACGAAGAAGTTGGTCTCGCGGAAGACGAGTTTGTTTTCTTCCATGATTTCGCCAAGGATAGCTTTTTCGTGCTCATCGGGGGTCTGGACTTTATCCGCGAGGCGCAGCAAGGTGTCTTCGCCTTTATCGAGCAAGAAAGCCATGATAAAGACATCGGAAGAGACACCATCGCTCCGAATCTTATGGAATTCCATCGGCTTGTGGAGAAAGGCTTGGCCTGCCATTAAGGTGAAGGGCTTATCCTCCGATTCGATGACCACTTGGCCTTTATCGACATAGACGAATTCCCAATCGATGTGGCATTCGCCGGCGAAAACGAAGTTGGGGGAGTAGCGGTAGAAAAGAATCGATCCGATGTTCTTGATCACCAAATCGCGTTCGACTTCGAGGCCTTTGAAGGCTACGTACTTCCGTTCTGCCATCGTCTTATTATATCGCCATTGACGGAAAATATGAAAAATAATGAGAGCAATGACTACCTCGCTTAACGAGATAGGGCTAAAATAAACGAAGAAATCGGCTCGTTGTTTTGTTGTCGGCTTTTGCCGGAAGAGGAGCGGAATTGACCATGGATGGCAATTATCAAGGTTTGTCTTGGGCAGAAAAGAAACTGTCTCTTGCTAAAAAATATTCGATAAAATCGACTCTTATTGCCGATTCTCCCCTCAAGATTGTTCGGCGGGCGAATGCGGTAGAAATCACCTATGGGCGTCCCGTCGAACTCTACCGAGCCCTCAGCTTGGTGAAGGCAAAAGAAAGCCAAGGCGATTTTACCTGGGAAGAAACCCCGCGTTTTCAAAGCGATGGCGTGATGCTCGATTGTTCAAGAAATGGTGTGATGACCCTTGATGAGGTGAAGCGTTTTCTTGAGACGATGGCGTTGATGGGCCTCGATCGACTGCTCCTTTATTGCGAAGATACCTATTCCATTGAGGGCTATCCCTATTTTGGTTATCAGCGGGGCCGCTACAGCAAAGAGGAACTGAAAGAAATCGACGCCTTCGCCGCGAGTCTGGGCATTGAAGTGGTGCCCTGCATTCAGACGTTGGCTCATTTGGCCAATATCCTTTGGTACGCTTCTTTTTCCGCCATTCGGGATTCAGATAACAATTTGCTGACCGACGAAGAAAAGACCTACCAGTTCATTGAAGCCGAGATCAAAAGCTGCCGCGAATGCTTTCGCTCCTCCTCGATCCACATTGGGATGGACGAAGCCTTTATGATGGGCTTCGGCGAGCATTTTTATCGGCATGGTTATGAAGATCCGACCTCGATTTTTCTCCGCCACCTCGATAAAGTAAGCGGGATTTGCCGCCGTTATTCCTTCGCACCGATGATTTGGAGCGACACTCTTTTCCGGATGGTCCATGGCGGCAATTACTACGATAAGAATCCTCTCAAAGCGGAACTGCTCGAAAGGGTCCCGGGAGGAATCGGCCTTGTCTATTGGGATTATTACCACGAGAAAGAAGAGGACTACGATTACTTTATTAAAGAGCATCAACGCTTTTCGAATCCCCTTATTTTCGCCGGTGGTTCCTGGCGTTGGATTGGCTTTACCCCTTTGATTGGCAGCAGCCTCGCCATGAGCCGATCCGCCCTCAACGCTTGTCTCAAGAATGGCGTCAAGGATGTTCTTCTCACGGGTTGGGGCGATGATGGCAACGAATGCTCCTTCATGACGATGCTCCCCGCGATGGCGCTTTATGCCGAATACAACTACGAGGGGAACGACGATCACTTCGCGAGCCTGCTTGAAACGGTGACGGGCGAGACGCTCGAACGGATGCTTTTGCTCGATCTCCCCAATCGCCCCGATGGACAAGGCCAACACGGTTTCGGCAATCCCTCGAAGTATCTCTTTTATCAGGATCCGATCGGCGGCGTTTTCGATAAGCATACGAATCCGGTCTATGACGCGAATTATGCCGCTTACGCTCAGAAACTTGCCCAAGCCGCGAAAGAAAGCCCCCATTACGCCTACGTCTATCAAAGTTTGGCAGAACTCTCTCTCGTTTTGGCAAAGAAAGCCAATGTTGGCATCCGTCTGCGCGAAGCCTACCAACAGGGCGACAAAGCGACGTTAAAGGAAATCACCGAAGTCGATTTGCCTTTTATTCGAAAACATCTCTCCCGTTTCCAAAAAGCGATGGAGCAACAGTGGAATCACGAATGCAAGCCCGAAGGCTTTGATGTCCTCGATGGCCGCATTGGCTGGCTCAATGAGCGAATCTTAACCGCCGAAAAACGTCTTCAAGCGTATCTCGCCGATCCGCAGAAGAGCATCCCTGAACTGGCTGAGACTCCTCTTTATATCGATGGCCGCCAAGAAAAAGGGGAAACCGAGATCATGAGTTGGAATTGGTGGGGCCGCAACGTCAGCGTCAATCCGATCGGCTGATTCATAAGCTGCCCTTCTTTTTCCATCAAAGAAAACCACCCCTTGAAGAAGAAGGAGTGGTTTATTCTTTTATTCTTAGGAGCGCTCAGTTTTCGCAATGCTCTTTTTTCATCTCTTCGATTCGGATGGGCGCTCCGCCGGCGAGACGGCTCTTCTCGGCGGCAAAAGCCATGTAGTGGCTTTCGAGCGACACGGGCAAAGACGTCAGATTATCGGGCCGCGGCTTGCCTTCTTCGACTTCAAGGAAGTCTTCAAAGAGCCCGAGATCGCCTCCGCCATGGCCTTGGTGGTGCGCCTCTTCCGCCAGCGGGATTTTCTCTTCGCCACCCGTTTGGAAGTTATGGTAAATCAATTCGCTTTCGTCATCATCGCCGCTTAAAGAACCTAAAGTACCCATAATCTTGATCATCCGGTGCGGCTTGGCCGAGAAAGCGGACATCGTGAAACTCACGATGACCCCATTGGCCATTTCGATCAGACTCACTTGGTGATCGACCACGTCGTTATCGCAGTGGTAGACGCAGCGTCCATACGGCCCATCCTTGAGGGCCTCAAGGATTCTTTCGCGGGTGCAAATGGGTGTGAGATAAGGCACCATCGGCCAGCCGCGGTTGCCTTCGTCGTAACCCGTCAGTTTGTTGGTGAGATAGATTTTGCGGGCATCGAAGATACAGTCTTTTATCGGGCAATCCAAGCAGCGGAGCGTCGCGCCCTCCGGCGCTTTGTCTTTGCGGAAAACGCTGAGAGAACCCAGCGAAGAAATCTGGCGGCAGGAACTGCCGAGCAACCAAACGAAGATATCCATGTCGTGGCACGACTTTTGCAAAATCATCGGGCTCGAATCTTCGGCGCAGCCCCAGTTGCCGCGGACAAAGGAGTGGGCCATGTGCCAATAGCCGACGTTCTCGGACGCTTCGACGTTGATGATTTGTCCGAGTTTCCCTTCGTTGAGAATGCGCTTGATCGCCCCATAGAAAACGTTGTAGCGGAGGACGTGACAAACTACGACATTCTGCTGGTGTTTTTGATACTCTTCTTCGAGGCGAAGGCATTCGTGAAGTGAAGGCGAAATCGGTTTTTCGAGCAAGAGGTCATAGCCTTTTTGCAAAGCGCTGATGGCATAGACCACGTGCTGCTGGTCCATCGTCGCAATGACGAGGGCTTGGCTCAATCGTTCTTCTTTGAGGAGATCATCGCCTGTTTTAAAGCAGCGGTCATCGGGCAAATGGCAGCGGGTCTGAAGGAGTTTGCGCCGTTCCTCGTCCGGCTCGGCGATGGCGACAATTTCGCAGCGGTCCTTGAATTTGGTCAGTGCCATTTCGGCATAGGTTCCGCTTCCGCGGGCACCGCAGCCGATGATTGATAACGTTACTTTTTTCATCATTTCATATTCTCCATTTTTGCTTCGACGATTGCCGCTAACGCTTTTTCTTTCTTCTCCATGTCCTTCACCAAGGCAAATTGATCGCGGGCCCGGATTAAATTGTGGTCAGGATAAGCAATCCGGAAATAGGTGTCGCCGAGCAAATAATCGCTGAGGAAGCGGATGCCACATTCCATCGTCATGAGGTAGGCCCCGAGCGGGAGTTCTTCGATTTCGCGCTTACTGAGGGCTGAGTGGCAGCCTTCGAGATAGCCATCGAGATAGGTCTGGAAAAGCGGTAAAGAAAGTGAGACTTTGCTCAGATCCTTTTCATCTTCTTTTCCCGTGTTGGCGCCAAATCGAATCGAATCGCCAAAGTCGTAGAGGGCGCTGCCAGGCATGATCGTATCGAGGTCGATGACCGCTAAAGCTCGCCCCGTTTTTTCATCGAGCAAGACATTGTTGAGCTTGGTGTCGTTATGAGTGACGCGGGTCGGCAAGAGACCCTTGGCCAATTCGTCTTGGACTTGGCCAAAGCGTTTCGAACGTTCTTCGACGAAGGAAATCTCCGCTAAAACCCCTTTCTTTCTTCCTAAAGGGTCTTGGTTGACGGCAGTTAAAAAATCCTGATAGCGTTTTGGCGTGTCATGGAAGTGGGGGATGCTGGTGAAGAGACTGGCAGCGGGGTACTCTCTTAAATAGTATTGGAAGCGGCCGAAAGCAAAGGCGGCTTGGCGGAAATCCTCCGCGTTGCGCGGAAGGTTGAGCGAGAGGCTCTCCCCGATAAAGAGATAGACCCGCCAAAAGTTCTTTTCCGAATCGATATAGTAGGTTAGACCCTCTTTTGTCGGGATCACACTCATGCTTTCACGAAGCGGATCGCCGCCTTCTTTTTCGACTTGGCGGGCGATTTCCTCGCTGACCGAGACGATATTTTTCATCACACCGAGCGGCTCGGTAAAAATCGTGGTGTTTAGCCGCTGCAGGATATAGCGCGTTTTTCCTTCGCAAAGGAAAGTGCCGTTGATATGCCCATCGCCATAGCGGTGGATATCTGTTGGCTGGCTGGCTAAAGCGAAATGGTCGGCGACATCGTGAAGTTTTTCGGCAGTAAAAACGGTGATATTTGGCATAATTTCCCTCGGGGATGAGCCTATTCTAGAACGCGCGGGCCTCCGCGCACGATTTCCATCCCAAAAAAGCCATTTTTGATAAAATGTCCCCTTGTTTGTGCACTCAACAAGAAAAAAGCTCTGGCCTACCAGAGCTCGGGACGCGGTGATGGACTATTGAATTTTGTTGCCTAATTCAACGATGGCAAGGGCCGCTTTGCAAGCGGGGCAATCGCAATAAGGGGCGCCGCTCGCCTTAAGCGCTTTGGCATGAGCTAAGAAAGCCTTGGCTCCTTCTTCGCCAAATTCCTTTTTGGCATAATCGCTCTCCGCGAAAGCGATGAGGCCGTCGATGGGCGTGATGTCTTCTTTTAACTCGGCAAGGTAAGCTTTGGTCGCTTCTTTTTCGTTATCGCCGCCGATTTCCTTCAGCCAAGTTTGCGCGGCTTTTTTCGCTTCGGCACAAACGCTTGGAGCGGCAATCAGCTCGTTGGTCTTCTCAATCATTTTCTTCAGTAAATTCTTCTGCATGGTTATTCCCCTCGCCATCATTATAGAGACTTTCTTTCTTTTTCCCATTTTAACGCAACAAAAAAGGGAAGGATTCTCTTTTTCAGACTGAAAGCGGTACCTGCCACCCTCGTGAAGTTGTTGGTCTCGTCATGGATTATTAATATATCACGATTATTGAGGGGCGAATGAGGAAGATGATCCTATTTCAAAATAAAGGAAAAGTTTCGGTGGAATCGTCTGTTTAGCAATATCAGCTCAATCCATTTTTTCTTTTTCATTGTCCTCATCATCCCTCTTTTCTGGTTTGAGAAAGAACCTCCTCCTTTTTTCGAGTGAAATCAAAAAGCCCTCAGTCTATAATCGCCTTACTTGAAAAGAGGCACGGTGTATGGCGTGGCGGGATTTGGCAAAAGGCGAAGAAGAAAAGGTTTTGAATTACGTCGCAGCTGAGCCTGAGGTGAATCTCTTTATCTCGGGCGATCTGCTTTCTTTTGGCCTCGATGGGAGGCATGTGCGAATTCATGTTTACGAAAAGGAAGGGGTTTTGGCGGGGGTCTTGCTCCGCTTCATGGATCGCAATTATGTTTTTTACACCAAAGAAGCGACCTTTCCTTATGAAGAAATGGCCGCGATCATCAAGGATGAGAATCCGACGTTAAAAGGTGTTTGCGTGAATGGAAGGAGTGACTTGGTGAAGCCGCTCGCGAACTATCTCGCCCCGTTAACGATCGAAGAGACCACGATGGCTAGATTCAACGCCCTTCGTCACCCTGTCGTTCATCCTAGCGAAGCGGAAGTGCGCTTTCTAAGGAGTCGGAGCGAATTCGAGGAGGTCGCCAAACTTGAAGCTACCATCGTAGAGTTCGGTCCCGAGAGACAAACGGCGAATGAAATTGTCGATGGCTTTGTGGCGGGCGAGAAGCGCGGCGCTCTCAGCGCTGGCGTCTATGTCGGTGGTCAGCTTGTGTCTTCAGCATCAAGCTCAGCGGATACCGCTCTTTCGTCGATGCTCGTCGGGGTGATGACCCGAACGGGTTATCGCGAAAAAGGCTATGCTTCTTTGGCGGTCGGCACCCTTTTGGAAAAACTTTTTGAACGGGGCGAAAAGTTCGTTTGTCTTTTTTATGATAACCCGTTGGCGGGGCGGATTTATCACGCCTTTGGCTTCGAGGATGTCGCGCCGTATGCCATGCTGCATTGAGCCTCGTTTTCTTAGAAGAAAAAATCGGCTCCACACGCTATAATATTTCGCGAAAGAAAAATCATGGAACAAACCTCGCTTCTTGAAAAAGAAACATCGAAGCCCTTGGCCGAGCGGCTCCGACCCCGCGATTTGGACGAATTTGTCGGGCAGAAACAGCTTTTAGGCGAGGATAAAGTCCTGCGTCATTTGATTGAGAACGATCAAATTTCTTCGATGATCTTCTGGGGGCCACCAGGGGTAGGAAAAACCACTTTGGCTGAGATTATTGCCAACCGAACCAAAGCGAACTTCATTCATTTTTCCGCGGTCACGAGCGGTATCAACGAAATCAAAGCCGTGATGGCGACCGCCGAAGAAAATCGCAAAATGGGGGGTCGGACCATCCTTTTTGTCGATGAAATTCATCGATTTAACAAAGCCCAGCAGGATGCTTTCTTGCCCTACGTCGAACGGGGCAGCATCGTACTGATCGGCGCCACAACCGAAAACCCCTCTTTCGAGGTGAACGGCGCGCTTCTTTCCCGCTGCAAAGTTTTCGTTTTGCAAAGCTTGAGCGTCGATGACATGGTGATTCTTCTCAAACGGGCGATCAAAGATCCCCGCGGATTTGGGGATTTGACGATTTCAATCAAGCCCGAACTTCTCCAAGCCATCGCCACCTTTTCCAATGGCGACGCCCGCAGCGCCCTTTCGACTTTGGAAATGGTGATTCTCAATGGCGAAAGAAAAGGCAATGACGTCAAAATCACGAAAGAGAACGTTGAACAATGCACCTCGCATAAATCCTTGCTTTATGACAAGAAAGGCGAGGAGCATTACAACCTGATTTCCGCCCTCCACAAGTCGATGCGCAACAGCGATCCCGACGCCGCCGTCTATTGGCTAGCCCGGATGCTCGAAGCCGGGGAGGATCCCATCTATATTGCCCGCCGGGTCACCCGCTTCGCCGCCGAAGATGTCGGCTTAGCCGATCCGCACGCCCTCGAAATTGCCGTCGCCGCCTTTCAAGCCTGCCAGTATATCGGCATGCCTGAATGCAATGTTCACTTGACCGAAGCGGTCATCTATCTTTCGATGGCGCCGAAATCGAACGCCTGCGAACTCGCCTATAACGAGGCGAAGGAAGATGCGCTCAAGCAACTCGACGAACCGGTTCCGCTCGTCATTCGGAACGCTCCGACTAAACTGATGGAAGATCTCGACTATGGCAAGGGCTACGAATATGCCCATGACAACCCCGACAAGCTGACGGCGATGGTTTGCCTGCCCGAGAAGTTGAAGGACAAAGAGTATTACCATCCGACCGAGCAAGGCGTGGAGACCAAGTTCAAAGCCCGGCTCGCCCAGATTAAAGCGTGGAAGAAAGATCATCGAAAATAGCCACCTTTGACGAAAAGGAGCGGCTTTTGCAAGGATAACGAAAAAGGGGATGGCGAATCCCCTTTTATCTTCTCGTTTTCGCTTAACCAAGGATTTTTTTCGACACGTCGACGATCGCTTGGCCATAGATGGCTTTTTGATGGGCTAAGAAAACGCGGTAGATGAACGGATTGCCCACCATGCCAAGAATGCCGACCCCGCCGAGAACGTAGCCGAGCCAATCGAGCCCGCTAAAGGTGATGGCCTTCATCACAAGGCAGAAGCCAAAGCCGAAGACCAAGGTGAAGATGGCGCCGACCACCCAAGCGTTGATCGTGGGAATCCGCGTCACCTTTTTCTCGAGTCCCTTGAGCGTTTCGTAATCGCTGTTCTCCTTTTTCTCAGGGCTATAGTCAGCCAGCATTTTCTCGGCGTACTTCTCTTCTTTGATTGTCGTTTCCATTTTTTACTTCCTCCTCAGGAATGTGACACCAGCCTACAAGTTGACTCAAAAAGAAAAAAGGGAGCGACTTTTCTTTGAAACAACTAGGGGTATTGTGTCATCCTTATTGCGACAGAAAAACTCTTTCGTCTCACCCCACCATGGAAACTCATTCAAAAGATTACGTCATCGATGCCTTCTTCCTTCTCCTCGCCGACCACGATTTTTACGCTGTCGGCGTTACTTCCATTTGCAAAAAAGCGGGGGTATCCCGCGCGACTTTCTACCGCTTCTTCCAAAGCAAAGAAGACATCATCAGCGCTTATTTCGAGCGGAGCGAATTCCAATTCCTCTCCCTTCATCAGCCTTTGACGCCCTACACCAATCCTTCCGAATTCATCTTTGCTTGTTTCTCGATGCTCAGCCAGGAGAAAGACAAGCTTCTTCTCCTCAATGAACGCGGTCTCATCCATTATCTTTCCAGCGCCCTTAACGAAGGGATTGAGCGGGATTTCGCGGAACACGATCGGGGCGATAAGGCCCTCGCTTACCTTTACGCCGGCGCAGTCTACAATTTGGAAATTTATTATTTGAATAACGGAGCCAAAGAGACCCCGCAGGAACTCACCGATCTCTTTTTGCGTTTTCTGAAGAGCAAGAAGCTTCCTTCCTAAAACAGCGTTTTCCACTTTCGCGTTTCTTTCGTTTCTTTTTCCTTTTCTCCTCGTATGATTATCCCGAGGATTTCCTTCATGAAAAAACAAACGTATTTTGGCCTTCTGATGCTCGTTGCCACCAGCTTGATGAGCTGCGGAAGTGGCAGCGATGGCAGCCTCGACACGGGTGGCTACACGATTGAGCCGGCCGAAGTGGGCGATAACGTCGTCCGTTTTGCCGATGCCTTTAACGAGAGCAAATGGGTGGTGGTCGATAAGAACAATAGCCAGGTGGCCCCCGTGAAGGCCAGCATGGTCAGCGATTTCGACAGCACGCAAAAATCTTTCGGCAAGGATTTAACCGCCCACGTCATTTATGACAACAAGACCTTGCCGCTCGTCTACCAGATTTCCAAATACTATGATGCGGGCGATTATGCGGTGAATCTTTTGGATAGCGGCGCGGTGGATCTGACCTCGCTCAGCAACGCGAGCAACATCCAAACCTACGATGTCCCCGCCACGTTATCCCTCCTTCCCGAGCCGGCGAAGAGTTGGCCCGTCACCTCGCTTTCGGTGATTTTCAGCGATAATTTGACCCAGTTAAAACTTAACAAGACCCTGACCCATGTCGCCTCTTCGCTCGGCCGCTATACCCGGGTCATTCCGGCTGAAGGGGGCGCCCTCAATTATCGCGATGGCTACCTTGTCGATAACGAGTCCGCCGATTTGCTTGCCATCTCTTCTTCGCTCGGAAGCACCATCACTTTGCCGACGAGCATGAAGGCGCTTTTGCCCTGTGCCTTTGCCCAGACCAACGTGACGATCACCGGTTTGCATTTGCCCGCCAATGTCACCTCGGTTGGCGAAAGCGGAATCACGGCGTTCAATTTCCCGAACCTCGCGAAGTTCGTCGTCGATGAAGGCAGCACGACCCTCGAAGACGATGCGAGCGGAAATGGCGTCGTCCGTTCGCTTACCGGCGCGGGAACGGCAACGGTTCTCGTTCCGCCCGCCCTCAAGGCTGACCCTCTTGTGTTTAACGATACCGCCCCTTATGTCCACCTCAATTGCCTTTATAAGCATAGCGGGGTCACCTCGATCAGCTTGCCGGCAACCACGCTTGGCTTTTCAACCTTTATGGATTTAAAGGCGAGCTTAACGACGATCACCCTTCTTCACACGGGCGAGAAGCCGGTGAGCGTGAGCGCGAGCACCTTAGCGAATCTCTCGAGTTCCATCGCCATCAAGGTCCCTTCGGAGATGCTCTCGCTTTATAAAGCGGATACCATTTGGGCCACCATCGCCAACAATATCACCGTGATCTGATCCTTAAAGAGCATAAAAAAGAGCGGGCAAGGGGTGCCCATTTCTTTTGAAGCGAAGCCGTTCAACTAATTTTTAACGGTGATGCTCAAAGTGAAAACGGTCTTATCGTCGACTTTGCCTTCGTAGTCGAAGTCGTGGTCTTTGACGACCCGATAGAGCGCCATCGCCGCGCCCAAGTGGGTTTCGCTGAGGAAATTGATCTGGAAACTCGTGACGTCGTGGGCATCCTCGAAGACTTCCTTTTCGGTGTCGAGGGCGAATTCGAGGTAGCGGATGTTGTTCATGTGACCGTTGAAATCGAGGTCGCTCGGCCGGACTTCGCGCGTCTCTTGAAGCGTCGCATCCGCGATGGCTAAGCGCGGAGGCCAGGCCAATTCGCCATCTTCGTGAACGGGTTTCAAAAGAAAACCATTGCTCTCGGGCCCGGTGGGTTTATGGCTCGCGAAATCGAGCAAGGCCCATAAGCTGGTGCCCCGAATCAAGACATTGCCTTTTTGATCGGTGATTTTGTATTGGCGCGGATAGATGAAGACCTTATTGGCGCTCGGATAGGTATAGACCGTGATTTTCTCATCGAGTTTCGGCATCCGGGTGATTTCAAAACGGTAGGACATCACCACCCAATAAAGGTTCTTTTTCCGGATGTCCTCCACTCCGGCCCCAACGAAGGCTGATCCGCCGATGCTGGCCTCTTGGATGATTTCCAAAAGATCGTGGAGTTTCAATTGGCCTTTCGGCGTCAGCATCCCCGAGGAGATGACGAGATCTTGATGATAGATTTTTTCTTTGAACATACGCTTTTTTCTTTCGGGAAGATTGTAGCGCCTGAGAGCCAAGAATGCTTCCGAAATCTTTTGAATGAGCGCCGAGGAGAATCCCCTGGCTCGAGTCGAAAGGATTTCTCATAGCAGGAGGGAAAGGCAACCAAAGTTTGGGCCTTTCTTTTTAAAAGAAAAAGCAGTTCGTGATTTTTACCTCACAAACTGCGGGCGGATTAACGATGTTTCTTATCGGAGTAGTGGCGCGCGCCATCGTGATGGAAGTCGCGATGGCCTTCGTGATGGTAGTCGCGGTGAGACGAGGAAGAAGAACGATGGTCTTCTCCCCGATCCGCATGGCGGACTTTATACGGGTTATCGGTGGGCCGCTCCGTCTTTTCGACGTGGACGTCCTTGCCTAAGAACTGAGTGGATTCGACGCCTTTGATCACCGCATCGGCTTTTTCTTTGGGTAGTTCAAAGAAAGAGAAGGTGCCCTTGAGGTAGATATCGGCGAAATCGCCGACGCTCACGCCTTTCGCGTTTTTGGCGATGAAGGCTTTGAGGCTGTCTTGGTTGGCCCCATCTTCGAAACCGACGTTGATGAAGAAGCGCTGATTGCCAGGCTCGGTCTTGAACTGTTTCCGTTCCTTGTTGCGCTCGATGCTGCGGTTATGGGAGGCGGAATAGTCCCGCTCATCCGCGATCGGGGAGGCGGGGGCTTCGACTTTTTCTTTGAGCAAGATGGCGGCGAGATCGAGCGGAGTCACTTCGTGGCCTTGCTTGGCGGAAAGGGCGGCGCAGACTTCGGTGATGGCGTCCTTTTCTTCTTTGAGATCTTCGCCGAGCTTCGGCTCGAGGTTTTCGAGGTATTTCTTCATAACGTTTCCTTTGTCAATCACATACTCGTTGAGCGGGCAGTGGGTCATTGCTTCGTATTTCTTGATCAAACTCCGTTCGCTCGGAGTGATGAAGGTGTAAGAGACGCCGGATTTATCGACCCGGCCGGTTCTTCCGATCCGATGGAGGTAGAATTCGTCTTCTTCGGGGATGTCGTAATTGATGACGAGGTCAACATCGTTCACATCGATTCCGCGGGCGGCGATATCGGTGGCCACCATCACGTCGGCGTCGTAGTTGCGGAAGTCTTTCATCGCCTTGTCGCGCTTATTTTGGCTCAAGTTGCCTTGAAGCGAAGTGATGGCGTGACTCGTGTTCTTTTGCAAGATTTTCTCAAGTTGTTTGACTTTGTGCTTGGTCCGGCAGAAGACGAAAGCCCGGGTGAAGCTGAGGGCAGTGAGAAGCGAGACGATGGCCTCGGTCTTTTCTCTCTCGCCAACGAGGACATACTTCTGAGCGATCTGATTCTCTTGGGTGAGGGTCCGCTTGATCTGGACGCGGAAGGCATCTTTCTTGAGGTAGCGTTCCGCCACGTTTTTGATCTCGTTGGAGATCGTGGCCGAGAATAGGCAGGTTTGGTGGGGCAAAGTCACCTGTTTGATGATCTTGTCGACATCTTTGATGAAACCCATTTCCAGCATCTCGTCGCATTCATCGAGGACGAGGTAGTGGACAGCGGCCAACGTCAGCGATTTCCGTTCCAAGAGGTCATTGAGGCGGCCTGGGGTCGCGACGATGATCTGCGGATTGGCTTTGAGTTCGCGGAGCTGGGTCGAGACTTTTTGCCCGCCATAAATGGCTGCGTAACGGATCAAAGGGAGATATTTGGAAAATTTCGCGAGTTCTTGGATTACCTGGACCGCCAGTTCGCGGGTGGGGCAGATCACGAGACCTTGGACTTTCGAGCTTTTTTGGTCGATCGAGGAAATCATCGGCAAAGCATAGGCGGCGGTTTTGCCCGTCCCCGTCGGAGCTTCGCCTAAAACGTCCTGTCCGGCTAATAGCGTCGGCAGCGTCATTTCTTGAATGGCGGTGAAGTCCTGATAGCCCATCTCGCCGAGGGCTTTTTCGACTTCGGATGGGAGGGTGATTTCGTTGATTTTCATTTTTTGAGGCACGCAAGCATAACACACCCGTCCCCAAATAAGTAATGAAATCTCTTTCATCCATTTCTCTTTTTGCCATTTTATCGACGTTTTTCGGGGGAGATTTTCCCTGCCAAGGGCACCTCGAAAGCAAGCCGATTGCCGATTGCTGAGCAAGGCGCCTTCACGAGTTCCATACAAAGACGGAGACCCTCTTATTCCGATAATCGAAACGATAGACGCGATGCAATATCCGCGTCTTTTATCGTCAAAAAAGCCCCTTTGTTTCCCATCCAGAGGGGTTTCAAGCGTTTTTTTGAATGAAGACGCTTATTTCCCCATATGGTCTTCGAGGACGCGGGCTAAGACCGCCATCACTGCGAAGCCGAGATAAGCGGTGCCCGAAAGCGCGCCAAACCAGTTTACGCCGTTATGGGTGTAACCGCTGGCAAAGAGGAAGCAGCCCACGCCGATGAAGAAGAAAATCGACGAAGTTAAACCCTCTTTGTCCTTGCTGAGGAGCATCATGACTATCGCGCCAATAAGGAAGAAACTCTTGACGATGAGGCGCGAGATCCAGTAGACGTTGACTTCGCCCCCGATCAAGCCCCCGACGAAATTCAAAGTCACGCCAATCTCGACGAGGCCCGCCATGAGGATGAACCAGGTGCTGAAGGTCGGATTGGTCGAAGCGGGAAGTTTGCTCTTTGCGAGGAGTCTCAGTCCAAGAAAGATGCCAACGAACGCGATTCCGAGATAGAAAACCATCTTAAAGAGATCGATGATGCCGATCGCAAAATGATGGTCCGCTGAGCCGAAAAAGGATTGAAGGCCCTGGGTGATTTCATAGATTGCGCCGACGAGAGCGAACGCCCCAATCACGAACGAACAAATCGCCGCGACCATCGAGAATGTCTTCTGCTTTGCTGGATCTGCCATAAAAACAAACCTCCGTTTACGGGTAATAGTATAGATTTTTCCTTCTTTAAATCCCACTATTCAAACCACGCTTCCTTCTTCTATGCAACAACGGGTCGCCTTTTCTTTGACGACGGATCGGGTTTTTTCCGTCGTTTTGTTCTCGCCGATCTCGAGTCGGCCTGTTGGAAGCGTTGGAGCTAATGCGCGGTTGGGGAATAGGCCAATTTCTCGACGATGGGATCGTTCGAAGGCCTGAAAGAAAAAACTGACATGCTCACGCCATTTTGGCTCGGAGCTTACGAAAGGAAAGCCCGCGATGGTTAAGCGATCGTCCTTCAAAAAGGAGAAATGATCAGCGCCCGGTTTTTCGCCTATCGCCCCTCCGCGATTGAGATTGCTTATGAGTTAGGCGAGGGATATTGGGACCAGGGCTACATGACCGGAGTTTCGAAGGCGATGATCGTCTATTTGAGAAGCGAGGCGGGATTGGCAAGGATTTTAACCTATCGTACCGCGAAAACCCGCCGCTTCAGGTCAGGTGATGCAGAAAAGCGGGGCTGGCGAAAAACGGGGCAATCCCTTAGGACTGTCGTTCTAATAAGGGCATCGATGGCAACGTCCTTTATGAGATTTGCTTTGACAAAGAAGATACTCAGGAAATGTACGTGCTTTCTGCTTTCGGACAGAAAGAGGGCCCATTCCTTCGGGGGTTATCATCCGCGGCTCCGTCTCGACGAGATTCTCGTCACTCTTCCGATCTCGGCTATCACCATCCTTTTTCCGAGTTTGCGGTGGCTCAACTCCCGAAACTTCGGGGTGCCCAATCCCGTTCGATCGTCATCTGGGCCGGAAGTGGATTTCCCACTCTCAAAAAGCTTGAGATCGACCCTGTGTCTGAACCGATTTACGAAACTAAGAAACTGTCTTCCGCCGAAGAAAAACAGTTCTCTTTCGGGCCTCTTGTTCGGAGGTTCTTTTCGTCTGGTTCCCCGCCCGCCTTTCTTCAAAGTTCTTCTGACTTTTTTTCAGAGAACCCTTTGCAAATCGGCGGTCTATTTACCCTTTTGAAAAGGGCCTCTGATCTGCATCGTAACTCTCGCGTTTTCCCCCTCGGGAGAAAAACGCAATTTTCGTAACGATATTTCTTGTTTTTTAAAACGTTTAGTTATATAAATTTCGCGTTGTGAAACTGGGAACGAAGAAAACGCGAGTTTCGTGAGTGCCAAAGTCATAACTAAATAGCGGGCGCACTAGTCGACCTTGTTCCGTAATAATAACTCGGATAGTGGAGATCTCCTAATTAGTTGTAACGCATTTCTCGCGCGGCCTTATGAGCGCGGCTCTCAGGCTTTTCTATTCGCCAAACGAAAGGAAATAATCATTTATGATGAAGAAACTTTTTTGTGTTGTTTTCGGCAGTCTTTTCCTCGCAAGTTGCGGGCCCAGCAGTCCAACTTCGAGCACTATCTCGAACGAAGAGAAAACAATTGCCGGCGAGGACATGGATCCCGATGGGGGTGCGGATCTCTATGCTCGGGGCGGCGATCACGGGGATTCGCCCTATTATGCTCATCCGGATTTCTACCACGAGGTCAGCAACGACCATCTCACCATCATCTCTCGTTTTAAGACTTTCCAGCAAACCGCGGAATACACTTGTGGGCCCGCCAGCATTCTGATGGCGCTCTATAACCTTGGGATCACAAACGAGACCGAGCGCAGTTTAGCCGTTGGGATGAAGACCTCTTGCGATCGGCAAACCGGTGGTTTGCCCGGCACGGCGGACGAACCTGGAGAATACGGGACAAACCTGCCGAATATGGTCAGCTTTTTAGCCGCAAACAAGTCGCTCAAAATCGAGGAAACGAGCTATCGGGAAACTTATAGTGAAAGCGATTTGATTGCGAGCGGGGCGGATCAAGGCAACCTCAAGGGAACTTTTGAATCGTGGGCGCCTTACGCCTCGGGCGTCGATTCAGAGGGCAATCCTCTCTACGTCGGCGATGCGAAAGACAGCCTCTGGGTCAAATGGATCTTAAACTATCTGAATAAAAAGCTCGCCATCACGATTCTTTGGGGTGATTGGGATGGCCATTACCAGGACATCATCGGCTATGACACGATGGGAACGCCATCGATCGGCGATGACGTGCTGATTTTGGCGGATTCTTACGATACGAGCGATCATTGGCAAGACGGTTACTATTGCGTCAGCGCCGAACGCTTCTTCTCCATGTGGGTTGAGCGCAACGTTGTGAGCAAACCCTATCAGGTTCAGCAGTTCCTTGTCTTGAACAAAGCGGCATAAAAGAAAGCCGCCAGCCATCGTGCCTTTGGCCAAGCCCCGAGGCGCGATGGCTTTTTCTTTTCGTCCTCCGTTTCCTCCTCGAATCCCTCCTTCGGCGTCGTTGCCGAAATCGGTTTTGACGAGTTTTTCGCGATGATAATCCGCGTTCCTCCCGAGGCCGTTAGATCTTGGCCGCCCCGATGAGGCGCCTATCTCAAAAAAGCCGAGGGATACGCTTAGCCTCACGCATAACAAAAGGGAGGCAAAGAGAATAAAGGCTATTTTCTTTCTTGGTTTTTTCCAAAAGCGCGTTCTTTCAGGCCCACAATAGAGAAAACTTTTCTTTGAGAAAAGGGAACCGTTTGGTTTAAAAACGTTCGGGCCGCTAAAAAGACGGATGAAAAGAAGGACGTTATCGATTCGCTCATCGTCGGAATGATCAAATCCCAAGAGAAAAAAGCGTTCTCCTTTCGCGAAGGCGCCAAGGAACTGCCTGTAAGCTAAATTAGAGCTTCTTTAAAACGCTGATCCAGTGTTCGCTGAAAGATAAATATTCCGCTTGGTCGGAGAGAGATAGGGCAAGTTTGAGCCATTTTTCTTTGGCTTTTCTCGGGCTAGAGAGGATTTGGTGGTAGCAAGGGGAAGTGATGCTTTCTTGGCCAAAGAAGGCGACTTCCCCGACCCCGGCGGTCTTTTTGACGAGTTTATCGATGTCCTCTCGGGTGGCGAAATAGACTTCGGTGAAGCCTTCGCCCGCGAAGGATTTCCTTTCGACGAGGGCTTGATAAAAAGGCTGATCCGCGTCCAAAAGAACTTGGGAAGGATCCTCGCGCATCACGTAGATCATTCCGCTCGCGATTCCAATATAGGAGGCGAAGAGATAGCCGCCTTTTCTCAAGACCCCGACCGCTTCTTTGAGGGCCAATAGCCGCTCCTTTTCTTCGAGGAGGTGATAAAGAGGCCCCATTAAGAAAAGAACATCGAAAGAAGCGTCGTCAAAGCGTGATAAATCGAGGGCGTTCCCCTCGTATGCGTTGATGTGGGTGCCGTATTGGCGCGCTTTCTTTTTGGCGAAAGCGATGTTCGCCGAAGAAAGATCGACCAGCGTGAGTGGATGATTTTTTAAGGCGTAGTGGATGCTGTAGCGGCCGGGCCCGCCTCCGACATCGAGGATTGAGTCCCCTTCCCTAAGGTAGCGGTCCATCCAAGCTGTCGTAATCCAAAACTCGAAGGGATTCTTTTTGAGCCGATCCCATTCTTTTTTCGGATTTTCGTCGTAGTGGCGTTTCACTTCCTCGATGCTCTCTTCCATAGCCTTGGCTTTCCTAGTCGCATTATAACAAAAGAGAGGCAAAACGCACGTTTTATCCTTTTTGTGGAGGAGGAGTTGCTTTTGGCGGCGCTTTGTAGACCGATGCGCAAGGCGCAATGCTTAAGGAAGGTCCACTTTTTCGCGATAGCCAGAGTTGCTCAAGGCGGATTCGTTATCCCTATGAAATGCAGGAATTTCAAAATGTTTTTCTATTTCGGCGAAAGCAGTCGGACCGGCTATGGGAGAGCATCGGGGCAAAAGATTTGGAACTCAAAAAGGCCAATTGGTCCGCATGTAATCTACATCGGCCGCGCCAAGGATCTTTTCCGCGCTTTTTTAACAAGCGCCATGACCCTGATAGCCCCGATCGAATTGCTGGTGAGGGGGAAGAAAGAAACTTCTGACAAGCCACCCCCTTTGACAAGGGATTCATTCGTAAGGGCGGGAGTCTTTGGCCACCTTTTTTCTTTTTCAGAAACGAGGTCTTTCTGCGCGAACGCTTCACGCTGGAGCGAGAACCGCCTATAGTATGAGGGAGGTTCATCCATGGAACAAATCAGCAAGCCGATCATCGCCTTTTTGGGCGATAGCATCACCGCCGGTTGCGGCGCGAGTGACGAGAAACACGGCTTTTGCGCCCGGCTCGAGGAGATGACGGGCTTCACGATTGAAAATTACGGCATTGGCGGCACGCGGATCGCCCGGCAGAAAATCGCGACTTCGGGCTTTCCGGAGTTCGACCAAGATTTCTTAAAACGCTCGATGGCTCTCGACCCCAAGGCCGATGTCGTCTTTGTTTTCGGAGGCACCAACGATTTTGGGCACGGCGACGCAGCGCTCGGGAAGATGGGGGATCAAGACCCATACACGTTTTATGGAGCGCTCGCCTTATTGTGCGAGAGTCTCTTAAAACGCTATCCGCGCGAGCGGTTGGCTTTTGTTCTTCCCTTGCCGCGCTATGACGAAGAGAATCCCCACGGGGACGGCAGCAAAAAGACGACTTGCCCGCCCTTGAGCGCTTATCGCGCCGCCATCCTCGAAGTGGTGGGATCCTACCCTATTTTCGTTTTGGATTTGACGGGGATTTTCCCGCTTCCTGAAAGCAACGAAGGCGATGAATATACCGCCGATGGACTTCATCCGAACGACCGGGGTCACGATCTTTTGGCTCAGATCTTCACCTGCTTCCTTTGGGATCATTATCATTACGAGCCGCGCTGCTTCCCAAAGGGGGACCCTTTGAAATAGGTTCGTTTTCCTTTTGCCGATAAAGAGGATGGCAATCGCTTTAGGTTGCTTCGGCGGTATCGAGCGTTTCTTTGACTTTGATAAGATGGGATGAACCTTGTTTTTCCCTTTCTCAGTCCTTTGGCCTTTCTTCAATAAACGTGTTGGGCAACGCCGAGACGCTTTCTTTGAGAAAAAGGTTTCCATAAGGCTTTTCTATCGGAAAATCCAAACGAGGCTCAATGGCCTATGAAAATTAGGCATTTGAAAGCGTTTCCTTTTTTCGATGGGAAAATACACACATTTAAAAAGATCCTCACGTATAGCGTTGGTGATTTTCGAGCCACCCCGCCTTTTTGCTGGATGAAGAGAGGGTCTCCACCGAGGAAAGCCCGCGGATCAAGGCGTTGTGTTTGGCCATTCTCTGCGCGCCCATGGCCAAGCAAAGATTGACGGTCGGCAAAAGCCCTTCTGGGATATTGGCGGTCACGATCGCGAGAGCGTAGAGAAATGCGGCGATCCAGTCGAGATGAATCCAGAATAGGAAGAGAGCAAAAACGAGGACCCCCATCGCGAAAGCCAAGAACGTTATGGCTTTCACAACTTTGTTGATTTGAATCCCGAGCGTGCCGCGGCCCACGTCGATCTTGGTGGCCAAAGTGCTGACTTGGCCGACTTCGGTATCTGCTCCGATGGCATAGACAAGGGCTTTTCCGCTGCCGGCGACGACGGTCGATCCGGCAAAGAGGAGATTGGTGATCTCGCTCAGTGACTGTTCGTGCTCAACGAAAGGCCCCGCAAGGCGGCTAAGCGGGACCGACTCCCCCGAGATCACCGAATTGTCGACGAAAAGCTCGTTGGTTTCCACGAGGCGGGCATCGGCGCTGATCACCTCGCCTTGCGCCACGATGAGAAGATCCCCAATCGTCAGCTCAAAGGCCGGAATCGTTTCTTCTTTCCCAGCGCGGATGACCCGGACGTTCCGAGGGATCATCTTTCCCAAAAGCGTGAGGGCCCGGTCGGTTCGCCATTCCTGAAGGAATGAGAAAAACCCGTTGATGAAGACAACCGCCCATACTGCGATTGCGAGCTCTGGCATTTTGGCGATGAGGGCAAGAATGCCGGCGGTTAAAAGCAAGAGAGCCATCGGGGAGACAAATTGCTTCCCGAGAACGAGCGCCGGATGAAAAGTCTTCTTTTCCGGCAGTTTGTTCGCTCCATAAATGGCGCTTCGTCTTCTGGCTTCGTCTTCGCTCAGCCCTTTTTCACCGCTTTCAAGCAGGGCGAAAACCTTTTCGGCGTCAAGAGCGGATATCTGCTTTTCCGTAAATTTATTCTGCATCATAAAACAAAACCTCGCTTCGCATCCTAAAGAAACATCCTTCAAAGCGCGGATGGTGCGCCTCAAACGATCTTTTCTGGTTCAGAAAAGAGGGTCAGATGGCGGGAGGTACGGCAAAAGGGATCGAAATGCGTTTCAAGGGAGCGGGATGGCCAGAAGGAATGTTTCTGGCGATGAGAAGCCAAAGCGCAAAAGCCATCTTTCGGGAGAAAGAGGGCGTCGACGGTGTTGGTTTGGTGAACGCTTTCTTGAAAAAGTTCATGAACTAACGATACGCCTTTTCGCGAAAAGCAGGGAGCTAAGCGCTTTCAAAGTGCGCTCTTTCCTCAAAAGGGAACGAAACCGAAATGGATTATCTTCTCGATTTTGGTATAATAGAGACAAAGTCAGGAAACACCAGCGATGGGGATTTATGATCTTTCGGTTGAGACCGATCACGATGAAAGGGTTTCGCTGTCGCTTTATGCTGGGAAGGTCCTTTTGATTGTCAATTCAGCCACCAACTGCATTTTCACCCCTCAATACAAAGGGTTGCAATCTTTATACGATCAGTTTCGGGAAAAGGGTTTTGAGGTGCTGGATTTTCCTTGTTCTCAGTTCCTCAATCAGGCTCCGGGGAGCATCGAGGAAATAAACGAATTCTGCGCCGAGCATTACGAGACGACTTTCTCGCGGTTTGAAAAAATCGACGTCAACGATCCCGACGAATCGCTTCTTTTTGCCTACCTTAAAAAAGCGAAACCCGGGTTTCTCGGTTCCAAGATCAAGTGGAATTTCACGAAATTCCTCGTCGATCGCGCCGGGAAGGTCCGCAAACGCTATTCGCCATCCGTCAGACCGGAGCGCATCGCAAGGGACATCGCGAAACTTCTTGAGGAGGCCCATTGATGTTCTTGGCGTGGAAGGAAATCATCCGGAACAAAAGCCGTTTCGTTCTCGTGGCCGTCGTCATGATCCTCGTCAGCTACCTCGTCTATTTCCTTATGGGTTTGGCCTATGGCTTGGCCTCGAGCTATACCAACGGCATCGCGAAGTGGGGCGCTGAGGACATCGTTTTGACGAACGATTCCAACGATAACGCGATGATGTCTATCCTCCCCGATTCCGCCTTTGAGGAGATCCAGGCCGGCGCGAAAGCCCGCTTCGGCCTTTTGCCGGCCGTCGCCAAACAAAGCGAAACGAACAAAAGCGACGTCTATCTGCTCGGTCAGGAAGCGGGAAGTTTTCTTTGGGACGGGATTGGCGCCCCTTCTTTGGGCGTTTGGGGCGCCGTCGCCGACTCCTCGCTTGCCAAGAGCGGCTACGCGATCGGCTCCTCGGTGTCCCTCGTCGGTTTTTCAACGACGTTCACCATCGAGGCTTTCGTCGATGGGGCGACCTATCAGACCCTGCCGCTCCTTTATGTGGGGCTTTCGTCCTGGCGGCAGCTTCGCTTCGGCGATGCGACGGCCGCTTTCTCTTCCGGCGTTGCCGCGAAGGGTCCCTCTTTGGCGGTCCCCTCCTCGTTGAAAGCGTATTCCCTGAAACAGTATTACGATTCCCTTCCCGGCTATGGCGCCCAAGTCGCCACCTTCTCCCTCATGATCTCCTTCCTGGTCGCGATCGCCTCTTTCATCCTCGGGGTCTTCATGTACGTTCTCACCTTGCAGAAGACAAGTCTGTTCGGCGTCATGAAGGCTCAGGGCGTCTCGAGCTCCTATTTGGCCCGATCCGTCCTTTCCCAGACGCTTCTATTGATTGTGCCCGGGTGTTTGGCGGGTTTTGCTTTGACGGCGCTGTCCGTGGCTTTCCTCGGAGACAAACTGCCCTTCGCCTATAACCTTTGGTTCAATTTGGCGATCCTCGGGGCTTTTATCGCTTTTTCGCTCATCGGGGCGCTTTTCTCGGTCAGGACCGTTTTGAAAATCGATCCGATCAAGGCCATTTAGGAGCATTATGGATCCCCTCATCGAAGCAAGAAAAATCACGAAGGATTTCCTTCAAAAACAAGAGGTTCTCCACGCCCTCAAGGAGACTTCTTTCGTCGGCTTTCCGGGCGAGTTTGTCGCTGTGACTGGTCCTTCCGGGAGCGGGAAATCAACTTTTCTGACGATTCTCGGCGGCCTTCAGAAGCCTTCGACTGGCGAAATCCTTCTCGAAGGGGCTCCCTACAGTCGCTTGGAAGGGAAAGGGCGATCGAAGATACGCTTCGAGAAAATCGGCTTTATCCTCCAAAGCGCAAGCCTCGTCCCTTTCCTAACCCTTCGCGAGCAGCTTCGCCTTTATGACCGCCTTCGGCATCGCCCCCACGATGAAAAACGGATCAACGAGCTTTCGGAGCGGCTCGGCGTCGGGAAGCTGTTAGGCAAACTTCCGAATGAGCTTTCCGGAGGGGAGAGGCAGCGGGCGGCGATTGTGAAAGCCCTTTATCCGAATCCTTCGGTCGTTTTGGCCGACGAGCCAACCGCCGCGCTCGATCGGGCCAAAAGCCAAGAGGTTATGGAGCTCTTGCGAAGCGAGACCAAGCGCGAGGGAAAGCTGACCATTCTGGTCACCCACGATGAGCGGTTTTTGGATTTGTGCGACCGAATCTGCAACATAGAAGACGGGGTCCTTTCGGAAACCAAATCCGGAAGCTGATGGCTTTCTTTTTCGTTTTCCTCGGTTTTCCGCCTTCGCGCCAGTTTTTTTGAAGAAATAAAGAAAGGTGTAGAATCAGAGCCATGAAAATAAACGCGCGCGAGGTCATGTCTTCAGGCTGTTTCTATCGCGGCAACGATACCGCCCTTTTCTTCGATCGGGTGAAGGCCCGTCGGCTGGCCGGGGCCTTCAATCGAACCGCCGAATGGCAATTATGGAAAAGGGCGCGTTTGATCCGCCGCCTCTTTCCCCACGGCGGGAAAAACGCCTTCTTTGAGCCCCCTTTGCGGACGGAATATGGTTATAACGTCAGTTTTGGCGATAATTTTTACATGAATTTCGACTGCATGCTTCTCGATGTGTGTCCCATCACGATTGGCGATAACGTGATGTTTGGCCCCCGGGTGATCGTGGCCACCCCATGCCACCCGTTGCTTATGGAAGAGAGAATCCAGCAACAATGGGACGATGGCTTTTACGATCTTGAATATGGGAAGCCCATCACCATCGGAAGCGGGGTTTGGGTGGCTTCGGGATCCATCATTTGCGGTGGCGTGAGCATCGGCGAAGGGTCCATCATCGCCGCCGGCAGCGTCGTCGTTCGGGATATCCCGCCTCATGTGCTGGCTGGCGGGGTGCCTTGCCGGGTCATCCGCCTTCTGACGGAAGAGGATCGGCTGTTTCCTGAAGTTGGGAAGAAACCGGGGGAAGGGCATTTTTGAGGAAGCCTCTCGCGTTACGGGGGTCGAAGAAGAGGGAATCCCGACGCTTTTGAGCATCGCTGCAAACGGATGGTCCGGCGCTTGACGCCTCGAACCGCCGGGGAAACGCGCATTCCCTCCTCGTCCCGCTGAATCCTGTATTTTGCTCATTGAGTCGGTGCGGCTAAGAAAGAAAAAGAGCCACGCCTAAGCGTGGCTCATCTTGGGGAAGCCCCCTAAGCTTTTGCGTGCTCTTTGGCCCACTTCACGATCTCTTCTTGGCCCCCTGCCTCGTAGAGGGCGCCGTTTTCAGGAATGAGGAGAACCGGGACTTTTTCGATTCCGAGAGCCTGGATGGTTTCCCGCCCTTCTTTCGTGTCCCAATTGAGTTCGGCGAAAGCGATGCCGTTTTTCTTGAGGGCGAGTTCGGCCGCCCGACAATGGGAGCAGCCATCCATCATCGCCAAGGTGAGAGTGGTGATGGGTTTTTGGAGATGAGAGGTATCGGCCTTCGTCTTACTGGCTGTCGCCTCCCCGTTCTTTTCGGGCGCCTTTTCGTTCAAGGCGGCTTCGATGGCGTTCGCCAAGATGTCGATGGCGGTGGTCGGTTCGAACCGGGCGATGACGCGGCCGTCTCTGCCGATGAGGAATTTGGTGAAATTCCATTTAATGGTCGGCTTCTTCGTCCAATCGGGATCGGCTTTTTCGTTGATTTCCTCGAGAACCGAAGCGAGCTTGTGCGATTTGTCGAAACCCGTGAAACCCTTCTGGCTTTCAAGATAGCGATAGAGAGGAATCGCGTTCTTTCCGTTGACTTCGATTTTGGCGAAGCGAGGGAAGGTCGTTCCGTAATTCAAAGAGCAGAACGAGCTGATCTCTTTGATTCCCTCCGGCGCCTGGCCTCCGAACTGGTTGCAGGGGAAATCGAGCAATTCGAACCCTTGGTCTTGGTATTTTTTATAAAGAGCTTCCAAGTCTTGGTAAGTCGGCGTGAAGCCGCAATGCGTCGCGGTATTCACGATGAGAAGAACCTTGCCTTGGTAGCGAGACAATGAAACGTCTTGGTTGTTCTCGTCGCGAATGGTGAAATCATAAATATTCATGTTTTTTTCCTTCTTCCGGTTTTATCTTATGGACCCGTTCCGCGAGATACAAAGAATATGCTCAGAGCCTTTTATGGAATGCCCGCAAAACCTCGCTTTTTCGAAAAAGCGTTTTCCCCGCCGATCAAGGATGGGCCCGTTTTTGATCTGTCCGTTTGCGGGCGGGAGGGTTGGCGCTTTTCTCGGGAATGGCTATAATGCGCTCGAGAGAGGTTTTGCTATGAAAAAATGCTTGATTCTTTTGGCTGAGGGTTTTGAGGAAACCGAAGCCATCGTCGTTCATGACGTCTTGACTCGAACCGCTGAGGCCGAGGTGACGCTAAGTTCCGTGTCGGATCAACGCGAAGTTGTCAGCTCGATGGGCTTGCGCGTGAAAGCGGATGCCGTTCTTTCAAAGATCAATCCGGCGGATTATTCCTTCGTCGTTTTGCCGGGTGGAAAACGGGGGGTCGCGAACCTTCATTCTTCTTCGACCATCGCTTTTTTGAGAGCCTTCCATCAGGCTCGGAAGCCGATTTACGCGATTTGCGCCGCTCCTTCGATCCTCGGGGAATTGGGCTATCTCGATGGGAAAAAGTTCACTTGCTTTCCCGGCTTTCAAAAAGGGAATGGCGCCTATCAGGATGCCGGGGTCGTGAATGATGGGGGCCTCATCACGGGCCGCGCGATGGCCTATGCCGTTTCTTTCGCCGAAGAAATCGTTCTTCAGGAATTCGGCGAAGCGGCGTTGGCCCATATCAAACCCGGGATGTATGGGACCGTGGCTTTGACGAGATGAAAAGCGAAAGGCAAGCGGAATAAAAGAATCTGGGCTTGGGGTTTAACCGTTTGGCTGGCATTCAGGGTTCGCCTTCCTTTTTCGGTTTTCTCAGCGAAACGGCCCCGTTTTTCGTCATCTCTTCCTTTTCCCGATCGCCAGCGGAAGGCGCGGGATTTTGAAAAGGCATTGGTCTCTTTTTTTGCCCGTTATCGATGGGGGTCGGGTATCGGTGGCGTTCCGCCTCTTTTGCGTTCTTGGTGATTTTGCTTCGTTTTGCGCTGTTGGAAAAAGTTTTTAAATCAAGGTAACATGGTCATTAAACGAAAAAAGAGGACATCATGATCACTGCTTTCGACTTAGAGAAAAACTTGACGGAAAAATGCGACAATGTTTATGAGCTCGCTGGGATAAAAGGCAAAACGAAGCTTGAGCTTTACCGCCATGGCTTTAAGCCCGGCGACACCTTGAATGTCATGTCCGTTACCAAAAGCGTGCTCTCGCTGCTGACCGGGATCGCCATCGATCAAGGCCTGATTTCTTCGATCGACGATAAGGTATTGAGCTATTATCCGGATTATGCGCCGAAAAAAGGAGAAAAGACGATAAAGGACGTCACGCTTCGCCATCTTTTGACGATGACGGCGCCCTATCGATATCATAGCGAGCCTTGGAAAAGGGTCTGCACCAGCCCCGATTGGACGAAAGCGGCGCTCGATCTTTTGGGTGGAAGAAAGGAGATTACCGGCGATTTTTTGTACTCCACCTTGGGGATTCAGATTCTCGGAGGCATCGTGGCTCGGGTGAGCAAAATGAGTCTGTCCGAATTCGCCAACCGCTGTCTTTTCGCACCTTTAGGCATCGCTCCGCATCATAACGATGCCGCGTCCTCCCAAGCGTCCCAGCTCGAATTTCTGATGTCGAAGCGGCCCAAAGGCGATGTTTGGTTCGCCGATCCTCGAGGCGCCAACACGGCAGGATGGGGCTTGGCGCTTGGCGCGATGGATATGGCTAAAATCGGCCTTCTTTGCCTTAATAAAGGAGTCTATGAAGGCAAACGAATCGTTTCTGAGAAATGGATTTCCGAGGCGACTGCGCCTTCGGTACTCTGCGGCTATCGTTTCGGCGGGATGTCCTATGGCTTCCTTTTCTGGATCGTCCATCCGGACCGGGGCATTTATGCGGCGATCGGGGACGGAGGAAACCTCATTTACGTCAACCCTGGGGCCCATACGGTCATCGCCATGGCTTCTTCTTTCAAACCAGCCGTCTATGACCGCGTTGCGTTCGTCGAACAAAACATCCTTCCCCTGTTTGCTGGCGAGCGCGCCAACCCCTGAAGCGCCTTTTTCCAAAGTGTTTCTTGAATCCAACCGGTTTCTTTTCGTTCTGACGGAAGCCTCGTCTTATCGAAATGACGCCTTCGCGGATGCCCCGCCCCGCTTCTTTCAGATTGCGCTTTGTTCGATGGCAAAGAGAATCGGCGAGGGCGTCGCGTCTTTCAAAATCCTTTCGTGATGCGAATCCGTTTTGGCGAAGGGCATCATGCGGCAAAAAGCCTAGAAGAGGCACGAAACCACCAGCTCTACGGATCGGAGAGTCGGCATTTATTCAGCCTCTTCATCTTGGTATTCCAAGACGTCGCCTGGCTGACAGCGGAGCGCCTTGCAGATCCCGTCGAGCGTTGAGAAGCGGATCGCTGAGATCTTGCCGGTCTTGATGTTGGAGAGGTTGACGTTGGAGATCCCGACTTTCTCCGCCAGTTCGTTGAGCGACATTTTTCGATCGGCCATCACCCGGTCAAGCCTTAAGACAATCATAAGGTGGTATCGCTTTCTTTCTGGAGCGAGACGCCATAGCGGAAAACCAAGGACAGGAAGAAGATGAAGAGAGCAAAGCCAACGCTCATGCCCCAGCCGCTTGTCGAGAGGGCGGCGTGGGTGACGCCGATCAGAATGCTCATGAACAAGGACACCCCGATGCTTTGGGCGAGCGAAACGATGCCGATGATATTGAGGTTCTTCACCGCGGCGAGGGTGAATGGGGTCTTGGCTTGGTAGATCGCCTCGAAAAGGCGATAGATAAAGTAGAGGTTGACGGCGCCCGTCCCCGCGCCGAGGAAGCCATAGGCGCAGGCGACAGCGGCGTTGGTCGTGTTGAGAAGACTCACGTCGAAGCTTGGGTTGGCTTTATGGCTAGTGATCTCGCTTTGGACCCAGCCCCAGTCGATGAAGAAACTCGCGATCAATCCAGCGAGCGCCAAAGCAGAGGCGACGAGGCAGACGATGGCGAGGATTTTGAAGAGAATGCTCCCGACGTGGGAGATTTTCACTAATCGGATTCGGCTTTTTTCTTTTTCATCCATAACGCTTTCCATAAACATTTCCTTTCATGTTCGGAGGCATTGTAGATTATTATTTAATCCAAGTCAATATAAAATTAATGACAAACATTAAACAATTAATGATAAGTGGATATGGACTGACGAATATGAAGAACACATCGTCGCGACGAGATCCGAAAAGAATCGCGCGTTATTCAATCGAGGGCTGATTTTTTGGTCCGTTGTGCGATTCCGGAATGGATGGCGGTGTTTTCACCTCGCGAGATCCTTTCTTTAAAAAAGGGGGTCTTCGCTTCTTTTCTTCTGCTTCAGGGCAAAGAAACGCGAGCCCTTCTCCGCCAAAGGGATTTGACGATGAAGGGAGAAGCGTTTACTATAGCGGAAGTACAAACCCATGCGCTTATAACCTCTCACGCAAACCGAACGGAAAAAACAAGAACGTTCCTTTGCGTTTTCTTTTGTTTTACAGGAGGGATATCACACGATTCAAGTCAACCGTTTGACCGTTACCGTCATCAAAGAAGGACGGGTTTTGATCCATGATCTTTCTTTTGTCGTCAATCCCGGGGAGCGGATCGGGCTCATCGGCGAGGAGGGGAACGGGAAGAGCACCCTTTTGAAGTGGCTGATGGGGCTGCCCCTCCCGGGCTTTGAGACGGAAGGGGGCAAATCCCTCGACGGTCCCATCGGCTATCTTGAGCAGGATCCCCGCTTCCGCTGGGGCAAGACCAACGTCCTCGATTACTTCCTTTTGGATGAGCCGGGTGGGGCGGTCGAGAATTACGCCCTTTTGGGGAAGGTTCCCGCTTTCTTGGGAAAAGCTCATTTCCCAAGGGACAGTTTCGCCCCCGAGAAGACGTTGGGCGAGTTCTCGGGCGGGGAGGCGGTTCGCTTGGCCTTGGCCAAGCTTCAGATTCGGGATTATCGCGGGTTTCTTCTCGATGAACCTTCGAATGATCTGGATCAAGAAAGCCTTTCCCTCCTCCGGGCTTTCTTGCTGAGCGTTTCTTCGCCGGTTCTTTTCGTCAGCCATGACGAAGCTTTGCTCCGGGCCTGCGCGACGGGCATCCTCCATCTTGAGCAAGTCAGGCGGAAGAGCGAAATGAAAGCCACTTTTGTTCGGATCCCTTATGAGGACTACAAGGCCAGACGCGCCGATTTCTTCGCGAAAGAGACCCGGGTCATCGCAAAGAAAGAATCGCAGCTGGCTCAAAAGAAGCAGCGGTGGGCCGAAATCTACCAAGAAGTCAAACACGATCAGGATCAGTGCGTGCGGGACCCGGAGACCGGCCGGCTTCTCAAGAAGCGGATGAAAAGGCTTCTCTCGGCCAAGAAACATCTCGAGAAAGAGAAAGACGCCATCGGAGAGAAACCCGAAGGCGATCCGTTCCTCGATCTTGTTTTTCCGCCCTCCGTCGGCGTGGCAAACGGCAAACGGATCCTCTCGTTCCACGGGCCTTTGATGAGGGGAGGCCGCATCGTGATTCCCCAAATCGACTTCGATCTCATCGGCCCGGGCCAAAACGTTCTCGTCGGACCGAATGGCATCGGGAAAAGCACCCTGCTCGAGGCGCTTTATGAGCTGAACAAAAACCGGGCGGATATTCGTCTTGGCTTCATGCCTCAGAATTACGAGGAGAGCTTTCCTTCTGCGGGAACGATCCTCTCCTTTCTGTGCTCGGATTCGCGGAAAGAAACCTTGACGCGCGCTCGGCTTTATCTGGGTTCGCTGCGCTACACGAGCGCGGAGATGCTTTCTCTCTTGTCTTCGCTCTCGGGCGGGCAGAAAGCCAAACTCTTTCTCCTGAAGATGGTGCTCGAGGAGAAAAACGTGCTGCTTCTCGATGAGCCGACGCGCAACCTCTCGCCTTTTAGCGCGCGAATGCTGGATAGCCTCTTGGATTCTTTCCAAGGCTGTGCCCTCATCGTCAGCCACGATGCCTCTTTCATTGAGCGGCGGCATCTCCCAATCATGACCCTTACCGACAAAGGGATCGTCAAGACGTGAAAAAAGACAGGCGCCTGCGCTGCCCGGCGAAAAGAGGTTTTTTGATGATGCCAAAGCGTCTATTCGCCAAATTCAGCAACGTCCCGGAGGTCTTCTTTCGGGCCATTCGCGTTTTTCCTCGATAAGCGTTCCTGATCCAACCTTTTTTCGAGTGCGTTTTTCATACAAAAAGAACCCCGTTTTCCGATCTGGAGCGGAATTCGGGGCAGTTTTAGTTTCGCTGGCTTTCTTCCTCTTTGGATGGCCGCCTCGGGCGAGCCCAGCCATCAAATACCGCGCTTACTTCTAGGCTATCGCCGCCAAGCCCCCGAAGACAATCTTGCCATTCACCATTATTGTTCTCTCCTTTTGGACACGCTCCTTGAGAGCGGCTCTTGGGCTCGCATATTTTCTTTAGTATTGCGCCCACCCCGTCTACAACCAAGTTTTTCTGTTTTAATACGTGATAGTTTCAACGAAAGAACTGCAGGAAGGGTGCTTTCGGTGGAATCGAGCTGGTTTGGCCGCCAGGCCAATCTAAAACCGCCGATTTCGTGGTCAGCTATGGTAAAAACCATTTCGCGGGTCTGTCGAAAATAGCCGCCGAACGGCTTTAAACAGCCAAAAGCCTTGGGGCGCGTGGCTTGGACGTGGCCGAAACAAAGATACCGATTAAAACGAAAGCGAAAAATAATGCTTAACCAACCCGATGATTCGCCTCTTATTTGGGTGAGACTCTTGCCGGAGCCGAGAACAATGGCATAAATCATCTTTGCTTTTTGATTCAGTGTTCTTTGGCGCCCAGGGCAGGGCTTGGACCGGTCTGAAATAGACATTCAGGGGATTTGTTTCCTCTGAATGAGGGCGCGGTGGACGGTTGGGTGTTTCCTTCTAGGCAAGAAAATCACGCTTGTGCACTTCGACTTGTCAAACGTGGCTTTCCATCGGCGAGGGTTTGTTTCCCGTTTCATCCTCTCGCGCTTTGCCTCCTCTTTTTTTGGTTGCTTTAAAAAAGTTCCGTTTGGTTGCTTTTCTTGCATCTTTTTTTGCCGTAAGATGATGGACGATGGAAATTGCAGAAAAGATCAAAGTCCTGCGGAATAAGAATCGCTTGACCCAGGCTCAACTCGCGGACCTCATTGGGGTTTCCCGCCAAGCGGAAGCGAAATGGGAAAGCGGCGCTTCCGCCCCCGATATTCTCAAGATCTGGGATTTGGCCAAAGTTTTAGGTACCACCAGCGATGTTCTTTTAAGCCCCGATCCTCTTAAAGCGGACGAAGGAAGAACGCCGACCGGCTTTTTAAGCGAGAGATTGACCCTCAAAGTCTCTGAGAAGGAGATTCCGGCGGTGAACGCCTTGCTCTCTTCTTTAGGTTATGTCAGCACTTCTCCCGAAGGGAAAGGGAGCCTTCTTCTCCTTGATCCGATCTCCTTTTTCGCGGCGAAGCAGCGGAACTTCTTCCACCTCGGTTTTGGCTTAGAGCCCGCCGAACTCGTCAATGTGGAACACGAGAAACGCCGTTCTTCCTTGATTTACGGCGCGAAGGTGGAGGCGGCCTTTCGGGAAGCCATCGATGCGGAGAAATCCATCAACTCCAGCCGTCACCTCGCTCGCGGCATCGTCTATCTTTGCTTTGCCCCTTTTTCATTAGCGGTGCTTGGCTGCTCGATTGTCTTGGCGGAGAATGTCTCGCCCTTCTTCTTGATTCTGACCTTTGCGATGCTTCTTTTTACCATTCTCTTCATCGTTCAAGGCATCATGTGGATCAAAAAGCCGAAGAGCGGCGATCGTCTGCGAGAAAAAGCGAAGTATCAGCTCGCCCTCGACCAGCTCATATCCTATGCCGCCGAAGATAAAGCCTTAAAAGACGCCTCTTCTCATTCTGCGCCCGAGAAGGATGGCGCTTCCACGCTTGTCGATACTCTCGCAAAGGCCCAACAGCTTCTTGCCGACGGGGTAATCACTCAAGCGGAATACAATGCGATTAAGAAGAAGGCCCTCTCCGAATTTGATTAAAACCCCTTTTACCGGGAAGATTGATTTACGGAAAGATGAGGCCGATGATCTTGGCTCCTGTCATCGCGAGGAGATGAGAAATTCTCTCGGCTCCCTTCTCGATGACGATTGTTTTGCCACGTTTCATGATGCTGCACGACGTTTCGCGATGTTTCAAAAGGCAAATTGAAGTCGCTAGAACAAAAAATAGATACTATGGTTTGCTTTCATGAAGCGGTTTCAAGAAAGAGGCGGCGAATCCAAGAAATATCAGCATTGGTTTGATCGATCGGCTTGTGGCTATTATGGCTGCTTTTCGCCGATTCCTCGGTGTCGGTTAAAAAATTCTTTTTGTGCCTGTTAGACACTTTTTAGGAAACAAGAAACTTGAATTGCATCGATGCCATCAAATATTTATAAACTTTTGGCTAACTTGGCAAAACGCTGTTTTTCCGTTTTTTAGCTTCGGGGCCATTTATTCAACGAACGCGAGGGTTTTAAAATCTCTCGGGTTGAAAATCTTTGGATTAGATAAACCTTGGCGATCGTCGATTCAAAACATTCGAAAATGAAATCGGCATTTATAATGCTCTATTAGAGTTACTGACTATTGCAGTGTTTGAGATGGTCTTTAGCGAAATAGTTAATCCGAAGAAGAGAACGGACTTGAATACTCCCGATCGGTTATTTTGGCTCGGAAATAGTCACATTTTTCCTCGCTCAAAATTCGGTCAACTGATCCTAACCATAAGTGTCGCAGGGGAAGAGACGAAGTATTAAATGAATCTTCGTTAAAAGCCGCCATTCCGCCGTGCGGTTGAATGTGGTGGCTAAATGTCGGGTTTTAACCCAATCGAGGGAAAGGGTCCTATCATCGCTTCGGCAGAAACGGCCGGCTGACATGATATCTCACGATTTTTTCTTTATAAATATTTAGTTCTTTTCCGTTAAAAGGCAAAGCTTTTTATTTGCCTTTTTCCTTTTTGAGGCAGTCGGGGCAAATCCCGAATATTTCCGTGTTGTGGTCGATGACCTGAAAGCCCGTTTCTTTCGAAATGCTGCCGTTGGCCTCTTGGTATGGGCAACCTTGAAGTTCGATTTTCTTATGGCATCTGACGCAAACCAAGACGTGGTGGTCGCCCTCCGCTACGAGAGAAAAAACGTTGTTTTTGCCTTCGCCTATCTCTTTTTTTGCGAGGCCGGCCTCGCAAAAAGAATTAACGGTCCGATAGACAGTCGAAAGATTTATTCCGAATTTGCCGACTTTCCTGTATATTTCCTCGGAAGTCAAGGGATAGTGGCTGCTTTTAAGAATGGAAAGAATCCTTTCCCTGCTTTGCGTCTTCCGCAAACCGCCTTGGTTCCCGTCCATGATTTTCATTGTAGACATGTTTTTATTGCAATTCAATTCGGAGATGACTATATTCTTTATGCAAATGATTTGCATTTGCAAATAATGGAGGCTCTCTTTATGACGAAAAAATTGCTGATTGCCCTTTTGCCGGTCTTGCTCTTGGCGTCGTGCGGCGGAACCGGCGGCGGGGATAGTTCCGACAAACTCACCATTTACACGTCTTTCTATCCTATTTATTATATGGCCCAGCGCATCGCCAAGGAAAAAGCCAACGTCATAAACATGACTCCCGCCGGATCGGAGCCGCATGATTATTCACCGACGACAAAGGACATCGTTGGCATGGCGGATGCCGACGTGCTTTTTGTCAATGGCCTCGGATTGGAAAACTGGACCGGGTCTCTCACTGCCGCCCTTCTCTCCAAGACCATAACCGTCACCCATGGCATAGAGGCTGAGGAAATTAGCGGAACCACGGATCCCCATGTCTGGCTTAACCCGATGCTGGCTATCAAAGAGATGGGCAACATCGCCGATGCCTTGATCAAAATCGATGCCGCCAACGCCGATTACTATAAGAAAAACCTCGAGGACGCGACTTATCTTCTCGCCTCGCTCGATTCCTCTTTTTTAATGACCGCCGCCGCCTTCGCGAACAAATACATCGTGGTCTCCCATGCCGCGTTCGGCTATTTCTGCAACCGTTACGGCCTCAATCAGATTTACGTCGATGGTATCTCCCCCGACGACGAGCCGACCGCCAAAGCCCTTGAGGAAGTCATAGCCGATGTGAAGAAATACGGAATCAACACCATCTTTTCGGAAGAATTGGTGTCCGCCGATATCGCGGAGAGCATCGCCGAGAAAACCCACTGCGACGTCGAAGTCCTCAATCCGCTCGAAGGGCTCACCAACGCGGAACTCCAACATGAGGACTATGTTTCAGTCATGGTTTCCAACATGAGAAAATTGAAGGCGGCCTGCGGGGATCGGGGATGATTCAGCTGAAAAACGTTTCCCTTTCTTTCCAAAGCGAACGGGTTCTTTCAAACGTGAGCCTTTCGATCGACGATGGCCAATTCATCGGAATCATCGGCCAAAACGGTGCCGGAAAAACGACGTTGATCCGTCTGATTCTCGGAATACTGAAACCCACGTCTGGCCAAGTCATTAGAACAAAAGGAAACGTTTCTTACGTTTCGCAGACGACCTCGCTGAGCGATTCTTCCTTTCCTTCCAGCGTCGAGGAAATCGTGAGCCTTGGTCTCGCCGCGAAGAAGCGTTCGCCTTTCTTTTCTCGCGTCTGCAAAACGCGGGTCGAGGAAACGCTGAAAGCGATGGGCATCTTCGATTTGAGGAAAAAACTGCTTGGAGAGTTGTCGGGCGGACAACTTCAGAAAGTCAAAATAGCCAAAGCTCTGGTCTCTTCGCCTTCCGTCATCGTCCTCGATGAGCCGGAGGCGGGGATGGACGAAAAAAGCCACGGGAAACTGATTGAGACCATCGAATCGCTGCATGCGAAAAGCAAAATGACGGTTATCTTCGTTTCGCATCATAAACATGATCTTGCGAAAGCCGACCGTGTTTTTTCGGTCAATAACGGAAAGGTCCTGTCCGTGGAGGGGGATGACGAGAATGTTCCATTCTGAAATCATGCTCTACGCCTTCGCCATCGGAATCCTTCTCTCGATCGCCATACCGCTTGTCGGGTCGACGGCCGTCTACAAAAGGCTTTCCAATACCGGCGACGCCCTCGCCCACACCTCCTTGGCTGGGGTTGCCGTCGGGCTCGCCTGCGGGCTCAGCCCCTTGGTCACCTCCGTCATCGCTTGCGTCGCATCGATCATCATCATCGAGTTCATCAGGAAGAAATTCTCGAAGTTCTCGGAACTCGGGACCGCGGTCGTCCTCTCGTCCGGAATCGGCCTCGCCGGAATCATGACGAGCTACACCAAAGCCGCCAACTTCGATTCCTATCTCTTCGGGTCGATATTGCTTATCAGCGACCTTGAGCTGTACATGGTTATCGGGCTTTTCCTCGCCGATGTTCTTTTTTATGCTTTTTTCGGCCGGCAGGTTTTTGCCGTCGTCTATAGCGAAGAAGAAGCCAAAGTTCAGGGAATCAGGGTCTCATCGATTAATCTGGCCCAATCCCTTCTTCTCGCCCTTACCATAGCTCTGTCGGCGAAAGCGATCGGTTCCCTCGTCGTTTCGTCATTGATCGTCCTTCCGATTGCCTCATCGCTGCAGCTGAAGAAAAACTATCGCTGGACCCTTATTTGGGCTCTGATTTTCTCCTTCGTTTCGACGATCGTCGGTTTGACGGCCTCCTATTACCTGAACTATAAGCCAGGGGCCACCATCGTGATCGTGGCGACCATCATCCTGATCATTCTCATCGTCGTGAAACCTTTTCTTGTTCGGATCAAAGCGAAAAAAGCAAGCTAAAACCCCTTGGCAAAAGAGATTCTCTTGCGATGAATAAAGATGTGCGGCCGTTTGCTTCCCGCTCGGGCTGAGATGCGAAGCCTTTCCTTTTTTTGGCAATCACAGTGCTTAGGCCCCCAAAAACCGAAAGACAAAAAAGAACCCTGAAACCGATCAGGGCTTCCTCGATGGCATTTCTCATCATCCTAGCGATTGTTTCGCTCTTCTCCGACATGACCCGTGAAGGTTCCGACTCCGCCAACAGGGCCTCCTCGGCTGCCTCAACGCTTCGCGCATGATCATCTCCGCGGTCGGGGACCTCGCTTTAAAATCCGATCAGAAAGGGAACTGCCGTCAACGTAACGTCGTTTCCTTTTTATTATTTCCTTATAGGCTTCAAAGGAATGTTCCAAGGATTTTAGGATTAAAAGCCCCGTGGTTACTTGTTTCACGACATTTCACGATGTAGCGCGACGTTTTGCCGCGTTTCACTCAAAAAGATTCATTAGTCACTGTCGTCGAAAACAAAATCGTTAGAAATCGCGCCTGCCGCCCTAGATTGTTTTCCTCACCAGGCATTCAGATGTAATTTGCTCTCGAGATCGCGGTCGATCGGCTTAGGCAATACGACGCCATCTTCGGGATGGCCAATCGCCAAATAGCAGGGGAACGCGTAATTCTCCGGGAGGTTCAGAATCCGCCCGACATATTCCGCCTCGCCGCTTAACGGAATTCGGAGGGCGCATCCCAGGCCTTCTGCGGCCGCCGCCAACAAAATGTTCTCAATGCAGCACCAAATCGAAGCGAAGGCGTTGAGCGAACTGATGTTTTTCGGCTCAAGCCAATTTTTCTCGTGTTTGAATAGGGGGAGAATCAAGCAGTTCGATTTCGAAAGCATCTCGTGTTGTTTTGGGATGGCGTCCCTGTACATCTTTTGCTGGCAATCGTCTTTCAAGCGCCAGGATTTCAAAATGAAATCCACTCTTTTGTCAGAGACTTTCTTGGGGATTTTCTTGATGACCTTTTCGATCAAAGCGCCATCCGTAAGTACGACGAACTCCCAGTTTCTCATGTGGTCGTTCGTCGGCGCTTTCAATCCGGCGGACAGTATTCTTTTCACCGTTTTTAAATCAACGGGCTGGCTTTTGAAATCTCTAACCATCCTTCTTTTGTTCACCGCTTCATAGTATTCCAAGGGGATCGGCCTCCTGTGCGCATAGAGAAATGTATCTTTGAAGTATATCACGGAAACGAAGATCGCATTTGAGATTCAAATAATCGCCCTCGTTGCGTGAAGTTCGAGCGAACTTCTTCGTTTTTTCACCGCGTCGAAGCGAACACGCTGCCCGCATTATTCCCGCTGCCGCGATTTTATCTTTGTCTCTTTTGATTTCTTGGCGGCATATTCGAAAAGCATGTTAATAGACATAGCGGATGCCAATCGGGGCCATAAAGCCCCAATCCCCATCGTAATTAAGGGAAGACTTTTGGCTCCCGGATGTCTATAATAGACGGAAAGAAACACAGGAGATTTTGCCTATGGTTTTAACCGATGCCTCTGCGCTTGAGGAGAATCTGCAGGATTTCAGCCGGCTCCAATGGTACATCGTCCCCATCTTCGTCGCCGTGTTCGCTTTCATCACTATTCTTGTCAGTAAGAAGAAGTGGAGCATTCTGTTGGGCGGTTTCGCTTTTTGGGTCATGGATGTCTTTAATGAGACTTGGAACTCCATCGTCTACGCCGTTACCGGCTCCCCGGTCTGGGGCACGACCGCGGCGGGCAACAGCGCCTTTCAGATCCTGATCGGCTACAACATCGAAATCAGCCTGATGTTCATGGTCTTGGGCATCGCCACCTGCTTTATGCTCAAAACCTCTCCTGAGGCCGAGGGGACAAGGTTTATGGAGGGGAACAGGAATTGGCTGAACGATCCGAATAACCTGTTCTATAAAGCCAACGTCTCCCACAAGAATCTGAGCAACGAAGAAAGAAAAACGAAACTTAAGGCGGTTTTGGGCCGCGTTGTTCCAGCCATCGTTGGCTCTCTTCTCGCCGTCTGCATCGAGTGCCTGCTCAATTATTCCGGTCTCCTCAGCTGGGACAAGAACTGGTGGCAAAGAAACGTCCCTTACCTCATCTTCCTCATCGGTTACTGCCCCTTCTTTTTCTCGGCCGTCATAATCCATGATTTGCCAAGAAAATGGCAGCTCATCGGTTTGGGTGGCTTCACCCTTTTCGTGGTCGTCCTTTTGATCGTGCTCGGTTCCGTCGGGATGCTCGGGGCTCAAATCCCTCTCAACTGGCCCTTCCTCAGTAAATAAGAACTCGTTGCGGCCATTATGATGCCTTTGCTTTCCTTGAAAAACGGCGTTTCTCCGCCAACAAAAAAGAAACGGGCGGTTTTCGATGACGCACGCTCTTGCGAATTCCGATCGAAAACTAAAAAAGGGAGAAAATTATGGATAATGCACCAGTCGACAAGTACAGGCCCATGGGCGCCTGGGGTTATTTTGGATACGAGATATTGTTCAACATCCCGATCGTCGGCACCATTCTTCTGATCATTTTCAGCTTTGATGGTTCCTACATTGCGCGGCGAAATTTCGCAAGAAGCTATTTTTGTTTTCTTGTGCTCGTCGTCATCTTGCTCGCCATTTTGCTGTCGACGGGCGTTTTGTCCCAATTGATATCTCGATTCGCCAAATAGAGCATTGCCGGGAAGGCCGCCGAAATGCGCTCCGCAGCGAACGGGGTTTATTTTCTCATAAAAGGAAACGCCAGGCCGCTAAAACTGGGATTTGGTGAGAGCTGACGGTTTCTCTCTCGAAGAGATCAAAAGCATTGGTCTAGGGAACGAATACAATGTCGCGGAAACGCCGCATCGGTGCTGATATCGCTGGCAAGCGATCTTAAAAACACGCGGGGATAGAGAGGGATTCGCGCGTTTTGGGCGGATTTCGCCGTTGAAGTCAGCAGGGCTCGGGGGGGGCAGCGGCCCGAAAGGGGGCGTTTCGATTGAGATGGCCGCGAAAACTCAAGCGGAAGAGCTTTGTCTTTTCGGCGAAAACGGTTTTGAGGATGCCTTGTTTGTCCTCAATGAAAAAACCTTCGCCCGATCGATACGGACGATTTGTCGAACGAGAAACAAGGAGCCCGTTTTGGGAGAAAGCCAAAAAAGTAAGGCAGGAGTTTTTGAAAACGCCTGGGATCCAAAAAGGACGGATCAATCGGTCAGCATCCACTCGAGGGGGAAGCCATATTGGGAGAGAGCCCCGCAGTCGAGGCTTTTCACGAGGTGGCTCTCCGGATCTAACAGGGGTTTTCCCATCACCTTTCCGGCGAGATTCAGGATTTCGTCGAGGGAAAGGGTACGCACGCTGAGGGCGTCGGCGATGCTTTTCATGACGCAAAGGCCATAGAAAATGTCATCGGTGAAGAAGCGGCCGTTTTTGTCGAGATGGTATTCGCCGTCCTCCTCGATCACCGGGGTCTTGATGTTCCCTAGAATCGAGGAATCGATGAAGGAGTCATAAATGCTATTGAACGCCTTATGGTAGACGTAGCGCTCCAAATCCATGTAATTCATCATGTAGGTGTAGTCGATCGAGGGGTAGCGTTTTTTGGTGGCCACCCTGATTCGGTCGAGATCGTCGTCGAGCGCTTCCATTTTCTTGGAGGCGGAAACGGTGAAATCGCGATAAAAATAGGGGATGTCGTCTTTGTTTTTCCATTTGCCTCCGCAAAGATCGAAGAGGTCCCATAAGCGCGAAGGATGGATCAGCTGGTTGTCGACCGACATCGTAAGAGAGATGAAATTCGGCACGCGGCGGAATTTCCCCTTGCCAAAAAACGAGAAGCAGCAATCGTCAAGGAAATCCGGAGAAAGAGCCTCAGAGACGAAATTATCGGAAAAAGCCACCAAATTCAGCTCCTTCGTCCCGTACGTCAGGCCGATCCTCCCGTATTCCTTCGTTCGGCAGATGAAGGGGATGAGGCCAAAGGCGAAATAGGAGACGCGCGGCAAAAGGAAGTCGCGCTTCATTTCCTCAACCATCCAATTGAAGCCGGCCTGCCCGTATATCGTCCCGATGATGACGTTCTGGGAAGGGCTCAGGACCGCGCCGATCTTCGAAAGGGTTTGGCGATAGACGTGGACTGGCAAGCACAAGATGATGACGTCGGCCCCCTCGAGGGTTTTCCCGTAATCGGAGGAAACGTTCGCCAACTCTCCTTGGGCGCTGTTGATGAGGCGCTCAGCGGAATCGAGATGATCGACTCTGACTATCGTGGACCATTTCTCGGGATGACGGGTCAGAAGGCTGACCTCATAGCCTCGTTCCGCCAGAAGCGGAATCAAAACATGAGCGCTGTTGCTCCCTCCGACGATGACTACTTTTTTGATTGCGTTGCCCATTGCTATTCCTTTCCGCCGCCATAAAACGGCTCAGCCATAAAACCGAGCCGGCGAAAAAGGAATCGCCTGAAAAAGGCGAAATGCCGTTTTGGAAAGCGTTGAGCAATGAAAAAAGAGAAACCAGTACTCGCCAACCTGAAAATGGCAATAAGTCCATACGCCGACTGACGCTTGCGACCTATTTGCATATTAAAACCTTTGGACTGTTTTTTCAAGGCCGGTTGTTGGCTTTCAACTTTGCTAATGAAAGCGAAACCTTTAACGGACCTTTCAGTTTTGCTTTGGGGATTCATTCCGTTTTCCTTAAAAAAATGATCTATATCGCCAAAATGCTTTTCGTTCAACTAGAACGAACAAACTAGTGAATCAAGATTTCATCGGTTGCCATGTCGGAATGAAGCATGAAAAAAGCGCTCCAGTCATGCTTTTGCTATTCTCTTAAGTCCCTAGCCTTTCCTGATTTCTGTGGGGGAAGCTTTCCTTTGCTCACGACCATCTCGGTCGTTATCCGAGGGTGTGCAGATGGCTATCTTCTTAGGTGCTGGCGCATCAGCTCGAGAACTTGTTTTGGCATTTTAAGCAAAAACAATTGTTCTCGATTTTCTCAAATTTCTGAAACGGTTCACTCGTTTCACTGTAAGGGGGGGCAAACAGTTTACGCGTTGAATCTTCTGCGCGCCTCTTGAGACGCAAATTTTTTCTTTGTCTCCGATCCCTTTCAGCGAAATAATGCCCATCCCGGGGAATTCGATATAGCACAAGGGCCTTTTTTGGTTTTTTTGTCTTTTTTTCGTTTCTTCGTCATTTTTTGGCGAACGTTCGGAAGGCGTTTTTAGAGAAAAAGACTTCAAAAAGAAAGAACTGTTGGGAAAACAAAACATCCTCAGCCACCGGAAGAATACGGAATCCTGATTCGAAAATCCGCGGGTTTCGAAAGAGAAGAGGGCCGATTCTTTCCTTTCTCTATTGCCGTGAGAAACCCTTTTTGAGGTGGCTTCCGTTATCAGGGATTTACTCCAGAGCCTTTTCGCCGCGACCCGCCCTCGGGAAGAGAGAGGAGGAGATAGTGTTCGATCTTTTTCCGCGCCTAATATGTACGCCATATCAAAGCACGTAAGAACGCGCCTACTCCAACTGAAGTCTTTTCCGAAAGACGCCAAATCTCGCTTCTCGCCGTCTGAAAAGTTTTTGAAAATATGTTTTTTGTGTTTTGATAAAATTTATATAATATTTTGTTATTTGCAGTGGACAATAAAGTAGTTTTTGGTATGATATTTTTGTATGGAAAACAATAAAAGTTCCTCAAAAACAAAAACAAATCACTTAGCTACGAATCGGAATAAAGTTATTCAACTCATCCGCCAAGACAAAGTGATTGATCGAAATACGATTTCTTCTGTTTTGGACATCAACGTTTCGACAAGTAAGCGAATTGTCGATGACCTTCTTGAGGAAAAGATCGTTCGCATGCTCGGCTCGTCAAAATCTACCGGTGGGCGAAAGGCAGCGAAAATTGGGATTAATCCTGATTACGGTTTCAATATTTGTGTAAAAATCGAAGTTAACAGCGCAATCTTTGCCTTGACCGATTTCTTGGACAATACCATCGAGCAAGACCGGCTGCCTTTCCCAAAAGGCTCTTCGTTTGCGGAAGTGAAGCCTTTAATCAAGAAAAAGATTCTCGACTTTATCGTTATCGCCAATGCTAAAAATCGCAGTATCAAAGGGATTGGCTTCGCGGTCTCTGGTCTGACAAGCAAAGATGCTGAAAAGTTGGTGGCTTCTCGTTTGCTTGGCTGGTTCAATATCAATTTCGAGAAAGAATTTGGCGCCGAACTCAAAATTCCCGTTTTTGTGGAACATGATGTTAATTGCGCCACCATCGCTGAACAGTGGTACGGGGAAGGGAAAGATCTCAATACCTTCTTGCTTGTTACCATTGGTGAAGGAACGGGATCCGGCATTATTATCAACAAGAATCTTTATAAAGGCAGTTTTGGCGGGGCAGGCGAGATCGGCCACACGATTTTCCAAAAAGATGGATTGCCTTGCTACTGTGGCCAAAAAGGATGCCTCGAAATGTACACGAACGAGCAATTCATTTTCAAACATCTTCAGGAGAAGCACCCCGAGATTACCGCGCTCAATCCTGAGACGCTGAAATCTTTGCTGGTCTCGGATCCTGTTGGCACTCGATCGGTGCTGAAGGAATGGGCAACCAATCTCGCTAACGGACTTATCGGTGCGATCATGCTCATTGAGCCTGAACGAGTCATCATCGGTGGCGATTTGGGCTATGTTTACGATGAAACCCAAAAAGAGATGACGGAGGTCATCAACAACAACTGGATCAATCGGGCAAACGACGAAGCGCATAGGGTAGTGTTGGTGAAATCGAGTTTGGGCCCATCCTCATTCATAAAGGGTCTTTCCGTTTTGCTCGTTTCACGAGCACTTTATCGTTGAATATAAGTTTATTGCATAATGCAAATAAGTATGCTAGCCTATAGGTGTAAGCCCTTCCAGGACTTGCGGTCTTTGCATCTTTGAAAGGAGCACAAAAAGCAATGAAGATGAGAAAGATGATGATGGGGTTGGCGATGCTGGCCCTCGCGGCAACAGGGGCCCTTACGGGCTGCCAAAAAACGACGGGAAACGTCGAACTTACCTTCCTTAACGGAAAGGCAGAAGTCGTCGATTGGATCGATGCCAAAATCAAGGAATTTGAAGCGGCGAACCCAACCATCAAGATCACGCAGGAATTCGACAAGGACGCGTCAAGCGCCTTGAAGACCAAGATCAACGGGGGTGACATCCCCGATATCACTTCCGTTTACGAGAACTCGCTCGTGAATGGCGGCTATTATTACGATATGTCCTCCTTCAGTGCCTGGAACAGGGTATCAAGCTCGGTCAAGGAACTCTGCACCGACCCGCTTACGAACAAGCAATACCGCTTGGCCACCAACAAGACTACAGCCGGTCTGTTCTATAACAAAGATATCTTCACGGCCTGCGGAATTGCCGCCGAGCCGGCAACTTGGGCCGATTTCATCGCGGATGTCGCGAAGATCAAGGCTCAGAACTATATCCCGCTCTACATGGGCGGAAGCGAGACTTGGATGCTCGGCCACCTCATGGAATTCTGGGGGCACGGCATCATCAAGGAGAACCTTGGCAACGTCGCGGCGAACCTTGCCTTCATCAATAACGATCAGACCAAACTGAACTTCACGGGAACCGGCAGCGCGATCAAGACCTTTGCCACCCGATTCCTCGAGCTCAAGGATGCTGGTTGCTGGAACAGCGATTTCGTGACCGCGAGTTATGACGATCAGATTGAGAATTTTGCGACCGGCAAGGCTGCGATGTTCTCTCAGGGCATGTGGGCTCTCAGCAAAGTGACGGCCAAAAACCCGACTATGGCCAGCAAGATCGGCTTTATGCCCTATCCGTCGATGGATGAGAGCAAGGCTCCGAAAGCGGTGGTCCTCTCCGATGTCGATAGCGGTTATTCCGTCATGAAGGCCACGAAACACGCCACAGAAGCGGAAAAGTTCCTCAACTTCCTTTGGAATGTTGATAACCAAAAGGCCTATTGCGAACTCGTGAGCGCACCGTCAGCCTTTACGGATGTTGATGCCAACTGGAGCGTCATCAAGGACACGGTCGCCACGGCTTTGTCCAAAGGTTTTAACATTGGCTTCACCTCAACTCCGAGCGGCTTTGGAGGTGGCGAATGTGGTGCTTTGATCCAAGGCCTCTACATCGGCGATTACACCGCGGACACCTTCACCACGAAGTACGCCAGCGACTGGAATGCCGCCTACAACGCGAATAAGTGAGTTTGCATAAGATTTTATGACACTTACAAAAGCCAGGGAAAAAGGGAATTGGTTGCTCAACAATCTCCATAAGGGGATGATTTGGCCGGCCTTTCTCCTCTTCCTGGCTTTTGTTTTACTCCCGCTTGTCTTTTCGGTCGGTTTTTCCTTCACGTCGTGGAATGGTCTTGGGAAAGCGGATTGGGTCGGCTTCGACAATTTTGCAGTGTTTTTCCAAGATGATCGGGCGCGGAATGCGGTTTTGAACTCCCTTCTTTTCGCCGGCTGTTCCGTGCCCCTTCTCAACTTTCTCGGGCTCGGTTATGCGCTTCTTCTCGACAAGAACAGCACCTTGAACAAAATCGTGAAGGCTATCGTCTACGTGCCAGCCGTCATCTCACCTTTAATCATGGGCTACGTATGGCTTTTGATTCTCAAGGATAATTATGGCGTCCTTTATTCGCTCTTTTCCCTCTTCGGTAATGGCGATGCCTACGTCAATCTCTTGGGCGACAAAAACTGGGCGATGGCGGTCATCATCGTGGTCAACGCCTTCCAATACGTTGGCCTCACGATGACTATCTATTCCGCCGGGCTTCAGGACATCCCCTCCGAACTTTATGAATCAGCCTCGGTCGACGGGGCGAATTGGTTTCAGAAATTCACCCATATCACCATCCCGATGCTCGGCCCGAGCATCATGATCAACATTATCACGAACATCATCGGCTCCCTTGCCGTCTTCGATTTGGTCGTCAGTTTGACCGGCGGCGGTCCGGCTTATCACACGGAGACTCTGAGTTTATATATCTATCGTTTGGCCTATGGTGGCAGAAGCGGTTACGCCTCGGCGGTCTCGGTGATGATGTTCTTCCTAATCGCCATCCCAGTCGGCATTTCCTATTACATCATGCGGAAATCTAACCTTTACCTCAACGAGGAGAAATGATCATGGCAGCAAAGAAAAAAATAATCACCCTGCCGAAGGTCATTCAGATTTTCTTTTATGGGCTCGCCCTTATTGCGGTTTGCTCATTGTCCCTCCTTCCTTTGGTCGTGCTTTTCAAGATCTCGATCGCGACGCCGGAAATGACGATGGGGGAGACCCTCTCGAATTTCGGGGCGTTTTATTGGGACAACTACCGAGCGGCTTGGGACAATTCAAACCTGGGTCAGGCGGTTTTGAACTCGCTCATCATCACGCTGGGGGCGCTCGCTGCGGTCGTGGTGGCCAGCTCGATGGCTGGCTATGCCATCGCCCGATACCCGACGTGGTACAACAGGGCATTCTACAAGATCATCTTGGTTTCGATGATGATCCCCGCCGTCCTCTCGACGGTGCCGCTCTACATCATCATGAAGGGGATCAACGGGATGAATACTTATTGGGCGATGATCCTCTTATTGGCCGCTCAGACCTTGCCGTTCTCAATTTTCGTCTACACCGGCTTCATCCGCGGCGTGCCTCATGAGATCGAGGAGGCCGCCATCATCGATGGCTGTACTCCGTTCACCGCTTTCTGGCACGTCACCTTTCCGATGCTCAAGCCCGTTACGGCGTCGATCGTCATCATTCAGGGTGTCAGCATTTGGAACAACTACGGGCAGGCCGTCTATTTTCTGACAAAGAGCAACATGGTCACCATTCCTCTTTCGATCAACCGTTTTTTCGATAAATACTCGGCCAACTGGCCTCAGATGGCCGCGGCCGCCATCATCGGGATTTTGCCCACGATCGTGGTGTTCGTCGCCTTCCAGCGTTATTTCGTGAAGGGGCTGACCGCCGGAGCGGTTAAAGGTTAAAACCATGGATTTATTCCCCTCAAAAGCTTTTTTCGTCCCGACCGAAAAGCCTTCCTTCGTTTTGAAAGACGTCCCCGATGGAGCCGCCTACTCGCTTTATTCTCTTGAGAAAGCGGTTTTGAAGGGGCGCGTCAAAGAAGGGAATCTCGCCCTCCCCAAACTCAAAGAAGGGGCTTACGGACTGGAGGTTGGAAGCATGGCCACGTCCTTTGAGGTGAGTGAGAACCCGCTTTTTAGACCCCGCTATGGTTTCCTTGCGGATTTCTCCGTTGGGGCATCGCCCTCTTCCCATGGGGAATTCTTTTTGAAAATGCATCTTAATTGTGCCCAATACTATGACTGGATGTACCGCCACGAGGATTATCTCGCCCCGTCCGATCCCTTCGTGGACCCGATGGGCAAAGAGAAATCGCAAAAGGTGGTTAAGGAAAAGCTGGATTACGGGCGGAACCATGGAATCATGCCTTTCGCCTATGGGGCGGTCTATGGTGCGACCAACGCTTATGCAATCGCCCATCCGAAGGAACGCTTTTATGACTTTTCCGGGGAACCGCTCACTTTCATCGATCGTTTTTCGATCATGAATTTCGCGAAAGCCTCTCCGTGGCGGGAGCGTCTCCTTTCTAACTATGAAAAGGCGATCGGGTTGGGCTTTATCGGAATCCATATGGATACCTATGGATCGCCCAAAGAGGCCTGGGACTATCGGGGCGAGCGCATCGCCTTTGAGAAAGAATTCCCTAATCTCATCGATGAAGCGAGCGAACGCCTGGGGAAAATCGGCGGAACCGTGACGTTCAATAACGTCGGTGCCTGGCCTCTCGAGGCGACTTGTTCTTGCCAGAGCGCTTTTGACTACGCCGAGATTTGGGATCCGCTCGACGGCTATGGCGATTTGCTCAATCTCGTGAGGGAGCATCACGCTTTGGCGAAGGAGAAAGCCTTTGTCCTCGCCGCCTATCTTCAGCCTTTCTATGAAAAAGACCAGCGCTTCGCCCTTCCCGCCGCCGAACTTTTGGATGTGATCATTTCTGCCTCAGGCGCTTTCCATTTAATGTATGGCGAAGAAGGCAGAGCCTTGCGGACCGGCTACTATTTAGACAATGCTCTCTTATCCTCCGCTTCATTGGCATCGCTCAGAAAAATCGCGGATTTAAGCGTCCGCTACGGCGACATTCTTTATGATCCTGAACTGGTTGATGTCAGCCTGAGCCATCTTTCCGGGCCGAACGCGGAGGTTGTTTTTTCCAACCCAAAGGTCTCGCCGAAGGCCACCCCGGGCGGAATCCTTTCCATCGCTCGCGAGAAGGACGGCCTTCGCACCCTAAGCTTTATCAACCTCTCCCAGCAGGACGACACCAAGTGGAATGGGCCCAAAAATGCCTGCGCTCCTTCCGAAATCGGAACGATTTCGTTCCAGCGCCATTACCCGGATGAGCGGTTCTTCTGGGCCGATGTGGATTCCCCACGCCTTAAGGCGATTCCTTTCGGAGAGACCGAGGGGAAGATCTCCCTGTCCCTTCCACCTTTTCGACTTTGGGGAATGCTGGTTGTTAAAAGAGGCAAGAACCGATGAATGCAGATTGGAAGAAGGAAATTGTCTATCAGATTTACCCTCGTTCTTTTTGCGACTCCAACGGCGATGGCATCGGCGATCTTCGCGGGGTCATCTCAAAATTGGATTATCTTTCTTCGCTCGGCGTGACGGCCCTTTGGCTCTCCCCGGTCTTCAAAAGCCCGATGGAGGACAACGGCTACGACATTAGCGACTATCGCCATGTCGACCCGATTTTTGGCACCGATGAAGACATGGATGTTTTGATTGATGAGGCGGAGAAACGAGGCCTGAAAATCATCTTGGATCTGGTCGTCAACCACACCTCCTCCGAACATCGATGGTTCCAGGAAGCGCTGAAAAGCCGCGACAATCCCTATCATGATTATTACATCTGGCGAGAGAAACCCAATTCTCTTGAATCCGTTTTCCGGGGGTCGGCCTGGCAATACGTCCCCTCCTTAAGACAGTATTATCTTCATCTTTTTGCCCCCGGGCAGCCTGATCTTAATTGGTCGAACCCAAACTTGAGGATTGAGGTTTACTCGCTCATGAACTATTGGCTCGACAAGGGGGTGGCGGGCTTTCGGATGGATGTCATCGAATACATCGGGAAAGACCCAGACCGTCTCATCGTGGCAAACGGGCCTCATCTTCATGACTATCTTCAGGAAATGAACCGCCTCGTTCTCGCCCCGCATCAGGCGATGACCGTCGGCGAATGTTGGGCGGCGGACAACGAAACCCGGCTTCTTTATACTGACCCGAAGCGCCACGAACTGAGCATGGTTTTCCAATTCGATCAATGGACGCGCTTCTGGGATCCAAAGTATGGTAAATGGGGGCGGCGCGACTTTGTGATGAAAGAGTACCGGGATGCCATTTTCGCCCAGCAGATGAGCGATCCCTCCCGCAGTTGGCCTGCGCTTTTCTGGGACAATCACGACCTTCCGCGGGCCCTAAGTTATTGCTGCCCTCATTTCTACCGCGACCGAGCGGCCAAGATGCTTTTCGGTCTTTCCGTCTTTTTGAGGGGGACCCCGTTTATCTATCAGGGCGACGAACTCGGAATGGAGGACGCCGGTTTCATCTCCGTTGGCCAATTGAAAGACATTGAAAGCAAAAATGCGTACCTTGACCTCCAAAAACAGGGGATGCCCGTTGAGGAAGCGCGGCGGTGCGTTCTCAAAGTGGGCCGGGACAACGCACGAATCCCAATGCAATGGGCGGAGGGCGCAGGTCACGGATTCAGCGCCGCCCCGGCTTGGATCCATTCGCCTAAAGAGGATTCGGGTCATTCGGCGGAGGTCGAGGATAGGGACCCCGAATCGGTCCTTTCTTTTTATAAGAGATGCCTTTCGTTGCGACGGGGGAAAAATCGAAATGTTTTCCTCTTCGGCGCTTTTGAGCCTCTTTTCTCCGAAAGCGAAAGCCTTTGGATGTATCGACGAATCTTTGCCGGGAAGTCATTCGTTATCCTTGGAAATTTCTCAATTAAGGAAATCAAAAATCCTCTTTTCGACGTGGAACCGATACTTTCAAACGTCCCCCTTCAAACTCAGTCGCTTCCGCCGTTTTATTTTGGGATCTTTCCTTCGGCAAGTTTGTGAGCCGCTAAAGAATGCTCATTTTTTCTATGACCTAGGAAAGAACGATCAAGAAGGGCGTTTACTTGGTGAAATCAAAAATGCTTTTTGAAATAAGATCTTGGCAGTCTAAGCGAAGAAGAAAAGGACGGCAATGAAGGGGGGGGCTCGTTGCAGTTTCCTTTTTCGTTTTGCTTTGCAAAAGGCAGGGAAAAAGGCGATACTTCAAAGCCTAGGCAACTTCTCTTTTTTGGTCGCAGAAACCCTTTCGATGGTGGCGGCGGGAGCCTTGCCTAGTCTCTTCCGCTTCTCTTAGATGCACGCTTTAACGCAACTTTCGGTGATGTCCACCCACGATAGCGTCAATTACAATTTCACTTTTCAAAGCGTTGATGAAAATCAAAAATGCGAAAATGGTTCTTTTAAAGTAGCCCTAGTCATTGATCCTGGTATCGATTATCACTGGTATCGGCAAAATTCTGATGGTACTTGGTCCCACAAACCAGGAGGTGGGTGCGTTAAAAATCATAATTATAGTAATAACTTATTATAATCCTAAATTCTGCGACCGTAGATCGGGCGGAGGGCTAAATTACATTACATTTTGTGGTTTTTACCAAGTGGACATTTCTTCAATTAATGTTAATATCTATTCTATGGGGCATAGAGGATGAAAATAATAAAAAATTTCTTTTGATGTTGCTTTCAATAACATCACTTTACAGTTGTGGCAATAAAGCTAACTACGATTATTCAATATACTATTCGTACAAAGGAAATCTTAAAGGCATTGAAGTATATTGTTGGGATGACAACAATGGGTGGAATTCGGGAATCCTTGCGGGTACAAATAGAGTAAAAACTATCGATGAAGTAAAATGGCTTCAAGATAATTTACCTTGCCCGCTTAACAGGATGAAAGAAATTTTAAATGAATATAAAACCGAGGAAATAGGCCTAATTTGTATCGTTGATGTTCCGCCTTCTGCTTTGAATTATGGCGTTACCGAAGATAACAGAGATGACTATATTTATGTTTGCGGTCAATTAGGAATTAGTTTTCCTTATGGACAAGTGGTATCTTAACTCGTGGTTTCTTATATAAATAAGGTAAAAGCGATCGAGCAAAGCATCCCTCGGCCCCATGCAAGGAATATCTCCAGCCCAATACGACACAATGGAGTCCCACTCCGATCGATCGCCATCGGTGGAGCGATCAACAAAGTTTCCGATATGGCCCCGCCCACTAAGTGCGTTTCGATAACGATGCCATAAAGGTGCTTCTTCCTGCGGGCAGCGTCCTAGACATTGGGGGAGTTCTGTCGGAACGCTCGCAAAGCCTCCTAAAACAAGATTTTGCGTCAACTCGGAGGATGTCGTAATTAAAGCCCCCGAGATTTGAAGGGGGTATTTATAAAAAGACGTGGGCCAAAAGCATTAAAGCCAGCAGGTTCAAGGCTTTTTGGGCAAGCAGAAGAAACATCCGCCACGAGCGCCAATACATTGTTTTTGATAGATGTATTTTACTGAATTTCATCGGCGAAAAGAGATTACATGAATCTTGGATCCGGGTCAGAACTGGGCGTATACAAAAGATGGGTGTCTAATCCACGTTTTTGGACGTCCGATTTAAGCCAAGCCATGACAATGAAATTAACGACGTATGGATACACCATTTTTGATTTTCGACCAGCCGTATTTCAATGGTGGATTATCTTTTAATTGCCGTTATCATGTGTTTGACTACGAGTTGCCATCACTGAGGATGATATACAATGTCAGCTTTTGGAATGGGTCTCTTTTCAAAGTGTTCAAGGAAAAATGGGTCCCGAGTTCCCAATGGAAACTCATCAACCCCGGAAATAATACTGTCGAATTTAGCTTTTAGAGAGGAACAGGAGAAGAAACACAGGTTTGGCTTTTGTTTTTTGTTCCTGGTCGCTGGCTCTGTTGGTCTAACTGGTTGCTTTTACAATAGTGGCGATGAAATATTTCAGAAAAATCTGACCTCCCTCTTCGATTCGATAGAAGGCAAAAAGAAAGATGCGCTCGTCAACCTTTTGACGCCTAGCAAGATCGGGGGAGATGCCTGATCTGGACTTCAGGATCGACGGCCTTTTCTCCTATTGCAGAGGCAAGCACGGGGCGAGCATGGCTGCCGACACGAGCGTCTACGGGAAGAAAGTGTAATACTTCAAGACCACCGCGGACGTCTTCTGTTGCGCTGTCCTCTGGCGGAGAGGGATGACAGCGACGAGGGCAACATCGGGCTGCGGTCTTTTCATATCATCACGAAGGAAGAGTCTCCCCCACGAGCGCGTCTACTGGGGCGACGAGAAGCGGACGCTGGGGATCGATATTGGCATTCAGCGGAGGATGAAACCAATTAAGAACAAAACTAGCATTGTTTTGTTGGATTTAATCGGGGTGCTTTTTGCTCGTTGCTTATTTTTCCTCCTCTCTATTTTTCCTCTTCCGTATGGAGACTTCCTTTTGCGACCGATGTTTTAGCCGATCCGTTTATTCGGTAATCGAGTTGCGCTCTTCAGCTGGAGAAACGTTGAAGTTGTATGGTTCGGCTGTTTTCTTGATAGCGAAGGGACATTGGTCTCTCCGATGCTTATATGGCGTCATATAAACGAAATGGAGTTTACCTCGAATTCGAATCACTTGTCATCCGGTTCTCCTTTGAGGAGGATTACCGGAATGTTTCCCTGCTTAATTTCGATCTAAAACAAAACATCGCTTTGTTTAAATTGAACGATTCCGCCAGCGCGAATTACAAACCTATTATCACAAGTGATGGCGATGACATCCATTCAGGAGGCAAAGTTTATCCCGTCGGAAACGGCTTGAATCACGGAATGTATCATCGCATCCCTAAAGGTGAACATAGACTACGACGGCAACATCGGGCCGGCAAACAAACTCGCTAGTGCGTTCGGGAAGCAGGGCGTCGATCCCGTCAAAACGGATCCTCCCCATATGTTATTTTCATCGCTTTCATCGATTTTTCACGATTTTGAAAAGAAAGAGGAAAACAAATCAAAGTTGCCAAGCCGGAGGACTTCCGGCCTGGCGTTTTTGCCATGGGATCGTAGAACTTTTCCTAGTCAATTTTGCCCAATATTGAATCTGATAAGCTACTCAGATAATGAACGAAAAAACGATCCCGCCCACATGATTAAAAGTCCGCTGGCGTCTTGTTTCACTCAAAAACAGATTCGTCAGTTGCCGTCGATGAAAACGAAATCGTTGGAAATCGCAGTAGAACTTTCGCCTCAAAAGTCTGCTTCAAAATAGCCTTATTTGCACTCGGAAATTCGTATAAAACACTCAAAAAAAGTATAAAAAAAGCCAGCAGTCATCGCGACTTGCTGACTTTGCGTTTGATGGTGCCCGGGACCGGACTTGAACCGGTATGGATTTGAGGTCCGAGGGATTTTAAGTCCCTTGCGTCTACCATTTCGCCACCTGGGCAAAAAAATGGTCCCCCGTGACGGGCTTGAACCGTCGACCCCTTGATTAAAAGTCAAGTGCTCTACCACTGAGCTAACGGAGGATGTGGCTGGGGTGACTGGGATCGGACCAGTGCATAACAGAGTCAAAGTCTGTTGCCTTACCACTTGGCTACACCCCAACAAAAGGGATGGTGGGCGAAGATGGATTTGAACCACCGAACCCGAAGGAGCTGATTTACAGTCAGCCGCGTTTGGCCACTTCGCTATTCGCCCACAGATTTCGACACACGTTCGTTTCCCCGACGCTGGTGGATGCTAGAGGGTTCGAACCTCTGACCCCCGCCTTGTAAGGGCGATGCTCTCCCGCTGAGCTAAGCATCCAGTAGGACCGCCCGCCTAGACGTGCGGTAATAAATATACCATTGAGGTTAGTGACCGTCAATCGAATTAAAAGGCTTTCTTCTCTTAGAGAAGGAGCGAAGCGATTTTTGTGATTTCTCTAACGCTGATGCTCGGGATTTCCGTTTTGTCGAAGGGATGCTCGACGCGCGAAACGCCTTGTTTGGCCCAGACTGTCTTCATTCCTAAGCTATCGGCGGGCCTGATCTCGTTTTTTAAGTGATCGTCCACCAGAAGAACTTCCTGGGGCGCAAGGCCGAATTTTCTTCGGGCGATCCGACAGAATTCCGGATCGGACTTTTTCAGGCGGACGTCATCCCTTCGCGGCCGACTTCAAAATAAGGCGCAAGGCCCAGTTGGCGGTGGGGGAGGCGAAGATCCTTTAAAAGATCAAGGATGCCAGGATAATAGGGTTTCGCTTGGAAATCCCAAGGGACCCGTTTGGGGATCCCGAGTTTTCATCGCGTAACCGCAAGGATTTTTGCTGATGATTCGCCCCTTTGAGGATCAAAGCGAAAAATAGGTTTCCGCTGAAGGGGATCCGATTCTCTTTGTGGGTGTTTTTAATCCGCTTCTTATCGCGGGGAATCTCAGGGATGAGGGTGCCGTCCGCATCAAAGAGAACGCCTTCGATAGCCTGAAAGACAAGATGGCTCACGCTTCGAGGATCTGATTAAGGATTTTCCTCATCGCCGGCTGCTTCTTTTCGATGTCTTGGGCCAAAGCGATCTGCCCCCGGCCCGGACGAGGCTGTCATCGGGGCGTTCAAGAGCGAAATAGACGTCGCCCCGGAGAGAGTCTTCGAGGAAACGGAGGGCGAGCTCGAGGGCGAGAAGAAGAACGCTCTCGGCGAGAAACGAGCGTTCTTTTTCGTCGAGGATGGACTTGGCTGAATGGAGATAGCCTTCGCTGAAGACCTGAAATTTCTCAAGCGAAAAGGATATCTTCCGCCAATTCCGCTCGCTTTCTTCCGCTTCGTCGCAAGCGCTGCAGCAGCCATCGCCAAAATCGTAGAGGGGCGTCCCTTCCGTCATGGTGCCGAAATCGAGGGCCGAGACGACCTCGTGGCGCTCGGTGTCAAAGAGCAAATTGCTGAATTTGGTGTCGTTATGGGTGACGCGGCAGAGGATATCGCCCCGTTTAAGCGCCTTGGATAAGCGGGGGTAGAAAGAGGCGAAACGATTGAGGCAGGCAGTTTCTTTCTTGCATTCCTTGGCCCGCTGCTTTTTCTTTGGCGATTCTCTTATTTCTCGAATCCTGGCTTGCCTAAGAGTCTGAACATGTTCTTTTTGTAGATCTCGACGCCCGGCTGGTTGAAGGGGTTCACCTCATTGAGGTATGCCGACATCGCGCAGGCCCGCTCGAAGAAATAGAAGAGATAGCCAAGATGCCAAGCATCCATCTTCTCAAGTTCGAGGATGACGTTGTTGTTCTTTGCGCTATTGGTGTGGGCGTCGACCGTCCCTTCGAAAGCCCGGTCTTGAATGTTGCCGAGCGAGCGGCCTTCGAGGTAGTTGAGACCATCGAGGTTCTCGGCATCGTGCGGCACTTTGACGTCGTGGCGGTGATGCGAAAGGTGGAGCGTCGTCTCAAAGAAGACGGGCGAGCCATCTTGAATGAATTGGCCAAGCGAATGAAGGTCGGTCGTGAACGTGGCCGAATCGGGGAGCAGGCCCTTCTTGTCTTTGCCTTCGCTTTCGCCGAAGAGTTGTTTCCACCATTCGCCGATCTGGACGAAGCCGGGGACGTAGGTGATGAACATTTCGACCGCCTTGTGGTAGTGGGCGTACATTTCGCGCCGGACGACCGCGTAGCGATAGGCTTGGTTGCTCTCAAGGGAAGGATCATGGCAATCTTCTCTCGCTGCCGCCGAACCTGCCAAAATCTCGCGCGGATCGATGTCGGCGCAGGCAATCGGAAATAAACCGACCGCAGTCTGAACCGAATAACGGCCGCCGATATCGTCGGGGACGACGAATTTCACGTAGCCTTCGTTTTTGGCTAAGGTGTAGAGGGCGCCGTGCGCCTTATCGGTGGTGGCGATGATGGCTTTGCGGGCCGCTTCGACGCCATCGCGTTTCTCGAGAAGTTCTCTCAAGAGGCGGAACGAGACCGATGTTTCGGTCGTGGTGCCGCTCTTCGAGATGACGTTAACTGCAAATTTCTTGTCTTTTAGATAATCGAGGTGCTGGGCCAAATAGGTCGGATCAAAGGTCTGGCCCAAATAAATGATTTCGAGTTTTTGGTTCGGGAGGACACCATTGATGGCTTCGATCGCCGCCCGCGCGCCCAAATAGCTGCCGCCAATTCCGCAGACGACGAGCACATCGTAATTCTTGCGGACGTATTCCGCTTCTTTGATGATCGCTTCAAGTTCTTTCTTGTCGTAATTGATTGGCCAATCCACCCAACCGAGGAAGTCGTTGCCGGCCCCCGTTTTCTTTTCAATCCTCTCATTGATCTCGCTTACCTTCGCTTGATAAGAAGCGAAATCCACCTTGTCGACCAACGAATCAACTTTCGTTTCGATAACCATGCCGTTTCTACTCCTTTTCATTTTCTTCTTTTATCCACTCGGGCAGCTTTTTCTCCAGCTCCGCGAAGTCGATATCCGGGCTTTCGATTCGCCGCTTGGCTAGCGGCGAGCATCTTTCTTCGCCGCTCAACTGTTTGAGCGACACCTTCATGAAGGCCTTGTCTTCGTCATAGGCAATGACTTTGACCTTGTATATATTACCTACCTGCACGTAGCCGGTAAAGTTCCGTACAAAAGAATCGGAAAGCTCTGAGATATGGAGGAGTCCTGTCTCGCCGTCATCGAAAAGCATGATGGCGTATTTGGGATAGACCCGAACCACCGTCCCTTCGATAATATCCCCGACGCTGGAATGATTCATCCTTGGCTTTCCTCGAAGTCATCTTGGTCTTTTTTCGTCGTGATTTTGATGTTGCGCTTATCGCCGAGGACCAAATGGGGATTGATCCCTTTCATCGCTAGGACCAATGAGCCATCGTCGGTGTAGTTCTTTCCCGCCTTTTGCGCAAGTTCCATCGCCTCCGCCAATAAAGAGATTTTGAAGGCCTGAGGGGTCTGCAAAAGATAGACCTCTTGCCGAGGAATATAACCATCTAAAACTCCCTTTTCCTTGCAAATCGCTACGGAATCGGTCGCCGGTATGGCTGTCACGCTGGCGCCAAACTCGTCAGCGATAGCGAAATTATCGACGAGATAACGTTCGAGCAAACGAGGCCGATCGCCATCTTGGAGCAAGAGGGAGGCGTTCAAATTCGCTCCATGCTCCAAAAGGTATTTGACGGCGAGATGGCCCGATTCTTGTCTTGTGGAACCGCCGACGATGATGACCGAAGGCTTAGCGTGGCCGGCGTTGGCTAAAATCAGCGCAAAGTTCTTCGTGTAGCCTTCCGGGACGACATAGACAATAAAATCAACCACCGGAGAACTTTCGAGCACTTTGGCGCCATAAAGGCAGAGGGGTTGGCCGCCCATCGGCAAAAATTGCTTGGGTTTCGAAGAGCCAAAACGGGTGCCGAGTCCGCCAAGAAGAAGGACCGCGATGTGAGAATATGTCGCTAAGGAGGTTTCGCTCATGCGTTTCATTATAATGCCTTGGGCGTATTTTGATATGGCTCTTTCTTCTTAGCAGAAGAAAAGAGGGGGCTTGCTCCGAGAGCGAAAAAGAAAAAGGGGCGAGATTTGCAAAAGAAACGACGCAAAATCCACCTAGATTTTAAATAAACGCGATTGGATTTCTTTTTTCTTGGCGTTCAGCTCGCTCAGTGTTTTCTGATAGGAACCATAGCTGAAAGAGGAGGGCGAAGGGGCATTCTTGTTGAGCAAAGCGATTTTGGCTTCGATGTCGCGAAGGGCCCGTTCGTCTTCTTGACGGTTGGCCAAGTCTTTGATGGCTTGCAGGCGCTTGGTGTGCTCGGCGGGGACCAAGGGCTTGTTTTTGACGAAAACGTTGTGGTAAATCTCGGCGAGATAGGCGGCCGCGCTGCTTTCTTCTTGGCCATAAAACGCGCTGGTGGGATCGAGAAGGGCGAAGACATCTTCAAGAGCGCTCACTTCGCTCTCTTTCAACGTTTGCAGATCGATTTTGCCTAAATCTTCTTCAATGGCGAAAAAGAGTTTCTGATCCCGTTCGATCGTTTTAAGGTCGCCGGAGGAGATTAACGCGCCCGCGAGGCGCTCGCTTCGGTTGACAACGCGGGCGTAACGGAGGGTGAGGTTATCTTGTTCCATCGTCAATGCCCCGCTTTCTGAGCGATTCGCGGCTCTTTTTTCCGGGCGATGCCGTTGCGGAGAGAACTGCGCTCAGCCGCGCCGAAACGAAGCGAGGAGAAATCGACTCCTAACGGGAAGATTGCCAAGGTATTGAGCGCTTTGAGATAGTCGCTATTGAAGGATCCCCTTTTCATTTTGGCTTGGAGGATGGAAAAATTGAGCGAGACTTCATCGGCGAAACTCACAGCCATCGCTTTGGCGAAGAGCGGCGAAAGGACTTCCTTGAAGAAAGACTCGACGCTGAGGTTGGCGAGGATTTCGCCTTCGTAGCCATCCTCGCGGAGCCGGGCGATCAATATGCTTGGAAAAAGAATCTGGAAGGAATAGGCGACGACAAAGGAGAGATTAAGGCCCTCAGGACTGGCAACGAATTCACCGATCCCTTCTTCGATTCCGCTCGGGATGCTGATGGCATCGCTGACCGATTCGAAAGGGATTTTGCAGAGATTTTTCCCTTTGAATGTGCAAAGAGTGCCCGCACCATCGAGGGCGATGACCGCCGCGGCGTCTTTGTGGGGCCGGCCGGCTTCATCGAGTGGAGTGAATAAGGGCGTCATGAACGATAATCTCCTTCCTCATACTTTTTTAGATTCTCGACATCTTCAGGCGACACCGTGCTTTTCACGAGCTGAGCGGCCTGAAGGATATCGTCGTTTGTGATCTTCTCTTCGCCCCCGTTAGAAAGAGCCCGCTCAATCGCGAGGCTCTTCATCTTTTCAATGAAGCCATCGCTGACATCGGCGGCGCTATAGCCCGCTGTCAATTCGATGGCTTTTTTCAAATCGAGGGCACTTTCACAAGGGATTTTGCTGAGTTTGTTCTGAAAGATGGCCAAGCGAGCCGCTTCATCGGGAAGATCGACGCGGATGTGGATGCCAAAGCGCCCAGGCCGTAAGAAAGCCGAATCAATCATCCAAGGCCGGTTGGTAGCCGCTAGGACCAAGAGTTCGTTTTTCGTGGTCTTGAAGCCTTGCATCTGCGCTAAAATCTCAGGAACAAGAGCTTTGCTCGAAGAATCTTCATCTTCGCGTTTCGATCCGATTGCCTCAAATTCATCGAAGAAGATGATCGCCGTTTTGTATTTGCGAGCGGAATCGAAGAGGTTTTTGACGTTCTGTTCGCTGCCGCCGACCCACTTCGAAAGGATGTCGGAGCATTTGACGCTGAAGAAAGCCGCGTCGATTTCGTTGGCGATAGCCTTGGCGACCATCGTCTTGCCCGTGCCAGGGAGACCATAGAGGAGAATGCCGGAACCGATCGACTTATTGAAGCGGGCATAGAGTTCGGGATTTTGGTGGGGTCGGACAATCTGTTCGTCGATTGCTTTCTTGACGCTGTCGAGTCCGGCGACATCCGCCATCGTGATCGATGGTTTCTCTTCGGGGGCAAAACCGGTCAGATTCTTGTCCATTTGTCCTGCCTCGAAACGCTTGATTTGCTCGACGTCGCTTTCAGAGACGCTTGATTTGATGGTTTTTTCCGCCGCTTCGACGTCGTCCTCGTTGATTTCGTCTTCGACGCCGCTATCGAGGGCTCGATCGATCGCGCTTTGCTTCATTTTCTCGACGAAGCCATCCGCAATGTCGGCGCAGTTAAAACCATCGGTGATCTCGGCGAGATGATCGTAGTCGAGATCAGGCGAGACGGGGAGGTCCTTCATTTTCATCCTGAAGAGCTGAATTCGAGCTTCTTTATTCGGGAGGTCAACCCGGTAGTGGGTGCCAAAGCGGCCGGGTCTTAAGAAAGCGGAGTCGACCATCCATGGTCGGTTGGTCGCAGCGATGCAAATGCAGATGTTGTCATAACTTTCAAAGCCTTGCATTTGGGCCAAAATCTCAGGGACGATGTCTTTTTCCGATTTGTCGGTATCTTCGCGTGAAGCCCCGATGGCCTCGAATTCATCGAAGAAGATGATCGAAACAGGATATTGGCGAGCGGTGGCGAACAAATCTTTGATATTTTGTTCGCTTTCGCCGACCCACTTCGAAAGGATGTCGGAGCATTTGACGCTGAAGAAGGCCCCATTAAGAACGTTGGCGATCGCTTTCGCCATCATGGTTTTGCCCGTGCCGGGGAGACCGTAGAGAAGAATGCCTGAGCCCATCGATTTCTTATAGCGGGCGTAAAGCTCCGGATTTTCGTGGGGCTTGACCAATTGATCATCGATTTGACGTTTGACATCTTCTTCCCCGGCGATATCGTCCATTGTCACGGTTGGCCTTTCGCAAGGGAAAAACGCGTCGCCTGCGGCTTCTTGATCCTGACTCGAGCCTGAAAAGGCCGTTTTGGGGTTTTCCTTGAGGGCTTTGTCGGTCAAGATGATGCAATCCGCCATCAAAGAAAGTTTGGCACTCCGCTCAAGGCAATGTTCCTTGAGGGGGTTCTTGGCCAATTGGGCCAAGCGATAAAGAACGCGCGAAGCCTCGTAGAGGTTTTCGCGGGCGCCTTTATCATCGCCGCTATTGATCTCCTGGGTGGCTTTCGCGTAAAGGGCGTCATAGGAGATGGATGCAATTTCAAGTTTGGCCATCAGGAGAACGCCCCCGTGAAGAAATAGAGAAAGGAAAGCACGGTACCGTTATCCGGATAAAGTTTCGGCGCCAAGAGCGACTTCGCGTAGAGCGGTTCCAAAGCGGCGTCGCGATCGAGATAACCCGTGGTGAGCAAGCCGAGGGTGTAGGCCGCCAAAAGATAGGCGAAAAGCGTGAGGAGAAGCGTGTAAACCCGCTTATTGGCGAAACGGTGGAAGAAGCGGAAAAAGAAGTAGAGCGGGAGGAAAAAGGCAATCAGCCAAGCGAGCGCGAGAATCCAAGGGCCCAAGGCATTGAAATTGTTGATGGCCAATTTGGTGGCAAAGCTGGAATAGAACTCTCGGTAGGCTCCATAGTTATTATAGAGAAGCCCTTCAACGATCATCGCCAAAAAGAAGGCGAGAAGGAAAGCGAAAAAACTGCCCTCGAAGCGGGTGGCGGGATGCTTGAGACCCCGAATTAAGGCCGCGATGAAAAAGAGAGCGAAGAGGGCGATGAGAATGAAATCGAAGTTGTTCATCGTCAGCTCTCTTTCCTTGGCTTCTGAAGGCTCCGTCCCGCATAAAGATGGAAGGAATAGAGCGAATCCCCTTCCTTTTTGGGATCGTAGACGACGGTTTCCTCTTTCCGGTCGATCAGCATCTTGCCTTTTTCGATGCGGGGATCGCATTCGCGGTCTTCTTTCATCAAGAGGCGGACGTCGGGATAGATGGCGTAGAGGGCATTGAGTCCATCGCGGCCGCTATAGAGGCCGGAAGAGCGGGCCAAGCGAAGCAACTCCTTAATGAAACCCGAGAGGCCGATCACAACTTTAGCGGTGCTGTTTTTTACCCGAGAGGCTTCGGAGGCGTTATTGGCAATCACGTAAAAAATGGGAAAGTAGGCTCCTTTTTTGCCATAGAGATCCTTTAGGGCCCGATTGTAGCCATCGGCAATCCGGCTGAGAGCTTCGGGGGCTTTCTTGTCATCCTCATCGAGCGGCAAGGCCATAACCAAGCTTTTGCCAGCGATAAAAAGAGAGGGATCGGCAGAATCCGAAGTGGATTTGTAGAGGATTTCGGGTCCTTCCGCCAAGGGAAATGCCACATAGGCAATCGCTTTGTTTTTGAGAGCGGAGACGATTTCTTCGCCATGGAGATAGCTCGAGCAGTTGCCTCCGAGTTCTTCGCTGATTCGGCTGGCTTTTCTCACCGCGCGTTTCCGCAAAGCCTTGTTATGAATTTTGCCCACGAGAGCAAAGAGGAGCAAAAGAAGCACGATGAACAAAAAGGCCAGCGCAAAAAAGACGAAAGGGTAAGCGGGTCCCGGCAGGCTAAGAAAAATCATGCCCTTCATAATCTTTGATTATATTCACCCTTGCTTCTTCAATCAAACGCTAGCGAACGCTCAGGGTCGCTTTTTGCCCTTCTATACAAAAAAGCCCGAAGCAAATTTCGGGCCAAGGGTTCAATTGGCAGGCTTATCGTGGTTTTCGCGAAGGCCCAAACGTTCGTTGATGGCGACGCCTTGGATAATGAGTTGGAGAACTTTCTCTAATTCCATTCCAGTCCGATAATCGGCGGGGCAAACGTAGTTGACCCGACCGTCTTGGTAGAGGTCGTGGACTTTCTCTTCTTTGCCGCGCGGATAGACGGCGATCGATTTGCCGCCATTGTTCTTTGCGATGATCATGGCGGGGATGTCGGTCATTCCGTCGCCGATGTAGACGATGTTGCTATAGGGGACGCGGCGATCGGGACGTTTTTCGTTTACCCCCGCATCATCGGTCGCGTCGTAGACGCCTTTGGAAATGCGGAAGAAGTATTGGGTTTTTTGGGTGTAGTTGATCGCGAGTTTCGGCCAAATCGGCTCCTTGGTGACCTCATCGAAGAGGAACTCGCAAGCGTAGACGACTTTGAACTCTTTGGCGATCGGGCAGCCAGCGACGATCTCTTTGTTGCCCGAAGAAATCAGATAGTGCTCGACTTTGACGCCGCAACTTTCACCAAAGTCATTGATTCGCTTGAACCAGGTGAGAACGCCAGGGAAGAATTCGATGGACTTGCCTTGCTCGGCCAGCCATTCGCGGGTCATTTTGATTCCCTTTTGTTTCGTCATGTAGCACATCATATAAAGATACGACAAAGTGCGTTCCACGCCGGATTTGTTGGAGAATTCGGTGGTCTTGCCCCAAAATTCCGCGGGCGTCATCCCGAGCGAAGGAATGAAACCGAAATTCTGCATATCGGAGGTCGCTAAAGTGGAATCAAAATCATAGAGGATGGCAACAATCGGTTTTTTGCTCATGTTTTTCCGCCCTGTTTCTCCCGGGCTTTCTAGTGTAAACCCCTTATTTCATCTCGTCAAATAGCCCATTTTGCGTTCCTATATTTGCCCTTTGGCCTCGCCTCTTCTAAAATAGGCGCATGGATAACCCCGGAATTCAAGTGCTGGTATGGATCTTAGCCCTGGTTGCCCTCGTCTATGTTTTTTTCGCGATTTATTCGATTATCGTGCTTTTTGATTTTCGTGATAAACTCCGCAAACGGCTTGTTGCTTTGTCAGTTCTTTTTGCTGAAAAGAAAGAGATTTTGCTCTCGCTCTACGACCTTTATCTGAAAGCGAAACTGCCGATTTCCCCTGAAATCAAAACCGCTAAAAAAAAAGTTGCCGCCCTTCCGACCGAGGCGAAAAGCGAAGAGGAAGTGATGACGATCGCCACCGCCCTCAATGACTTTCAGCGCCGCCTTGCTCTTCTAGCCGAGGAAGAACGCTACATCTTGCGCCATCAGGATTCTATTTCCTACACGAACTCGCTGAAAGACTTGGAAAACAACTATCACCGCATCGTCGCTGCTTATAATACCGATCTCAATGGCTATGAGTATTGGCGGAAACGCTTCGTTTATCGTTGGCTCACTTGGATTTTCGGTTTCCGAAAAAGACAACGTTTAGCTTAAAAGAACAATTCATAATCGACGAGGCCATCATAGAAATCTTTTTCGTGGCTGACGATGATGACGCCGCCTTGGTAGCGTTCGATGGCATCAAAGAGCGCGTCCTTGGCTTTTTGATCGAGGTGGTTTGTCGGCTCATCGAAGACGAGGAAGTTGCTCTTTTTCAACGTCATGATGGCGAAGCGACTCTTGGTGACTTCGCCCCCAGAAAGCTCGCTCATTGGCCGGATGGCAAGGTCTTTGCGGACCCCGACGGCGCCTAAGGCGGAGCGAATTTCGGTGTTGGTCAAGTTCGGATAGATGCTGTGGACGTATGCGAACGGCGTCAGCGAGAGATCGATTTTCTCGTCTTGGTTGTAATAGTTGATCGTCGTTCCTTCGAGCCAGCGGAAACTGCCGCCTAAAGCGGGGATCACCCCGAGCACCGTCTTCAAAAACGTGGTTTTGCCGACGCCATTTTGGCCAAGGATGGCGATTTTTTCGCCTTGGAGAAGCAAGAAGGTGATCGGATCGAGAAGCGGATGATCATAGCCGATCGAAAGCTCTTCGACTTGGAGAGGTTTTTCGCCCACATTGTGGGTAAAAGGGAAGGAGAAGTACACTCGGCCTTCTTCTTTGCTTGGCTCATCGAGCACTTCGAGATGGGAGAGACGGGCCCGGTGGCTCTTGGCGGCTTTCGAGGAGGTGGCTCGCACGATGTGCTTGGCGATGAAGGTTTCTTCTTTCTTGATGTAACGCTGCTGGGCTTCGTAGTTCTTTTCGTATTGCTCTTTGTCGAGGGCGTGCTGGGTTAAGAAATACTGGTAGTCGCCTTTGTAGCGGGTCAGGGTCTGATTTTCGAGGACGAAGACGACGTTGGCGATTTTCTTGAGGAATTCCTGATCGTGGGAGACGACGAGGAAAGCCTTGGGATAGGCGATGAGATAATCGGCGAGCCAAGTCACCTGAAGCTGATCGAGGAAGTTGGTTGGTTCATCCATGACGAGGACATCCCGTTCTTCGAGCAGCATCTTGGCGAGGTAGGCCTTTTCTCGTTGTCCGCTTGAAAGCTGGTGAAGCGGGACGCTCAGTTGGGCTTTGTCGAAGCCAAGCCCATCGGTCAAACGGCCTACTTTTTCTTGGAGGCCATAGAAGTTGTTTTTGTCGAGGTCATCTTGCAACCGTTGGGCTTTTGCAAGGATCTTTTCAAAATTTTCGGCATCTTCGCCTGCTTTTTGATAAAGATCCTGTATCTGCTTTTCTTCATCGAAAAGCGTTTGATACACACCATAGAGGTATTGTTCGACGGGCATATCTTGCTGAACCTTGAGTTGCTGGTCCAAATAGGAAAAGGTTACCCCATTCGTCCAGATTACCTTGCCTTGATCCGGTCTGATCTGGCCGACGATCATATTCAAAAGAGTGGTCTTGCCCGAGCCATTGACGCCGACGAGGGTGCAGTGTTCCCCGTTGTTGATTCTCATGGAGACCGATTTGTAGAGTTCTTTATCGGAATAATTGAACTCGATGTTTTGCAATTCCAGCAGGGCCATAACGCGAAAAAATATAGCATGTCTTTCCGTTCAAAGATAGGAAAAAGGTTAGAGTTTTTTGCCGAGGACGTAAGCGTCGGGCCAATTGAGCAAAGTTTTAAAGCCCTCTTTGCGGTAAAAGGCGACGGCATTCGAGTGGGATTTGCTGACGGAAAGCGCCACGCCTTTGATGTGGTTGAGTCGGAGAGTAGCGATGAGATTCTCCATCAGCCGCGTCCCGATGCCCCGATGCTGATAGGCGGGATCGATGTCGATGTGGAGATGGGCGGGATAGCGATGCCAGAAATGGCTGGCGAAAAGATAGGCTTTATGGAGGCGATAGAAGCAGGGGTCGCTCTTCTTCAACAAGGGGAGATAGCGTTCTTTCATTGCCCGAGCGAAAGCTTTGTCCGAAAGCGATGAAAGGATGTAGCCGACGACTTGACCTTGATCGGTGGCGACAAAACAATGGCCTTGCTCCTCGCTGAGGTAATAATCGGCATAAAGGAGATAGAGGGTCTTGGGCTTAGCTAAGAGATTGGGATCGGTGCAGGTGAGACGGCAAATGCGCCGGACCTCGGGCAGATCGGCGATGGTGGCAGGACGAATCAAAATCCCATTCATAATTGGTACTTCCGATATTCGCTATCGACGTCATGGAAGTAATGGCGAAGCTGAAGGCAGCGCTTAAGTCCGCGCGGGTTCATCAACGCTTCGTCAATTCGGACATCTCTTCCGAAATAGAAACGTGATTTTGCCTGTAAATCGCCCATGAATTGTTTGTACGAGCCTTTCTTTTCGCCCCAGAAGGTGGCGGCGAGAATGGCGGAGCGAACATCGAATTCGAAATGGAACTTTTCGGCGCTTGTGCCGTATTCGCTCCAATAGCTGACTTCCCCGCCGAGCACGTTCTCTTTGCGCTTGATCCCCTTGAGGCAAGGGTCGAAGGCAAAACTCTTTCGCAAAGGCATCATCGCGTAGGCGTTTGAGGCGTAAGTCGAGAAGAAAGGCGAGATGATCGCTTTTTGACCATGATTGATTTGGCGGAGGGCCCGTGCTTTTTCGCCTGGCTTCAGGAGGGTCCAGACCTCGACGATTCCATCTTCTTCTTTTTCTTTCAGCCCATCGTTCCAAAATAAGGGGACGATGCTCCGGCTTCGAAGATGGGCGGCCAGCTCTTTTTGGAAACTCTGAATAAGATCTTGCTCGTTTTTTAATCCGGAAGAACGAATCCGCTGTTGGCACGCGGGGCATCGTTTCATGGCTTCGGTCTTGATTTCGTCAAAACCCAAATGGAAATGCTTGGCCTTAAAAAGACGAGCCACCTCGTCGATTAAGCCAACGAGATAAGCCCGGGCGGCAGGATTTCCCAAGCAAAGCGTGGCCGAATGAACGCCAAAATGGTCGCTGACGGGGAATGGCGTTTTTCCGCAGCTGAATTCCGGATGGGCCGAGAGAATGGCGCTCAGATGGCCTGGCACATCGATTTCTGGGACGATTTCAATACCGCGGTTTTTCGCGTAAGAGAGAATCTCGGCGATATCTTCCTCCGTATAGGCAAATCGGTAGGGGCCCATCACTTTCTTCGGCTTGCCTAACGCCCAGCCTTCGTAGGTGTCTTCCCGCGAGGTGGCGCCGAGAAGGTCGGGGTAGTTCTTTAAGGAAAGGCGGAAGCCTTGGTCATCGGAGAGATGCCAGTGGAGGACGTTGTAGCGGAGGAGAAACATTTGGTCTAAAAGACGTTTGACCTCGGCCTTGCCGAAATAATGGCGGGCTTCATCGAGCAAGACGCCCCGCCAAGGATAGAGCGGTTCGTCCTCTTGTTCGACGACGGGGAGGTAGGTCTGATCATCTTTGGTGACGATAAGGCGGAGCAAAGAGGCAAAAGCATTAGGGCGATTCCCGCTGATGCGGATGCCTTTCTCGTTGATGATTAAGTGATAGGAGCCCTCATTTGAAAGGGATTTTGCAGGGGATTCTTTCGCAAAAAGGACGGGGAGACTACCCTGGCCTTTGAAGAATGAAGAAAGATAATCCATCAAAGGATTCTCGCTGCCCAGTCGGCCGACAGGAAGCAGAGCATTTCTCATCTTTCTTATTATAAACGAAAACGCATTTGAGGGAAGAAAGGGTTCAAGGCTTGAGGGCGAGGGTGGCGAAGAAAGAGGGGATATGGAGTTCAGATAGCCGCCCAGTTCCATTGGTGTCTTCGTAGAGTTCTTTGAGGAGGAAGCCGGCTTCAAGCTGGCCGCCGATTTGCTCTTCGAGAGTATGGGAGAATTGAATCCCGCTATCCGATTTGGCAAGTTGTTCGCGCTGCTCGGGATTCTTCAACGGGTTGAAAGGAAACGAATTGATGATTTCTTTTTCGTTGTCATCGGTAATGAAATTAACGCCATTGTCGAGACCCGAAAGGAGCCGGCCTTGAGGAGCGAGGATGCGGAAACATTCTTTAAAAACAGGTTTTGCCTCTTCGATATAGACGTTAGAGACCGGAAAGAAAATCAAGTCGAACGCGCCATCGGCAAAGGGTAGTGGCTTCGTCATGTCCCCTTGGATGATCGCGATGTCGTAATGTTCGCGTTTCGCGACGATCCGCTCGCTCTCAAGCTGGGCTGGAGTGTAATCAAAAACTGTGCAAATCCCGCCTAGAGCGACAAAAATCGGCATTTGCTGGCCGCCGCCCGAGGCTAAGCCAAGCACCCGTTTGCCCTTGAGGTCGCCAAACCACGGATGGGGCACGGCCTTCGTCGGGGTCAAAACTACATCCCACTCGCCTTTTTTCGCTTTTACGAATGTGGCGTGGCTGATAGGCTTACCCCATTCCCAACCATCTTTGATCCATCCCGTGATGGTTTTCGCGTTGATGTCTTGGTATTTTTCCATAGGGGCAGTATAGCATAAGGGTATAAAAAAGACCCGATTTCTCGGGTCATTTTGGTGTTTGGTGCTTGAAATGGGAATGATCCAGCCTCTTGCGGGTATTTGCGCGGGCTTGCGGATCCTTGCGCCGGCTTTGCGCGTCAACGGTCTTTTTATCGCCGGATTATGCACAATTGGGATTGCCGAGTTTTTCTAGTTTGGATAGAGGCGAATTGCGTGCGATGCCTTTCCGCGATCAGTCATGAGAATAGTTCCCTTGATGCTTTGCCATTTTCAAAACGGGAATAATGACGTTATTGCATTTTCCCTTTATTTGTAGTAAAAACTTCCCAATTCTCCCGTCAGGGAGTTGAATGCCACGGTATCGAACGAGGAGCCGTCGGGGAGTTCCCCTTTCGCGAGGGAGAAGCCAAAGAGGTAGTAGCGGAGGTCGGTGTCGCAGCGCTCCGTTGACGAAACGTCGAATGCGAGGCTGATTCGCCCGCCGTCGTTAAATGCCTTCGCGAAGGCGATACCAGTCTCGCTTGACGAGTGCTTGAAGACGGTCACGAGGAGAGAATTCGTTTTGAAGAAAGGACCGTCGTTTATCTCCTCGAAGGCCGTTTTCAAACAGTCGTTGGTCTTGGCGGCTCTGAGGCCGTCAGCGTCCGAGAAAAGGGCCGTCTGCGTGAAATAGGGGCAGCTTTCGTCCGAGAGGACGGTAGAAAGCGCTATCGGCTCGCCGGGCAGACTGACGGAGGGTTGGGACTCCGAGGGTGTCTCTGAGGCGGCGGGTGACGCGGCGCACGAGGTCATTCCTACCGCGAGGAGCGGCAGGATGGTTCGCAAAAACAGACGGTTCTTCATAGTCTTCCTCCTTATATTCATCTTTATTATTGGACGAAAAATTCAAGTCGTAACCCGAAACTTCGGCGGACTCGTTTCCGTCCACCTGCCAACCGGACTGGGGTTGTGATTCGCGAGTCAAAGCTTTTTTCTCTGAGCAATGCTGAGTCTGTCTTTAAAAAACAAAGTCTGCCTTATTTTCGACTAGCGATGAAATATCCCTCAAAAGAACTACATTCATCTTTTGGTTATCAACGGAACCTTTTACGGATGCTTTGGCGGATTTGCCAATCCTTGCGAACAGGCTTTCCGATTTGATTTGTTTGATGGCTAAGCCTTGGCATTCCGGCATCCGGCCGTCCGGGTTGCTGGCGGATGGCAGGGGGAGGCCTGAGAGACGGATGTCGGGAGGCCGGGCTTCCCTTCTTTGCCGTTGGGGCAAAGGCTTTTGGAAACCGCTGGGAAGAAAGCACGGTGCCCGCTGCCCGCCCGTGCCCTTTATCGCATATATGCTTTTTCCTTAAGAAAAAAAGGCCGTATGACAATAAGGTTATGGACAAAAGCACCGCCCCATTGGGCCCGCCCGTGCCTCACAGCTTCGATAAGGGGCTATGCTATCTAGAATTCACGCTCACAATGCGAGCAATGCCGAATTTCCTCCATATGATTTTTATCTTTCATAAATATGGCCTCGTATTTTTTGACATTTTATTGCACCTTGTTGTGGATTCTGCTCTAATTTTCCTTTTTTGGCAAAAAATAGAGAACCCATTAACGACGGAGGGAATCAAAGGCCTCAAAAACTTTTTTTCTAGCCTTGAACCGTCGGAGGGAAGGCATCCATTGGCGAAGTTGCAATAGATATTCTCAAACTTTCAAAAAAGAACATTAACAGTGACGATGATGTTTTTAGCAGGCTGCCGGGGACCATTTTCTTCGCTTCGGCGGCCGCCAATAGCGTAAAACAAACCAGGTTCAGCGACTTGCCCATGCTGAATAGGGGCGTGGATTTTAGTTACATCATGTGACTCTTTATTTCAGGCCATAGGAAGGGGCGTTCCACGATGTTTCAATTCGTTTCAAATCGTTTTTTCTCAGGCCCCATCGGGTCGTTTTCGGAAGAAAGGTCGTCGCATCGTGCTTTCTCTGAACGCGGGGTTTCCGCGCTTCGGCAATAAATAAATAGAAAATCAATAGAATTTGCAATTCGGGGCAACATCGATTCTTCATTGGGCCCTAGTTGTACATTTAGCATCCGCTTCGAAAGGCAGGGGGGGCGCCTCCACCTTGGGTTTCGATGCCTAGATAATTAATGCCTTAATCACTCAGGCGAAAAAAGGAACTATCAACCTGCATCTTCCTTTTTAGGAAGCGAATTCCTTGGAAATCACGGCGAAACGAAAGAACGCTTATAGAATTACTCCGAACTTAATTCTAAGGATCCTTCCAAAATGTTTTTCATCGCCATAAGATTCGCAAAAAGGGCCCTTAATCTATGGCTGAAATAGGGAAATCGTCTTCGGGAAGGCCAAACTCTAGAATTCGCTTCCCATCATGCTCAATAAAAGAAATTTTTCCATTTCTCTTTTCAAAAAAGCCTTTCTTGATTAACAGGTCCAAAATGCCTTCCTGAGGCAATCTGCTCAATCGTCGATCTGGAGGAAGAATAGAAAAGAAGCGTTTTTTTACACGGTATTCCCGAAAAGGCTCCCCTGAAACGGCGTTAAAGGATGCGACCACAACAAAGCCTGCAGAACAGTTTCGAGTCACGATGAAAGAGCACTCATGGAAGTTGCCAAGAATTACGAAATCGCCGACTCGGAAATCAGGAAGTTTTTCCGGCGCCGAAACCAGTCCTTTTGGGGCGAGCCCGCCCAACAGTTTTCGAACATTTGAGCCAGCCAAAACGTCTAGAAGCTTCTTCCGAGCGGCCAAAGCGTTTTCGCGGTATTCTTTTCCTCGATACGACCTAATTTCAAAATTTTTCACATAATCTTCGCCGAATAGAATGGCCTCTCCACAATCCTCCCCGAGGGACATCACGACGAATGCGTAGCCGTTTTTGAGGAGGTACCGCCTAATTCTTTCTGTTTTAAATGGGTAAGAGTCGACCTCCCCCACAATCATCAAAAGAGAATCCGTTGCGTCATCGAAAGACCTCAGTTTTTTGTTTGAGGGGCGGTAAACAACGTCGCCGACCGTTATTTTTCGCTTGCTCATATCTCAGGGGTTTGTCGGAAACATCTTTGGCATACCCGCCCATCCACAGGCCTCAGATACATAAGTCCAAAGAACGAATGAGTTTTTCGGTCAAGGCCTGTCTTTGATTCCCCCCAGACGTTTTGAGATGTTACGGGATCAAAATACCTTTCAAAAACGTGATAATGATTCCGGCCATTTAACGAAGAATCAAAGTCCATGAACCGATGACGCCCGATCGCGTATCTTCCGCTTTTGTCGAATTCCAATTTGCTGCTTTCGTTAATCATTAGGTATCTAATCGTTTTATTATACCAAGTATACAATTTATATATAATCAAAAATAAAACCCCGAGTTCATCGGGGTTTTTAGTCCAGTGGTGCGGGAAATGAGAGTTGAACTCACATGGGTTACCCCACACGCCCCTCAAACGTGCGCGTATACCAATTCCGCCATTCCCGCGGCGTGCTCAATTATAGTAAGGCGCAAAAAAGGAAGCAACATTTTTTCGAACCTTTCGAAGTCTTCGTTCAAAGCCAGGCCAAGATGATCAGGGTTGCGGCGCCTAAGTAAATCAGCAAGGAACTGACGTCAACGATGGTGGTAAGCAGCGGCTGCGAGACGATGGCCGGGTCTTTTTTGATTGCGGCAGCGCCCATCGGAAGGGCGACGGCGACGACTTTGCTGAGGAAGATGGAGATGAAGAGGGTCAAGCCGACCGAAAGCGAGACTTTGATCGAAGCCGCGAAGAAGTCCAAGTTCCAGCAATTGCCATTCCAGATATTCTGAGCCATGCCGCCGATGGCGGGCAGGGCCGTGTTGCTGACGAGGCCGAAATATTGTTCAATGGTGAACCAAGCGAAGCCGAATAGGCCAGCCCCGCCGGCAATTATGATGGCGCTCACGGCCTCGCGGCCGAGAACCTTGCCGAATTCTTTGGGTTGGAATTCTTTCATCGCTAATCCGCGGATGATGATGGCGATGGTTTGCCCGCCGGCGTTGCCTGCCGTATCCATGATGGCGGGGATGAAGGCAATGAGAATTTTGTAGACTTCGAATCGATATTGCAGTTTGTCAACGACGATGGTCGAGAAAGTGTCAAGGAAAAGGAGAATGCAGATCCAAGGCAAGCATTTCTTGGCCATCCGCCATGGATGGGTTTCGAGATAGCTGTCCTCCATCGGGGCGATGGCGTTCATCTTTTCGATATCTTCGTTGGCTTCGGCGGCGAGGACATCGACCGCATCGTCGACGGTCACGATGCCCGTCAAGCATTCGTCATCGTTGAGAACCGCGACGGCGTTGAGATCGTAACGGCGGATGAGGTTGGCCACTTCCTCGCGGTCGGTTTGGGCGTGGACGCTTGGGGCATCCTTATTCATGATGTCGGAGAGTTTTTGGTCCTGTTTGGCGAAAATGAGATCATCCAAGTCGACGGTGCCGACAAATTTTCGCTTGTCGTTTCGGACGAAAATAGTGTAGACGGTTTCCGCTTCGCGGCCGATTGTTCGGACCGCCTCGATGGTGGCTCCGACGGTTTGGCTTTCTTTGAACTCGAGGTACTCGGTCGTCATGATGGCGCCGGCGGTCTCGGGCTTATATTTCAGAATTTGGTTAATGTCGGCCCGCATGTCTTTATCGGCCGCATGGAGGACTTTGGTAGCGAGGTTGGCGGGCATATCGCCGACGGTGTCGGCCAAGTCATCGGCCGCCTGCCCGTTGATCAGTTTGATCAGATCTTTGTCGGTCAGGGCTTTGACGAGTTTTTCCTTTTTGTCCTGGCTTAGGTCATCGAACAAAGGAGCGGTTTGCTGCGAATTGACATCACGAAAGAGAATGATGAGGTCCTTGACGTCCATTTCGTTGGCGGCCTCGGCGATATCGATATCGTTGACCTCGGTGAAAATGCGCTCAAGTTCCGCCTTGTTTTTGCTTTGAACTACCTCGGCGAGCTGCTCAGGGGTGATCGTCTTGACTCGAACGACTTCGGAAGTGTCGTTTTCGTTAAGGTCGGTGCTTTCCTCGAGCGTATCGAGCGGCTTCTGCTCATTATCGTCCATGGATTTTTCTCCGCGCCTTAGTCTAAACTTTCAGCTTGAAAAAGTGTTAGCCATTTTTGATTCAAAGGCTCTTTTCTTCCGCTCTTAAAAATCCCGTTCTATAATGTTGAGGCTATAAAGGAGCAAATAAAAAACGATGGATTTGAAATTCTTAGTGGAAACCAGCGCGCGTCACATCCATTTGACGCAAGAAGCTTTCGATTTCTTGATGGACCGGAAGGACGCCCAACTCGTCAGCCGCAAGGATCTCTCACAACCGGGCCAGTTCGTTTCGGACACCCGTCTCGATATCTATGGCCCGCTTAATCCGAAGACTGGCAAAGAAGCCTGCATCAAAGGCGTTTCGATTCTGGGACCTCTTCGGGATCATAACCAAGTCGAAATCTCGGGCACCGATGCCCGCACGCTCAAGATTGCCGCCCCGGTTCGCGAGTCGGGCGACGTCAAGGGCAGCGCGCCAGTCAAAATCGTCAACTTGCTCAACAATAAGGTTCTCGAACTCAAGGAAGGCTGCATCGTTGCCAAGCGCCACATCCATATGACGCCGGATGATGCCAAGGCTTTCGGAGTGAAGAATGGCGACATCGTCAAAGTTCTCATCGCCGGCACCGGCCGTGAGACCGTCTTTGGCGACACGGTGATTCGTGTTTCGCCGAAGTTCCACCTCGACATGCACATCGATACCGATGAAAGCAATGCGGCTTGGGCGAGCGGCGAAATCTACGGCACGATCGTCAAGTGATCGTTGAATGAATGGAAAAGACGTTTCACTATCGCCCGCAGAACGTTTGTTCACGCGAGATGATTATCACCTATGATGGCGAAACCATCCTCAAGGTTCAGACGATCGGCGGTTGTCCGGGCAATACCCAAGGCGTCGATAAGTTGATCGTCGGCAAGACGTTCGATGAGGTGATCGGCGAACTCCAAGGCATCAAATGCCCTGGTTCGCAGACCCGCAACACCTCCTGCCCTGATCAGTTGGCCGATGCCTTGCTTGCTATCAAGGGGCAAGAGGCGGAATAAGTCGTTTCTCGAACCGCTTCTCTTCAAAAAGAGAGGCGGTTTTTTATTGGGGAAACGGAAAGCCATTGTGAGCGCGCAAATGGGTCTTTCTAAGAGAAAGAGGAGAGAAGTTGCCTTTTTCTTTTTTTAAGTGCGTTATCTTTGACTTGATGTCAGCTCCAAGGAACACATTCCAGTGGCGCTGAGGAAAAAGCAATGAGAGAAATTCAGGATCAACATGACGAAATGGAGCATTCGCTCTATGACCGACATGATTTCCATCTTGCTAACTGCCGTTTTGAGGGGCTTAGCGATGGCAAAAGCCTGCTTAAGAAAGCAGAAATATCTCGGCAGAAGCCTGCTCTTTTGGCCTTCGCGCCTCTTTTGGCACGATGATAACGTGATTCTGCAGGACTGCACTTTCATCGCGAAAACCGGGCTGCTTTCTGGTATGACCACGCGGTCGAAATCGCCGACAGCGTTTTTCATGGCATCAAAACTTTCCGCGAATGCCAACATGTCCGTTTCGCTAACTGTGACATCGTTTCACCTGAATTTCTTTGGCGCGATTCGGATGTTCAGTTGAGCCATTGTGCGTTGACGGGCGAATACGTCTTCTTCGAGGATAAAAACGTCCCGATTGACGATGAACGGCAAATATTCATTCCAATACGTCAAAAGCGGCAGCATCATCCCTTCGGAACCGCACACCAAAGGAACCCAGCCACTTTGCTATTGCGAAGGACTTGTTTTGGTAGATTGCCCGATGGAAAATGCTGATCTTTCCTTTCGATATAGCGAGGCTCACGCTACGATCGAAAGCGCGATGACATCAGTAAAAACCCAAGAAGTAGCGCGATTGTCGCCCCCCAGCATCGGCGCAGTCATCGCCCAAGAGTTGAAAACTCTTCGGCCTACCAAATCATCGCGAGGAAACAAGGAGCTATCGCGAAGAGAAGAATCGTTTCCCTTGTCTACCGAGGAAACGAGGTCTAATATAATCCCCGAGACGAAAAGTCTCGCGTCAAGAAGCGCCCTCCGTTACGGACTGGAATAGAGCGCTAGCAACTCCTCGAACGAGGTAAGTGCTTGTCCCGAGATGGAGCCCACACCCCATAACGACGTGAGAACGGGATTGCTATTAGATTGAGGCCTTCCACCATGTGGGAGGTATTTTTGTCCCGGAGCACTCAAGAAAGAGTGGAGGTATTTTTGTGGCGAGCGAAAAAGTTCTCTTTACGTCGGAATCGGTGGCCGAAGGGCACCCCGACAAAGTCTGCGACGCGATTGCGGATGCGATTTTGGACGAATGCTTAGCGGGCGATCCAACCAGCCGCGTGGCCTGCGAGGTTTTCGCCACGGAGGAATACATTCTCATTGGTGGAGAAATCACCAGCAAATTCCGCGTGGATTATGAAAAAGTCGCGCGCAAAGTATTGCGGGATATCGGCTACGTCCGCCCCGAGCTTGGCATTGGATGCGACAGTTGCAAAATCGATGTGCGGGTCAAAGAGCAGTCACCCGATATCGCCATGGGTGTCAATCGAGGCAAACTCCTTGACATGGGCGCAGGCGATCAGGGCTTCATGTTTGGCTATGCGACGACCGAAAGCGCTGGTTATATGCCGCTCCCTCTCAGCATCGCCCACAAACTCGTTCGCACCGCTTCTTCGATGCGCAAGGCAGGCACCTTCCCCTATGCCCGGCCCGATATGAAGAGTCAGGTCACCATCGATTACAGTGATCCCGACAACATCAAAATCGACACGATCTTGATGAGTTGCCAGCATGACCCCGAAGCCAACGTGGACGGATTCCGCAAGTTCATCCACGAGCGAATCATGATTCCGGTCGCCGAAAGTTTTCATTTGAATACCGACTTCAAATATCTCATCAATCCAACTGGCCGTTTCGTCATCGGCGGGCCGTTGGGCGACACGGGATTAACCGGTCGTAAACTGATCGTCGACACCTATGGCGGCAGCGCGAGGCATGGCGGTGGATCTTTTAGCGGTAAAGATCCCTCGAAGGTTGACCGTTCCGCTTCTTATTACGCACGGTATATTGCTAAAAACTTGGTCGCCGCTGGGGCGGCTGATCGCCTAGAAGTCCAACTTTCTTACGCGATTGGCGTCAGCAAGCCTATGTCGATTGGCATTTCGACATTTGGAACCAAACATTGTTCGGACGAAATCATTCTGGAAGCGATCGATCGTTTCTTCGATTGCCGTCCCGGCGCGATTATCGAGCAATTCCATCTCACCACTCCGTCGTTTAAGTATCTTGATACGACGAATTACGGTGCCTTTGGTCGCCCGGATTTAGATCTTCCGTGGGAGCACCTTGATAAAGTCGGCGAACTGAAAGAATTCTTCGCGAGTAAAGCGAAAGCCTAAACTAAGATTGTCGTTGATCAAGGGTATCTTCCGGATGGGGAGATACCCTTTCGTTATCGCCATAGAGAATAACGAAATCAACGGCCAAGATCAATAAATCGGTCCCGATAAACGGCAGGAGATCATAGCCTTGATTGGCTTTTATTCTGAGGACGAGGAATAGGCCTAAGGCCAGGTTAGCAACGATATTGACGCCCGTGAAAATATAAAGAAGAATCGGGAGTTTCTTTTTGCCAAAGGCATTGAGGCCAAGAAAGACCTCATGGACAATCGCGGAGAGGAGGAAAATCGGGATTAGAAGTCCGAAGCCATTAAGGGCTTGGCTGATCTCGTTGCTGCATTGGGCGTTGGAACTGGCGGAAGACGGCAGAACAGAGGAAATGGATCTGGACGAGGCGTCACAAGCCGCGCCTTGAAGGATTCCGCCCACCAGCAAGAAGATGAAAAAGAGGGCGTAAAGAACGATTCCCCAAATCAATATTCCAGCCACGTCGAGGCCGAAAACTAAGCCCTTACGCGCGTGCGAACCTTGAATGATAAGAATGGTTGAGAGGACGATCGGATAAATGATGCCGATCAAGGCGGGAATCGATGAGGCATCGAATTTGCCGCCCGTTTGAATATTGGACGCGAAGGCGAGAATAAGAAAAACCAGAAAAAGAACGAGCGAAACCCCGGCCAATAATCGGATCCTCAATCCCCAATTTGTTTTCGAGGGGGGTTTGAGGGATGAATCAGCGGAGCGAATTTCCATAAATTCCTTAATTTTATTTATTATAGCATCCTCCAGTTTGGCAACGATTTCTTCGGGAGCAACTTTTCTTATTTGATGATTTCAGGGAAATCAAGGTATTACCCTTTACCTTTTTTGGAGTATGGTTAAAATAAAGTTGTAAGGGGTTACAGTACCCCCGGAGGAACATAGCCAATGAGATATCAGATTATCGGCAAGAACATCGAGGTCACCGATGCTATTCGTAGTGACGTCCAGAAGAAGCTGCATCGGATGGATAAGTACTTCATCATCACCGACGAAGTGCTGTGCCGCGCCGTTGTGAGCGCCTACAAAGTTGGAGCCAAAGTCGAAATCACCATCTTCACCAAAGAGATGGATTTCCGGACTGAAGTTCGCAACAACGATCTCTATGCGGCCGTTGACTTGGCCATTGATAAACTTGAAGACCAGATGCGCCGCTTGAAGACCCGGATGGAAAGAAACCATAACGCCCCGAATGGTTTAGGTAAATCCATCGCGTTCCAGAACTTCCAAGAAGAGCAGGAGGACGAGAAGGATGAACAGGTCGTCCGGACGAAGTCGATCTTCCTTGAACCGATGACGTTGGACGACGCGATCACTCGCATGGAAGCTTTGGGCCATTCATTCTTCATGTATTTAGATTCGGATGATGAAGAGGTCTCGGTTGCTTATAAGCGGCTGGATGGTGGCTATGGCGTTATTCAGGCTGAGAATAAAATCAAGGTTGGAAAGAAATAACAATTATTAGAAATGATTAGGGAGCATCGCTCCCTTTTCTTTTTATACTTTACAAAGTTAACCAACTAATTATAGATGTTGTATAACACTTTTACGACGTGTATAATTACCATAATGAAAAAGACTCTTTCCCTCAAAACCATCAAAGGCCATGACTACTATTATCTAAGCTTTCGTAAGGGGGGCAAATTGACATCTACGTATTTAGGAAAACCTTCTTCGGTCAGATTCAAAAAATATCTTCTGTATTTAACCTCGGGGCGCGGGGCGCTGCCCTATCAAAAAGCCATGCGAGAAAATTTCAAAGCAGGTGCTCCGGTGGTTACGGTCGAAGGCGGGTACCTTGTCTACACCTATCGCAACGGGATTCGCGAATATCGTGACAGGAAGATGAAGGTCGTGAAAGTGGTGGGCAAGCATGATTGACGGTCGCCCTCAGATCATTCTCATCGCCGGGGTGACTGGCAGCGGGAAGACCACCTTCCGCAGTTGCTACAAAAATTCGTTTCTTCAATCGCTTCCTCTTTTGACCCTGAGCCAGGGGATGACGAGCGGGGAATCATTTTGCTGTGAAACCAATTTGACGAACAAAACGCAGTTCACTCTCCTCGAGAAGGCCAGGCGGCAGGGGTATAAAATCAAAGTTTATTATCTTTTTACCGGGAGACTTCTCTCCCTTAATCGAGCCCGGATCCGCAACGTCTCGCGGGGCGAACCTTTTGACGAAGTCCTCTTCAAACGGGGTTACGAGTCCTCTTATAAAGGTTTGGTGAATCTTTATGATTATTCGGAAGTGATATTTTTTATACGAAATCAAGAAAACTTCGAATTTGTCTCAGCTTTTGAGCCGCTATTGACGCCGAAACCAACTTTTACAAAGATGGTAAAACAAATGAAATCCAGCGTGGACAATCTTCACTAGATTTTATCGAGAGAAAAATTTCCTTCTCCTCCTCTATTTTCAGTGTAAAATATTGAACCGATGGCACTTAACAAAGTTATCGCAACTGACCTTGATGGGACCCTCTTCTATCCTCGAAAGAGGATTCGGATGATTTCTAAAGATAACCGCGGATTCATCAACAAGTTTATGGATGATGGCGGTAAAATTTTGCTGGTCAGCGGCCGCAATCGTTACTTTGGGGAAAAAGTGGCGCAAAATCTCCATCGCCAGGTCGATGTGGTGGGCTGCAACGGTTCCTTTGTTCTTGACGATGGCCATCTGATCAAAGAAAGTTTTTTTAATAAAGATTTATTAAGAAAGATTCTCAATGAGACTTGTCGCGAATACAAAATCCCGATTGTGATGCTCTTTACGAAGAAGCACAACCTCGTGATTCCCCGTTCGGGAGTAGGCTGGCTCACTGGCCTTTGTTATTCGACCTACGAATTCTTTCAAGGGACCTACCGCGAGCCGGTGGTGCGGAGCGATAAGGCCTATTACGAAGAGCTCGAGGGCGGCGAAGTTTACAAGGCGATGCTCTTCTTCGGTGTGGCGCCCCGGCGCAAAGTCCAAGCCCGCGAAGCGAACAAGCTCTTGCGTCTCCGTTATCCTGAAGCCGAATTCTCTTGGGTTGAGCAATGCGTCGAAATCACTCCTAAAGGAGCGTCCAAGAGCGAAGGAATAGCGTTTTATCTTGATTACAACCATCTCTCCCGCGATAATGTTCTAGTTATTGGCGACTCCGGGAACGATATCTCGATGTTTGAGGCCTTTAAAGAGCAAAGTTTCTGCATGGACCACTCGCCCAATGAAGTGAAGAAGCACGCTTCCCGTGTGATTAAGCGTTTCTATGACCTTGATGCCTATATCTACCCATCGGAGGAGAATAGCAAGGTCTCCGACATAAAAAAGGAAGGAAGCAATTCCAAATGAATCAGATTTCTGAAGTATTGACGACGTTAATCCATTACAAGGTCGTCGTCCGCGATACGCTTGAGTACACCTTACCGAAGGATGCTTACGATGTTGCCTTATTCAAAGAAAAGAAGCGGTCGATTCTCGTCGAAGTCGATCAGCCGACCCCGCTCAAGAGCATTCTTGATCGCTCGGGCGACAATGGCAAAAACCTCGAGAAGACCATCCGCGATTTCTATGATCAAGTCTATGGCGATTCTTCGACCATCTTAAAATTGGCCGATGATGGCTTACGCGTTGATCACGCTCAGCATCTTGCCATCTTCAAGGGCGTTCTTCCGATTCACGAGAATGTTGAGGCGATGTGCATCGGCATCATCAATGATGCGAAGAAGAATAACGTCGATATTTCGCAAGCTGTGGCCGCGGACCTTGCTGAAGAGCGTCTCTATCGTGGCGTTGCCTATATGACTTTGTGCGCTCAACTCGTCAAACTCTTCGGCGACTATAACCAAGCCCGTCGCGAAGCCAAGGGCGAAGAAACCGCTGCCTCCCGTTTCATTGGCAATGATATCAACGAGACGATTCAGAACCTCAACGTGGTTCGGGCCAATTGCCATTTGACCGATGAACGCTACAATGGTGTCCAGGACAAGGTCTTCTTGATGGTGGATTTCATGACTGGCCGTCGCGATTTGCCGATGGGCAAGAGTTTCCCGGATATCATCAAAGAAACCCAGGATTCGATTGCTGGATATGTTCGCGAAGTCGAACCGGCGTTCCGCGAGATCTACGTTCCGCTCATCAACGCCTTGGTCGAACAGGCCAAGAATGATGATCAGAAGATCAAAGGCGATGGCACGACTGCTGCCGCCCCGGCTCCTCAGCCGCAAGAAGTCGAAGGCAAACCCGCCGAACTCGATCCGAAGACTGGACTCCCGAAAGCCTAATCGTTTCTCAGGAAAGACAACAATGGAAGAAGAAAAAACTCGAAAACAAAAATTGACCATCGGCGAGATAGTCTGGACCGCGATCTGCTCTTTGATCGCTGCCGGCGGTCTCATCATGGTTATCCTCGGCATCGTCGGGGACTATTTGCCCGTCAAGGCCAGTGAAAACTGGATCCTGCTCGGCGAGGCTTCTTTCCAAGCGACGATGAAGATGAACTATCGTTGGTTCGGGGTTATCATTCTCTTGGCCGATGCCCTAATCGTCGTCATCTATCTCAACTACTTCGCGAAGAAGAGCGATATCGATGAGGAGCGGGCTTTGCGGAGGCAGCAACGCCTTCAGGTCATCTCCCAATCTGCCGATGCTCCCTCTCCCGCTGCTCCGACAGCTCCGGCTACCGAAGTCAAAGCGACGCCTGTCGAACCGAAGAAAAACTAAATGAAAAGCGAATGCCTCCGCAAGCGATTGCGGAGGTTTTCTTTTGGCGAACGTGAAGATGAAATAAACCAGAATCATCACTAAGGCTTTTCGAGCAATAACAGGGAAAATCATGCAACTATCGATAGAATCAAGATAGTGTTTTCGTTTTTTATTTTGCTAGTAGCAACTAGTATGCTTTGCTATAATGAAAAAAAGAAGGGGCGCGCAATCATGGGAAGACGCAAACTTGTCGCGGACATCGATGACAAGATCATGATCGAAGCCATGAAGATGACAATGAAGGCCGGCACCGGACTTGTTTCGACAAAAGAGATGGCGAAAAAACTCCATATCTCCGAACCCGTGATCTTCGCCCACTTCAAAACCAAGACGGATTTGATGGATGCGACTTTTGTGAAAGCCTGCGCTCCTTTATTGAAAGATCAGATTGCGAAGGTCTGCCTCGAAAAAGGCAGCTCCGCCACCTATGAAGACTATAAGCCCGCTCTCCTTTGGGCTCTCTCGTTTAAAAAAGAAACGGTCTTTATTCACCATTATCTCGCCTCGAGTTGCTGCAAGGACAAAATCGTTCACGAAGCGCTTGGCCCCTTCTTCGAACAAACAGGCAAGGCGCTCAAAGCCCTTATCCCCGGGCGCCCGCTTAATCCTGAGCAACGCGACTTCTTGTGCATCGCCTACTTCCATGCCCGCATCGATATCCTGAATATCTTCATTCGGGGCCGTTTCCCCATCACCGATGAATATCTGAGGTTGATGGACTCCTTCTTGGTTGGCGGTACCTTCGCTGCCCTTGGCCTTGATAGGCCCCGCAAATAAGAGTGGCTTTTTTGTTCCTTGAAATCCGGGCAAATCCCAATTAAATTTTGCAAAAAAGACTTATATTGAAATAAAATAGGCCATCGCTAGGATGGCCTATTTCCCCTTGGCGCCCTTCGCTTTAAAGCGAAGATTGCGGCGGGAACAGCTCCGAATTTGTCGCGCATTCGGAGCCGTGATTATCTTCTGGCGGAGGAAAAGGGAGTCGAACCCTTGCGCCCGGTTAAGAGCCTACGAGCTTTCCAAGCCCGCCCCTTCAGCCACTTGGGTATTCCTCCACGCCTTTCGCGCGGCAAAGGGAATTATAGGTTGTTAAAGGGCATTTTTCAATGTCGGTTATGTTATAATTTATCCGTTATGAAAGAAATTATCATTGATTCGAAGAATTCGGGACAAAAAGCCGAGAAGTTTGTTCGCCGCTACCTCTCGGAAGCTCCCTTAGGCTACATCTATAAGGCTTTTCGGAAAAAAGATATCAAGGTCAATGGGCATTGGATTCATAAGGACGACATCCTTCAAGAAGGGGACGTTGTTCGAATTTATGTGACCGATCAGCAGTTGGCGGATTTTGCCAAGCCACGCGAGGCCACCAAAGCCGATTTGCCCTTTCCGATCATTTATGAAGACGCCAATGTTTTGATTGTTGACAAACCTTCGGGGCTCCTTGTCATCGGCGATGAAGATGAAAAGCGGAATACCCTTGGCCATAAAGTCTTGGATTATCTCTATTTCAAAGGCGAATTCGATCCGAATAACCACGCTTTCGTTCCTGCCCCGGCCCATCGGCTTGATCGCAACACGGCCGGCTTGGTCGTCTTTGGGAAAACCGATGCCGCTTTGAAGGAGCTTGAAGAACTCTTCAAGGATCGGAGCGAGATCGAGAAACGCTATACCGCTTTGGTAAGCGGCGTTTTAAAGGGCAAAGGCGAGATTAAGGCGCCCTTAAAGAAAAATCCGATGAGCGGGCTCGTCAGCGTCACCCCCATAGAAAACGGCGGCAAAGAAAGCCTGACCCGTTACGTGGCCAAAGAGAATTTCACCGACTCTACCCTCGTCGAGGTTGAACTCGTGACAGGGAGAACCCACCAGATTCGCGTTCACTTCCAATCGATTCAGCATCCGGTCATTGGCGATGGGAAATACGGAGATTTCGCCGTTAATCGGCTTTATAAGAACGCCTATGGATTCGATCATCAGTTCCTCCATGCCACTTCTCTCGGCTTCAAAAACGTCGCTGGCGTCCTCTCCGCCCTCAAAGGCAAGACTTTCTTGAGCCCCCTTTCAGCGGAGGAAACTTCCTTAATTGCTCAGCTTCGCTCGGCTGATGCCCCGAAGGAAAAGTGAGGGCGAGGACACAGATTTTTCTGTTGAAGGAAACGACGAACGTTGGCTTGCTTCAGCGATGATTTTATCCGAGGATAAGGCTTTGCTCAAAGCGATGGATCCGGAAGCGAACGACGATGCTTTTTCCAAGCGCCTCGGCGCCGCGCTGAAGAAAGGGTCGGAAATCAAAGTTTAAAGGAATAATTCGGCTAAGGTCAAAGCAACGCCATCGTGGTCGTTGTCTTTTTTTGTTGAAGGGAATTTTGATGAAAGGCGAGGGGATTTGCAGTGGAAAATGGCATAGGGATGGCCTGCTTCATCAAGCATTTCAAGATCGTTTAGACTATCGCCAAAGGCATAGACTTCCTCTTTTTCGAAGCCGAGCGTCTTCTTGAGATAAGCCAAAGCCGACCCTTTATCGACCCCGCGGTAATAGGCTTCGCTATAGAAAGAAGAGGTCCAAGCGCGGAAGGCGATTGAGTCGTGGGCTTCGACCGTCTTTTTTAAGAAAGGGAGATTCGCGTGGCTGCAGCGAAAGACCATCGCATAGGCGTCCTCATGGAGGTTGGTTTCGATCGGCCCGATTTGATGGGGATAATCCTGATAGGGGAAGTAATGGGCCAAATAATGATCTTCGCGAGCAAGATAGATTGTTTTATCCCCTTCGCAAAGGAAGGAGGAGGCTCTTTTGCCAAGGGTGGATGCTATCGCAATCACATCCTCCTTCGGAAAGGTTCGTTTGACTGCGGGAAAATGGGGGTCGCTCGGGTTGTAGACGTGAATGCCGTTGTAGGCGATGACGGGGCTCGTTAATCCGATTGTCTGATAGAAGGGAGCCAACGAGCGGTAGGGCCGGCCGCTGGCAAGGATTATGGTAAAGCCTTTTGAGGCCAGTTCTGTCAGGATTTTGTACGAAAAAGATGTTAGTTCGTTCGCTTTATTGAGCAAGGTGCCATCAAGATCGATGGCGATTAATTTATGGTTCATGTTCGAAAAAAGAAAAGCGAGGAAATCCCCTTGTCTTCCATTATATGACGATGCCCGTTTTCTTCAACGGGAGGATGGTCGGGGGCGGTGGCGAAGCATCCGTCAATTCTTTCGTTCTCTTTGAAAATCCGTTGAATGGGTCGCTTGCGCTTCGTTTCGTCAAAAACCTCGCCCAAAAAATATGCCTCGTGCTACAATAGAACCACATGATTAAAATCTATTATTCCCCCAGTTGTTCCAGCTGCCGCAAAGTCAAAAAATGGTTCGACGATCAAAACATACCTTACGAACAGAAAGATATCTTCAGCAAAGAGCTTTCGCGCGACGACTTGATGGAAATCATCTCGAAAGCGGAAGACGGGACTGATGACATCATCTCGCCGCGGAGCAAGATTGTCTCCGAAAATGACATTGACTTCGATGACATGACGGTGTCCCAGCTGATTGACTTCATCCGCAAGAACCCATCGATTTTGCGTCGGCCGATTATCGTCGATGATCATCGGGTTCAGGTCGGCTATAACGCTGAAGAGATTCGGACCTTCATCCCCCGCGCCCGCCGGATTGCCGAAATGGCGTGCTGCGATAATGAGTGCCCAACCTTTGGCATTTGCGATCCTTCAAAAGACATTCAAGGCTTGCTCAAAATCAAAAAGTAGGGTCGATTTGCTGAGGAAAACAAAAAGGAACGGAGCAATCCGTTCCTTTTTTGTCTTCAATTCTAGTGAAGAGCGTCGAGGGCGCGCGAGACCTTGGTTTTCTTGTTGAGGACAAAGGGGATGCCGTTTTTCTCTAGCAAGTCCCGGAGGAGCCGCTCGGCTTCGGGTTCGTTGTTGTATTCGAGTTCGATTTCGTAGTCGACGATCCCCGAGTAGTGATTCTCATCGATTGAAAGCTTGCCGCCTTCGTAAGGAACGTCGATACGTTCGGTTGTCAACGAAGCCTTGATCTTGAGGGCCGTGACATCGATATCGAGCATCGTCAAGAAACGTTTGATGTCGCCGTCTGGGAAGATTCCGTTGTCGCTGAAATCGCTGAACTTTTGCTTGGTCCACGTGCAGTTCTTTTCGAGTAAGCCCTGCGAAAGCGGGGTCTTGAGGGTCATTTCATAGAGACCGCCTTTTTCGCGGACCCGTAAGGCGATGCCTTCTTTGCGGAGCAGGTTCTTCGCGTCATCGATGTAATAATTGGTCTGACTGTAAGAGGGATAATCCCGAAACAAGGCGACAATCTTCTCGTAATCGGATTTTTTTACCAGCGCTTTGGCTTCGATTTCAATGGCGTTACTCATAACTTTCTCCTTCTTGTGCTATTATACCTTTCGTGAAGCAAATGAGTAACGCTAATCCGAGCGATTATTATATGCAGAATCTTTATTGGATCATCGCCATCGTCGTAGCGGGGCTGATTCTTCTTTATTTCCTCTCGAGCCATTTTCTCCATGAAGCCAAACTGAAAAGACAAATCAAGACGCCGGATCAAGCCAAGTATTTATCGGCGCTTGGCGGGGCGGACAACATCCTTTCGCACGAACTCGTGGGTTCGCGAATCGTTCTTTCGTTAAAAGACTACAGCAAAATAAACCGGCCCCTTTTGCAAGAAGCCGGCGTGACGGGATTCATTGAGAAAAGCGACAAACTGACGCTGGTGGTCAAAACGAGCCCCGACCTAGTCTATCGGACGTTATTTCCAAATTAATGGCCTTTGGCGAAGACGTGCCATGCGATATCTTCGCTCGGTAGGCCCATCACGTTGTCGTAAGAACCTTCGATATGGTTGATGAGGCCCGCTTCGTCTTGGATTCCGTAAGCGCCAGCCTTATCTAAGGGCTGGCATTTTTTGATGTAAGCGAGAATTTCTTCGTCGCTCAGTTTGTTGAAGTAAACGGCGGTGGCAACGCTGCGGGTAATCTCCTTCGTTTCTGAGATGTAGGTGTAGCCTGATAAGACGATTTGCCGATGGTTGCTTTCTTTCTTCAACATGGCGATTGCCGCTTCTTCCGTGTGGGGTTTGCCAAGGATTTCGCCATCAAGGATGACGATGGTGTCGCAAGCCAAAACCTCGTCGTTGGGATAAAGGGCGTGGACCGCGTACGCCTTTAAACGCGATTCTTCTTCTGGCAGATCTTTTGGATCGAGGCTGGCGTCGATCGAACGCTCATCGACGTTGGGGACGATGACCGTGAAGTTGGGGGTTAGTTTCTTGAGGAGTTCTTTTCGCCGAGGCGAACCGCTCGCTAAGATTAGCATGGACAATTCCTTTCACTCGTTGACGTTCATGATGACCGGAATGATCATCGGGTTCCGCTCTGTCTTGCGGAAGATGTAGCTGGAGACTTCGTTCTTGATCGTCGCCTTGATGTCACCGAAGGTGCACTTGTTCTTCATGAGGGCGCGGATGGCGTCTTCGGCGTGCATTTGGCTGTGGCGGATGACGTGGCTATCGCCGGCGGCGGCAAAGCCGCGGGCGTAGACGATCGGCGGGACCACCATGGCATTGGTGCGGGAATTGATGGTGACGAGAACGGCCACCATTCCATCGCTCTTGAGCTGATCGCGGTCGTTGATGACGGCGCTCGAAAGCCCATCGAGGTCGTTGCCATCGATATAGACGTCTTCGGCGGGCACGTGGCCACCGCGGACGACCTGGTGATTTTTGAGGATCAAGGTGTCGCCGTTGTCGCAGATGAAGATGTGATCGTGGGGGATGCCAAGAGTTTCGGCCACCTGGCCATGGAGTTTGAGCATACGATACTCGCCATGGGCAGGCATGAAGTAGTGCGGATTGATGAGGCGAAGCATCAGACGTAATTCCTGACGTGAAGGGTGCCCCGAGCTATGAAGCGAGAAAGCGAGGCTATTTTGTTTGACGTCCGCTCCCTGCTTGACCAAGTTGTTGACGAGGCGGGCGATCAAAGCGCCGTTGCCGGGAATCGGGTTCGACGAGAAGACGATGGTGTCGCCTGGGATGATGTGGATGTTCTTGTGATCGCCGTTGGCAATCCGCGAGAGAGCGGCCATCGCTTCGCCTTGGCTGCCTGTGCAGAGGATGCAAATGTCGCTTGCCTTGTAACCGCGGACCATTTCATCCGAGATGAGCGAGGTGTCGGGGATTTTGATGTAGCCGTATTCGCGGGCGATGCCGACGACGGTCTCCATCGAGCGGCCCAAAATGCAGATTTTGCGCTTGTGCTCGACCGCGACCTCGACGACTTGTTGAATACGGTTGATGTTGCTGCTGAAAGTGGAGACGATGATGCGGCCGGGGGCTTTGTCAAAGATTTCTTCGACGCCGCTTCGGACGTTGGTTTCGGAGGGGGTATAGCCCTCGAGTTCGGCGTTAGTCGAATCGCTGAGAAGCAAATCGACGCCTTCGCTGCCGAGCCGAGCGACCTTATCGAGTTCAAAGTTCGGTCCGACCGGAGTCAAATCGATCTTGAAGTCGCCGGTGTCGATGATGCGGCCTTCCTTGGTGTCGACGCAAATGCCAAAGGAGTCGGGGATCGAGTGGGTGACCCGGAAAAAGGAGACTTTGAAGTCGTCGCCGACGTTGATGACTGAATTTGAATCGTACTCGACGATTTTGACGTCATCTTTGATGCGGGCGTCCTCGAGTTTGTGGCGGATGAGAGCCGCCGCGAGCCGCGGAGCGTAAATCACCGGCACATAGACTGAACGGATGAGGAAGGGAATGCCCCCGATATGGTCCTCGTGGCCGTGAGTGATGAAAAGCGCGCGGATTTTGCTGCGGTTATTCTTTAAATACGTATAGTCAGGGATCACATAGTCGACCCCGGGTAAATTTGCTTCGGGGAAACGAACGCCAGCATCCAAAAGGATGATCGAGCGATCGGTCTCCACGCAGTAAGTGTTTTTGCCTACTTCGCCCAGACCGCCCAAAGCAAACACATTGACAGGTGAATCTAATCTCGCCATAAAGGCCTCCAACGATAAAACGGCATGATTATTCCTATTTCGAAACTAACCAGCGCTTTAACTATAACACGTGGGGAAAGACGCGCAAGCGCAACAAAGGCAAAAAGGAATGAAAACGCTTTACTTCAAAAGAAAATAAACTAATTCTCAAATTGCAATCGAGCCTAAAATCTCGCGGTCTGGGTTCTTTGGATCGATATGATCGTAGAAGAGAACTCCATCGAGATGGTCGATCTCGTGCTGGAGGACGATCGCGTCATAGCCTTCGGCTTTGATGATGACGTTTTCGCCGAGCAAGGCGTTATAGGCTTTCACTTGGATGCGGAAGTCGCGATAGACTCTTCCGGGATGGGGGGCATCGACCGATAAGCAGCCTTCGCCGCCTGATAAATAGCACTTCTTGATCGAGGAAATCGTGATCTTCGGGTTGACTAATTCGTATTGGGTGAATTCGGTTCGCTCATCATTGAGCGGATAGAAAATCACCAACATCCGCTTGTTGACTCCAACTTGGGGTGCAGCTAAGCCCACTCCTTCTCTCATCTTGGGATTTTTCTCCCGTTCGGCAGGGTCTTGGCTCAGTTTGAGATAGGCGAGCATTTCATCGAGGAGAACTTTTTCTTCCGCATTCAGCGGGAGCACCACTTCTTTGGAGGGGGCGCGAAGCGACTTGGCGTTGTCTTTGATAATTCGCAACATAGCAAACGTATTGTAGCACGTTGGCTAAAAAAATCTTAAAATAAACTTCAAATGGAAACGGAACTGTCCCTCGCTCTCAGCCAACTGAACGATGCCTTGAAGTCCGACCCGCGGATTTTAGCCTTAAACCAGGCCGAAGAAGCCCTTTATAGAAGCCCGGAAGTCATTGAACTCGCCAAGAAAAAGGACGCGGCCGAACAAGCCTACGAGGATTGCTTGGTCTATCATAAGGAAAAAGACCCGGAAGCTTTGGCGCTCCAGCACCAGCTTTATCAAGCGAAACTCGCTTTGGACAAGCATCCGCTCGCGCAAGAGTATAACGCGGCATATATTCTCGTGCGGGATCTCTACATGAAAATTGACGATATTCTGTATGGCCCCTTTCGGAAGAGGAGCCTTTTCGAGGGGATAAACGGATGATCAGAATTGCCGCCGGGCTTTATCGTTCCCGGATCATTGAAACACCCGCGAGCCTTACCGTCCCAACGAAATCGATGGTGCGCGAGGCAATGGAAAATGCTCTTTATCAAGATTTGCAGGGGGCAACCGTTCTCGATCTTTTCGCCGGGAGCGGTGCCCTCGCTCTCGAAGCGCTTTCCCGCGGGGCGAAGGAAGCCTATTTCGTCGATTCCTCGATGGAAGCCTGCGCGGTCATCAATCGCAATATCGGTACTCTAAAAGCCAAAGGAAAGGTTTTTTGCGAGGATTTTGATAAAGCCATCAGCGATTTCCAAGCGGCGAGAATCCGCTTTGACGTGGTTTTTCTCGATCCGCCCTATGCAATGAAAGACGTTTATTCTTCGGTGCCGAAAGACCTTCTGGAACGCGGTTTATTGAGCGACAAAGCGGTGGTGGCGCTCGAGTTTGAGGGCGAAGTCAACGCGCCCCTTTCGCTCTTTACCTCGTCGAAGCGTTATCATTATGGGCGGACCGATGTCCTGATCCTGAGGAGGTAAGGCTATGCGCAAGGCGGTTTATCCCGGCAGTTTCGATCCGATCACAAACGGCCATCTTGACGTGCTGAAACGCTCGCTCAAAGTTTTCGATGAGGTCATTCTCCTTTTAGCCGTCAATCCGACCAAGAAAAGCGTTTTCTCGGTTGAGGAGCGCTTGACGATGATGAAAGAGGCGGTTAAGGATATGCCGGGGGTCAAGGTGGATTTCAACCCGGGTCTCACCGTTGATTATTGCCGTCAAGTCGGGGCCAAGCATTTGATCCGCGGACTTCGTGCCGTCACCGATTTCGAATCCGAATTCCAACTGGCGGCCGCTAACGAGTTCGCCGATCCCGATATCGATATGGTTTTCTTCATGTCCCGCAAAGAGGAGACCTTTATCTCCTCAAGCACGATCAATCAGCTTTATCAGAACGGAGTCGATATCAGCCCGCTTGTGCCGGCAGTGGTGTTAGATCATTACGCCAAGCACGGCAAAGAATAGAAGGTAAAAGAAAAAAGGCGATGAATATCGCCCTTTTTCATGTCTTTCTTATTTGAGGAGTTCGATGACGTTCGGATTGGTTTTCTTGTCGCCCCGAAGTTTGGAGTAAAGCAAGTTATCGCATTCGAAGGTGTCGTGAGCATCAATATAGATGTTTTTGGCAGGGATGCCAAGATTGCGGAGCATCAGCACGTTCATGACGGGGACGTCGAAGAAGTCGACGCCGCTTGTCCGCTTGGCCGCGGCCCGATAGCCCATGTCCATCACTTTGAGGAGGGTGGGGCGATCAACCAAGGTGTGGCTGAAGGTCAAAGCCGGTCCGAGATAAACGATGATGTCATCCGAGTTGAGGTTGTATTGAACCATCACCCCATGCATCTTTTCCTTTAAATATTCTTTAAGGGTTTCTTCTTTGGAGAGAGCGGCCGCCCCGATCAAGTGGGCTTTGAGGTCAAAGAAGAAGAAAGGGACTTCATCGGCGGTATTGACGAGAAGCGGATGGTTCGCCAAGGCCGTGACCTCGAAGTCGTTCACTTCTTCGCCGCTTGGGAAAGAAGTGGCTTCCTTGGTGTAGGTTTCGATCCGAACATCGGCAAAGGCGTTAAAGGTAATTTTTTCCATAACTTCTTTATTATACTTAAAAGAAAACCGCCCGTGGGCGGTAATCTTCACTTTTCGTTCAAACGACTAGGCCAGTCTCGCGAAGAGGTTGGTGGTCGAATAGGGATCGGTATGGTTCCACATATTGAGAAGCAAAGTTGCCCGCGTCGTATCGGTATCGCCCGTAACGGTGAAGAGCACTTCGCTGAGACCAGCCCGGCCGTCTCGAATGGCGGTGGCGCTGTAATCGACAAGACAAACGCTTGGAATCGGGAACGAGGAGAAGTCGCTGCTGCCGTCAAAACCAAATTTGGTGTAGTTGTCATCAGCGATGGTGGCCCGAGTCTTGTAAGGATCAGTCATCAAGTGCGGGGTCACGGTCTGGAAGAGGTCGATGTGAATCGAGAGGAACCGTTCGAAGGCCTTGCCATTATCCGTGTAATCGTCATCATTCGAGGAAGTATCATCTTTGAAGATGGTGTAGTACTGGAAGGCTTTGCCATCGCTTGGAGTGTAACCGTATTGATTCCAGTTGTCGGAAAGATACTTGAAACTGGCTTCGGCGGTTTTCGAAGAAGAGTTGGTGCTGTCGGCAAAGATGAGGAAGAACTTTTCGCCATACTTTTTTGCGGTGTCATCGAAGGTGGTGGCCGCGCCGTTGACATAGAAGTTGTCGACGGTGTTGAGAGTGATACTGTTGATCAATTGATCGGCTGGCGAATTGCTCGAATTGTCGTTTTTCTCGCCTTCAAGGTTTTGTTTTTTGGCATTGTAGAAGGAGTTGGCGCTCGTCTGGGTGAAGTTACTGGCCCAAGTGGTGATAGAAGGAATGGAGAAGATGACGGCAAAAATCGCGCCAACGATCAAGAGCGGCTGGACCCAAGCGGTGTCCTTGATCCAACGCCAAATCTTCGCGAAAAAGGCGCCGATAGCCTTTAAAATAATCATGGTTTTAACTCTCCCTCTAAATAAAAAGTAGCCTGTTTCTAAGAAACAGCGTGTTAATAATATCATCACTCCCCTAGGGTGGCAACAACGGGCTCAAACTTTTTGCCTCCTCTTCTTTTTAACGAAGGCAAACGAGCGCCTTCGCGCTCGCGCCCGCATAGGCTCCCGCCTGCGAGATCCGCAACAAAAAAAGGGGCGATTTGCAGAGGATTTTTGCTTGCCATACTCTTTCATCCTTACGAGAGTTGTTTATTTCTTTTCTTGGCATATAATTCCCTTGCTAATGGCAAAAATCATTTTTGAAGAAATCAAAACTCGCGAGAAAAACTGGATGTTAGACCATCCTGTGACAAAAGCTTCCCTCGGCTATCTTTGGACTTTTATCATCAGCACGGTTTCCGCTTTGTGCTTTGCTTTCGGTTTTAACGCCTTCATGGACCTTGGCCAAAATGCCAATGTTGCAGGTTCGGCCGCGAAATTGGTCGCTGGGGGCGTCTCTGGCGTCAGCCAGGTCTTAACCTTGATTTTGGAGTTGATGGGTTGGCACGACATCGATGAACACCTGGCCTACTCCATCATGTATTTCATCCTCAACGTCCCGCTGATCATTTTGGCTTGGGTTGGCATTGGCAAGCGCTTCACGATTTTCACCTTAATCAACGTTATTGAAGTATCGGTTTTCATCAAAATCTTGACGGTGGCGAACATCCCGCCCCTCGGCGAGGTGGCGACCTTCGTGAACGTCAATGGGGGCTTATTGGCCCGCGCCCTCTTCGCTGGGGTTTGTACTGGCTTGTCGAGCGCTCTCGCATTTAAAGTGGATATCTCGGCGGGCGGCATCGACATCTTGGCTTACTACATCGCTTTAAAGAAGAATACGCTTGTTGGCAAATACTCGGTGATGTTGAATTCGGTGACGGTCGTTCTTTTCGCTGTCTTGAGCGCCGCCTATGGCGGTCCGAAAAACTCACCGGTGATCACGGGCTGGGATGCGACTTATTCGGCAGACTGTTTCAGCCGTATTTTCTATTCCGCTCTTTATATGCTGGTGGGTATGATTGTGGTGGACACCATCAACGTCCGCAATAAGAAGATGAAAGTCGAAGTGGTCAGCAACAATCCGGATTTGGGCAATCTCTTGATCGCGGTGATGCCTCATGGCGCCACCATGGTGACTGGCAAAGGCGTCTATACGGGCAAAGAGCGTTATATCTTCACGATGGTCTGCTCATCCTACGAATTGAACGATCTTATCAAATTGATACGAAAAGAGGACCCGAGCAGTTTCGTTCAAGTGGTTCAACTGTCGCAAGTCTATGGCCGTTTCTTCATGAAACCGGTAAAATAGACACGGGTTTTTAAAAAGTGCCGCGTCATTGCCAATTTTGAAGCGAAAATCTTTTCGGTTGCCTTGAAAGCGAATGCCAGCGATGGGCATCGTCAACACCTCGGCGAAGAAATTGGCAATATCTGAATCAGTCACTTTTGGTCATCTTGCTATTAAGCAAGGCTTGCTGGATGCTTGCTTCGAGCATGCTTGGAAATCGATCGCCAGCTCCTTTGGCATTCCGCGTTCCCTATTGGCCCATCGGAAAAATAAGACGGTGCCGATCGATGCTCGTTACCCGATTGAAAACCATTTCAAAAGCCAAGCCTTGAACTTCACCGCTTGAGATTTGAAGTTGGCCGACAAGCAAAACATCGATTTAAGTTTGATTTATTTGATGGAGATTTCTCGGAACAAGCTCGTCCCTAGCGAGCGGAGCGATGTTGTCTATTGCACCTCGTGCCACAATGGCTACCTTGCCCTCGTGAACTGCGATCTCTCCTCCTGCAAAGGCGCCGATAAAAAGAAGAAATCCTTGGCGAAAGTCCCTTGGATTTCGTTTTTCGATACAAAAAAGGCTGCACGGCGAATCTCGCGGTCTTCATCTTTTTTAGAACTGTTATTTAAAAAAGCAAGCCGATTAAGAGCAAGGCCCACTCCATGGTAAGGACATCGATCTTCGTCACGGTGAGGTTGTCAAGGAAAGCCAAGGCCAAGATCTAACCGCCGAAAATCCAATCACAGCCCGTTCCCCAAACAGCGGTCGAGTTGCCTTTGGCCGAACGAAGACTGTCTCCTAACGGAAAGAAGATGGCGATGGGGGGCGAGCAAGCAGCTCGCCATCGTTAGAATTGAGCGAATCGAGAGTTTCTTCAATCAAAGAACCTCCGTAAATTTCGCGATAATTCTACCATGTTTCATTCTTGAAACGAGCCACTCTTTCATCCTTGGATAAGGCCCACTTCAAAACCAGTTATTCAGTCGGCTAAATTTCTATTTACGTTCAAAGACCAACTAGGCTAAAGACCATGTTGCAGCGCCAAGGATCAGCGTCTTGAACTTGGCGTCCTTGTTGGCGCATCCATTGGTGATGTAATAGAGGCCAATTGCCCCGTAATTCGGCGCCAAATCCAGCGTCTGATCGGGATTGGTTTTCAAATTCCTCTCGATTGCTTCGTAATCGGATTGGACCAAACTCACTTCGAGACTGAAATCGCTGAGGTCACTCAAATTTTTCACCGTTGCTTTTCCGTGGAGGTAGAGCGAAGGAACATCTGCCTTCGTCTCCCAGGTGACGTATTTATAATCGAGGGTGGCGGTCAAGCCTGATTTTTGAGCAAGAATCGGAGTGACGATTGCGTTAGTGTACTCCTCAAAGAAACCCTCTTCTTTTTCGGCAGCCATCGGCTCGTATTTATTATAAAGAACTGCCCCGGTGATCCCGAGTGCGGCCGCGATGACGATGAAAGTCGTAAAAAAGCCGATGAAGAAGCCCAGCCCGAAATGTGATTTTCCGTTTGTTTGTGCCATAAATGTTTTGCCTTTTTCTTATTTTGCGCGGCTTGATGAATTTTCGCCACACTCTTTTGGGGAAAGATGAGCAAAACATCTCACAGAATTAAGAAAAACCTAGGCAGCGCCTAGGCTAATTCTTACTGGCGGAGAAGCAGGGATTTGAACCCTGGCTGGGCCTTACGACCCACTATCAGTTTTCGAAACTGACCCCTTCGGCCACTTGGGTACTTCTCCAGCGGGGTTAATCATAGCGCGACTTCTCTTTTCAGACAACAATAAACGAAACGGCATCGTTCTTCCGCCCTACGCCTCCGCGCGCATACGTGGTAAAATGCTTCTCATGGGTTCAGCCTTTTCTTTTCCAACAAGACTTATCGACTTCAGCGCCTCCGACTTCTGGAACGCGATCGTCGATTTCTTTAGCAAGGTGGATTGGGAGTTTTTCAGTTGGATTCTTCTGGCCGCCCTTTTGGCCAGCGCAGCGGTGATCTTGCTGGTGACTTTCTTGGTTAACAACAACCATGACCGCCAGTACTTTGAGACCATCAAAGAAGAAACCTCGACAATCCGGGTTTATCGGATCGACGCCCCGCGCAACAGCGTTCGCTATTTCAACCTTTCCGACCTCAAAGTCGTCAAAACGGTCACCCTCGAAGACTTTTATCATTCTTTCCCAGTCAAGGAGCAGATGCGGGTCAAGGAGTGGATCAGCGAGATACTCGATGGGAAAGTCGCTCCGCAATATCTCCAGACCGATGTCATCTTCCACCAAGAAAAACGCGAAGTTCCTTCCTTTTTAAAAATCAGCAAAGCCGATCCCACAAAAGGTCTTGTCCATCTTGAAAGCTACTTGCTGCGCTACGATGGAAACGAAAAACCGACCGCGGTCGTCTCTCATTTTTCGACTGAAGGCGATTTCGCCCAGGCGATGAAAGCCAATGGCGTCCAGACCGGCATTACCTTTTGCTTTGCCTTATTGCCGATCAAGGTTGGAAATCAAGCGTTGTCCGATAGTGAAATAAAAGCCAAAATCACCCCTGAAGCCGCTATGCGCTTCCGCAATGCCATCGCCCCCAACGTGACGGGCAATCAGAAACTGATTCAAGCGAGCGACAACGAACTCGTGGTGGCCAACTTCGATATGCTCGAAACCTCGCAAGCCATCAACTTCGCTCTTCGGGTCGTCAACGGGGCCAACCGCGCCTTCCAAAACGGGCGCCGCCGCCACGAAGTCCCCTATGAAGTTCGTTCGGGCATCGTTCAGAATAAGGATTTGCTGGGCGATTCGGATGCGATTCTCCAAGAAGCGCGCCGAGCTGCCTCAAGCGCCTACGACACCACGAACGTCATCTCCTTTTATAAGAAAGGAGCGGAGGACTTCGATCAGAACGATATCCTCACTTTTCGAAGCGAAGTCGAACGGATCATCTACGAGAAGCGTCTGGTTTTTACTTACCGGCCGGTCTTCAATTGCGAGAAGTGCAAGGTCAATGGCTTCCTGGCGCGTTCGTCCCCGCTCAACACCTCTTTCGCTTCAATCGAAGAACTCAAGAATTATGCGGTCCGGGCCAAAGACGACAAGAACCTTTTTGCCGCCATCGCCAAGAACCTTGTGCCGCGCTTCGTCAACGAGCGGGACAACAAGACTCAGAAGCTCTATTATCCCGTCCGGATGCAAGAGAGGTCGCTCCTCGTGCCGTTCTTCTCCCACTTCCGCGATGCCCAAGAAGCCAATCTCGTCTTCCTCTTCGGCGAAGAGGACGTGGCGGTCAATGTCGATGCGGCGGGGCTCTCCCGCTTTGTCGAGACGCTCAACGAAATCCACGAAGCCGGTTTCGAGGTGGCGATCCTCCTCTCGGGCAAGACGTTGCTCCTCGATGGCAAGATCTACGAAAAATGCGATGCCTTTTTCGTGGATTTCGCTCAGACAAGCGAAGAGACGAACATGGATACGAAAATTCGGGTCGAACTTCATGCGCTCGTCGAGAAGCTGTTGCACTATAATAAACCGATCGTGGCCAACTCTCTCATGAGTTGGACCGCCCTCGAGTTGGTCGTCAGCAGCGGCATCAGTTATATCTCGAGCGATGTCTTCGCCCCCTACGACGCGATGTTCCGCCCGCTTAATGAAAAGAACCTCGATCGCGTGAAAGCGATGAAGGAAAGGAAATAAAATATGGCTCAGATGAAAAATGATGCGATTACCGCCCGCGATGTCGACTTTGCTCAGTGGTACACCGATGTCTGCAAGAAAGCAGAATTAATGGACTATTCTTCGGTCAAGGGCTTCATCGATTATCTCCCGTATGGCTATGCCATCTGGGAAGAGATCCAAAACTATCTCAATAAGCGCTTCAAGGAGAACGGCGCCCAAAACGTCTACCTCCCGTGTGTGATTCCGACTTCCTTATTCAACAAGGAGAAAGAGCACATCGAAGGCTTCGCCCCCGAGACTTTGGTCGCTACCTATGGCGGCGGCGAGAAATTGGCCGACCCCCTCGTGATCCGTCCGACCTCCGAGGTTCTCTTCAGCGACATGTATAAGCGTTTGGTTTCTTCGTATCGCGACCTCCCGAAGATGTATAACCAGTGGTGCTCGGTCGTCCGCTGGGAAAAGACGACCCGCCCCTTCTTGCGCGGCTCCGAATTCCTTTGGCAAGAGGGACACTGCCTCTTTGAGACGCGCGAAGAAGCCGAGAAGAACGTCAAAACTTTCCTCGACATCTATGATGATTGCGGCAAAGATCTCTTAGCGATTCCCTTTATGAAAGGCCGGAAGACGGTTCATGAGACCTTCGCCGGCGCTTTAGCAACTTACACGATCGAAGCTTTGATGCACGATGGGAAAGCCCTCCAAAGCGGCACCTCCCACCTCTTAGGCCAAGGTTTTGCCAAGGCTTTTGGCATCGCTTTCCAAGGAAGAAACAATGCCTTAGAAACCCCATGGCAGACCAGCTGGGGCGTCTCGACCCGCCTGATCGGCGCGGTCATCATGGTACATGGCGATGACAACGGCCTTGTTTTGCCGCCGGCGGTGGCCCCGATTCAAGCGGTCATCGTTCCGATTCGCCAAAGCGAGCCGGGCGTGCTTGATGCCTGCAAGAAACTCTATGATACCCTCGTGAAAGAAGGGGTTCGGACCAAACTCGATGATGATGAGAGCAAGACGCCGGGCTGGAAGTTTGCCGAATACGAGATGAAGGGCGTTCCGCTCCGAATCGAAGTGGGCCCCCGCGACTTAGCCAAAGGCGAATGCGTTTTGACCAAGCGGGTCAATGGCGAGAAGAGCGTGACGAAACTCGCCGAACTCCCAAACGAGATTCCGGCGGTCTTGAAAGCAATTCACGAAGCGATGTATCAAAAGGCCCAAGCCTTCCTTGCTTCGCATATCCAAGAAGCCTCTTCAATCGCCGAACTCAATGCGGCGCTCGATAAGGGCGGTTTCGTCAAGATGGCTTTCTGCGGAGAAGAAGAGTGCGAGCTCAAGATCAAGGAGCTCACCAATGGCGGGACGGCCCGTTGCATCGCCCAAGAAGCGGTGAAGCCCGGCGCCAAGTGCCCGATTTGCGGGAAAGACGCCGCGATTGTTGCTTACTTCGCCAAAGCCTACTGAAGAGATGCGACAAGCTTCCTGAGTTCAAAAGATTCGGGAAGCTTTTTTCTTAAGAATCCCCATCATATCCCTTTTCTTTTTGACAAAAATAACTTCGTTTCTTTTGAAAGGTCGGAATTGATTTCTTGAGGAACGGACCCTAGGCTAATAACGATGAAAAACAGTGATCTGTCGCGTTTGGCGGAAGCGTTACTCGACAGCAAAATCCAAGCCCTGAGCAACGCGGGGAATACGCAAAAGAAAAAAGGCTTTCAGGGCCTTTTGACTTTCTTTGTTCTTTTTTTCGCTTTTTTCTTTATCGGCTTATTTTTCGAGCTCTTCCATGCCCAGATTCTTTGGCAGGGCGAGGAGATTGACTTTTATCAGATTGGCCAATATTTTGGTTATGGGGCCTTGGGTATTGGGGCGCTTTGCTTCGTCTTTTTCGCGGGTTACCTCAACCTCTACAACGAGGGAAAGAAGAAGTTAAAGGAAGCTGAAGAAATCCGCGAAAAAGCTCACTCGTCGAGTTCGAAATAGAATTCTTTTAAGAACGAGCGAAGAAAGTCCGAACGCTCTTTAGCCATTTTTTCGCCGGTCGGGGTTTGAAAAGTCCCTTCGAGTTTGAGGAGTTTGTCGTAGAAATGGCTCAGGGTCGTTTCGCTGCTCGTAGCGAAGCCGTAGTGGCCGTTCACCTTTTTGAGGTTGGCTTCTTTATAGAATTCCCGGCCACGACTTGCCCCATATTCGATCGTGCGGATTAAGCCAATCGCCCCCAACGCTTCAAGCCGGTCGGCATCGCCGACGATCTTGGCTTCGAGGCTCTTCTCGCTTTCGTCGTGGAGATGCCACGACATGTGGGTGATGATCGTGAGGATGGCGTCGACTTCCTCGGGGCGGTAATGAAGTTGAGCCAGTTCCTTTTCGAGTTTGGAAATTTCTTTTTCGGGATGGGCGAAGAGTTTCGAATCGATCGTATCGTGGACGAGGGCGGCGCCTTCGATGATATGGAGATCGCCCCCTTCGCTACTTTGAATCTTCCTTGCGAGGGAACGGACGCGCAAAGCGTGGGCATAGCCATGTCCGGAATGGTCGGATCCGAGGGCTTTCTTGACGTAGTTTTCGAGTTCATCCATAAGGGTATTATCCTTCTTTTTAAAAGACCTTTGCAGGGAGTCAATCATCGGTCTCGCTGAGGGCGAAGAAAGCGAGGATCCACAAAAGGAGGCGGAAGAGATAGAAAAGGCTGCCAAAGACGATGGCGGGAACGCCAGCGAGGGAGTTGACGCTGGCGAGACAGAACATCACGAAATCGTAGACAAAGAGCGGGAAAAGGAAGGCGAGGCCGATGTAGCCTTGCTTGAGGTAAGGGCGGCCTCTCTCTTCTCTTTGGAAGGCCCGAATTAAAAAGATCGCGCCGGCGAGGGAAAAAAGATAGACCGGGTCAAAAAAGTGGGCATAAAGAAAAGAGGTGATGACGTCCCCGGCCTCTTCGGGCGTGGCCAAAAAGGGGATGGCAATGCCGGAAAGAAGATAAAGAAGGCTATCGCCGACCCCCATGAACCAGAGCGGAACATAATAGGAAGCTTTGGTCCGTCCCTCTTTGTGGATGGTGCCATAGACGCCATAATCCAAAAACGAGGAAGCGATGAGAATTTCAATGCCTTCTTTGAGGAAAAAGAGCGTGCGATATCCCTTTTCATTGACCCCGGCGGGCTGGGCGGGGGCATAGAGATAAAGAAAAAGGCGGACCAGGCTCAACGCCAGGAAAAAAAGACCGAAAATGGCGTAGAGGAGATAGAGCAAACGGATAGTCTTTCTTTTGGACATGGCGGGTTCATTATAGGCGCATTTCTTACAAGGGAAACAGCCGGAAAAGAAAAGCGTTTCTTTCGCTTGACCAGGCGAAAGGCGCAAAAGCGGAAAGGTTTTTTCTTTCCAATTTGAAAAAGAATGAAAACTCATTAAGCCGGTGGCGTAGGTACAAAAAGTTTAGCTTTTGCAATCGTTCAAGAGTCCACTTTTAATCGAAACTTGGTTTAAAAAATCGAATTTTGATATCCTTGGAAAATTTTTCCTTTCCTTTCCTTTCAAATCATGTATAGTCGAACTGCATCAAGTTGAACGTCAGTCGCCAGACGTCGTTAACGAGGATGCCCAAAAACCCACCCAAAGGGGTGGGCTTTTTTCGACTCTGTTAACTCATGAGTTGGCGGGTCGGTCGGAGACCTCCCACAGCCACAAGGCAACATAGCCCTTTTTCGTCAGGGAAAAGGCTTTTATGCCTTTGCCGAGGCGGTTGACGGATCTCTTTTCGTTTTGCCTTGCGAATGGCAGAAGCCGTTTCGTCAAAATAAAAAAAGAAGGAGCGGGTTTCCTCACCCGTTCCTTTAGGGCACAAAAAATGCCAATTTGATGAATTAGGGGCCTAAACATCAAATCGGCTTGAATACGTTAGCACAAAAAGATGTTTGCGTGGCTATTTTCCACACCGAGTTTCTTTTCAAAAAATGAGACAAATTCAACGAAATTAGGATTTCGAAGACGATAGTAAAGTTTCATTTTTTGACTTTTATCGTTTCTTCTACTGCAACGGAAACTCGCAAGGAAGCAGCAAGGAGAAAAACGTAACCCTTGCATTTTCTAAAAATCGTGCCAAGATAGACTCGCCCGAAAGACATTGCTAGTCAATGGACTGTTCGAGCGACCATCAACCAGTCGTTGGTGGGCCAGAGGTGCTATCAAAGCTAATTGGGTGGAGTATCCCGCCGGATCTCGTGAAAGGGATACTTGCCATTAGAATCTAGCGCCTTTTATTTTGCTCCTCGCGGGGATGACGAAACGCCATCCCCTTTTTTATGGGGTTCTCTTCTTGATTTTTCTGCTGGCTGGGCTGACCAAACCAAAAAGGGAGACGGTCCTTTTCTTTTGCGCCAAAGTCCTAGTCAGTTTTCTAGAGAGTTTCTATAATGATGAAGTGAATCCCAACGCCACTTTTCCCGAAATTCTTCTCGCAAACTTCGTGACCCTTAGCCTCATTGTGGGAATGGCGGTCATCGTTTTTTCTAACCGTAACTTCGATAAACGGAGCAACCAGCTTTTCCTTCTCTATCTTTTGATCGTCTTCGTCCTCGACTTCGCCGACATGGGCGACTACTACCTGAGCGAAGGTAATACGCTTAATCAGTTCCGTTATTTCACTTCTTGTTTGGGCTATGTCCTCCGCCCGGCGGCGATCGTGACCATTTTGGCGGTTTTTTCCCGCCGGGAAAAGCCGAACCCTTATCTTTGGATTCCCTTAGGCGTTTTGGCGGCCCTTGTTTTCACGAGCCCTTGGAGCCATTGGGTTTTCTCTTTTCGGGAAGAAAACAACTTTGTCCGCGGCCCGATCGGCTATCTCCCTCACGTTGTGAGCGGTCTCTATTTCGTTTTATTGATGTACCAGATCGTCCGCAAATCGCGGAGCATTGGCTTTGGCGAGATCGCGATTCTCGTTTTCATCATGACGATCTGCTCTTTCGCAGTCGTGATGGAGAGCGAAACCGAGATCAAATTCCTTTCGCCGGGTTGCCTCGTCGTTTCCTGCACCGTTTATTACATCTATCTCGATCTCGACATCTATAAACGCGATGCGCTCACGGGCTTATGGAATCGGCGGAGTCTTTATGCCGATGCGGAACGTTTGGTTCGGGCGAGTTTCGTCATGGTCTTGCTTGATCTCAACGGCTTAAAAGGCATCAACGACACCGGCGGCCATCAAGCGGGCGATCAGGCGCTTTGCCTTTTGGCCGATACCTGCCTCCGCTTAGCCCCGCGCAAGTTCCGGCTTTATCGGAGCGGCGGCGATGAGCTCGTCGTCTTGGGGAAGGGGGCGAAGAAAGAAGAAGCCTCCGCCTATGTCGCGAAAGTTAAAAAAGCGCTGGAGGAGAAGGGGATCATGGCCTCCTTTGGCATCGCCTCCTCGGAAGGCAAACTAAGCTTCGATGAAGTCTTCAAAACCGCCGATCTGGCGATGTACGATGACAAGCGGAATTATCCCCATCGCCCTGAAGCCCCCAGAGAATAAGCCGTTCGCGTTTTTCTGGAAACCTTTTCGCGAGATGGCGAATGCAAGCCAAGGAGTGGGGTCACTCTTTTTTTCTTTCCCCAAAAGGCATCAGGCGGCTTCTTCCTTGGCAAATAGGGCCACAAGGTTAAAGCATCGGCAGAAGACTTTATCAAATCGGTCATGGCGAGGCGAAAGGTCGACATACAAATTCTTTGAGGTCTTTGGGTCGATTTGACTATGTCGGGGAATTCACTTTTTCCGCTATGAAAGAATGAAAACCGCAATGGCTGAATAATCTTTGAATCAGCGGTCGGACTTTTTTGTTTCGTATCCGAAGATGATTTTTCGATTTGCTCCGCCTGATTCGAATTCCTTTTCGAATGAGATTGCTTAATCCGCAGACCATTGCGGTTTGGATAAGCGCGAGGTCATCCCGTCAGCCAATCGCTGTCCGAACCTTGAGGGCAAGACATCCGGGGCTGGTTGCTCGATTGAAATGGGCGGCTTTGAAGCGGACGTTTTTAGCGATGCGGCTTCGGGATTTTCTTCATCTCCCTTTTTCCGAACGAGGATTAAGCGAATCCTTTGATGAATGCAGTTTATTGCCATCACAATTGGGCAGCGGCCATGAGCCAATGAAAGAAAGATGGGCACCCATCAAAACGATACTTACTCTTTTATGCTTGTCTTTGGTTTTTGGCCAACAAGGGCGGAGCCCAAGAGGGGACGTCGGCCAGCGTTCTTTCTTTGAGCTCGAAGCTATTTTGAGGGATATCTTTCTTGCTGAAGGAGGCAGGAGCGAAGGATCGGATGGCCTGTTGTTTGAGAGAGATGGCGAAAAAACGAGCAATGGCCCCACCGGGGAGAGAAAGAACGCAAAAGGCCAACGAGTCATAGAAAACTGCTGGACCGAATCAAGTTTCGAATGAGGCATTGTAAAGTTTTTGCAACCGCTTACATTTTCCTTGAATTTTCTTGAAAGAGTTGTCATTATAGTGGACCCGAAAGACATTGCTTGAACAATGGGCTGTTCGGAATCCCCGACTTCGCGTTGGGCGATTAGTAGAGGTGCTATCTAGCCTAATTGGGCCTAGTATCCCGCGGTCTTCGCGTTGGGATACTCGCTCTTAGACTCTAGCGCCTTTTTGTTTGTTCTTTAACGAGAGAGCTTCTTCCCTCTCGTTTTTTACGTTAAAACAAAAAGCAGGTCCTTAAAAACATGAGGATTCTGCTTAGCTTCGTCTTAGGCTTTGATATGAACTTCGCTTTCGTCCATTTCGAGGTGGTTGCGGTTCCGCTTGAGGCCTGCCCGTAAACAAAGCGAGAGATAACTCCGGCTTTTATCGCCGAGGACGTTGCTTCCGAATTGCTCGTTGACCAAGCGGAAGAGGTCCTCGGGGCTCATCGGCCCTTGGAGCGTGAGGATATCTTCCATCGCATTGGCAATCTCCTGATAAGGCACTTCGTTCAGCTCGCGGTCCCCGCCAATGCGGAAATAGGGGTAGCTGTCTTTATCTTGGCCAGGGGCCCAGATGTAGATGTTGCTCCCTTTGATCTCTTCGCCATGGCACGAGAAGGCAACAAGAGTACTGCGAATTTGCTTGTCGACGGTGGGGGTGATCCGCGAAAGCGACAGGAAGTCACGAACCCGTTTCTTGAGGAGAGAAAAGGCGATCGGCGCCTCGGCGTTGACGATCACTTCGACGGCCTTATAGACCAATAAGCTGCCTAAGCTCGTCTTCATCGCTTCGACATAGGGGATTTGATGGGGATAGGGATTGCGGAGTTCGGCCGGAAAGAGGATGACGGGGGAATGGGGTTCGGGGACTTTCTCTTCTTTTGTGGGGAGAGGATGGGCTAAAGCTTCCTTGATCCGGGCAACCACTTCGGGGCCATGGTCGAGGTATTCGACCGACCAAACCCGTAAGATCGACCAGTGGAGGCGCGAGAGCATCATCGGCTGGATCACATTCCGATCGACGCAGGTGACGCTGCGGGCGTAAGAGGCATTATCCATCACGATGCCAAGCGCGTATTCTTTCGGATTCGAGGGGTCCTTGATGCCGATGTCGATTCGGAAGAGCGAGGTGCCGACATCAGTGTCGACCTCGTAGCCTTCTTTTCGCAAGTCAGCTGCAAGATAAGGGGCCAAAGAAGCCCCTTCTTCATAGGAAGAACCGGCGGCGTTATTGCTGAGGACTTTCGCCCCGAACTTGGCATAAGAGAGGAAAGCTCTGAGATAACTCGCGCCCTGATTGAGGGCCCGCTCCGCCCGGATATCTTCGGGTTCGCATGAGGCGAAGACGATCATCTCATCGCGGGCGCGGGAGATGGCGACATTGAGGCGCCGCTCGCCCTTTTCCCGGCTTAGGGGGCCGAAGTTGAGCGGCATCACATGCGTCTGGGGATCGGGGGCGAAACAGATGGAGAAAAGAATCACATCCCTTTCATCGCCTTGGACGTTTTCGAGGTTCTTGACGAAGATGCTTTCGCCACCCGGGGTGGACGAAAGCGTTGGATCTTTGTCGTAAGCGCCTTGAAGCAAATCTTCGATGAGGTTCTCTTGTTTCTCGTTGAAGGTGATGACCCCGATGCTCTTCTGGGCGAGCGCAGGATCTTTTAAGCGCAGCAAAATCTCTTTGACGATGGCCTTCGCTTCGTCTTTGTTGATGCCTCTCCCCGGCTCGTAATGGCCCCCGATTTGGCGGAAGCGGACTTGGGATTCCTGGGCGCTAGGGGAGGGGAAAGAAAGCAAGCTATTGCCATAGAAGCTTTTGTTCGAGAAAGCGATGAGCGATTCGTGGTGGCTCCGGTAGTGCCAGTTGAGCCGGTGGCTGGGTAAGCCTAAGGCGATCACGTCATCGAGGAAGCTTTCAAGATCCTCCGAGGAGGCATCATCGCCCTCTTCATCGAAGAAGGAGAAGGTGCTTTCAAAGTAGTTCGAGGGCGGCATCTGCTCTTGGTCCCCGGCGATCACCGCCGAATGGGCCCGGGCTAAGCTGCCGATCGCTTCCGAGGTCTGGATCTGCGAAGCCTCATCGAAAATCACGATATCGAACCCCTCTTTGTCCGGGGCGAGATACTGGGCGACCGATAAAGGCGACATGAGAAAACAAGGACAAAGATCCTTGATGAGGCCGCCACACTCGTCGAAAATGCCGCGCAAGGAGCGGCCCCGTCCTGACGAAGCGCAATAACGCTTGAGCGAAGTGGCCAAAGCGCTCCGGGCGTATTTGACGGCGTTCGAGGGGTATTTGGCGCTGACCCTAGCCGCGCATTCTTGGACTTGGAGTTCGCGGTAGCGGGCGATCGTTTCTTTGTAGTGCGCGATCTTCTCTTCGCTCGAAAGAGCGTTGAGCGAAGAGAGATTTTCTTCTTTCAATCCGGCGACGACGATTCGATAGGCGAGGGCCCCCTTAAAGACGGGGTAGAGCTCGTCTTCGTTGAGGGCGCCTTCTTTATAGGCGGAAAGAAGTTCGGGCGGCAAAAGCGGCTCGCCTTGCCTAAGCAAGGTGAGGAAGCTGACCCATTCGCCCAAACGGAGGGCGTGACTTTTGGCTTCGAGGAGCGAGAAAGACAAGGCGCTAAAGTAGTGGGGCTGATCGGGTAGAGAGAAGCCATCAAAACCGTACTTCTTTCTCAAAGAGAGATTGAGCGAGGCGAAGTCTTCAACATCCTTGAGGAAACTGGTCACGTCATTGGCAAATAAGTCAGTGGGCGAGGCTTTATAGGCGTAGGCGAAAGTGCTGAGTTGCGCTAAAGAGAACGTCGGTGTGAAAACGAAACGGTCGAGGATCTTTGCCACGGCAAGGGTGTCATGATAGGCCGCGACATCCTTTTGATAAAGTTCAAGGCTCTCGGTTTCGACGCGAGGGAAGAGATCGTTGAGGAAACCGTCGGCTCTTGCCAAGGCCGCCTTCTCCTCGTTGGCTTCCTTGACCTTCGTTAAAAGATCAACGTAGTTTTTCTTACTGATGTCTTTTGGGTTTTTGGCACTGGCTCTCAAGGTTTTTAAGAGTGTGATCTCCGTCTTGAGGCGGGGGAAGAAAGCGAGCGTTTCTTTTTCTTTCCATCGCTCGAGTAGCCGCTTTTCATCGAGGGCGAAAACGCTGTCGTTAAATAGGGTTGCCAGCGTGGTTTTATGTTGAAGATAGACCCCGACATCATTCAGGTAGTCTTCGCTTATTTTCTCACTAGCTAAAAAGCGAGCGTTTGCGAGGACATTCTTCATGATCTCGCCTTTCTTCTGGAGGGCGAGCAAGAGACCATAGAGCGGATAGAGATTGGCTTTTGAGGCCTCTAAGCCCGGCAGATGAGCAGCGAGAAAACTCGCATACGAATTCGCCAGACGGTCGAGGAGGGGGCAGTAGCCTTCGAGGCTCTCAAAGAGGGCATCGCGGCTTTCTAAAGAATAGGTTAAAGAGGCGAAAGGTAAGAAAACGTTATCGTGGTAGCCCCCAAGGGATTTCCCATAGCGGGCTATCTCGCTGAGGTTACTCTTTACGGCCGCTTCTTTTTCTTCGTTCATCTTGCGGGCGTAATCTTCGCTAATCGTGATTTTCTTCGCCTCTTCTTCTTCGGCGAAGTAGGTCAGGATCGCATCGTAGATCGAGACGTAAAAGCCACGCGAGGCATGAAGCTTCGCGAGTTCAAGATTGAGGCTCGCGCGTTCCGCTTTGATCGCGTTGGCTTCTTTGAAGAAGTCTTCCGGCGCTTTGGTCTGGCCTAAGGCCAAAGCCGAAGAAAGCTGGGACAGGACGTCCTTCTTGTTGGCTTTGGCGGAATGGATCTGGAGGCAGAATGAGCCAAGACCCAGCTGATCAAGTCGGGCTTTGACCACTTCGAGGGCGACTTCCTTTTCGGCGACGAAAAGGATCTTTTTGCCCTGGGCGATGCCATTGACGATGATGTTGGCGATCGTTTGGCTTTTGCCGGTGCCCGGCGGGCCGTCCAGGACGAAGGATTCGCCTTTTTCGGCTGAAAGGATCGCCTCAAGTTGGGAGGAGTCGGCGCTCAAAGGCGCGAAAACCTCTTCCGGGGCGACGCTTTCATCGAGCGAGGCAAGCGGGATCTCTGGCACGTCCGCCCATTCTTTTTGCCCAGCCACCATCGAGCGGACGATCGGCGAATGGAGGAAGACGTCGCGGTAGTTCTTCATGTCGCTCCACATGACGAAGTGGGCGAAGCTGAAGAGGGAGACGCTGATGAGGTTGTCAAAGAGCTTCCAGCCTTTCTTGGCCTCGATTTTGCGGCGGATCGTGTTGTAGATGCTCTGCAAGTCGATCGCCTCGTCTTTATCGCTAAATAAGGCATTGAACTCCGAGAAGTCGAGGTCCATGAATTCTTTGAAATACTCAAAGAGGGTGGTATTGAACTGAATCCCGTCTCTATTGATGTCGAGCGAATAGAATTGGCCATTTTTCCGCCGGGGCATGCTGGCCGGGATTAAAAGGATCGGGGCGTAATAAGGCCGCTTGCTTTTCTCGGAGTCGTACCACTCGATCGCTCCCAAGGTCAAGTAGAGGGGGTTGCAGCCGCTCTCTTCGATTTCGGTGTTGGCCTTTCTTGCTAAGAAGACCAAGCTCTTTTCTGGCTCGCCTCCCGAAGAGGAGACGCTGAGGAAGTGTTGGCTTAAAAGATCCTTCGATGCGAAATCAGTGGGGGATTTGCTGAGGATAAAGGGGATGAACTCATTCGAACGCTTGGCCGGACTTGTCTGGGGAAGGAGCGAGAAATGGCCGCTTGCGAGCGCCGATGAAAGAAAGGCGAGAGGATCGGGGCAGCGCGAAGCCAAAGCCGTCGAACCCATATGGAGGTTGATCAGGTTGTTGCGGATATTGAGATCGAGGAGTTTTTCTTCCCAAAGATCGAACTTGCTCTTGCTCTTGCCCTTATTGGCGATCACCCCTTGCTCCTGGGGATTGATCGTCCGGATTTCATCTTCCTTAATCGGTTTTATTTCGTACTCAATTTCGCTTTTGCCATTCACTTCGTGCGGGGTGGGAATCGGCAAAAGACCGATTTTTCTCGAGCGGGCGATATCGAGGGCATAAGCAAACTCTTTGAGGTGGATTTGTTCCGCCCCATCGTTTTTCGCTTGCTCAAAGGAAATCGCTAGCCCACTCGCGGCGTCGACGAGGTTGACGAGGGCTAGGCTATCGATCCCTTGGGACACCCCATTGTCGAGCAGAGTCGAATTGTCGATGAGGGCTTCGGGGTAGAAGTGCTCTTTGAGGTAAGCGCCGCTCATGGCGTGATCTTTTAAGAGGACGACGAGAGGATAGAGTCCAACCCCTTCGAGGAGCGAGGCGTAGAGGAGAGCGAAGTCGAGGCAGGTCGCCGTCTTTTCGCGAATCACTTCATAGGGAAGCCTGACTCTTTGAAACGTCGTCTCGAAGCTGGCGGGCGGATTGCTATAACGGATCCCTTCTTCTTGAAGGGCAAGATAGAGAGCCTCCATCTCCTTAAGAACATCGTTGGGATCATCGCTTTGATAGCCAAAAAAGGAAGGGGTCCCAGTTCTTTCCTCGAGGATTTTGGCCGCCTGGGCAATCAGTTTCTTAACCTCATCGTCATTGGGGGTGACGAAAGAGGCAAGGATGGCTGGATTCCGCTCGGTGGCGGCGCTTTCGCTGATCGGTAGGAGGCTGATGCTTTCTTCTAAGGAGGCCAAGACGATCCCACCCATCGACACGAGGCTGATCTTCATCATCCCCGCCATCTTTTCGCTTAACTGATAGAGGTAACGGGGCGAAAGGGCGATCGGAAAGGAGGTGACATCGGTGCTTTTGTTTTTCTCCAAGCAGGCTAAAGGAATATCCTCGCAGACGATTTCGGCGGGTAAGAAGTCGATATGGAGGCGCGAGAAAAGGATGTCATGGTCGGTTTGATTGAGGATTGAGACTTTCTTTAAGAAACTGAAGGCGTTTTGTTCGTGGCTGCCTGCGAGGATCTTGAGGTTTTTCTCGGCTTGGTCATAGACAAAGGAAATGTGCTCATCCCCTTCGAGAGTCAAAAAGATGCCCTGTTTCACGCTTTTCTCTTCCATCGGTGACCCTCGCTTCTTTGAGGAGTGTTTTGCTCCTCGATTACCTTTTTCATTATAGGGCACCCTCTTTTAAGGACAAGCGTTCTTTTTCGCTCTTGGATGGCGGAAAGAAAAAGGCCAGTCGCTCCCTTTTGTTTTCCTCACGATTCTCTTTTCTCTTTTTCTTCTCTGAACAAAAAAGAGGCCCGATTTGCGGGGGGTATTGCCTGCTAGACCCTTTTAAGAGGCGGTTCGATGAATGGAATAATCCCAGAGGTAAAATGGGTTCCATAATCTTGCTCCTTGAGATAGACTCCACCCAATTTTGTCGTTTTGGATACCGCATGAAAGCAGATTTCGTGGGCGTAGAGACTATCGGCAGTCTAGCCTTTGGTTTGATCCGCGGGATAAAGGCAGGAATCAGAGGAGCGAAAGCTAACAACTCTTTTCGTATCAGAAAAGGATTAGGAAGCGGAACAGCTGTAGGTGACGACAATCTGAGAAAGGATGGTGTAGTAGCCATCCGTATGGGTGCTATAGAGTTTGATGGTCGACGAATGATCGTTCGGGATTGCCGTGATGACGGGTGAGGTTGCACTCAAAGTCGATGGGACGTCATGATAGTAATCGTCGGCGGTATAGCAACGGACCCCCACGTCATCGCAATAGTTGCCCGATAAAGAAGGTCTGGTCCAAGTGACGGAGGCGTAGCCAATCCCGTGGGGTCCGCTGACACTTTGGACTTTGGGGAAAATGATCGCGGTGCCGTTTGCATAGGTTCCGTCAATCAGGATTCGTCCCGAAGAATCGCTATAGACCGAGGAGCCAATGCTGATGCTTAAGCCACCGACCACGATGTTATAGGGGTCATGGATCGTATTCCTTTGAAGCAAGGTGCCGGTAATTGTCACGCTTCGAGTGTAGCTCGTCTCGGTGGCCTCCAGTTTCTGGCTCGGCGCTTGAGTTAGAGAAACCCCGACTAAACTGAGGGTGGTTATACCGCTGAAGAGAAGACGGGCCTTCTTGGACATAAGAAACTCCTTACAACTTAACGATAAGTTTTATCATAAGGATAAACAATACATTTCGTAAAGAGTATAAAAAACCGGTATCTTTGTCATTTCCGTTGCTGAAAGATTCGATTCTGCATCACAAAATTCGTTCAGACGTTAACGGGAGGCATGCTTCTTTGAGGAGTTTGCTAAAAAGGCGAGCGTGTCGATTCGATAAAAAGACGAGCGCAAGTTGAAGTGGTGGAGTATCGCACAACCCAAGAAGTCGGTCGCGGAAATAAGGGATCTAAACTGGGACATGCTGAGCGAATGAGAGTATCCATTGAGCCAGAAGGGATTGAGGGTCGATCGTCGTGAGGCTCTCTCCTCGATGTCGTTTCTCTTTAATCTCTAACAGCAGGATAGTATCGAAAAGGAAAAAGAAGACAGTGAATGTGAATAATACTCTGGTGGAGGGGCGAAGAAAGAAGAGGGTTTTTGCCTCTTTGATTTCTCGGCATTCAATATCTTTCTTTGATTTTGGCGACAATTTTCGCATCGGCCGGACACCAATCTTCTTCTTGAAGAGCGGCGATGCTAAGCCAAGTTTCGGCCGAATGAATCCCTTTTTCAATTTCGAGTCGTCCCTCTTTCACTTTAGCGTCAAAGACGTCCATATCGAGGATGAACTCAGGGTATTCGTAGACAACATTTGCGAAGAAGCCATCGATGGTGATAATGGTGTCGAGTTCTTCTTTAATCTCGCGGATGAGCGCTGATTCAGGAGTTTCCCCCACCTCAATCTTACCCCCAGGAAACTCCCATTTCCCTTTCAGAAAACCATAGTCTCTTTGCGCACAAAAAATCGTGTCATCTTTGTGAATGATGGCAGCGACGACCCTAAGCTTTTTCTTGGTCGGTGTCTTCGATTCCAAAATCATATTTATAAACTTCTGGCACGGCCTTCTCGAGAATGATATCGAAGAGAAGCGCTTTGGCCGGGTTGTCGCTGACCCGGACGTTGGAGAGTTGGCCTTTTCCTAAATAGACGAAAGGAGTTTCGACGCCATCTTCTGCTTTTGTCTTGCGGACAAAAATCGCTGCAGAAGCTGCTTGGACGAGTTTTTTGCCCTTCAGGTTCTCTAAGGTTGTTTCGGTTTGCGACTCCCATTGAAGGATCTTGTTCGAGAGGAATTTGTCCTTATATTTCAATCGCTCTTCGGGTTGGCTGTCTTTATTCAAGGTGATATAGAGGCAGAGTTGTCTTTGGATCGTCTCGACGCCGGTCATTCGGAACATATTTCCGTTATTGAGTGCCATATAACTCTTCGACCCAGTGTAACTTCCATAAAGTTTCAAAAGGCCATGGTCACCATAGAATTCGCTGGCGAAGCGTTGGAGGCCATAGGCCAAGAGATCGCTGATCCAGTTCACAAAGGCACCTGAAGTCGTGTCGAAGGCGAGGGCGTATTTATCGCCATCTTTCTTGATAAGTGCCACGTAACTATCAGGCCGGGTAAAGGTCACGTCATCTTGAAGAATGCGGAGTGCATGAAGGAAACTTGCTTCGTTGAAATCATCATTCAATTGGCAATAACTCTCCAGCTCACCCTCGGATTTCTCACCCGAAAGGAGCCGCTCGACAATCAAATAATCTTCGGGACGAATCAAAGGCAAATGCCATGAGAGCGTTCGGATAATCTTGACTTGTTCTTCGCTGAAGAAGGGGACGTCTTCTTCGCAGCGTTTCAAGAAGTCGTAATACGATTCGAATTTTTTCGTGTAGCGAAGCAAATCCGCGGAGACTTCGCCATTGAGGAAGTCGGTGTGCTTCGGATATTCGCCTGGCTTGAGTTTCAGATACTCTTTGAAGTTTTGATAATCTTTCTTTAGCAGCTCAAACCGGTTGAAATTCGTGTGCGCGATCGAGTTGAGGATTTCGTCGCGGGATTCTTTGTCAAAATGAATGAGCAAACCTGGAAGTCCGAGTTCTTGATAATCGGTCCGGACGTGGTCGGCGATCGTCCGTTTATCGGCGGTGCCGGATTTGGATAAGGAGCCTAAAGCCAGAGCGATTTGAACGCTGCGAGTGTAGGAGTTGGCAATGAAGTCGAGCACCGTCAGATAGTTCTTATTCTTATATTTGCGGAGACCGCGTCCCAACTGTTGGATAAAGATGGTCGAGGATTCGGTGGGGCGGAGGAAAAGAACCATGTTCATCGCCGGGACATCGATTCCTTCATTTAAAATATCGACCGTGAAGATGATTGAGAGGGGATTGTTATCGTCTTCCAAATCGGAAAAAGCTTTGAGTCGGACGCCCGTCGCGTCTTGGCCTGAAAGCGAAATGCAGGTATAGCCGAGTTTGCTCATGTTTTCCGCCATCAAATGGGCGTGCTCAACGGTGCGGCAGAAGCCAACGCATTTTAGTTTCGTGCCCTTTGGCCGATATTTCTCAATCTGATTGCGGACGAACTCGCAGTGGGTGTTCGCAGCGATTTCCTGGATCATCTTGCGAACCCCTTCGCCGGTGACGTCATCGGAATAAGAGACCAAACTGTCGCGGATGCCATAGTAGTGAAACGGTACGATCAAATCATTTTCAAGTGCTTCGCGGAGCCGAAGATCATAAGGGACGTTTTTGTCGAAGAGATCATAGACTGATTGTTCATCCATTCGGTCGGGCGTTGCGGTGAGGCCGAGCAAGAACTGTGGCTTGAAGTAGCTGATAATTTTGCGATAGGTGTCGGCCGCGGCGTGATGGACTTCATCGATGACGATATAGTCGAATTCTTTCGGATCGAAGAGGCCAAGATTATTAGCCAAGATGATATTGGAGGCGAAAAGAAAGTCTGCGGTCAGCCCCTCTTTAGCCTGCCCCGTATACATGCCATAGGTTCTCGATGTGCCGAACACATGCATAAACGTTTGCATTGCCGCTTCCAAAATCATGTCTTTGTGAACGATGAAAAGAAGCTTTTTGGCTTGAAAGTTGAGGGCGTCGAAGGCGGCGAGATAGGTTTTGCCCGATCCGGTGGCGGCGACCACGAGGGCTTTGTTGACATCCATGCTCCGATAACGGCTGATTTCTTTGAGGGCTTGGCGTTGCATTAAATTCGGTCGGATTAGCTTATCGGAATCCGGATCGAAGAAATCCATATCCCATTGCTCGATCGCGTATTTAAGATGCTCGGTGTATTGTTTGATGACATCCTGGTTCAAAGGATTCGTGTGGTCCCAAAAAAATGAGAATTCTTTGGCGATTTCTTGATAAACTTCATCGTCATGGGAGATCTCAAGCGAAAGATTCCATTCTTTATTCTTAATAAGGGCCCAATAGGTGATGTTTGAGGAACCGATGATGACTTCTCGGCGGTCTTTGAAGGTGAAAAGATAACCTTTGGTATGGAAACCATCATCACCAAAACTGCCATATTCGAGATGGCATTTGAAATTGGGGTAGAGTTCCTGCCAATGAAGGAATGCTTCGAGCGAAGGAATATCGGTGAAATTCTGATAAGTCGAAGTGAGAATTCGTCCCTGAACGCCGCGCTTCAAAGCCCTCTCCATCGCATCTTGAAGAAGAATCAGGCCAGCTTTTTTGATGAAGGAGACGGAAAAATCAAAGGAGTCGCAAGATGAGAGATCAGCGATGATTTTATCGAGAAAACGGATGCTTGACTCGTTGGTAAGGAACCCCTTTTCCGCCATAATGAAAACAGTATAGCAGCTTTTCGTTTTTTACGATTGAGAATCTCTGGCGCTTTTTACGCCTCATAATCGATTGATGCAGATCTTAATTTATTCGTTTCGCGTAGACCGATAGACTAGAAAGACATAGAAAATGAGCTGTTACTTTTTTCTTTTCGATTCGCTTCCTTATCTTTTTGATTTTCTTTCTCGACGTTCGTTTGACAACGAAATAAAAGGAGAGAATGCTTCGTCGTTTTTTGATGCCTTTTTCCTTGATATTGATCTCAAAGAAGACGATTTGATCATCCTCAAGCCCACCCCGACGCTCGACGGGGCGAAGAATCACACATCCTTTCTTTTTGTGGGGGGTCACCGCGATATGGATGAGTTCGACCGGTTCGTCTTTTCATTAAAGTGAAGGATGCCGCTTCGCTCGTTTTTGGCGTAGATTTTATCGATTCGGCTCTTACAATCGGGGTCGCTCATTTTCTTTTCGACGAAGCTGGCGGGGGGTTGTTCTGTTTTTTCATGCGTTTGTCTCCTCTTTCGTCCTAAAAGGAGAACGGCAAACGTGCTAAGGTTATAGAGATGAAAAGAAAGGGCGGATTATGCTAGACATCCGGGACGATCCCTTTCGCTTTCACCGTTTCCTCAAACTGGGGATCTGGTGCTACAAGTTGACGGAGCGGGCGGCCAAATGCATTCTTTTGTCTTTCGAGAAGGCCGGCTTTCATCCGGAAAGGGTCTCGAGCAAGGATAGTCTTTATCAGCTGAAGAGTTATGACTGCATCATCGGCTTCCATGGGCCGCTTGAGGACGGGGAAGAAGACTACTTAGCAAGGCGGATGCGCTCGATGTCCCGCTATCCCTTGCCGCTCGTTTCCTTAAGCGCGACGAAAGGTTGCATGAACGATAATGACGTCCTCGAATTAAAAAAGATCGTTTTCCGTCTTTCCCTCTTGGAGAAAGTGACCTTGCTCACCTATCAAATGGATCAAAACGGGGCTTACGATGGGGGGAAGAACCAAAGCTATTTCTTCAGTCTCAAAACCGATTTTGAGAAATGGGGCTACCGGATTGAAAACGAGTTCTGCTTTCTGGAAAAAGACGCCTTCGATGAGGCTAAGATCAAACGGATTTGGACCGCCAGCATCGTCTTCGCTTTCGCTAACGCTGAACAGTTTAAGAAACTCGTTGCTTTCTACCAAAGCCAAGAAAGTTGCTTTGCCCGTTTTCGCCGCCAAGCCTATTTCTTTTATAGTGGGACCAACCCCATTCCTGGCGAGGTGAGCGCGAGTAAAGTTCCGTTATGGAACGCCCATCATTTGGAGCTCTCGCTTCTCGCCATCACGCTACCTTCCGTTTCGCAATAATTCCGCCATCATCGCCTTCGGTTCTATAAAAGGGCAGTCTCATGCCCTTTTCTTTCTCCGCGAGGCAAGCGGGGGATGCCCGGCTCCTAAAGAGAAGAAAAAAGGCCGTGGTTTCGCATCAAGGGGGTGCGCGATAGCCAACGGCCTTTCCCGTTTCCTTTTTCGCCTGCCTCAAGAAAAGACGAGGTCTTAGCGAAAATGGAACTGTATTATTATCGTTGCGTAGCGGCATAGTTTTGTCAATGCTTTTTCAAAATGGATAATGGTTGAAGAGAACCGGGTTTCTTTCTTTCCTTCGACGATTCTCCGTTTTGGATTCTAATCTTGCCCGTTTTTCGCCAGAAATGTTTTCGTTTACGGTTGAAAAAAACTTCCTCGATAAAGAGAAATATTCATTCCCTTGAAAATGGTGCAAACTATAATCATGGTCCCACGGAATGTGGTTCAGGAATATTATTCCGCCAAGCGGATTAAAGAACGCTGGTTTTTCCTCATTGCCACCCGACCGCATAAAACCGCGGGTGCTTTTTATGCCTATTCGCCTGATGGCTGGCAATACTTCACCCATCAAAAAGGTTATTGGGTCTATCGGCGGACCTATTTCCATAATTTGGCCGATCCCCGTTTCTCGATCCGAACCTACCCGCCCGTGCCGATTACTTACGAGCACTTTTTGAAATATGCCCCGAAAGGACCCTACCCCCTTTTAGACGGGGACCCCGAACTCTATGTGGGCTGGCTGGATTATCGCGATCTCGAACTCCTGAAGGTCATCGCCTACGCCAACAAGATCTATCACGAGCAGCGCGATCGGAGCGGCCATCCGTATATCTACCATCTGATCTGGGTGGCAGAGCACGTCGATTCTTCGGCGAAAAAAGTCGCCTTGATGCACGATGCGATGGAGGACTGCCACCAAGAGGAAAAAGATCTCCTTGCGGTTGGCCTATCGGAAAAGGAAGCCCAGGCGGTCCGCCATCTGACCCGCGTAGGGAACGAAAAGACCGATGAGCTTTATTTTTCCTATGTCGAGCAGATCAAAACAACCGATTCCTTGGCTTGGAAGGTTAAACAAGCCGATCTCCTCATGAACATGGATGTCCGTCGGCTCGATGGGGTGGAACCCGAAGATGTCGAACGCTCTTTCAAATACGAAGCCTCCCTCCTTGGCTTAGGCAAAGCGTACCTCCGTTTCCGGGCCATGCTAGCGGCGGCAAAGCCCGTGGTCCAAGCCTTCTTTAACAAACGCAAAGTCCCGAACAAGGATCCGCTTGTGCCGACCTACGCCTCCGCTTTTTATCATGCTCTGCCCGAACAAGTCCGCCAGGCCTATTTCTCGTTCCGGCCTTATCGCAGTTTGCCATTCATCCTCGAGAAGTGCGACGATAAGCTCCTCGCAAGCCTTCCCTTTGAAGACTTGATGCTTCTTTATTCTTCCGATTTCGAGGCGCGGCCTCTTACGCCGAATGGGACTTTTACGAACCCCTTCGTCAAAGAAGCCTATCGACAATCTTCGCTTCTTTTTCGCGCCGATTACACCATTCACAGCAAGCGCCTGCTCGAGATTCGTTTCCTTAAAGCCCTTAAGGATGCCGCCAATCGCTAGAATGCGAAAAATCTCGCTTGCCCGAGTCCGCTTTCGTTTACGATGAAAAATAGAATCGAACGTTATCTTTTATCGGGCTGATGACGCCCGAAAGCAAAAAGAGGAAATCCAAAGGAGAATAAACGATGTGGGGTGCTCTGATTGGCGATGGGGTCGGCAGCGTCTACGAGTTCAACAACGAGGCTTGCCAGAAAGATTTCGACCTTGATAATCCCGCCTTTCATTTCACCGACGATTCGGTGATGACTCTCGCGGTGATGGATATTCTTTATCAAGGGATCGCCCTCGATAAAAAGAAGGCGGTCGATTGTTTCCGCGAATGGGGACGGCGCTACCCCGATGCCGGCTATGGTCGCAGCTTCTTCCGCTGGATCATGAGCGATGATTACTTCATCAATGATTCCTATGGTAACGGCGCGGCGATGCGGATCTCGCCCGTCGGCTGGTTTGCCAACAGTCAAAAGGACGTCAAGATTCTTTCGGACGCCATCACCGGTTTATCGCACCATCATCCCGAAGGATTAAAAGGGGCGGAGGTGACGGCGATGCTGATTTATCTCGCCCGCAAAAAGAAAAGCAAAGCGGATTTATTTTCTTACGCCAAAAGCAAATACGTTCTTTTTAAGAACTACGAGGATTTACGAGCCTCAAACAAAGGGCATGGGCTCGAGATCTGCCAAGTGAGCGTCCCCCAAGCCATATCGGCGTTCTTCCTCACCGATTCTTTCGCCGATTGCCTCCGGGCGATCGTCTATGCGGGCGGGGACGCCGATACGACAGCGGCCATCGCCTGCTCGATTGCCGAAGCCTATTATGGCGGGAGCGATTCGAAGCTGATTCAACTCGCCGCGGCCGGGTTTAAAAACGATCCCGAAGCGATGTTCTTGCTCCACGATCAAAAAGCACGTCTTCTCTTCCATGACGCCAAACTTGGCTAAAGAAAAAAAGAACGCCAATTGAGAAGGAGTTCATAAAAGCGAACGGGGTTTTGCGGTTATTTTTTCGCAGGCTTCGACCCCTCATTGTCCGCATGTTCTAAGTAGGAGAAATAAATGCGGTGGGCCAAGGCATCTTGATGGAGGAGATCGACCAAAGCGAATAGAGCGGCATAGTAGGCTTTCTTTTCCTCGTCTGGATAAAAGGCGTAGCGTTCCCGATAGACGCTTGTGCGAGGATCAATGATGTAATCGGGGATCAAGAAGCGGTGGTTGTAGGCGTGGATCAAGGTGTGCTGGAGGCGTTTGGCTTCAAGCGGCAACGCGTGCGAGTTTGAATAAGCGAGCAGGAGGTCTTTCTTTTCGAGTAAAAGGGCTGAAAAAGCCGCGAACTCTTCCTGGCTCAAAAGAAAACTCCGATTCTGGAGGGCGGGGTGGGGGTCTTCGATCTTGTAATAGCGATAGACGATTTTGCCATCCGGATAGAGTTTCAGCATCGAATAATCGTGGCGGAGCGCTTTGCTCCGATTTTCTTTGCTTTCCGCATAGCGGGGCGTCGTGAATGCGAATAATGGTGAACTCATACCTCACTATGATAGTCGAAAGGAAGACTTTTGTCAGCCCATCGGGTTCTTGCGAATCAAATGATAGGCGCCTTCTTTGCGGCGATCGTGGATCGCGACGCGAAGTAGTGGCAGAGTTCGCTCGCCTGGCGCTTAAACGAGATGTCGCTGATTTCCACGCCGGCGAGGAATTCTTCTTTCCACATCACGCTGCCGCTTAAAAAGCGTCTAGAGAGCCAGACTGGTTTGATTTCTCGAGGCCTTCATGTTTTCCTCCCTCAAGATTACCGGGGAGATGTCGCTCAAGAGTGGATGCTCTGTCCAGGGCAGCCCTCTCCTAAAGGCGAAAGAAAAAGAAGGGTGTCAACCTTTTTCCTTTTCGAATGAAAAAGAGACGGACTCCCATGAAAAATCGGTGAAATAATGATGAAAAAGAATCGATGAAATCTAGAAATGAAACAATGAATCCGAAGAAGGAGAATCCGGGGAAGAACTTCTTCCGCTTCTTGTTCTTGCGAAAGCGGGGCGCTGGCAAGGCGGCTTCGCTTCACGGAAGCCGCTCTGTGCCTCGTCATCGCCGAAAAGCCAAGTGATCTTGGACAGATTATTTTTTAAATTCCACCCGTTTTCGCTCGTGAAAAAACAGATGTTCTGCATCGGAAATTGACTCACGTCTTTTTGGCCTTTTTTATCGGCAACCCTTTTCAAGGTCAACTTTTCTTTGCCTCTTCATAGAAGAGGGGTTATTATCGCTACAGGAAGAATAGACGATGAAAAGAACTCGGTTTCAAACAAACGCGATGCTTATCCTCGCTCTTGGGAGCGTGGTCGTTTTGGAAAGCTGCGGCAAATCTTTGACGCGGAATGGGGCGATGAGTCTGCTCGGAAGCATTGCGGATCACGTCGGGGAAAAGAATTTTGCCAAGCCGACATCCTACAGCGTTGAGTTCGCCGAAAAAGGGAATGATATCATCGATGAAGCGACCGCAGGCATGAAACTCAACGGCAGCGTCACCCGCAGCGTGAATTTCTCTTTTGATGATTCCTATTACCACTCGAGCGTCAGCGTGAGTGGCAAGACCTCGCCGGCGACCACCTTGGCCTATACGAGCGAAAACTGGGTCTATGTCGACATCACCCAAGCCTCGGGCGCCACCCTCTATTACCTCATTGAGGCAAGCTGGGATGGAACGAAAGACGACGACAACAACAAAACGTATACCTTGACCAGCTGCCCTTCGCTCGAAGACGCCAGCAAAGCCTTTTTGAATCAGAGCGCCGTGGCCAAAGAGGCCAAACGGCGCGATGCGCTTTCGGAAACGCCCAAAGCCCTCAAAACCCTCTTAGGCCAATTTGATCAATTGGTCGTGAAAAAAGAGGAATACTCGACGACGGGTGATTACGATATCGAGGCCAGCGTGGCCTATCAGTACCCGCGGAGCATCGAAAGCGCGTCGAGTTTGGGCGATGCCGCCGCCGTTCCGACCTACCGCGAGAAAATCGAAATCAAAAACTCGCTCTTATTGAGCTCTGAGACCGGGACCGATACCCTTGAAACCAGCACCAGTTATTCCTGGAATGGCTACAAGCCATCGAAGCCAGATCTCAGTTCCTACAAAAAAGATTCTTCCGCTTCCTAAGGAGAACAAGGATGGACTATCAAATCTTGGCTGGCGCCGTCTGCTTCACGAGCGGTGAGCATAAGCTTTATCTCGATTTGTTAAGCGAATACACCCTTCGGGTTTATCGCGATCCGACCCACCTTTCGCCCGTTTTAGGTGAGGTGCGTTTGCCAGCGCATTACACCCTTGAGGCCTTGAATGACGGCTACCTGTTGAAGACCAGCCGCTTCATCGTCAAAGTGTCGCTCGCTCTTTTCTTAAGCTTCTCCACTCCCGAAGGCCAGCCGCTCGCCGAAGAGATTGAGCCGCTTCCTTCGCCAAGACGCCCCGAGAACCCGAATGTTCTTTCCGCCGCTGAAGGCCACCCTCTCGTCAATGGCCTCGCCTACGCAAATGCCCACCACTTCGCCCTTCACGAGGATGAACGCTTTTATGGTCTCGGCGATCATATTTCCCCATTAGACAAACGCGAATACCGCTTCATCAATTACAACACCGACTATCCGCAAGCTCACGAAGAGAGCGTTCCTTCTCTCTATAAGGATTTCCCATTCTTCCTCGTCAAGCGCGGTTCGTTATCCTTTGGCTTCTATGTCGATAACTCCTATGCCAAAGTCTTTGACTTCGGCACCAATCAGAAAAGCTATTTCTTCGCCGATAAAAAAGGCGATGACGATTTCTATTTCATCTATGGCCCGACCCCGAAAGACGTCGTGAGCGAGTATGCTCGTCTATTAGGGCGCGCTCCGCTGCCCCAGCGTTGGAGTTTGGGCAACCAACAGTCGCGTTGGAGTTACGCAAATGAAGAGGCGGCTCTCGCCGTCGTCGAAGGCTACGAAAAAGCCGACATTCCGCTTGAGGCGATCCATCTCGATATCGATTACATGGAAGGCTATCGGATTTTCACCGTTTCTTCGGAGCGGTTCCCTGCCTTCAAGGATTTTGTTGATGGGCTAAAGAAAAGGGGGATCAAAGTCATCACGATCCTCGACCCCGGTACCAAAGTCGATCCGGCGTACCCGATCTACCAAGAAGAAATCAAAAACGGCCTCGTCGCAACGCTCGACGGCAAACCCTATGTCAATGCGGTCTGGCCAGGCGACAGCGTCTATCCCGCTTTCAACGAGAGTAAAGTCCAAGTTTGGTGGGCCGATAAAATCGCCGCTTTCGTCAAGACTTATGACATCGCAGGCATTTGGTGCGATATGAATGAACCCGCCTCATTTAATGGGCCTTTGCCCGATAATGTCGTCTTTGGCAAAGCCCTCCACGAAGAGATTCATGATCTCTATGGCCACTACATGGCCAAAGCCACCTACGATGGCTTAAGGAAAGCCGACACGAAGCGGCCGTTCGTCATCACCCGGGCTTGTTTTAGCGGCACTGAGCGTTATTCGACGGTCTGGACGGGCGACAACCAATCGATTTGGAGCAACTTAAGGAATTTGATCGCCCAGGAGATCTCTTTGGGCTTATGCGCGATGCCTTTCATCGGGAGCGACGTCGGAGGCTTCGGCGGGGATTGCCCGTCCGAACTGATGAACCGTTGGATCGAAACGGCCGTCTTCTCGCCTTTGCTTCGCAATCATTCGTCCTGCGGCTCGATGTTGCAAGAACCCTATCGTTACGATGAAAAAACAATCAGCAACTACCGTAAATGGGTCTATTTCCGTTATCGGCTTATCCCGTATATCTACGATCTTTTCTATGAGCAGACCCAGAATGGGCTCCCGCTCATCAGGCCGCTTTTCATGGAATATCCGTTCGATCCTTCGCTAGAGACGATCGGCGACGAATTCATGTTTGGCTCCTCCCTCCTCGTCGCTCCGGTGGTGGATGCGGGCGTCCGTGAGCGCCTCGTGAATTTCCCTCAGGGCAAATGGTATCCCTTCCAGGGCGGGGATCCCCTTTCGGGCTCTCAGAAGCAGGAATGCCCGCTCGATGAATGTTTGATCTACGCCAAAGAAGGGGCGGTCATCCCGCTTTACCCCTCGTTGACCAAAAACCTTGACAGTGAGCCCGAGGAGCTGATCCTCCGCCTTTTTCCCGGCAATGGTTCCTTCCTCCATTATCAAGATAATGGCAGCGACTACGCCTACGAAAGAGGCGAGTACAATCTCTATCTTTTCACCAACACGAATGGCTTGCTTTCGCTTAAGCTTCTCCATGAGGGTTACCCGAAGTATAAGCGCATTCGCGTGATTTCTTCTTTGGGCGAATCCATCCTTACTTTCTAAGGGCGCGAGCCTCTTTTTCTGAAGGAAAAAGAACAAAAATCATCTTCTTCATTTTTTTCGTGCGGATTCTTCCTGATTGTGCTATCTTAGTTCGGCACGGAGACGTACCCAAGTGGCCGAAGGGGGCAGGTTGCTAACCTGTTAGTCGGGGGTTACCCCGAGCCCGAGTTCAAATCTCGGCGTCTCCGCCATATAGCAAAAAAGCCTAGATAATATCTAGGTTTTTTATTTTTTTTGCGTACCACGTTTACCCCAGCAGATGGAATAGAGGCTTCTTATAGAATAAGGAAGCGAGAACCGACCTCATTTGCCAAAAATCCCCCTTCTGCCAAAACCATCGGAAATGACGTTCTTCTCGTCCGGGAATTCCTGGGAGTAGGTGGCCAGCGAAGTGGTCTCGTTGTCGCCGAACCACCCCGCCACGAGATGAACCGAATCCCGGTGCGCAGGAGGTTTGACGCGCGGCTGTGCCGGAGCTCGTGCAGGCGAAGGGGCCTAAGGCCGTCTTGGGCGTCGCGAAGATCTGCCTCCCGGCGGACGTCTTCACGCACACGATCCGGGAGACCGTGAAGGAGCCCTCCGAGAAATCGGACCATTTCAGGGCGAGGCACTCCGAGATGCGGATCCTGTAATCGACAAGAAGCGAGAAAAGGAGCCTGTCGCGGGGGCCTTCGCTGACCGAAAGAAACGCTTTCTCCTGATCCAAAGACCAAACATGGTAAACGTGCTCCTTCGGAACGAAGGACTTGAACCGGAAAAGGCGGTCGGCGGAAAGCAGGGGAATCTTTGGCTTCTATTGCGCGGATCATTATCGGGCGCTGAAGGGGGCCGACGAAGTCTTGAAAAGCGAGACGGGCCTTGCAGTGACGAAAGAGGATTGGCTGGCCTCGTTTGAACCTTCCTCAAAAAGAGTTTGGGCTACGTCTTTTATTCAAGTGGCAAGACAAAGAGCAAAGTCTATGCTCCTTTTTGCCGCGTCTTAAGCAAAAAAAGACCCCACTTATTTGGTGACGATACCCTATAATTTATCTTTCTTTAATCTTGACGCCATTAACGGCGTCATCGGTGCCGATCCTGCCGTCGGTTCATGGATTCTAATCGGGCATTCTCGCGGCGCGATAATGGTGGTGCCTATGCCGCCACGAGCAATTCGTATTTGAATGGTATCGTATTTTGCTGCATATCCACCGGACAGTTTAAGCCGAAGCCCTCGACAAGGCATGACGATTTATGGGGGCGAAAAGGAGACGATGAATCGACAGAAATACCAAAAGGCTTATTCGTTATTGCCGCTTAACGACAAAGCGATCGTAATTGCGGGTAGCAACCCTGCATTCTTCGGGGTTTATGGCGAACAAACGAGGGAGGAAAACGATGATTATCTCCGCTGAGCAAATCGAAAAAGCGTTGATGTCATCGCCGCTTATTTCGAAAAATAAACCTTGACATTTTGGGTGATGAAAGAGGGGTTAAAACCCGTGACAAGGACTTATTCAGAATTTATCTTTAGATAAAACCTTTCTTGAATCTATTGCTTTTTAGCGGCTTTCGCGTTAAATTATACACGCAAAAAGGAGCGATTCATCATGAACGCTAAAAAAGTTTCTTCTCTTCTTCTCTGCGGTGCTGGTTTCGCCATGTTAGCCGCCTGCTCAGGCAAAGGCGTTACCCGTGCGGATGTCGAGACTCTTCTCACTAATATGGATACGGCCATCAAGGCTGATTCCTTCGTTACTCCGACCAAGGTCACCGTGACCACCGCCTCGAGCGTCGCCGAATATTCGAGCGATGATTTCTTCGCCCACAAGAAATTCAATGCCGTTTCGACCTACACCGATGCGAACAGCAGCAAGGTGAACGTTGCCGTCAACACCGAAGCTTGGGTCTATGTCAAAGACAGCGTCGCTATCTATGCTGTCGATGATGGTTCGAGCAAGAAATACGTCGAAGGCGAAGTCGAAGTGACCAAGGCCATTCCGACTGCGAAAGTCACCGGTCAAGTCACCTCGATGAAGGGCAGCCCGGCCTATATCTGCAGCTATCTCAAGAAGTTCGACAACCTCACCAGCACAAGCAATTATTCTGGCGTCACTGCCGGCGCGACCGACAAAGGCTCGATCATGGGCATTAAAGACGAGAACTATACCTCCAGTGGTGCGGGTTATCTCGATGCCAAGTGGACCTCGGTTTATCCGAAGGAGACTCCGGCCGATGAGCCGCTTGAATATAAGTACGAAAAGAACATGCTTACTTACACCAATAACGGCAAGAGCAACGCCCATACCGCTTATAATTGGGGCACTGCGGCTGTCAGCACGATCGATATTTCGAAGTTTACCAAAGTCGAAGCGACCGACATTTCCAACTACGTCGCCATCGTTGCCGAAGCGATTGCTCTTATCTGATTCGATGTCTATCGATTGACGGGGATGCTCCGCAGGGGGCATCCTTTTTTTCAAAGAAAAAGGACGGATCTTCTTGACAATCCGTCCCTTCTTTCTGATTTTAGGCTAAACGGAGCCCTAACTTTTTTAGTGACTCGTCGGAGGCGAAATCCACGATTTGCCGATAGGAGGTGAAACTTTCTTTCTTCAAGACGTGGTGCATTTTGTTGATCATGGCATCGCTTTCGGTCGCGGCGTAGTCGTAGTCCTCATCTTTCGAGCCATTCATCTCCTCTTGGAGAAGGATCAAGAAGGCGCGGCGGAGAAGCGAAAGCAAGGAAGGCTCAACCCAATAGGAGAACGTGGTGGTTGGGCTCTTTTTCTCTAAGCTTCGCATCCGAAGATAAAGGGGCAGGCCATCTTCGGGCAGATGCCAAAGATCGACGAAAGCGTAGTCGCAATGGTCTTTGCCCATCCGGCTGGCGTAATGGAAGGCGTCCTCTTCGATGATTCGCAGTTTTTCTTGGTGCGGGAAGAAAGGGAGGATCCGCTTTTTGAAGTAAGCGATCAAGGTCGGATCTTTTTCGATCACGACCATCGCCGTCACGTTCTCTTTCTTTAAACATTCGTAAGCGTAATAACCTAAGCCAAGGCCAAAGGTGATGACCTTGCCATGGGCTTCCGCGATCTGGTTCTTCATCGTGTTGATTTCGTGGGGGGTGACGCTCATCCAAGTCCGGCCATTTTGGGCGAGGGCAAGGAAAGGGAAGTCACTTTTAAAGAAGCCGAAACGAGTCGTTTCTTCATAGGTGTGGGGGTCGATGGCGAGCTCATCGTAGACGAAACCCTCGTTCGGCGCGTAGTGGTCATAGAAAAGGGACCAGCCCTTGCTTTGAAAGGCGGTGGGTTTCACATTTTGGTGATAGTCATCGCGGAGAAAGGCTGTCGGATCGATTTCGTGGATTAAAAGCGGAGTCTTCGCCTCATTGACGGGGGTCTTCTTCTCGAGGATCGCGTTATAGCGGTCCGCTTTTTCCATGTTGCGTTCAAAAACGCGAAAGAGCCCGTCCAACTTTTCTCGATCGGCATTATTCAAACTGATTCTCATGGATTCCTCCGCAAAAAGCCTTTATTTGGCTTGATAAAACTCTTTTGCTCTCGCGGGCAACTGCGGCCTTTTCCTTATTGCGATCGAAGGCGGCGAGGCCATCATAGGGCTTGACGCCTTCGGGGCGGAGCAGGGCGGTCCAGGCTTCTTCGAAAGTCCGGATCATCAGGTTCTGTTTGGTTTTGAAATGAACGAAAATCGCCGGCTCGGAAATGCCGACCCGGTGGGCTGCTTCCTTAGTCGAAATGGCTGCGATGCCGTTCTTGCGGGTGCGTTTCATCGCTTGGGTCAAGGTCTTCTTTTCGGTGTTTTTGATTGGTTCGCATCCCATAAAATGATTTTGTTCATTATCGCATAAAAGCGTGAGAAAAAGTTTCTTTTTTGCGATTCGTGATAAAATTGGCCCGTGAAATATCGGCAAAACATCATTTTGACCAACATGTGCATGCTCTACGACAAGGATGGGCGCTTCCTCGTAGAGAACCGTTTAGCTCAGGATTGGCCCGGACTAAATTTCCCTGGCGGCCATGTTGAAAATAACGAGACGCTCGAAGAAGCGGCGAAGCGCGAGATGAAAGAAGAAACCGGCCTCGAAGTCAGCGATTTGGAGCAGTGCGGCGTTTTCGACTGGAACGTCCCCGAAGAGCACCTTCGCCATGTTGCAATCCTTTATCGGAGTTCGCATTATTCAGGCATTCTTCAAGCCTCGGAGGAAGGCCCTCTTTTTTGGATCAAAGAAAGCGATCTCGCTTCCTATCCGCTTTCGACCGACTTTGAAAAAGTCTTTTCCGTGATGAAAAAGGGGCTTTAGCCGATCTCGAGACGAGATGATTTCTTATCGGAGCAACCGCTTTTTTTAGCGTTTGCTTTAATAAAAAAGCCCGTCCGATCCTTAATTAGGCGAATGAAAAAAGCGCTCCTTATTCCCATTGACCAGTCGGGCGAGAAAGTTTGCTTTTCATCGAACGATTCAGCTGGGCGACTTCGCTAAGATGATTGTGGCGGACGCCGGCTCTATCTCCGAGCCTCAATCCTTTTTTGGCGCGATCAAGGCCGCTTGCCGCTTGCCGTGACTTCCTATCCGCAAAACGATAGCAAAGAACCTGCCTTGAAAACGGCGATTCGCCCCATCATCAATCGTTGCCCTGAGATTCAAGGCATCGTCGCCGCTGATGGCGACGGCCAGCACAGTTTTCCGGATTCGTGAATATCCGCGATTGACTTCGTCGATGCCCATCATTTTGTTCTCTTCGTCTCCGAAGGCCGAAATAACGGTTCCTCAGTCGATGGCTTTTCGCTTTATGGGATGGCAGGCTTGCCCTTCAACAAACGTCTTGCCCCGAAAGCCGCTCCAGCATCTCCTTAAACACAATAAAACCGTTGAACGTCTTTCCGCTCAACGGTTTTATTTGTCTTAGAGAACGCCTTGAATTTTCAGATCTTCGATCGCTTTGTTGTCAATTTTGCCGATTGGGGTATGGGGAATCTTCTCCATCACGACGATTTTTTCGGGCAGATACGAAGGCGGGAGGTCAGCTTCGACTTTAGCGAGGATTCTTTCTTTCACCGCTTCGGCGTTGGCCGGGTGGTCACCTCGACGCAAGACGATTGCGAGGCGGAAGTGGTGACCTTTGCGCGGATCTTCGATGCCATAGCAATAGGCATCGTAGACATCGGCATCGTCGAGGGCAATCGATTCGACGTCGCTCGGGCAGAGCGTTTCGCCATTGATCTTCACGGTGCGCTTTAGACGTTGCTTGTAGGTTAAGTAGCCTTCTTCATCGAGCGAGCCATAGTCGCCGGTCCGGAGGTATTTCGTGCCGGCAAGAGTGATGAAACCTTCCGTTTCATCGGCATTGAGATAGCCTGACATGATCGAGTTTCCTGCGATGCAGATTTCGCCATTCTTATTCGGTCCCAGAACCTTTGAGGTTTCGACATCGATGATTTTTTCCTCAAGCCCGCCTAGGCAGCGCCCAACGGTCAGGGGTTTGACATGTTCGCGGTAATTGACGTTGGCGACCGCGCAGGTTTCCGATAAGCCATAGCCCTGAAAGAGCCGGGCCGAGGAACCCCATTTTTTCATCGCGTCGTTCCAGCGGGTCAAAAGGCTTTCGGGAACGGCATCTCCGCCGACGAAGGCGGTATTTTGTTTGGCAAGCCACGGGCCATAGAAGGCATCGCGGGAAAGGAGGGCGTTGAAGAGGGCGGGCACCCCGATGATGCAGGTGGCATAGCCTCTCTTCAAAATCTTGATCGCCTCTTTGGTTTTGAACTTGAGCATTAAGACGGTGCAGCCGCCGATCGAGAGGATGGTGTGAGCGCCCATCGAAAGGCCGAAACCATGGAAAAGTGGGATGGCCGTCAGCATCTTGATGTTTTTGACGTCGCCGCCGACGAGGGGATAGCCTTCGTTGGCTAGAGCGTTGATCGCCCCGTTCGAGAGGCGAACGATTTTTGGTTCGCCATTGGTGCCGCCGGTGTTGAGATAGACGGCATCGTCCTCTTTTTTCTTTAACGAGGGGGCGAAGTTCTTTTTCTTGATCGGTCGGACCATCCAATAGCGCGTAATTCCTTTTAACGTGTGACTCATCGCTCGGACCGCAATCATTTTATGAAGGGAGACATGCCGATAAGGATTAATGGCTACAATGCGCAAAGCGAGAGGGATTTGCTGGCGATATTGCTTGGCGGTGAGAGAAAGGACAAAGAGCATCTTGGCCTTTGACTTCTCAAGCATGCCTTTCATTTGAGATGGCGGTGTGAGCGGATGGATGTTATAAGAGATGGCGCCGACTTCGTTGATGGCATAAAGGAGGAAAAGAGCATCGGGGCAGTTGGGGAGGCTGACGGCGATCACATCGCCTTCGACCACGCCGAGTTTTCTTAATTTGCGGGCGGCCTTGTCGACTTGGGTCAAAAAAGCTTGGTAGCTCCAAACTTTGTTCTCAAAACGAGCCGCATCGTTATGAGGGAAGCGGTCGACGGCGCGGCGCAGCTGTTCGTAAAGGGTTCGATTTTCCATGGTGGGGTTCCTCATTAGAAAAATAGACGATAGCCAAACGGCATCAGAATCAGAAGGATCAGCAAATAGAAGAAAGGCATGTGGAAGGCATAGACGATGAGCGAGTTCGAACCGCACCAAAGAATCGGTTTGGCCCAACGGGTCGGGAAGTCGGCGGGCAAGACGCTCTTTTTGTTGCGATAGAGGGTTTTGCCAACCGTCGCCCCCAAGAAGATGAAGGCGCCAGTGTTGATCGGCGAGAAATAGTCGTCGCCGTAGCGGGCGAGTCCAAAGAGGAGCTTCCACCAATCGCCGGGGAGATGGGCGTCTGACATAAAAATCCAATCAGTTCCGGTAGAATAGACGAAAAAGGCAATCACCATATCCGCAATCGCTAAAATGATGCCGATCCCGTAGTCGACCCAGAAACTGGGGAAGAAGTGGTCAACAAGGGCGTAAAACAAGATTCCGATCGACATTGAATGGAGAATCCCCATTACGATGTGGAGGTTGGTGCCGAAGCAGAAGTCGGCGATTTCGAGCACGAGGGTTAAGCCGATGGAAACAAAAGCCAACTGGATCCCCCGTTCGTAGTTGCTCTTGGCGAAAGAGCAGGAGATGCCGCAGAGGAACATGAACATCCCCGAGAAAAAGAACTCTAGGACCCAAAGATTGCCAAAGTCAATATAATGGAAGATATCAAGGAAAAACTTAAAGATATTGCCTAAATTCTCTGGATTTTCCGCACCATTAGGAAGAGAGATCATCTTGCCTGGTCCGACGTCATAGAAGACGCAGCAACCATGAAGGAGAATCATTAAAAAAATCGCGAACCCGCGCAAGAAATCGATTTCGAAAATTCGTTCTTTTTTATGGCGTTCGCTTTTGAAGGCGGGTAAGGCGATGGTTTGAGCTTGCTCCATAACGTTTCCATTCTATTCTTTCTTCCTTTGCAAAGGAAGAAGCGAGCCTCTCGAGCCAACGAATAAAATAGTAGAACTAACGAAAAGTGACCCTTTTCGGTTAATAAGGCGAACGAAGGGAAAACTAATTGAAGTTTTTCCTCCTTGGGATGGGCGGGCGTTAGCCGCAGGTTTTCATCGCTTGAAAGAGGAAAGCCCCCTTTTGCTCCCGCGGAAAACCCGTTGAACCAATTCTAAACGGGTTTTCATTCATTTCGATGGCTTTTTGCAGGGGATATTAAAGAATTAACGATAGGAATGTTTGGGTGAATAGGAACGCCTTTGCGGTTGGGCTTTTTCAAAGCGTTTGCCCGCGAGGGATGATGGTTTGCTTTTTTTGAAAGTGGCATCTTCTCCGTTTAATTCATCTTCTTTCGGAGCGGGGAGATAGACGAGATAAGCAACAAGCATCGCGAAGAGCGTGCCGAAGAAAGCGCCGAAAGCGACATCGCTTACGAAGTGATGGCCATCGCTGACCCGGGCAGCGGAGACGAGGATGGTCCAGATAAGGGAGCCCACGATGAGCCAAGTCGTTTTGTTTTTAAGTTTCGGATTGAGTTTGGCTAAAAGAACGCCCAAAACGGTGAAACCTGCAAGAGCGGCATGGCCACTAGGCCAACTCTCAAAGTCGGCGTCTTGATATGCGGTGGGGTTAGCGGCGGCAAAGTTCTCTTTGACCGAGGCGTCGAAGTCCCACCAATTACGGAAATAGGTCTGCGGATTGCTTTGTTCTTCAATCCAATAGAAACGGGGCCGAAGCCCGGCTTTCTTTAGAAGATAGACGAGAACGATGACGGTGGCGGCCGCAAAAAGAAAAGTGATGCCCGCTTGGTAGGCTTCGTTTTTGTCGGCATGGCGGGCCAAGAAATAGAAGCCGATATCGCCCACGCCAACCGCCAAGACGCCAGTCAAAGCGGCCAAGTACTTGTTGGCGATCGCGTCGTTGAGAGTCTCGTAACCATAGAGAGCGCCTGCCAAAATCGGGAAAATGCAAGCGCAGATGATGGCGAGGATCCTCGAATCTTTCGGGCCCGCACCCTTCCAGTTGATGAAGAAGAGAACGCCCGTCGCGCCAAAAAGAACGTAGGCGGGATAGGGACCGATATAGGCAAAGAGGGCACCGAACGCGTTATCGGGATGATAGACGGCATTGGCAATCGACCAATCAGCGCAGGAGCCGATGATGATGAAAGTCAGGGCGACGAGCAAAAGGATAGCGGCTTCGTAGAAGCGGATTCCGGCAAATTCCTCGTTCAGTTTGGCCCAAATTTTCTTCATTTCGCCTATAAGTCTATCAACAAAAATGGTTCCGTCAAAGATAATCGAGGATGTTCTTTTCGCGCCCACGCGTTAAGTGTTATGATGTTGCCATGAAAAAAGATCCGGAATTGATCGCTCTGCATTCGCATGCGACGAATAACGAAATTGAAATCCTCAAGAGCACTACCTGCTCTTGCTTTTTTTGCCGCCAGACCTATAGCGCCCGCCTCGTGAATGACTGGGTGAGCGATGGGCGCGGCGTTAGCGCCATCTGCCCGGAATGCGGGATGGATGCGGTGATTGGGGACGCTTGTGGTCTGCCGTTAACGAAAGCGACGCTCAAAGAACTGAATCTTGCCTACTACGGCGAAGATTACATGGAAAAGAATCCGACGGCGGCGAAGAAGTACGTCCAGCGTTACAAGGAAGGCAAGATCACCCATAACGTGGCGAATGAGGCCCTCTATGTCCAATATCTTTATTCTTTGGCTTCCCGCGGCGATAGCGAAGCAGCGTTTGCTCTCGCGAGCCTCTATGAATATGGGAGCGAATTCACGCCGGCCGATCCGAAAGTGGCCTTTTCGTATTACGGCATGAGTTGCCTCGCCAAAGACGGTGAAGCCTTGACCCACCTTGGCATGCTCTCCGAAAGTGGCCTTCTAGGTAAAAAAGACGAACAAGGCGCCTATCAGTGCTACGCCAAAGCGATGGCGATGGGCTCGCTCGAAGGTTTGATCCGTTTCTGCGATTGCTATCGGAAAGGCATCTTCGTCTTGCCTGATCCTACCTTCGCTTTCGAATGCCTCAATGGCATCTGGGACGAATCGTATCGTCGCTTCAGCCTTTCCACGGGCAAAGACATCAATATTTTCCCTGACATCTCTTATCGGCTTGGCTTGATGTTCATGGATGGGGCGGGGACGGGCAAAGATTTAATTTTGGCTCTCCGCTTCCTTCTTTATGCCGAGTTCGGCTACAATCTGATGAAGAGTCAAAATCTCCTTCGCAAAGACCTTACCGTCGAATTGCAGGATGACGAAGAACGGATCGAAAGTTTAGCCAAAACGTTTAAACTGAAAAAACAGGATCCGGTTTTTGATAACGACACCTTCGCCGATTCTTTAGAGGACGATGGGAGCGGTCTCATCAGTCTTCAATCCTATAATTTTGCGCCCGGAACTTTCGATAAAGGGCAGGGGCTCTTCGATTTCGATTTAAGCTACAGTTTCCCGCCTCTTCTCGTCGATTGCGGCAATCTTTTTTGCGGATTCGTGCCCGGCACGATTCATTGGTCTTTTACTGACGTGGCCGAAGCCAAGTATGGCAAGGAAGGTCTCTTCAACAAGATCGATGGCGATCCGAGCGAAGGCTGGCAGTTCCTCTTAAATGGCGATGGCGAGGACAAGACGGTTGTCAATCTGGTGTTCACAAGGCCGACGAAACGGGTGAATCACCCCGAAAAAGCGGTTAAAGGGAAGGCCTAATCTCGTGGAAGAGAAAAAAGCCCTAACCCCGCTCAAAAAATACGCGGGCAAGGTTGTTTTGGCCCCTTTCCTCAAGCTCTTTGAGGTCGGGGCGGAACTCCTTTCTCCGTTTTTGGTTCGCTTCATCATCGACGATGGCATCGCCAAAGGGGATTTGAACAAAGCTCTCCTCCTTTCGGGAATCATGTTCGGCCTTTCGATTTTTGGCTTTGGCGTCACGATGATCGCTCAATACCTGGCCGCTCGGGTTTCGGCTGACTATGGCCACGATCTCCGCGAAGTTGCCTACGCTCAAATGACTTCTCTCAGCGAAAAACAGCTCAACGCCTTTGGCAAAGGCAAGATCTTGACCTTGCTCAGCAACGATTCGTTCTCCCTCCAAAGCGGTGTGATGATGTTCATGCGTCTCTTTCTTCGCCCACCCTTCCTTTTGATTGGTTCTTGCATCCTTTCGTTTATCGTCGATGTCCGGGCTGGCTTTATTTTCTTAGGGGCGATTGCGCTCAGCGCCGCCGTTCTTTTGCTCGTAATGTTCCTTTCGCCGAAGCACTACGCCGCGATTCAGTCCAACCTTGACAGCATTACCACCCTCTCGAACGACTCGCTCAAAGGCGCGCGGCCGATTCGGGCGTTTGAAAAAGAAAAGTACGAAGAAGAAAAGTTCGACCGTTCCATCTCCTCTTATCAGGACAAAAACATGGCGATGGGCCGGCTCAACGCCCTCATCAATCCTTTGACCTTCGGTTTTATCAACCTCGGCCTCGTTCTCGTCGTCTATTTGGGCAAATTCAGCATCGGGAGCGGCGCCCTCACAACCGGCGAAGTCGTTTCGCTCATCTCCTATCTCGTTTCTTCCTTGGCCGCTCTCATCATGTGGAGCCGTTTGATTGTCTCACTCAATAAAGCCCTTGCCTCCAAAAAGCGTCTCGATGCCTTTTTATCTTTGAAACCTCTCATTCAGAACAAACCTACTTTTGCAGGGGATAATCAAAGCAAATCTCCGCTTGTTTCTTTTCAGGACGTTTCTTTGACCTATGGCAAAGTGGGGGACCAACCCGCCGTGAAGAATCTGACGTTTACTATCGAAAAAGGGCAATGGGTTGGCTTGATTGGCGGGACTGGAAGCGGCAAGAGTTCGACCTTGGCTCTCCTCGAACGTCTCTATGAGCCTTCGAGTGGCACCATTCTTTATAAAGGGGAACCGCTCGCGCATTACGATCTTAATAAACTCCACGAGGAAATTGCTTTCGTGAGTCAAAAGCCTGCCCTCTTTAAAGGCACGATCCGCTCTAACCTCTTGCTGGGGAAAGCAGACGCCAGCGAAGAAGAGATGGTAGCGGCCCTCAAGAGTTCTTTAGCCTATGAATACGTTTCGAATTACCCCGATTTCCTCGACCACGTCGTCGAAGAAGGAGGTGTCAATCTCTCGGGCGGGCAGAAGCAGCGTTTGCTTATTGCCCGAGCTCTTCTTCACGGCGGGAAAATCCTGATTCTCGATGATTCGACTTCCGCCCTCGATTTCCTTTCCGACCAACAAGTGCGCCACAACATCGCCGAAAAGAAAGAGCTGACTAAAATCATTGTCTCTCAGCGGGCTTCATCGTTACGCGATTGCGATCAGATTCTTGTCTATGATAATGGTCAAATTGTGGCTATCGGCACCCACGAGGAACTCTTAAAGAGCTGCCCCATTTATCACGATATCGATGCGATGCAAAGGAGCCAAGCATGAAAAAGTTCCTGCGCTTGAAACCCTATCTCCAAGGTTGCCGCTGGATTGTGGTCCTCTCGTTATTTTGCGCTCTCTTGGCGACCGGATCGAAACTCTTGATTCCTTTCTTGGCGGGCAAACTTATCAACCAACTGGCCCAGAATCAAGTCGACGAAACTTCTTTTGGCCTCTATCTCAAAATCATGTTTGTCTTGGTCGGGATTGGGACTCTCTTCCGCTATGCCTTCGACTATCTGACCGCCTTATTGGGGCAAATGGTCATAAAAAATCTTCGCAAATCTCTCTTTAAAGCCTATCAGGAGGCGCCGATTTCCTATATCGATCAGCGCCGGCAGGGTGATCTGCTCCTCCGTCTAGTGAATGACGTCGAAAACGTGCAGACGGGCCTCGTTGCTGGTTTCGCGGCTTTCTATGATGGCGTCATCGCGATTGGCTTCACTTTGGTGTTCATGGCAACCCTTAACTGGGCTTTGGCTCTCATCGTTGTCCTTTTAACCCCGCTCAGCATGCTGATCTCTCGCAAAGTCTCCCGCTTCAATTCCAAATATTTCAAAGCCCAAGCCGCTTCGAGCGGCGAAGTGATGGCTTTCGCTAATGAAAGCCTGACCAATTCGGAGACCGTTGAAACCCTCGATATCGGCGGGGCGCGGGAACAGGACTTTGCCAAAGTGAATGAAGGCAATCGCCAGAATACGTTCAAGGCGGCTTTCGGCGCCTCGCTCATCAACCCTTCGACCCGCTTGCTCAACGCCATCATCAATGCCGCCGTCATCGCGGTCGGCTCCTATTTCCTGATTGATAAAGTTAACGTCGGTGTCAGCTTTCTCATCGGCGATCTCTCCGCCTTCCTTACCTATGCCGCCAACTATATGCAGCCCTTTAACGAAATCAGCGATGTGGTGACCGAAATCGATTATGCCTTCGCCTCCTTTAAGCGGATCGATGATGCGGTCAACCTCAAGCGCGACGTCAATGCGGGCCAAGAAAAACTCGATGGCCCGATCACGAGCCTCGAAGCAAAAGACCTTCATTTCTCTTACGATCCCTCCCGCGAGATCATCAAAGGCTTCAACTTGGCAATCCGCCAAGGCCACAAGATCGCTCTCGTTGGACCGACCGGATGCGGCAAGACCACCTTGATCAACCTCTTGCTCCGTTTCTACGATCCGCAAAAAGGCGCTTTCTACGCCAATGGAATCTCAACGCAAGACATCGAAAAGTCTTCTTTCCGCAACCACGTTGGGATGGTGCTTCAGGACACCTGGATTTTTTCGGGAACTGTCTATGAGAACATCGTTTACGCCAAGCCAAGCGCCAGCAAAGAAGAGGTCTATCGGGCGGCCGAAAAAGCCCAAGCTTCGGGCTTCATCGAGCGCTTGCCTCAAGGCTATGATACGCTGATCAGCGATTCCTCGGGCTTATCGATCGGCGAGAAACAGCTCCTTTGCGTCGCCCGAGTCATGCTGCTCGAACCTGAAATCGTCATCCTCGATGAAGCGACCTCCGCCATCGATATCCGAACCGAAAGTTTGCTTTCGAAGAGCTTCGCCGAGCTGATGAAAGGCAAGACGTCATTGGTGGTGGCCCACCGGCTTTCGACCATCGTGGCAAGCGATTTGATCGTCGTGATGAAAGACGGGGAAATCATCGAAAGCGGAAACCATCAGGAACTTCTGGCGAAAAAAGGCTTCTACGCTTCGCTCTATGATGCACAATTCCATTAGGTGTAAAATGGGCAATATGAAGAAAAATCTCTGTAAAACCCTTCTTGTTTGTTCCATGGTTTTTCTTTGTGGCTGCGCCAAAAACGCTTCCAAGGCCATCACGATAGACCAAGCGGCTTCTTTGATTGACGCCTGCCTCGAGAAAGACAAGACCTCCCCCTTTGCGGGCCAAGCCTTCTCTTTTCAAAGCATGATCAGCGTCCCCGCCTCGCTTCAGGGCAACCTTCCTTATCTTTCGCTTCAGGTGGTTTATCTCAACGCGATCGCCTATTCGACCCGCATCACGCGGGTGACCGCCAAAACCAACGATACCTATATGATATCGAAGTCGACCGATTCCGAGGGGAATATTTTCTATCAGGTAGCGACAAATGGGGGTACGCCTGCGGCCTATAACCCCGTTAGCGATTCCTATCTTTTTAACTTCTTCGAACTTCCGACCTATCTCTTAAACGAAAATATTTACGGCCTCCAGTCGGCCCGCAGCCTCATCACCCTCGTCCAGAATTCGAGCGACAACAAATTGACCTCCTACAACCTCTTTTCTTCGGGTGGCGGCAACCTCGATATGACTCTAAGGGGCTCGGGGCTCGATTTCAAATCGCTGTTCACCGAGGTCCCCCAGATCAGCACCAACGTCACCTCGATTCATTTCGTTTTAGACAATTACCTTGTCAGCTCGCTTTCGGCGACCTATCTCGTCGCTAATCCGGTCTCCTCTTCTCCCGTTCCCGTGAGCGGCCAAGTTCATCCTGCGTCTTCGACGAGCGGGATCGAATGCACGATCACGATGAACCTGACCTATCACAGCATCAACGAAACCGCGTAGTCAAGCCACCATCTCCTATACGATGTCGCGGATTCGCGGCAAAAACACCGGCATCGAAATGACACTTAGAAAAGCCCTTTGCGCCCACGGGGTCAAAGCCCGCCATAATTCCAAGTATATTTTCGGCCACCCTGATCTCTCGTGGAAGGGGCTCAAAGTGGTGGTCTTCTGCGACAGCGAATTTTGGCATGGCTATCATTTCGAGAAGCAGCAAAGCCAGATCCACAGCCATCAGGAATACTGGATCCCGAAAATCGAGCACAATATCGCCCGCGATAAAGAAGTGAATGAAGAGCTGAGCAAAGAGGGCTACGCCATCTTGCGTTTCTGGGGCCAGGAGATTGAAAAAGACACCGACGGCTGCGTTCAAAAGATCCTCGATGTTTTATCCGCCAAAGGCTATCCGGTCCATTGAGGTTTTATCCCGCCATATTTTTGGAAGCGTTTTCGCCAAAAGCGAAGAAATGCCGATGGCTGGCATGACTTTGTTTTTTTCTGAAAATTATCTTCGCCTTTTTCCGATGGAGTGGAGGCGTAAAAAAAGCGAGACGAGCGTTAAATTCGTGACGCGAAGAACGCCGTCCCCAAAAGAAAACCCCGGATCGTTCCGGGGCATAGAGAGCAAGCAAGCGGAATTAGGCGTCTTTCTTCGCGAGGAGGAGACCGCCTAAGCTGGCGGCACCGGCCAAGAAGGAGAAAACCGCAACGCAGATCGTTCCCGAGCCTAAGCCTTTGACGCTGACCATGCTGTTGGCGCCATTCGCGGCAAGATAGAAGGTGCTCGTCATCAAGAAGAGAACACCGGCACCGACGAAGAGGATCGCTTCGACGAGGAAGCAAGCCCGTAAGACGGAGCCATCGAGCACGAGACCAACGAGGATGAGAACAAAGGCGACTAACAAGGCGATGAAGGCAATCACAAGCGGCCAAATGGTCGCTAGATTCTTGCTGCTATTGCCAAACATAGCGGTGAAGACGCTGCCGAGAACCGGGGCGGTTTCTTCGTCAAAAGCCGGGGCATATTCAACGAAGATGGCGACGATCGCGAAGATGGCGATCAGGGTCGAGAGAACTTTACTAGCGGGTTTTTTGTTCATAATGAAATCTTTCTTCCTATTTGCCTTATAACTATACCCTCGTACACGCGCGAGGGCAATAATGCATTTTTTGAAAAAAAGAGCGTCTCGGTTAAAAAAGTGTTTCCTCTTTCCCGAAAAGCCAACATAATAATAAGGATGAAGAAGAAAAATAGCCGCCCCATTTGTTTCCTTCTCTTGGCCGCGTTCGCCGGATTTTTAGCCAGCTGTAGCAGTTCGGGAAACTCGGCTTCTTACGCCTCAAGACCCTATGTCATTTCGTATTACGATGATGCCGCGACCCCAAATCGCGTGGGCTATACCTATGCCGCGCCGGTCTTGCTTGACTCGACAGGCGTCGCCAAAGCCAACGCCAGCGTCATCGGCCACCTTTCCCCCTATAGCGATAATAGTTATTTTGATTACACCTCAAGGAGCGGCCAGCCTGTCAGCAGAGTCGGGAGCCATCGGGTTTTCACTGCATTTGCCGGGACTTATGCCGATGGGACGCCCGTCGATCTTTCCGCCGTCACCGGCGATTGTTCGGTCTATGCCGCCTTCCATGAAGATGATTACAAATTCGATGTCGCCTACTATAACGACGATAACGAAAGCATAAAGGCCGGGGCTCAGTCGGCCTTAACGTGGGGGAGCGAAATCAGCTATCCCAACGTGATCTCCTATCAGCAAGTCGATTACGCCGACCCGAGCAAGAATGCGGCGGGCAACTGGGGCTACGACTATCGGAATCCAAGCGATTCCGCGAAAACCAACCCGGATTTCTACAACGATCTTGATGCCACGAAGACGACAATTGCCTCCTCTTGGGCATTTGCCGACGGCGAAGAGGAGCCGAGCGCAAATGCCGCCTCGGGCACCCTCTATGCGATGACCGCACTCGATGACACCCACAAGACGAATCCAACCTATCGAACCTTCCTTTCCAATGGCGTTTCTTGGATCGAACTCGGGAGTTTAGCCGCGGGACTCAAAATCAAAATGCGGGCTTCTTACACCATGGCGAAACACACCTTTCAAGTGACCTTCTATGACGCGAAGCCTACCTCAGGCGTCACGCCGAATGTTCTTGGCACGTTGAAGGTTCCTTTTAATGAAGTCTTCGCTTTCAGCGCCGACGGGACGAATGTGAGTGCGACCTCTGGCACCCTTAGTTCCAGTTTCGTCAGTTCGAAGAAAGATTGGGAAGGCTTATATACCAACTGCGCGGGCGTCAAACTTTACGAGAACAAAAAGGTCAGCGATTATCGCGTGATGGCGGATTGCTCGTTCTATCCGATTGACTAGTTAGTGGATTTCAGGGGCGTTTTGCTCGAGATTTCCGTCCTTCGGGGCGGTTTTTTTCTTGCTGAGGATCAGCCAGATCACCGGAATGAGCGCCAAGAGCATGAAACTCAAGGAAACGAGAAACATCACGTTCGACGGAGCGGGCGAACTCGTGCCAGTATTGCTATCGAGGACGACTTTGCCCGAGAGATTGAAGAAACCCATCGAGACATAGCTCCCGACGATCATCGAAATCATGACGCAGAAAATCATCCTCACTCCTTGGAAGAGGCCGACTTTGTCTTTCGGAGTCTCATCGCGGACGGTGGCGCCGAGGACGGCAGTGCCGATCAGATAGCCGCTCATCATCAGGGTGCCAGAGACGATCAAAGACCAGACCTGAGTCGAGAAGAACATGCCGAGGAATCCGACAAGGGCGATGCCGATGCCCGGGAGCAAAAATTTGAGTTTTCCGACTTTATCCATCACAAGGCCGACGATGATCACCACGAGAGAAGAGACGGCGAGAATCACGCCGAAGCAAACGTAGAAAAGCGTGCCTGAAATGCCTAAGCCAAAGAGCTCTTTCGGATTCTGGAAGTAAACCATCCAATACGGCATGAAGGCGTTGATCGCCGTGTTGAAAGCCATGAAGGCCAATAAGGCGATATAGAGAGTCTTATGCTCCTTGATGACCGAGGGCTTGAAACCATAGAGAAGGTTTTTCCAATAGTTCGTGTTTTTGCTCGCAACCGCAGTGTCTTTGGGCAAAAGGAAGAGGGCGACGACGCCGATGGCGAAAACGAGGACGCCGAAGGCCAAGAAAAAATAGAACCAGTTGTTCGCGACCGCTTCAGCGTTTTGCTCGACGCTCCACGTGCCCGTGGAGTTGCCCGGAGCTAAACTCGCGGCCCCAAATAATCCTAATAAGAGGATGACGATGATGTTGGCGAAGAGCGGCAAGACGGAAAGAACCGATTCGACCCTGCCCCGATTTTCTTCGCGGGTGATATCGGTGACATAGGCATTGAAGCAGGCATCATTCGACGTGGAACCGAAGAACGTCATCACGCAATCCATGACCACGATGAATAAACCAGCCATAAACGGTGCCTTATCGGCACCGAATTGCGCTTTCATGTTGCCATAGGAGAATAAGCCAAAGGCAAAGACCGAAATACCCCAAATCATGTAGCCAAAGGCAATGAAAGGCTTACGTTTGCCAAGGCGGTCGGAGAGAGCTCCGATTAAGAAGGTGGTCACGGTGGCGGCGATGGCGGAGAAGACCGTCATGTAGTTGATCCAGTTCGAATCCATTGTCTGGGAGTAGACCCAAAGGTTCAAATCGTTATTCTCGATTGCCCAGGCCATTTGACCTGCTAAACCGATCAGCAAAAAGGATAGCCATTCCCGGAGGGTTAATTTTTTCGATTCCATAAAACTAATTATAAGTTTCTCGAAAGAAAAGAGATATGGTAGACTTTAAACGATGGAAGCGTTGAAGTGGTTTCTTGAGTATAGTGGCCTCTTCTTCATCGGCGGCTTTTGTGGCTGGGTGATCGAGCTTTTCTTTCGCCGTTTCGTCTCACAGAAAAAATGGGTTAACCCTGGCTTTTTAACTGGGCCTTTGCTACCTCTCTATGGCTTCGGAATCGCCGCTTTTTATCTTTTTGCCAACGACATTCCTTGGAGCGTTATTTCGGCTAATCCCGCCTTAAATACGTTTATTGAAATCCTTTGTATCGGCGCGGCGATAACGGCGATCGAGCTGATCGCTGGCGAGATTTTTATCCGGGGCATGAAAATCAAATTGTGGGATTACTCGGCACGCTGGGGCAATTTTCAGGGCATCATCTGTCCGCTCTTTTCCTTGATTTGGGCGCTCGTTGGCGCCGCTTATGTCCTTTGGATTAACCCGCTTTTCGACCATATTGTCGCTGGCTTTTTGAGTAACATCCTGGTGACGGGGATGGTCGAATCCTTCCTCTATGGCATCTTGGCTGTCGACCTCGGCATGAGCTTTGGGCTCGCTACCAAGATCCGCAAAGCGGTCGCCGATCGTCGCTTGGTCGTCGATTGGGACAAGATCAAGGTCAGTTTCCAGGATCATTTCAAGCGACTCAAGAAAACGCCAGACTGGGCTTTGCCTTTTAAAACCAAGGGTGAGCAATTCTCGCAGATGATGAGCGAATACGTCGAAGGGCTCCGCTTGGAGAACGCCCAACGGACGGCCGTGTTAAGGAAAAAGATAGAGTTAAGGGCCGCCAAACGGAAGGAAAAAGCCGAAAAGAAGAACAAGAAAGAGAATCCATGAATTTGCCAACAGGGGGCGCAGGCGCGCTTTTTTTTACCTTCTTGGGTCTTTCGCTTTTTGCGATGTTCAATAACCTGATCGCTGGTTTTTTGGAAAAAGAACGCTGGCGCAAAATATCCAAACCGTTTTGCCTTCTTTTCTTAGGCGTGGCGGTGGCGATTGCCGTTCCGAGCTACCCGATGGTCTATCTTGCCGCTTTCGCGGGGTTTCTCGGCGATATCCTCCTTATATGGAAAGACAACAAACTCTGCCTCGGGGCTGGGATTGTCTGCTTTTGGATTGGGCACGGGCTCTATTTCGCAAGTTTGCTCCAGATTCTTTATTCTCATCAGGCTTTTTCAACTTCCTATGCTTGGCTCTATATGCTCCTCTTCATCCTCGCCTTCATGGCGTTAATGGTCTCTCCGATGCGGCGTCTCACCAACCATTCAAAAGTCTTCGCCCCGATCGGCGTCTTTTATTCGACGATTCTCGTCAGCGTCGGTGCGGCGGGCATTCTCGGCTGCGCCCTTGGCTTCAGCCAATACTTCGTTTTAGTCGTCATCGGCGATGTCTTTTTCGTTTTCTCTGATTCTCTATTGGCCCATACTTTATTCATCAAAGACGTCAAGCGGCGTGATTTCTACATTATGTTGACCTATCTTTTGGGCCAGATCGGCATCTTGAGCGGTCTTGTTCTGACCTTGCTTAAATAGCGAGATAGACCACTAATTTCTGGAGGGCGCGGGCGCGGTGACTCACCGCGTTTTTCTCTTCTTCGGAGCAGGTTCCGAAATCGAGATTGCCCTCGTCATAATGGAAAATCGGGTCGTAGCCGAAGCCGTTCTTCCCTTTGACTTCCGTCAGGATGTGCCCTCGACAAATTCCCTCAAAGAAGAGGGGTTTGCTGGCGATATTTTCTAAAAGGCAGATGCAACAACGATATTCGGCAGAGCGATCTTTGGCCTCGTGAAGCAGGTCGATGACTTTCTGATCGACCACCGCATAATCGCCTTGGCCGATCTCGTCAGCCCAGCGAGCGCTCCTTAAGCCGGGGAAATGATTTCCGAGCGCTTTGATTTCGATCCCCGAATCATCGGCGATGACCGGCCATTTGACGAGGCTCCTTAATGCCTTGGCTTTGATGTAGGCGTTTTCGGCATACGTCTTTCCGTTCTCGATCGGTTCATCGTCGATATTGAGGTCTTTGGCCGAATAGATCACGTAACCTAAAGGCGCTAAGAGCTCGCGGTATTCGCGGACTTTGTTCGCGTTGTGAGTTGCCAAAACTATTTCTTTATTCATGGCTAAAAGAATACACCAAAAATTACGCATCCCAAATAGCGGTGGCTAAATCTGGAGAGTCGATGAAAGGATTGCGGACATTACCAAGCCGATAAAGCACTTCATTTCGATGAGTCGCCGTTTCGCTGATGGGATAGGCTTTATTCCATTCGATGAGCCGCGACTTTTTGCCATAGAGAAGCAAATCCGGTTGGCAATACTCCGGTATTTCGCGAGATATTGCCCGGGGTCTTAGAGACCAGCGCTTGCCAAGCTACAGTAAGAATTGCCGCAGTCGGAATTAATCTTGGCGGAGGCAGTCCGGAGCATGCGGGGATCGGCTCCGGGGCCGCTGGGGCCGAGATTACCTCAGTTTTTGGGCCAAACGAGCTCGTGGTTCTGGATGACTTGTTCATCCCAAGGGGTCGGCAAAGGCATTTCGCTGTCGAAGCCAAACGTTTTGTCGGATCCTTTGGGGCCGAGATCGCGTTTTGGCAAAATCGTTTTGAGAGCGTCGTAACTCGGTATCGAGAAAGCCGAGGTGCTGGCATTGTTGCTGAAACTCTGCGAAGGGTTGCCCTGGCTGCCGCGAGAACGACTTTGGAATAGTGAGTTTGAACTCCGCTACTCAAAGAAGAGAAACTGGATGAAAACAGAGGGGATGAAGCGCTGCTAGAAGAATGCGAGAAAAAAGAAGAAACAATGCCGATCGATGTTAGCGGCGAAGACGCCGTTTGGCTCTCGCAACCGCTCAGCACAAAAGCGGCAGTCAATTGCGGTAGAGAAAGGATTCTTTTCCTTTTCAGAGTTCATTAAGATAACAAGTTTTGATCCGCCTTTCTAGCGGAAAGCGGCAACTTAATCACTTTATCCATTATCCTCGAAGACGAAAAGAAAAGGTTTTGGAAAAGATAATGATTGAAAAAGTCGAAAAAGGGCGCAAAAGACCCAAGAAAAAACAGAGAAGCGAGATTATTTCAAGATGAGGGGGGGATGAAGGGGTGTTTCGACAATTTCTTCTTTTGTCGTCAAAAAAAGTCCCCTTCGTGGTGAAAGGATGCTTTGGAACTGAAAGGATACGATAAAAAATAAAAGTCCCGTTTCTATCGGGACTTTACGTTCAATGGAGCAAGTGGCGGGAATCGAACCCGTGTAATCAGCTTGGAAGGCTGATGTTCTACCATTGAACTACACCTGCAACTTGGCGGACCATGGGGGATTCGAACCCCCGATCTTCTCCGTGACAGGGAGACATGTTAGACCGCTACACCAATGGTCCGTATGGTAAGCGAAGAAGAATATAGCACAGGCAAGGATAAGGGGCAAAGGGAAAAAGGCGTTTCGCGCCTCTTTTAGGCTTGGACTTCCCGGAATAGAGCCAAAGTGGCGCTGGTTTGAGAACCGGTGAAGTCATTGTATTTCGTGTCGTAACTGGCATAAACGCCAGCCCCGGATTTTAAGCTGGCGGAGCCATCGCTTGCCAAAGTGACGCTCCACGAGGTCGTGGCGCTCACGGCGTTGGCGAAACCTAAGTTATAGTGGGGCGAGTTGACACAGCCCGAAAGATAGCCCATTTGAGGATTTTGGAAGGTATAGAAAGCACCATCATTGCCTAAAACGAAGGAGGCAACCGTGTTATCGATATTAAGAAGAGCGGAGTTTATCGTAACCGGCACCGCGCCGACGAAATAGGTGGCAACCATCATCGGGGCGATGGCGTAGCCTGTCCCAGAAGGAGAACTGGCGATGACATAATGGCTGCCATTCACGAGGTCCCCCGTCGAGGTGACGAGGCGAAAGTCTTTGCTCGGAGAGGCCGGTTCTGAAGAGGAAGAATAGCTGGAACTCGAAGGGGTGTAAGAGGAAGTTCTTATTCCTTTCGCGTCCCAGATCATGTCGGCCCATTCCGGATGATCGATGAAGGGATTGCGGGCGTAATTGATGCCCCCGAGGTAGTCGTTCCGATATTTCTCAGCCCGGGTCACCGGGTAAAAAGCGTTCCAGCGGAGCATGTCGTCGAGTTTGCCCATCAAGTGGTTAGCTGAGGTGCCATCAAGGGTAACGGACAATTCGAGGGGCGCGGCCCCATTGCTGGTTCCGCCAGCTCCTGCGGTTGAGAGACTGTAATAACGGGTTGCGGCGTAGAAGATGATGCGGGCGGCTTCTCCCCGCGCGCCTTCATAACCGAAGGCTGCTGGATCCCAGCCCGTCGCCGCCGTGGCTTTGGCGGTCGGATCTTGCCGCTCGGCATACATGTAATTGCTGCGGGAGGAGTTATCGCCCGAATTGGTGGGGCGGATCACTTGAGGGTCGCTTCCGGCATAGCCCGCGTTTTCGCCGGCCCCGCGGCTATTAGGCCAAACGTGTTCCTTATTCCAGCTGCCCGCTTTTTCGTCATGGCGGTAAAAAGCGCAGACACCGCCGTTCGGGTGTTGATCAGACTTGGAAAGGATGTTGTTCAATTCTTTATAAGAGTTACTGCCGGTTTTCGTACCCTTCTTGATCATGACGTTTTGCAGGGCGCCCCGGAAAGCGTTGCCGACCATGTTGCCTGAGACATCGATCCCCGCCCAATAGCCATCGATGACGGGAGAAGAGGGAGTTGAAGAAGAATTGCTCGAGGACGCGCTTGAAGTCGCGCTGCTGGAGCTGTCGGGGGAAGAAGATGGTGTCGAAGAAACGGGATTCGAAGAAGCGTCGCTTTCGGAGGCAGGAAGGGATGTGGTTTCCGAAGAAACAGGGGTTAATGAGCTTAGAATGGCGTTAGGGCTCGTACATGCGCTGAGCAGCAAAAAGAGTGAACCGAAAAGAAGAGCGAGTGGCTTAGAGAGCGAGTCTTTTTTCATAAAGAACCATCCTGCCGCCAATTAACCGCAGACTAAATATCATAAAGGAGAACGTTCATCGAAACAACGATCAAATGAAAATCGGATTTCCATTGCTCAAGTTGGGGTCGTTCTTTCTTAATAAGAGGATTATAAGTAATTTAATAGATCGCGTGAAGAAACTCTTTCGCCTTCGTGAGCCTTATCAAAGCGAGGAAAGCGATCTTTTATTCGTGAAGGCGATGCGGGAGAACTGCGCCTGGCATTACGCGCATTGCCCGGATACAAAGCGATTTTGGATCAGGCACATTTTAAGTTTGAGTCGATTCAAGTTTCCGCCGATTTAGTGAAAATCCCCGTCATTCCTACCCTTGATTTCAAACATCGCGCTTTGGCCGCGAGGCTGGAGAAGAAGATTCGCAAAATCACCTTGGGCTGAAGCCGATCGGGTCGATTTCGACCCGATCGAAAGGAAACTGATCCGTTTTGGTCGTGGGCATCCCGCACGAAGAGACGTGCGGATGGGGCGTCACTTTGCCATATCTTGAAATTGTCGGTCGGGTCGGCTTAGAGAACATTAAGACGTGCGCGGCCGGGGCCGAGGATCTTTTAAAGGGGAAACCATCATGTTTTATGGAATGATCAACTTTATCCGCCGAAGGAGCGAGATCGTTTGATTGCTTCTATAAAAGGAGCGATTCCGGACACTTTGGCCCTGCCTTCGCTTTTTATCGAGCGGATTTATCAGGCTTCAGAGCGGCTTTATCAGCGGTTATTTCACGGCAAATTCGATGCTTTGACCGAGTCTTTATTGACGATGGTTCATCTTTCCCGCCCGACGTTTCTTGCTTACGCCAAGGAATTTTCCGGGGCGGGATTGGAAAAGAAGGTGGAGTTTGAATTAGGGGAAACCCTATTAGAGAAAAAGAACTCATCTCGCAATCCTTGGGCGGAATGGGAACCCTCGGGCGTGCTTCTGCATATCGCGGCGGGCAACGTCGATTTCTTGCCCGCTTATTCGGTCCTTGAAGGTCTCTTGGCAGGCAACATCGACTTGCTCAAATTCCCAAGAGGCAATAAGGATCTTTCGCTGGCTTTGCTATAGCCGTTTGGTTGACATTGAAAATCAAAAAGCAGCAGGGTTCCCTGCTGCCATGGCTTTAGTTTTCTGAGCCTTGCTTTATTGAATGCCGACAAAACGCTTTAATTGATCGGCGCCGATATAGCCAACCGATTGGCGGACCGGTTTGCCTTTCTCGAAGTAAATCAAAGTTGGAATCGAGTAGACGTTGTACTGGGCCGCGATTTCTTCGGCTTCGTCAACGTCGACCTTCAAGACTTTGAGTTCGGGATGATCCTTGGAAAGATTCTCAACGAGGGGTGAGAGCATCTTGCAAGGCCCGCACCAGGTGGCGAAGAAGTCCACCAAGACTGCTCCTTCTTGGGTTTCCTTATCGAAGTCGGCTTTTTCTTTGACATGCATTAACATACGGTTTTTGCCTCCTGTCACTGGAATATTAGACTAAAGATGAGCGCAAGCAAAGCAAGATGCAACGGATAGTAAGCATATTCGAAGTAGCGGAAAGCTTTTTTATCGTAGCCGCGCTGTCCGTTATACATCACGATAATCACGATATCGACGAGGCAGTAGGTCTGAAGCGAATAGGCATCGGGATCCGGGCTATAGAGGCCATAGATGTCGGCTTGGGGATCGAGGTAGGCAAAAGCAAAAAAAAGAACGGTGATGACTAGGAGAAAAGTGCAACTGAGCAAATTGATGAGGGAGCGATATTCCTTGCTGGCTAAATAACTCGCTCTCTCTTCGACGGTGAGTTTCATTCCTTTCGAAACGAAAATATCGGCCAAAGGATAGGCATAATAAAAACCGAGGAAAAGCAAAAAGCCATAGAGGGCATAGGGAGTGCGGAGAAAAACGGGGAAGTAACTAGACCAAACCGAGGTGAAATTGCCCGCAAGAGCGAGCTTCTCGCTCATGAAGGCGGCATAACTGACGAGGATGTAGGCTAGGGGCAAGAGGGCTAAAAGCTTCATCCAGCCTTTCTTTTCGATGAAATAGATGAAGAGGGCGAACATGATGAGGTCGCTGAAGGCCTCCGCCATGGCAAAAGAACGGAAAGAGGGGGTGAAATAGAAGATGAGTTCGATCACGGTGATGCCTAGCCAAACCCCGCCTAGGCGGAGCAGATATTTTTCCCGGTTATGGCTCTTATGGAGTCCTTCGGCCAACATCAAGGCAAAAAGCGGGAAGGAGAGCCGGCCGAATCCTCGGAGGAATAAAGCGATGGTAAAACCGGCGGAACCCTCAGGGAAGTAGGCGGAGTAAGACGAAGTCAGCATGAAAGCGCCGACGTGGTCCATCGTCATCGTGACAATCGCGATGACTTTGAGCCAAAACTCCGAAAGGACTTGGGATTTTTCGCGCATGGGGGATCCTTATTTATTTGGGGCGAGATTGGCTAAGATGCTAAGAAGAAGGCTGAAGAAGTTGTTGCCCGCGTGGGCGAGAAAGGAGGCGGCAAAGCCGAATTTGTCATAGACGAGGGCGAAGAGGACGCCGCTGATCATGTAATCGGGGAGGTAAGCCCATTCGAGCGCGGTCGGATTCTGCCAATCAAAATGGATGAGGCCAAAGATGATGGCGGTCATGATGTAGGCAAAATAGACATTGACCCGCTTCAAGATCCCGAATAAGCCAACCCGATAGGTCAATTCTTCGACGAAAGGGCCGATTAAACCAAAGATCACAAGCGAAAGCAGGGGGCTATCCGCCACCACGTCGTTGATGATGCTTTGATTATTGTTATTGCCCTTTAAGCCCGACATTTGGACGATGATGCCGTAAAACATGCTGAAGAACATGATCCCGACCCCGCAGATTAAGCCGTAATAGCTGCGGCCCGTCTTGAACTTTTCAGTCAGGCGGTAAAGATCTTTGTCGAGGATGACGAGCATTATGCAGAAGAGGATCACGTAGGCGGAGAAATCGACGACCTCATAGAAAGTGACCGAGCCGGTGAAACTCTGCAGGGCCGCTTTGAGGCTTGCTCCGCTTAGCCCCGCCGATTCATAGGCACCTTTCGTGGTCGCCATCGCGATGAGCTGCATCGCCAGCATGAGGAGCTGAAGGCCCACTAAACCTGTCAGAAAAAGCGTGAGTTCCTTACCCCAGCCCATCGGGGTCATGTGGGCAAAGCCTTTGACCTCGGCGAAATCGACCGATTCTTTGCCGCAATTAGGACAGTTACCGCGGCAAGGATCGTATTTTTTGCCGCATTGGGTACAAATTTCGCTATGGAAGTGGGTTTTCATTTTGGGTTTTCGTTACTGGCGAACGAAGACTTCAATATTGTAATTGTATTTTTCAATTAATCCACCTCATAATTAATTAAATAAATAAGGATACAAATCCCCAATGACCATTACGGACATCACGCACTATTTGGATATCGGGTTGCTTGTTCTCTTTGTTTTTGTTTTGGTCACCGCCATCCTTTATTTCCTTCGTGGCCTTTTACGGGGCTGGCGTTACGGCACCTATCGCTTGATTGCCTTTGCCATTCTTTTCGTCATCGCGTTTTTGACGCTCGGGCCGATTGCCGATGCCATCGGAAACTGGGATATGTCTTCTTTCAGCCTCCCGGCGATTTCTTACGTCGTCGAAAATAACGGCAACACCTATAACATCAGCGCAACCTTCGGCACGCCTTACGCCGTCGTTCAAAAACTCGTCCACGACACCCTTTTGGCCTACGATGTCAATGCGTCACCCGAGCAAGTGAGCAATTACGCGATTGCTTTCGGCAAGTCCTTGCTGATGTTGATTACCCTCTTTCTCGATGGCCTCTTGCTCGCCACCTTGGGCAACCTCTTCGTCATGCTTCTTTGGCACATTGCCTTCATCCACACGATTCCGAAGGATAAGCGGCAAGAGGCCAAGAAAAAAGGCAAACTCATCAGCGGCCTTGAAGAACTGGTCATCGGCGTCGTCATCGGGGCGATGATGCTCTTCCCTTTCACGAGCATGGTGAACTCCTTGGCCTATGGTTGGAATCAGACGACGGAAGATGAGAAAACCTCGCTTTCGGCCAACAACGAAATCTGCAAGACGGTTCAAGGCGTCGTCGATACCTACAACAATTCTCTTTTTTCCCAAGTTTTCTTTGCTTGGACAAAGAATAGCGACAACATGTCTTACGATATGGCGCTTACGAACTTTTTGACCCAAGGCAGCTATAGCGATGCCTCGGTTGGCGTTATTAACGAAATGACCAGCTTTGCCAAGATGGGCTCGCTCCTCGTCGAAGGCGGCCTCATCTCCGATAAGGGGCTCGATCAAACCAAACTTCCGCTCTTCCTCACCAGTCGCTTTGCTCCGGAGCTTCTCCGTTCTTTGGGTCAATCGAGCTTAGTCACTGGCCTATTGCCATATGCCCTTGATGTGGTGCAAAACATTGACCAAGTGGCCACTTATCTCAAAGTCGGCAAAGGCATTAAATTTGAGGATTTCGACTATAGCGCGACCTTTCAAACTTTGGCTGACATTTATGACGGCTTGCTCAAAGACGATGTTTTAAAAACCGCCTTGATTGGCCAAGATGGCAAATTGAGGGCGACCAGCGACATTATCACGTCGGCCTTCTCGGATTCGATGGTCGAGCCGATGCACAAACTCCTTGCCGCCCTTGACAGCGACTCCCTCGCCGTCTTTGACGCTGTGATCGAAGCGGCGGTCTATGTCGCCTGCTTCAACGATCATCAAAATGCGGTGGCCAATCCAAGCGAATACGCGGGCAAGATCACTTTGGGCGATTTTTTTCCTTCGATTAAGAACGCCGTTGCTCTCAATGACGAAAACGCTAAAGTCCCTGAGGAATTCACGAATTTGAAATGGGGCGAAGAAATCGCCACGATCTTCGATGCCGCGCAGTCCATCATCAAGGGCGACCCCACGTTGATCGTCACCTTGACTGAGGGCATCAAAGATGGGGGCTACACGATTGACGTCGATCATTTGACTTCGGGCATCTTCGATCATCTCGACGCGTATGCCGCGGGATTGTTCGGTGTTGACTCTTCGGGCTCTGCCAGCGGGGTCTTAGCCGCCGAAAGTACAACGAAGCCCTCGTGTTTGCTCGATTCTTCTTTCGTTGAAAATGCGATGCCGAAATTACTGACGGTGATGCAAAATAGCCTCAATACGAGCTTCAGTTTAACCGGAACGGCCAATGCGATAGACCTCACTGCCGTCAAGAGCGATTTGAGCCTTACCGATTCGGCGACGATGGATGAAAGAAAGACGGCGGTGAAAGCTGAATTTGGCAGTCTCTACAATGTGGTCAAAGCTTTCGTTGGCACTCCCGAAGGCAAGGCGTTCCTCAAAGACACCGCGGGGAAGCCGGGCATCTATTTCGATCCGAGTGGCAATTTCGTTGGCATTGCCCCAGGTCTCCTAAAAGGCTTGACCTCAGGCATCCGTCTTCTTGATACCTCCAAACTTTCGAAAGCGATTCTTCCCGGTCTTTTCAAAAGCTTTATGGAAGGCCCTTCTTCGCCTTTGGCAAGCTTAGGAATCACGGGGTTGAATCTTAATTTTTCTGGTGGGGAACTCGGTGCGGATTTGGCCGATCTTCTCGATGCCTTCAATGCTAACCAAGGCATCATTTCCTATTTGCTTTCTTTTGGCGGCACGATCAATGCCAGCAATGCCGACAGCGTTCTTAAAGGCATCCTTGCCTTCAGAGACGGCGATGGCAATTCCCAGTTGGGTAATCTCTTGAAAGCCTTTGTGGGGAACACGATTATCAACCCCGTCGATAACGGAGGCCACAGCACTTCGGATAATATCAAGGTGATGATTGAACCTTATCTCAAAGAGATGGGCTTTGATACCGATAGCCTTTCTCTCCCGGCCGATTTGCCTACCCTCAAAGACGAAATGGATAATTTTGTGGGGGTTTTGCAGGCGATTTCTAATCAGGATGCCCTCGGAGAACTCATGAGCGGAAACGTCGCGATAGCTTCTTTGGCTAAGATCAACTTCACGGAAATCTTCACGGCCATCGACCAATCCGCTATTCTGAAACAGATTTTGGGCGCCTATCTCGATACCAAGGTTTTGCCTTCTTTTAGCGGCGTGCTTTCGAGTGAGGAAATCGCCACCTATAAAATTGGCTTCTCAAACGTGAGCGATTGGGTGGCTGAAGGCCAAGCCCTCGATGCATTAATCCAAGCGGCGGCCGATATCGGCGATTTGAGCAAGATCGATTATCTCCATAGCGATCCAAGCGCCGTGAGCGGCATCATCAAAGCTTTGGCCGGCAGCGGCATCTTCCAAGCCAAGCAAAGCGATGGGACCGTCAAATATGTTTTTCCGGCGTACATGGCCAACAAGTTAGCCGCTTATTTTGCCGACAGTCCAAGTTCCGGCCAGTATTTCACCGATGTGGGCGCTATGGCTGATTCGGGAACGGGAAAATATGACGCCAGCAAAGATTTCACCCGCTTCATCGCTGACTTCTCTGCCATTAACACGGTCGAAGGCTGGACCGGAAACTCGAGCGAGGCCGATCGGATCGCCGACGTGATCCGCTACGTTCTCCGTTTCAATGGCTTCACGACCATTTCAGCGTCGACCGATTGGCGCAATGTCAACCGGGCCAACCTTCAGGGTTTGTTGACTTCCGTGGCGGATTCGACGAGCTTTGGGCCGATTCTGACCTATCATCTTTACGCCAGCGCCGTCGACGCGATGTCTTCTTCGATGCCCGCGCTTAAAAACCTCTCAAATCTCGATTATCTCCTCGATCAAACGCGCACGGTGAGCGAGCGCGAGACGGAGGTGGGCTATCTCTATGACATGATTTCCGCCGCGGTCGATCCGGGCTTCGGCCTTCTCGACAGCAGCGGCAAGCTCCCGAGTTCATCCTCAAACTTCAAACTGGCCAACGTCTCGGCCGACTTCTTGGTCAACCCATTATTGACCTCTTTGGTCTCGAGTCAGGTCTTCAACAGCCTCAAGACCGGCGAGAACTTTACGGCTTTCGAAGAGGAATACGCCCAGATTCTCGTCGACAATTCGCTCTATGGCGACAAAACCGCCGTCGAGACGATCATCATGGCGGATTTCCGCGATGGGACAAAAAGCAATTTGACGGCTTGGAAAGCCGAAATCAATCATCTTTGCACGCTCTTGAGCGATGCCAAAGCTCTCAACCTCGATCTTGCTGCGCTCGATTTCAACGCTCTTTTCTCCAAGAGCAACAGCGCCGAGCTCAATGAAAAAAACCGCGCCAAAGTCGAAGAGGCTCTCAAAGCCTATAAAGATTGCGCGACCTTAGCCCCTTCTTTACCTGATCTTTTGCAGAAAGCGGTCGTCAAAGTGGTGGATTCGATGAAGGCGAGCGGCGTCAGCGACGCCGACGATTACGGTTTAGCCGATGCCAATTTTACTTATAGCGGCAGCGCCGCCTATGACGATGACGAGATTCGCTGCCTTTCGTCCATCCTCAAAGACGGTCTGATCATCGATTTCGCCAACCTTGGCATCAAGGATGTCGAAAGCGGCTCCGCGGTGGCCGATCTCCTCGAGAACATGGCGAAGAGCCATATCTTCAATAGCGCGGCAAGCGGGGAAACCACCCTCGAGAAGACGATGCAAAAAGTCTTGCTCAAGAGCGGCTACTATGGCGACGCGACTGACGCCACGGTCCAAGCCAGTGTCAAGACCGTCGTCCTTGAAGTGAAGAACAGCGACTATGGCTGGACTGGCGGCACTGGCGAAATCGCCAAACTCGAGGCGGTGGCCGCCGCCCTCCCGACCGGAACCGACGGCAACGACCTCGATTTGGATGCTTTCAGTTTAACGAACTTTTTCGGTAACGACGAAACAACCCAAGAGGCGCAACGGGGAAAACTCAAAGTCTTCCTTGACGAAGTCAACACGAGCGCTTTGCTCTACCCGGGTTTAGCCGCCAAAGTCGATAACGCCATCAGCGCCAATAACAGCTCGACAATCTCTTTAAGCGGCGCCAATAGTTATTACAATGGCTATTTTTCCTACCACGACGCGACGAACACCTTGGTGCAGCACGCCACGCTAGGCAACTCCTACACGGCGAAAGAAATCGAGAGGCTTACCTATCTCTTCAAAGATGTGAGCGGTTTAGGCAATGTCGATCTCAGCGATCTCAGCAAGATTGATGCTGACAAGGTCTCGGCCCTTTTGGCTGACATGGTGCAATCCCGCGTCTTCAATACCACCTCCGATCCGACGAAGCAAAGCGTTGCCCAGAAGATCATGAGCCAGACTCTCTTGGCTGGCGGGGCGCTGGATGACGTATATTACTATGCGGCGAATCCGAAAGATATCGCGGGCAAAACGGCCGACAATTACTCTGATAGCCCGACGAAGGCCTCCTATGTGGCCAAAACCCATTTCACGTTGGACGCGAACTATCAGATTTCGGCGACGAACCTCGCCTACATCACCGGCGAAAACGGATCCTTGAAGTCGCTCTTACACACTTTCAAAGACGATAGCAATTTGACGGATGCCGTGAAAAATAGCACCGTGACATCCTTAAGCGAGACGGAAATTTCCACCCTGCTCCGGGCACTCAATGATTGCCCGCTTTATCAGGATTGCGTCCCCAACGCCTTGGCCAAGTTCTTGGCCGGTACTTCCTTAAGCATCAATGGCATCAATTTCAGCCGATCCGATCCTTACTATTGTTATTTCTGGACAAATAACGGGACGGTCATCGATCCGGCTTTCGCCAGCGTCGACTACAGCGTCAAATACGATCTCCACAACGAAGGCGAAATCGACCATCTGGCCACGATTCTCAACCTTGTGGGAGCCAACAAGGATCTCTTGAGCAACCTGACGACGACGGCCATCACGGACGACAACGTAATTTCCGGCGTCATCAAGCCGCTTCTGCTGAATCTCTCGGAAAGCTATGTTTTCCATCGGGGCTTGGCTTATCAGGGAAGCCACACGCTTCTTTCCGCTGGGAGTCCGACCTATGGCCTTTATGATGACCTGACGGTTTTCGAGCAGATGGTTTTCATGATTTACGATCAATCTTTCTTGGCCAAGCAAGCCTACGATATTTCTTACGACAACAACTATTGGGTTCTCGCGCAAAGCCATGGCACCGAAGCCTATCAGGAGAAACTCTATGACTTCATCAGCAAATTCAACGGCAAAACCCTGACGGATGTGAGCCACGTCGGGGATTGGACCACGGAAATTGCCGATTTGACAATCACGGGCGAGAGCGGCGCCGGTCAGCGGGGGCTGTTGAAACTTGCCTTTGACTATGGCTTCCTCTCGGGCGGCGTTTCGGGCATGCAGAATGCGACTACCTTCAAGAATTTGCCCCCTGACAAGATCGAAGAGGTTGCCTTGGCGCTCAATCGGCTCGATATCGTCAAGGATAGCGTTCCTTATTCGGTCGCTGGCCTCGTTGAAGATGCCCTTGATTTCGCCCGTTACTCCGAAGTCGAGGAAAGTGCGATTTTGTCGAGCGGATCCACGGGATATGACTCGAAGGCCACGATTGGCAAAGTCGGGCATATCGAGCAAATCAGCGTGACGAGCGCCTCCATCCCCGACGTGCTGATTTCCTTCGATGGGACCTCCTACGCCAAACTCATGACCTCAGGTTCTTCCTCGCCTTACATCCTCAATAACGATGGGGAGAGCACCTTGACGGTGAATGGCAATGTTTATACCTACGCAATCGATAATCTCTATCCGCTCTATTACCAAGTGGCTTCGACGAGCGAAATCACGGCGCTGAGCTATCGGTTCAACACCTCGGACTTCCTCTTGGATCAGGCTTCTTACGCCGCCAATGGTGTCGGGATTCTGAAAGCTTTTGCCAGCGCGATTTGGAATGAAACGAGCGAGGAATACCTCAAGTTCGATGATCAATTAGCGGTTTCCTCGTATCTCGTCGATTCCGACAGTGCCAAACTCAAGGCGTTCTTGGACTTCGTCTCTTCGGAGCAGGGCTTCTATGCTCGGCATTTCTTCACGAATGGCGGCACCTCCGATCACTTAGTCAGCGTCGCGGCCGAACAAGGTTCTTCCTTATTTGCCTCGCGGGCGATCGCGATTTCGAAACTCATGAATTTCTCAACCGCTGTTTCGGGGGCGAGCGTGCCGGTGAACCTTGGCAAATACCTTGGGAAGGACGTCGAGGGGATCCATAACGACCTTTTGACCTACGAAGGGGCGGAAGGCATCTTTGCCGCCCCGACATACAATTCGGCCAAGGAGAGCGAATGGCTCAAAGCCAATTTGATCAATTTGATCAGCGCCGAAGCCGCCAATGTCTCTGCCCAGGGTGCGGCGATTCCCGATATCCATATGGTCGTTGAGATTTATCTTTCTAGCGCGACCTCCGCCACCTATACGGCGTTTACGGGCGTGGTTGCGGCGGGATTCACCCCAGACTCGGAAGGCTACGTCTCGCTCTTCGGCCGGGCGCTGGCCGCCGGGCTCGTCGATGAATTCATTGGCAGCGAATACCGCTATGCGAATTCAGGCAACTACTTCCGCGGTTTTGCCGTCTCCTTGCCTTCTTCGGCCTCCACCAATCGTTTGAGCTATCTCTCTTCGCCGGCTTGTCCCAATGTTTATGGCGCGGGTTCGGTGAGCGATGAGATGGGCGTCATCGATGATTTCGTGCAGGCTTCTTCCCCGCTGCTCTTAAGCAAGATCCCTTCGGGTATGAATTTGTCCGTCGCGGATCAGGCGGATGTGGCGGCGAAATTGACTGCGTTAGATACGAAACTCCTCGCCAGCACCGAGGCGACGAAACTCTTGGCTCATATCCTTTATTTGGGGACCTATTACGATTACTTCGTGAACCGGAGTTTCTTCCACGGGACGACGTTGATTTCCTCCTCGCCCGTCAATACCTACGCCTATGAATGCGACTTCCCGAATCCGTTAGGAAATGGCTATAGCAACGGTGCGGTGGGCACCGATAGTATGGGCAAAGGGGACAGCTTGCCTTTCAGTTTTGCCAATGTTGCCGCCCAGATCGTGACGGTGTGATGAGCGGAATGATTCCGGCGGAAGAAAGCCTTTACGCCTACGCGGTACTCGGCTCGCGTTTTCTCGCGCTTCTCGTTCCGCTCGAACGGCAAGAGGATCTCGAGCCAAAGTTAACGGAAATCAAAGAGCGTTACCCGAAAGCCAGCCATTATTGCTATGGCGTGCGAGTTCGTTCTTTTGAGGGCTGCAGCGACGATGGCGAACCGGCCCGGAGCGCGGGGATCCCTCTTCTTGATCTCCTGCGCAGAAAAGAAATCGTCGCGGGGCTTCTCGTGGTGGTCCGCTACTTCGGCGGGATCAAACTCGGCGCGGGTCGCTTGACGAGAGTCTATCGCGAAACAGCGACGAAATGCTTAAACCAAGCCGCTTTTGCGGAGATTAGGCCCGGAGAGGAAGTGGAACTCGAAGTCGATTACCCCACGTTTGAAAGTTTGAAAAAACGAGCAGAGCGGAATGGCGTTTCTTTGAAAGTGCTCTTTTTTGATGAAAGAGTGAGACTCCTTTTGCGCGGAGATGCTAAGATAATCGCATCTTGGCTAGCGGGGTTGCCCCAAAGGGCAATTCGCACTCGCCGAGACATTGAGTTTCAAAGGAGAATAGAACATGATTCCAAGCAATGAATTTGAAGGGCGGAGACAACGCCTTTTCAATATGATGGACCCAGGGAGCGCCCTCATCGTTTTCTCGGGCGTCAGCAAAGTCTCGAGCGCCGATGAGACCTATCCGTTTGAGGTCAACCGCAATTTCTACTACCTGACGGGCATCGATCAAGAAGACTCGATTCTGATGCTGATCAACACCGATGGCGAGATGAAGGAATTTCTTTTCATCCTGCCCTTTGACGAGCGAAAAGCCAAATGGTATGGCAAGCGCTTGGCCCCGACTGAAGCGACCCAAATCTCGGGTCTCAGCAACGTGATGGTCAATAGCTCTCTCCCCGCCAAGGTCGATGCCGCCCTCAATTCGAATTTTCTCGAATACGGTGAGATTCGCAAAGTCTATCTCGATCTCGATCGCGAAATCAAAATCGCCGATTCGACTTCGACCCACGAATACCAGGATACCCTCAAGGCAGGCTATCCGAACCTCGCTTTCGCCGATGCCTATCCTCTCATCACGACTTTGCGCTTGCGGAAATCGGTTAGGGAAATCGCCGAACTTCGAAGCGCAATCCGCTCGACCCACCTTGGCATCTTAGCCATTTGGGCGGCGATGAAGCCTGGCGCCAAAGAATACGAAATGACCGATTTATTCCTCAAGACCGTCAACGATGACTCGGGCTATCAGGGCTTGGCCTTCCCGACCATCATGGCGAGCGGCATCCATGGGACGATTTTGCATTATCCGACCCCGAGGGACACCATCAAAACCGATGATCTGCTTTTGATGGACCTCGGCGCCCGTTGCTCTTATTATTGCGCCGATGTGACTCGGACGGTGCCGGTTAGCGGCCATTTCACCGAGATGCAGAGGACGGTTTACAACATCGTTTTCGGCTGTAACAAGATGGTGGCGGCGATGGCGCGTCCGGGCATCACGATCAACGACCTCCAGAAGGCGACGGTCGAGTATCTCTCGTCCGAATGCCTCGCCAAGGGCTTCATCAAGAAGAAGGAAGACATCATCAATTACTATTTCCATGGCATCTCCCACTTCATCGGCCTCGATACCCACGATCCTTATCTCGATCCGCTCGACAAGGCTTACAAAGACATCCCGCTTGAGCCAGGGATGGTCATTTCCGACGAGCCAGGTCTCTATATGGATGACAAAGGCATCGGCATCCGGATCGAGGACGATCTTCTCATCACCGACGGCGGTTGCGAAGTCTTGAGCAAAGACATCATCAAAGATCCCGTCGAAATCGAAAAGTATTTAGGTTCCCGCCACTAAAAGCAGGGGTTTGACATCCTTAAGGGGCTGCTTCGGCAGTCCTTTTTTGGCAAATAGTCTAACCGGCCTAACTTGGCGGAAGCCGAACATATCGTTTATTTATGGGCCGCCGAACAAGGGCCCCCATCAGGGTAGGCTGGCCATCCTTTTTTATCGAGCAAAGGAGCAAGAGAAGGACAGGGAGAAGAAACGTGACAATCACGCGGCGGTAAAACGTTCGCTTTCGCTTTGCTATCAAGCAAAAAATCGCGTTCGAGCCCTTCGAGAGGAACCCTCTTCTTTGAAAAAAATGTCCGTTTTTCTTTTGGGCCGAAACAAGCGAAAGAAAAACCTTTTTACTCCCTTTTACTTTTCTAGGGTGGAGGCTATAATTTTTTCCGTATGAAAAAATATATCTTGGCCATCGACCAAGGCACGACTTCGACCCGTGCCATTTTGATTTCGCAAAAGGGAGAGAAGCTTTTTCAGGCGCAGCGGCCCCTTGAATGTCTTTTCCCCAAGCCTGGCTGGGTTGAGCAAGACCCCGATCAAATTTGGATTTCGGTGGTGGACGTCATCAACGAGCTTTTGATTGTCTCGAGCGCCAAGATGGAGGAAATCGCCTCGATCGGCATTACCAACCAGCGCGAAACGGCGATTGTCTGGGATAAAAAGACGGGTAAGGCGATTTATAACGCGATTGTCTGGCAATCGAAGGAGACCCAAGATATCTGCGAACGCTACAAGGCCCATACCAATCTGATCGCCAGCAAAACGGGCCTTCGCCTCAATCCGTATTTCAGCGCTTCGAAGATTCGCTTTATCCTCGAAAACGTCAAAGGCGCTCAAGAGAAAGCCGAACGGGGCGATCTTTATTTCGGCACCGTCGACAGTTGGATCATCTACAAGATGACGAACGGCAAGAGCCATTTTACCGATGTGAGCAACGCCTCGCGCACCATGCTTTTCAACATTTTCGACATGCAATGGGATCCCGAGCTTCTCAAACTTTGGAAAATTCCCGCGACCATGCTTCCGGAGGTCAAAGAAAACTCTTGTGACTTTGGCGAGGCTTCTTTCTTCCAAGGAGGCGTCCATATCAACGGCGTCGCCGGCGACCAACAAGCGGCTCTCTTTGGCCAATGCTGCTATGCCGATGGCGAAAGCAAAAATACCTACGGCACCGGCTGTTTCATGCTGATGAACACCGGTCGCAAGCCGATTCTCTCAAAGAATGGATTATTAACGACCGTCGCGTGGAAACTCAATGGCGAAACGACCTACGCTCTCGAGGGCTCGGTCTTCATCGGCGGGGCGGTGGTCCAATGGGTTCGCGATCAGATGCGTTGGTTCGAAGACTCTTCCGACTCCGAGATGTATGCCAGAAAGAAGCCCGACACCGCCGGGGTTTATGTCGTCCCGGCTTTCGTTGGCTTAGGAACGCCTTATTGGGATGATGACGCCCGTGGCGCCATCTTTGGCCTCACTCGTGGCGCTGATCGGCACAACATCACCCGGGCGGCCCTTTATTCGATCGCTTATCAATCGAAGGACGTCATCGATACGATGAAGAAGGATGCCAATCTCGCTCTTCCGGTCCTCAAGGTTGATGGCGGAGCTTCCGCCAACGTGATGCTGATGCAATTCCAGGCCGATATCTTGCAGTGTGAAGTCCGTTTGCCAAAATCCGTTGAAACAACCGCATTAGGCGCGGGTTATTTCGCTGGACTCGGCGTTGGTTTTTGGAAAAATAAACACGAGATTGAAATCAACCACGAATTTGCGAAACGCTACTATCCGTCGATGGACCCGAAAGAGGCGGAGAAGCTCTACAAAGGCTGGCAGATGGCCGTCAAAGCGACCCGGGTTTTCAAGAGCAAAGAATGATTCTCGCTTTCACGCGAATGAAAAGGGTGTTTAATTAGGTAGAATGGATAAGATTTTTTCCTTGTATTCCCATGCCGCGATCATCGCGCCGAAATCTCGGCACGATGATTTCCTTGCCCTCAAAAAAGAAGAGCCCCATCTCGACTTCGAACTTTATACCCAAGAAGACGTGGTGGCGCTATTCGCTTATCAGTATGATGAACGCGCTTTAGAAGAGGTTTATCGAGAAGTCGGGGATGAAGAAAAAGCCGAGGCGATTCTTTTGGCCTTGAGCCATCTAAACTCCGAGAAGAGCTATCTCTCGAGCAAACTCGAAGCGCTCAAACCTCTCCAGAAAAGGCTCGTTGAAAGAGGCCTTCTTTACAAAATTCCCAATCCCGAACGCTCTTTCGAGAATAAGAACGTGGTCATCTCTGGCTATCAGGATACGAGCAAGATATCGGCGGTTTTAGGCGAACTTCACAATATGGCGATTTGCTACGATACCGTTGAAATCCCTGCAAATCCGCTTCGGATTGCCTATGAATTCAATGATGCCTATGACGAACTCCACGACGTCTTTAATCGGATGGCGGACGATTTAGCCTCGGGAACCCCGATTGATTCGCTTTATCTTTTGGGGGTCGATCCTTCCTATTTTGATTTAGTGAAGCGTTTCTCCAAACACTATGGCTTCACCGTCCACACCCCGACGAAGCGCTCGCTTTACGACTCGGCGGTTTATCACGCTTTCCGCCCTCGTTATCTCGCGAGGGGAGAGGAGGCCCTTCCCGCTCTTCTCGAAGAAAACGGGCAGTCAAAAGACGCGGCGGCGCTCTACCGTCTTTTTCGTCGATATCTTTCGCTCGGCCACGATGAGAAGACTCTTCGTTCTTTCTTTGATGAAATCGCGAAAAAGACCGGTGTCGATGAGCCGAGTTACACCAACGTGGTGCGGTTGCTTGATGGCTTTATCCCGCCGAAAAACGCTCACGTCTATTTCGTCTCGTGCCAAATGGGAGCTTTCCCGCCTGTCGCCGCCGAAGGAGACTATCTTTCCGACAGCGAAATGGCTGAGCTCGGCTTGGCGATGAGCAGCGAGATGACTGAGGAATGGGCTCTCGAACTTTCCGCCCTTCTCGATTCGGCGGAACTCCGTTTCCTCTCCTATAAAAAGAAAGCCTTCGGCGCCGTTTATTTCCCCTCGGGCCTCCTCGAAGAAAAAGGTTTTAAAATCGAGAAATCGCCGATTCTTCCCTATGACTATTCGGATGATAAAGAGGCTTTGCTCGAGGCGACGCTTCTTGATGACGAGGTCAACTATCTCCGCGTCGATAAGCGGCTTAACGCCCTCAAAGTGGGAACCCCGCTTCCCGATTATCGGAGTTTCGATTATACCTATCATCCTTTCGTGAGCGTCAACCCCCGCGAGCCGCGTTCTTATTCGCCGACCCAGCTGAAGAAATTCTATGGTTGCCCGTATAGTTATTATCTCGAGCGGATTCTCGCCATCGAAGAAAATAGTATGACTTTCTTTAGCCGAGTTGGCACGATTTTCCACGCGGTGATGAAAGATCTTTACGCGAGTTCCGCCTTTGATTTCGAAACCAGTTGGTCGGAGGCTCTCGCTTCGGAAGCCTCAGAAAACGGCGCATTTAACGCGAAAGAGAATGCCTTATTCCTTCGTCTCAAAGAGGAATGTTTCTATGCGGTGGCATTCTATCAAACCCACGATTCTCTTCTGATCGATCCCGCTTATCGGACCGAGGAACCTTTCAGCCTCGAAAGCGGTGAGAATCCCCTCGTATCGTTCAAAGGCCAATTTGACAAGATCGTCAGCTTCGGCAAAGAGAAACGTTACTTCGTCGTGATCGATTACAAGACGGGTTCCGAGCGCTTCAGCGAAGAGCTTTTGCCTTATGGTTTATCGATGCAGCTTCCCTATTACGCTTACTATGCTATGCACGATTCCGCCTTCGAAAATCAGGAGCTCATCGGCTTGTTTATCGGTCCGATTCTTTCGGGACGGCTTGTGAAGGATGCTAAAGACAGCCTCGAGAAATTCAACAGCGACAAATTCCGATTAGAGGGTGTTTTTGCTAAGGATATCGACAAAATGTTGGCTTTCGATCCCTCGGCGATGAAGAGCGATTTTATTCGTTCTCTTTCCTATGGCAAAAAAGGTTTTCCAAAGAATGCCTTGGCTCGGGCGAAGAGCCCGGAGGAGTTTGCCACCCTTGCCGAAAGCGCCAAAAAACTGACGCTCGAAGCCGATGAGAAAATCCGCCAAGGAGACTTCCCGATCGCCCCGCTCAACGTCAAAGGCAAATTCGATGCTTGCGCCAACTGCTCTTTCCGCGATGTCTGTTATCGAAAGGATGAGGCGGTCAAACACATCGATGCCGGGAAAGATAGCGCCGATGAAGAAGAGAGTGAGGATGATGCGAATGGCTTGGAATGAAGGGCAGCAAAAGGCAATCGACGCCCGAGAAGGACATTATCTTGTCTCGGCGGGGGCGGGCAGTGGCAAGACTGCCGTTTTGACCGAGCGGATTCATCAGCTCGTCGAAGAAGGGGCCTGTTCCTTAAATGAGCTTCTTGTCCTAACCTTCACCAACAAAGCCGCCGGCGAAATGAAGGAACGGGTCCGTCAAGCGTTCAAAGACGATCCAAAGAAGGCGGCTCAGGTCGAAAGCGCCGCCATCACGACCTTCGACGCTTTTGCTTTGTCCTTGGTGAAAAAATACCATTTCAGCCTCCATCTCGATAGCGACATCCAAGTGATCGATGAGGGACTCTTATCGATTGAGAAACGCAAGATTCTCGATGAGATTCTGCTTGAGCACTATGGCGAAAAGGATCCGTTTTTCGATGATTTCGTGAAGCATTACGCGATTAAAGACGACGATGCCATCGTCGAGATGACGCTCAAACTGTTCGACTATGCCGAACTTAGCGGCGATAAAGCCGCCTTCTTCGCCCAGGCACTTAATGCCTATTACGACCCGAAATTCATTAATGGTTCTTTGGCTCGTTACGCCGCGCTTCTCAAAGCGCAATTAGAGAGTCTTCTCGCGGCCTCGAAATCCTACGATAACGCCGGCATGGCCGCTGAAGAAGAGGCTTTCTTGGCCCCGTTGGCCGAGCTGAATAGCTATCAGGAATTCTATACCCACCTCGCTGGGCAATCCTATCCGCGAAAGCCCAGCAAGAAAGACGACGATGTCCTCACCCCGCTTGATAACGCCCTCCATTCCTCGCTTGGCCAGTCATTTAACGGTTTGCGCAATGACGTGACGAATTTCGGCCCGGAAGAGGAAGAAAAGAAGCGGATCGAGGCCACCAAGCCTTACGTCAAGATTTTCCTTTCTTTAGCCGAAGAACTCGATGCTCGCTTGAGTGCCTATAAGCAAGAGAAAGGCGCCTATGCCTTTGCTGACATTGCCTATCTGGCGAGTCAAGTCGCTTCCGATCCGGAGATTCAGCCGCTTCTTCGCGGTCAGTACCGCTACGTGATGGTCGATGAATACCAAGACACCTCCGATCTCCAAGAGAACTTCTTGAGCGCCATCGTCTCCGATAACTTCTTTGCCGTCGGTGACATCAAGCAGTCGATCTATCGTTTTCGAAACGCCAACCCGGCGATTTTCCATCGCTACGAAGACGCTTTGCGCGAACAAGCCCCGGGCTGCCTTATTTCGTTGCAGACCAATTATCGTTCGCGGGAAGAAGTGCTTTCCGACATCAATGCCATCTTCGCTGGATTGATGAGTGAAGCGTTCGGCGATGTTGATTATCGGAATCACCAGTCGTTGACCTATGGAAACCTCAGTTTCGCTCCAAGTTCCGCTCAAGAGCATCATCTTTCTCTCCTCAATTACGATGTGAAAAAAGGGCTGAGCGCCGATGAGTGCGAAGCGCGTGTCATCGCCCAAGACATCAAAGAGAAACTGCAATCGGGCTATTCGGTTTTGGCCCAGGATAAGCAAGACAAGACTCGCTTACGCCCCTGCCTCCCCCAAGACTTCGCCATCTTGATTGCCCGCAAAAGAGCCTTTCAGACTTATGCCAAAGTCTTTGCCGAGGCCAAGATCCCTCTCGCAATCAGTGACGATGAGGACCTCTCTTCTCAGGATGTTTCCTCGCTCTTCCTCTCTTGTCTCCGCCTTCCGACGGTGATCGACGTCGATCCCCAAGCGGAAAAGCATTGTTACGCTTCAATTATGCGGAGTTATCTTTTCGAGGAGAGCGATCAAAGTATTTTCGAAGCAATTCAAAGCAAAAACTATCGCAAATCCTCCCTCTTTGAAGAAACACGGAAGATGAAGAAGGCTTTATTGACGGGCGAATGCGAAGCGGGAGTGAGCTACTGGCTCGATCGCTATCCTTTCTTCGACAAATTGCTGCGGCTCGGCGACGTCAAAGACAACTATGAGCGGATCGCTTCTTTTCTTACTTATGCCAAACAGTTCGATCACCTTGGGGGAAGCTACAGCGACTTTGTGGCCCATTTCGCCGAGATGAAACACTATGACGTCGAATTTACTTTGAGCGCGGGGAGCGATAGCGGCGATTCGGTCCATCTGATGAGCATCCACGCCTCGAAGGGGCTTCAATTTCCAATCGTCTACTCCCCCGATATGGATGCCAAAGTCAACTTGCGCGATGCCTCCGGCGCTTTCATGGTGAATCCCGCGGGCATCGAGATTCCTTTGACGATGGAAGAGGGAAATCCCTTTAATATCTGGCACGATTTGGCCAGTCATGACGAGGGGGTCGCTGCCATCAGCGAGCGGGTTCGGCTTTTCTACGTCGCCTTAACCCGAGCCGAAGAAAAAATCATCGTGGTCGAAGAAGAAAAGAAAAACCTTGAGATCCGGAAGATCGATGCGACCAATCTCTTAAAGATCACCTACAAAACGGACGCGGAAGGCAACGATAAATCGCGAGCCGCCATCACCGGGCCAAAGAGTTTCCGCGAGTTTCTCGCTCTCAGTGGCTATCCCCTTAACGGCGAGCATCGCGACGTTCTTTTAGCACTCGATCCTTATCAGGCCTACGTCGCGGAAAAAGAACTGCCCCTGCCCGAGTTTAAAACCGTGTCTTTCCCCGCGAAAACCCTTCCGCACGAACGGGCGTCCAAAGCGAGCCTCGAACCGCTTGATGAAGGAGCGCTTCAGTATGGCCGCAAACTGCACCGGCTTCTCCAACTCGTCGATTTCCGCACGAAGGACACCTCTTTTATCGCCGATAAGGAGGAACGGGCCAAGATCGATCGGGTGTTGGCTCTGCCTCTTTTCAGCGAGGCCGACAAAGCCGAAGTCTACCCCGAATACGCTTATTTCGACGAAAAAGAAGGCCTTCATGGCTCAATTGACCTTTTGCTGGTTTATCCCGACAAAGCGGTGGTGATCGATTATAAAGCCAAGAGCATCGATGACCCCGCTTATGCCAAGCAAGTCAGTCTCTATGCCAGCTATGTGAAACGCGCCTTTAACAAAGATTGTGAAACTTATCTTCTTTCGATTATCGATGCGAGAAGCAAGAGGGTATGATAAAAGCATGAGCGAAGTGCAAATCAGCTTTCCCCAATATCAAGCCCTCTTAAAAGATCTCGGAGCCGCCTCCCGTCCTGATGAAGCGTTCCTTTATCAATGTTTTATCGATGCCCTCGATTCTTCTTCAACTCTTCGCGAGCAGAGCCCGATCATCGCCCATATGCCGATCAATCCGGTTCAACTCACCCTGTATCTTCTTTTTGAGCATCAGTTCTACCTCGATAGTCATCCCGATGCCAAACTCGAGGAGATTGAAAAAGACGAAAACTATGAGCAGGTCTTGATCTCGGTTGCCCTCGACAAGTATTTCACCAACGAGCATCTTTCTTACCGTTCGGGCTCTTTCGTCACCCGTTTCGCCCCCGAGATTTCGACGATGAACCTCTATCTCAATTTCATCTTGGGCATGCTTTCGCGCTACAAGCAGGGCGACCCGAAAGAAACTTTGGTGGTCGATATCCTTCAAAAAGGGTTCTCGATGGCCAAATGCATCGTCGATCTTTTGACCAATGGTTTTGAAACCGAAGCCTTTTCGACTTGGCGGACTCTCCACGAGAACGAATGCATTCTCCAGGTCATCGTCAAATACGGCCAAGGCGTCATCGATGAATATCTCAAGCATTTGAAATATGCCTTGGCCTTCCGAGGCGCGCTCGGAAGCAAAGAAGAAACCGACAAGACCTTCGAAGAGATCAAAGCGGGCATGCGGGCGATTGACCTCAAGAGCAAAGACATGAAGCGCTATATCGAATATGGTTGGCTCCTTGGCATCCCCCACGTGATGCAGATGGAAGGCTTCAAGTTCAACTTCCGCGATGGCGTTGAGCGCTGCGCGGGCTTACGGGATTACGCCAAAGTTTACGAGATGTCTTCGGAAATCGCTCATTCTTCGCCTCTACTTATCTATTCGCGCAAGAACTATTTCTACTTGATCACGATGCTCAATCTCTATGAGAGTTTCTTCCGGCTCGAGAAGATTTTTTCGACGATTTATCTTTCGACGGTCCCCGAAGCGGACCAGAAGCAATACGTTGGGATGCGCAAACTCTATTCGAGCGAGCTGATGGCTTGCTATGAACTCGAGAAAAAACGCTTCGCCGCCTTGACTTCCTCCAATAAAGAAAACATCCCAACTCCGGCGAGCGACGAGAGTTCCGACGACTAAGGCTGGCAACTTTCCCAAGATATTGCCTTTTGCCATCGAGTCGCTTTCCTTGCGCTTTGCCCGTTCGCCCCACAAGATAAAAAAGGAGAGAAAAAAATGGAACTCATCATCGGAGAAGAAAAAATCGCTTACGTCGATGGGAAGAAAGCTTTGGTGGGTGAAGTGGCGTTCCCCCAAGTCGATGGCGTCATTCAAATCACTCATACCTTTGTCGATGAAGCCTATCGGGGCCAAGGAATCGCGGGCAAATTGCTCGATGCCTTGGTTGCTGAACTCCGCAAACGGGGCGAAAAAGCGTTGCCGGTCTGCACCTATAGTGTTTCTTATTTTGCCAAGCATTCCGAAGCCTTAGATGTGGTCAGACGCTAAAACTGCTAATATATTAGCTATTTATTGCTAAAATAACCTAAAACTGCTAATATATTAACATGGTTAAGAATTCTTTTGATATCGATCAGTTCGTCGCAGCATTAACGCCAGAGAAAGCCAAAGACAATTTGGTTAATCGTTTTGTTATGCGGAGAAAAGAGCTTCATTATAGCCAAATGAAATTAGCTTCGTTATCGGGCGTTTCATATGGCTCTTTGCGCCGCTTTGAAACCTCAGGCGATATTTCGCTTTCGTCGTTGATGAATTTAGCGAACGTTCTTGGCTATCTCGAGGATTTCGAAAATCTTTTTGAACGTCCGGCGATTCGATCGTTGAAGGAAATGAAGTGAAACGGGACTTTGATTTAAAAAAACTGTCGGTTTTTTACCATGATCGAATCGTGGGGATTTTGGCCTATCTTCCCAATGGTCAATTAGGCTTTCAATACGATGACGAGTGGTTGCAAAACGGTTTTTCTATTTCCCCCTTTTCGCTTCCATTGAAACCGGAGCCGTTTTTCGCCAAAAAGAATACTTTTAGCGGCCTTTTCGGAGTATTTGATGATTCCCTTCCTGAAGGGTGGGGCACCTTACTTCTCTTTCGAAAACTTCGGGAAGAAGGCTATGATTACCTGAACCTTAACCCTTTGGCCAAACTCTCCTTGGTTTCTCGATCAGGGAAGGGCGCCCTGACTTATCGGCCGAACTATTCTTCGGAGGACGCTGCCGCTCTGACTGAGTTGGATGCCCTTGCCGCTGAATGCGAATTGCTTTTGGACGGAGATAAAATCAAGGACTTCGATCGCTTGGTTGGCCTGGGAGGATCGAGCGGCGGCGCCCGGCCAAAAATTCACTATCGCGACGAATCGGGAGAATGGATTATTAAATTTTCCACTCGCGAAGATGGACCGCTGGCGGGCAAAAAAGAATACGAGACCAACATCTTGGCCAAGAAAGCCGCCATCAACGTTAACGGTTTTCATCTCTTTCCATCAAAGAAGACTTCAGGTTATTTCGGGGCTAAACGTTTCGATCGTGACGACAAAGGGAATTCCATTCACATGCTTTCTCTTTCCGGTGCGCTTGAAGTTTCCTACCAAACCCCCATTTTGGACTATATCCATTTTCTTCAAGTGATTCAAAAAGTTTGCAAATCCCGTGCGGATTTGCTTGAAGGTTTTCGTCGAATGGTTTTCAACGTCTTCATCGAAAACAAAGACGACCACGGAAAAAACTTTGCCTTTCTCTACGATGAAAAGAATCGGCGTTATTGTCTTTCGCCGGCCTACGATCTCACCTCAACGCCCTTTCGCTATGCCCACGAGATGAGCGTGAATGGCAAAGACAACCCCGAAGAAAAAGATTTGCTCGATGTTGCCCTTTATGTCGGAATCTCGCTCCGCGAGGCTAAGACGATCGTCGCGGAAGTCAAAACGGCGTTGAGCCAATAAAAAACCAGGTCGAGGTAAGGAGCTCCACGGCCTGGTCAGGCGAAAGCGAAGTGGGGAAAATCAGACGTCGGCGTAGCAGCTGCCGCCGATGAATTCCCGCATGAGGGAGTTCGACGGGATCCACTCGTCTTGCATGTCGCGGAAAAACTTGAGCATCCGCATTAGACGTTCGGCATCCGGATAGTAGGGGGATTCTTTGTCGATTGATCCCAATAAAGGCATCGCGTATTTTTTCATGACCGGAAGTTCGTAAGGCATGAAGGAATTGAAGACGTAATCGGAGCCTTCTTGGTTCGGGTAGATCCATTTGAATTCGCCCGCCCGGACCTTCGGCCACATCTCGAAGGTTTCTTCGGCTGGAGAGCCGCGGAATTTCTTGTCGCGGACTAAGCGGCGGAGCAAACGGAGGTCGGTCAGAGATAGCGGGTTATGGTCATCGAGGTTGAGCTGGGCTTGCGGAGCGATGAAGATCTTGAATTTTGCGCTCGGCGGAATCGCGGTGGTCAGTTTATCGTTGAGAGCATGGATGCCCTCAATGATAATCGGTTCTTCCGGTCCGACTTTAAGCCGACGGCCGACAATGCGGCCGCCTTTGGTGAAGTCGAAGCGGGGCAAGTCGGTCTCTTCGCCATTGATGAGATCGAGCATGTTCTGGTTAAAGAAGTCGATGTCGAGGGCGTCGATCGCCTCGAAATCCGGTTTGCCATCGGCCCCATTTGGGATATCTTTGGTCGGCTTGTAGTAGTCATCGATCGAAATCCGGACTGGTTTGATGCCGCGCGAGAGCAATTCGATTCTTAAGCGGTTCGCGAAGGTGGTTTTGCCTGAGCTCGAAGGCCCGGCGACGCAGATGAGGCGAACGTTGGCGATGTTATCTTCGATCAGTTGGCCGAGTTCGACGAGTTGACGCGAGATCCGATCTTCACAGACATTGATGAATTCGATGGCGCCGGCGTGGGCGATTTCATCGTTGACGTGAGCGACGGTGTCGACGCCGACGACTTTGGCCCAGTCATGGGCTTCACGCAAAGTGCGGCCGAAAGTCGGGGCATCCTCGAATTCGGGGATTTCGCCTCCGCATTCGCTCCGCGGATATTGAAGAAGGAAGCCCGGCGTATAAAGCCGGAGTTTGTACTTATCGAGGTAGGCGGTTGAGGGGACGAGATGCGAATACATGTAGTCGAGATAGCCGTTGCATTCGTAGAGATGGACGGTCTTCTCGGGACGGTATTGAAGAATTTCGAGTTTATCGGCAAATCCCCGCTCTTTGTAGATCTTGGCCGCTTCGCTATTGCTGACGACGAGGCGCTTCAAAGGATAGTCGGCTTTGATCAAGGTTTGGATTTCGTGATCGACTTTGATCAGCATCGCCGTAGTGGCAACTCCATGGGGCTCGACCAAATGGATTGAGATGCAGCGCGAGACGTTATAGGCAAAACGAATCTTGAGGTTCGGATAGCAGTTGTGGAATGCCATCGCCACGATGTAGCGGAGCGAGGCTTCGTAGATTTTCATCGCTTCGTGATCGGCGACGGTCAAAAACTCGACGTTGCAATCGTAATAGATGTCATAGGTGAGTTCGCGGACGCGGTTGTTGATCTTGGCGCAGATGTATTCTTTCTTTTTGATATCCTGCGAGCTGATGAGATCAAGAGCTTGGATTTTCTTTTCGAATTTTTGTTTTTTTCCATTCAAAGTGACAGTAAATTGCATAGTTTTGTCCTGGTAACCTTTCTGGGGCGGTAGGGTATTCTAAGCATTCTCTAAGCAGAATGCAAGCGCTTTCATTTCTCTATATTCATCCTGTTTTGAAGAAAGTGATTTTGTGCTTATTTTTCATTATAGCGGAGCGAGGGCACGTCGCGCGAAAAAAAGAAGTTACAAGAGCGGAAAGGTGCATTAATATAAACTATATGAATCGTCTCCTTATTGTCGTCGATTACCAAAACGACTTTGTTCAAGGCTCGCTTGGCTTTCCAGAAGCTAGGTCGTATTACGATCGGATTTTGTCGTCGATTGACACCTTTTCCGCCAGCGGCGACGAAGTGGTGTTTACCCGTGACCTCCACGATGAGAACTACCTCCATACCGAGGAGGGGCGGAATCTGCCTGTCCTCCACTGCCAGCGGGGGACTGATGGGGCGAAATTCTATGGGGATTTAGAAAATCGGAGTCGGAATTGTAAGGTTTTTGAAAAAGACACCTTCCCCTCCTTGGCCCTTGGCGAGTATCTTTCTAAGCGGAATTACGACACCATTGTTCTCTGTGGTCTTGACCTTTCCATCTGCGTCTTAGCCAATGCGGTGATGGCCAAGTCGGCCTGCCCCGATGCCCACATCATCGTCGATGTTTCCGCAAGCGGCACAGGCGATTCCGAAGCTCAAGTGGTGGCCCTGAAGGAGTTGAAGCGCCTTCAAATCGAATGCCGCGATCTTTCGAAAGAACATAAAGGGTATTTTTAACCGATATTTCCGCCACGAACAAAGCCGATCCCCTTAGGGGATTTTTTCTTTTTCTTACGTTGACATTTTTAAGCGCAACTCCTACGATAGAGAGGCTTTAGGACAAAGGGAATTAACAGGATGGCAAAGTGGTTTCAAAAATTACCGATGAATCGAAAGGCTCTCTTCATCATGGCCGTCGTCGCCCTCGTGGTCTTTGCCGGTCTCTGCCCTCTTTTCTTTTTTCACCTTTGGACTTATCCGCTCGGCTGGCTCCTTGGGAGCATCGCCGAACTTTTGGCCTATTTGAGTTTGATGTATTTTTCCGACTCTCTTTTCAAAAAGAATGACGCTCAGCGCACTCTTTCAACCGTGATGGCCGCCGGGAGCGCTAGTTTGCGGATTTTACTTTACGCCGCCGTCCTCGTCATCGCGGGCATTTGCACGTTCAAACCCGAGTGGTTCCATGGTTTCGATGCCTTTAATTTTTACACCACGGCTGCGGGGCTTTTGCCGATGCTTGCCGTGATTTTCTTCACCCAGCTCTATGAGATCAAACACGTTTCTTCCACGCCGCAAGGGAGTGATACGAAGCCGACTGAAGGCGAGCGAAAATGATTTTTGCGGCAGCGGAAGGAACCTATCAATACAAGATTGAGCATATGTTCGATTGGAACATGGATGCTCCGCTTTATTCATCGCTCATCGTTGCTTTGATCGTCTTGATTTTGGCGATCATCCTTGGCATTAAGGCACGGCGTGGACTACGAAACAAGACATATTTGAAACGGCCGAAAGGCTTTTTGTTCTTCGGCGAGCTCTATTACGATGTTTGTCATTCCTTCGTCGTGACCCGCATGGGAGCGAGCCATGAGAGTTTTACAGGCTACTTCATGTGTTTGTTCGCTTATTTGTTCGTCTCTTTCATTTGGGGCGTGACTGGCTTACCCTCGATCATCGACTGGTTAGCGGGTCCATTGACGCTCTCGATCATCATGTTCGCTTTGATTCAATTTACGGCCCTCCGCACCAGCGGCTGGCATTATTTCCATCGCTATGTCGAGCCTTTCGCCGTCTTTCTTCCCATAAACCTTCTGACGATGTGGACCCCGATTATCTCGACGGCAATGCGTATGTTCGGCAATTGCTTGAGCGGCACGATCATCATCGGCTTGGTCCAGTGGGCGCTTGGCAATTTGAGCACCAATATCTTAAGCGCCATGGGCGCAAACGTGGCTCCCTTCGCCAATAGTTATTTCAATGGGGCCACGCTTCCTTTCACCTATTGGACCAGCGCGTTCCTCGCCCCGATTCCGATGGGGATTCTCAATCTTTACTTCAGCTTATTCTCAGGGTTCGTCCAGACCTTGGTCTTCGCCACCCTGTCTGCTCTATGGATCGCCCAGGAGATGCCGGCGGAAGAAGCGCCAGCCCTCACGAATGCACCGAGAGTGGCGTTAGCAGAATAAGGAAGCACCAAATTTAAGGAGGAAAAACTATGAATTTGGGTTTATGTGCAATCGGCGCGGCCATTTGTGTCGCCTTCGGCTGCCTTTCGGCCATCGGCGAATCGTGGATCTGCTGCCATGCCATCGACGGCATGGTTCGCAATCCTGAGATGCAGCCGAAACTGCAATCGACGATGATCGTCGCTGTCGCTCTTGATGAGTCGACCGCCATCTACTGCTTGGTCACCGCGATTCTGATCATCTTCATTCTGGGCAGCAAGGCCGCCTAATCGGCGCGTCGAATGAATATTTTCTTAGCTCGCTTTCTTGTGTTTGATGCGTCATCGAGCGCTTCTTCCGACTCGACGAACGTTCCTTTCACCGCTAAGGATTTTCTCGATAAACTCTTCCCGAATTTTTGGAGTTTTTTGATTAACTTCCTCGCGTTGATCGTTCTTTTCGTCGCTGTCTATTTCCTGGCTTATAAACCGGTGAAAAAGTATCTTTCCGCCCGCCAAGATTACGTCGAGCACAATCTGCGCGACAGCGAGCGGGCCAAAGCCCTCAACGAGTCGAAGGTGGCCGAGGGGGACCAAATCATCGCCGGCGCCAAGAGCCAGGCAACAACGATTGTCGCGAAAGCCAAAACGGATGCGATCACCTCGGGTCAAGCCATTATCGCTAACGCCGAGAAAGAAGCTTCGGAGCGGCAAAAAGCCGCCGATGAAGCTATCAAACAAGAAGAAGAGAAGTCCCGCCGCGCCATCCATGACGAGATCGTTAACGTGGCCCTTGACGCCTCCAAGCAGGTCCTCGGCCGCGAAGTCAATACGGAAGATAACGCCAAACTGGTTTCCAGTTTTGCCGACGACGTGAAGAAGGAAGGGGAGAGCGCATGATGAACTCGACGTTTGAGAAACATGCCGAAGCCCTTTTTTCCTTGGCGAAAGACGAGGGCAAAATCAAGGAGTATGAGACGGCTCTTCAAAAGGTGCTTGCGGATTTTCGAGTCGAGCCTCTTTTGAAAAGCTGCCTCTCTTCCTATGTTCTCGCCAAAGAAAAAGCCTATCAGTTGATCGATGAGCTTTATGGTGATATCCCACTCAAGTTCCTTACGTCTTTTTTGAAAGTGGTGGCCAATCACCATTTGATGGACCATGTGAGCGAGATTGTGGAGTGTTACCGCGCCCTCGCCAACGAAGCCCTCGGAATCAAAGAGGGACTCGTCTATAGTGCGAGTCCGCTTTCGGAGGAGCAGCTCGAACTGTTGACGAAGACGTTTGAGGAAAAACTTGGTTGCGAAGTCTCGCTCTCCGCTCGGAGCGAACCTTCCCTCCTCGGAGGCATCAAAGTGAGCATCGATGGCAGAGTTTACGATGGAACCCTCGCGAATAAACTCGAGGCGCTTCGTCTTCATTTATTAGCGCAAGGAGGAAAATAATGAAAATCGATTCCGGAGAGATTTCCGCTCTCATCAAGGAGCAAATCAAATCGTTCGAAGGCCAAATCGAAAGCGATGATGTTGGCACCGTCATTTCGGTCGGCGATGGCATCGCTCTCATCTATGGCTTAAAAAACGCGATGCTTGGCGAGCTTCTCCTTTTCCCCCATGATATCTACGGCATGGTGATGAACCTCAACGAGGATGACGTCGGCGCCGTTTTGCTTGGCGAGGACGTCCTGATCAAGGAAGGCGACACCGTCAAACGGACGGGCAAAGTCGTCGAAGTCCCGGTCGGCGATGGTTTATTGGGCCGCGTCGTTTCTTCTTTGGGCTTGCCGATCGACGATATGGGGCCGATTGCCTATACGAAAACGCGGCCGATTGAGCGGATTGCTCCGGGTGTCATGACTCGGAAATCCGTCGATACCCCGCTTGAAACCGGCCTCAAAGCCATCGATTCGATGATTCCGATTGGCCGCGGTCAGCGCGAACTTATCATCGGCGACCGCCAGACTGGCAAAACCTCGATCGCCATCGATACGATCATCAACCAAAAGGGTAAGGGCGTGAACTGCGTCTACGTCGCGATTGGCCAAAAGAATTCCTCGGTCGCCGCTTTGGTCGCGAAACTCAAGGCCCGTCATTGTTTTGATTATGTCACCGTCGTGAATTCCTCGGCTTCCGAACCGGCCCCGCAGCAATACATCGCCCCCTTTGCCGGCATGGCGATGGCCGAAGAGTGGATGGAACAGGGGAAAGACGTCCTCATCGTCTTCGATGACCTTTCAAAACATGCCGTCGCTTACCGCACTCTTTCACTGCTTTTACGCCGCGCTCCGGGCCGTGAAGCTTATCCGGGTGACATCTTTTATCTCCATTCGCGCTTGCTTGAAAGAGCCTGCAAACTCGCCCCGGAATTCGGCGGTGGCTCCATCACCGCGCTCCCGATCATCGAAACCCAGGCGGGCGATATTTCTTCCTACATTCCGACCAACGTGATTTCAATCACCGATGGACAGGTCTTTCTCGTCGCCGACTATTTCGCCGCCGGTCAGCGCCCGGCCATCGATTCAGGTTTATCGGTCTCCCGGGTCGGCAGCGCCGCTCAGTTGAAAGCAATGAAACAAGTCGCCTCCTCGCTCAAAATCGAATTGGCCAACTACCGCGAGAACCTCTCTTTCTCCCAGTTCGGTAGCGATCTCGACCCCGAAACCAAACGAATTCTCACCCACGGCGCGGCCGTAACTGAAGCTTTGAAACAAGTCAACTACGCCCCGATGGCGATGGAAAAAGAAATCATCGAACTCTTCGCCGCCAAGAACAAATTGCTCGATGATCTCGACCTCAGCGAGGTCAACCCCTTCCTCGAAGGGATGGTGGCGTCGCTTGAAGATTCGCATAAGGATCTGATGGATCAATTGCGGAACGAGAAAGCTTTTTCCGATACGCTCAGCGCGGCCTTTATCGCCGCGATGAATGACTACAAATCCGGCTATAAGCCGCGGAAGGACTAAAGCGAAATGTCGTTAGGCTTAGCCAAAACCAAACGGCGGATCTCCACGGTCAAAAACACCGAGAAGATTACCAAATCGATGGAGCTCATCGCCACCGTTAAGATCAAACGTTTTAAGAGTGAGTCCGCCAAGGAATCGCTCTACACCCATGAACTTGAGGACTTGATGGCGGAGCTTTTCGCTCACGATAGTGAGACCGGCACTCATTATGGACGGCCAAACGCGGGGGATTTGCCGTTCTTATTCATCGTGATTTCCTCCGATCTCGGTCTTTGCGGCGGCTACAACAATGGTATCTTCAAAGCCGTCGAGAAAATGGCGACTTCGAAGGACATCATCGCCCCGATCGGCACCAAAGCCCTTCATCATTACGCCCATGATTTCAACTTTAAGAACATCAACCACGATTTTGAGAAACTGAGTCTTGCCTCACTTGACTTCCCCGAAGTCCACCGGCTCTCACTCGGCCTCAAAAACGATTTCAACGCTCAAAAATATGCCCGGATTTATGTCGTCTTCACCCGCTACGTGAACTCGATCACCTTCACGCCCACCCGCTTTCAACTCTTGCCCGTCCAAATTCCTCATCAGAAGTGGGACCGCGAGGAATACTGTCCGCCTTTGTTCGATGAAAAGCCGCGGGAGTTGATCCACACGCTCCTGCCGAGTTATCTCGCCGCCGTTTTCTATGACCGCTTGGTTGACTCACAACTCTCCGAACAAGCCTCGCGCCGCACCGCGATGGATAACGCGAATGACAATGCCGATCGACTCTTGTCGAATCTCACGATTCAATACAACAAAGCCCGCCAAAACGCTATCACTCAGGAAATTACCGAGGTGGTATCGGGAGCAGGCGACAATTCCTAAGGAGGAAAAAGGATGGAACAACAAGAACACAAGGCCCTCTATGGTCGCGTCGTTAAGGCCGTCGGGCCAGTCATCGACGTTCGCTTTGAAGACAAACATCTTCCTGCGCTATTAACCGCGCTCAAGATTCTTTTCCCCGATGGGAAAAAGGTGTTGGTGAGCGAAGTCATGCAACATATCGGCGATGATACGGTTCGCAGCGTCGCCATGGGCGCGACGGAAGGGGTGAGGCGGGGGATGCAAGTCCTCGATACCGGAGCCCCGATTTCCGTTCCGGTTGGCCCGAAGACTTTGGGCAGAATGTTCAACGTTCTCGGCGATCCGATCGATGGGCTCGGCGACAAGGATTTCAAAGACGTCGAGCGCGATCCGATTCACCGTGATGCCCCGGGCTTTGCCGAGCAGAAGGTCTCAACCGAGATCTTGGAAACCGGCATCAAGGTTATCGATTTGCTCTGCCCTTACGTCAAGGGGGGTAAGATTGGCTTATTCGGTGGGGCGGGTGTGGGCAAAACCGTCTTGATTCAGGAATTGATTTCCAACATTGCCTCCGAACACCACGGCATCTCCGTTTTCGCTGGCGTTGGCGAGCGTTCGCGTGAAGGCAACGACCTCTATTTTGAAATGAAAGCTTCGGGTGTTTTGAAAAACACCGCCCTTTGCTTCGGCCAGATGAACGAACCGCCAGGAGCCCGTATGCGGGTTGGCCTCTCGGCGCTCACGATGGCGGAATATTTCCGCGACAAAGAGCACCAAGACGTCCTCTTGTTCATCGATAACATCTTTCGTTTCACCCAGGCCGGCAGCGAGGTTTCGGCTTTGTTAGGCCGGATGCCTTCCGCCGTTGGCTATCAGCCGACTCTCGCGACCGAAATGGGTCAGCTCCAAGAGCGGATCACCTCGACTCAGCAGGGGTCCATCACCTCGGTTCAGGCCGTCTACGTCCCCGCCGATGATTTCACCGACCCGGCCCCGGCGACCACTTTCTCACACCTCGATGCCAAGACGCTGCTCGACCGCAACATCGCGGCTTTAGGCATTTTCCCGGCTGTCGATCCGCTTGAAAGCTCCTCGAACATCCTTGACCCACAGATCATCGGCCAAGAGCATTATGATGTGGCGCGCGGCGTGCAAAAACTGCTCCAACGCTACAAGGAACTGCAAGACATCATCGCCATTTTGGGTCTCGACGAACTCTCGGATGAGGACAAGGCGATCGTGGCGAGAGCTAGACGCATCCGCAACTTCCTCTCCCAGCCTTTCCACGTGGCCGAGCAATTCAATGGCTTCAAAGGCGTCTATGTTCCGCTCAGCGAGACGATCCGCAGTTTCAAAGCGATTCTTTCGGGCAAATATGATGCCTATCCGGAAAGTGCCTTCATGTTCTGCGGCGCCGTCGAAGACGTCGAAGCGAAAGCCCGGCAGATGGAGGGCAAATGAGCGCCTATTCTCTCACGATTCTTTCGCCGCAAGGCCTCGCCTTTGAAGGCGAGGTTTTGGAAGCGTATTTTCCTTCGCTCCAAGGCCCCTTGGGGATTTTGCCTGGCCATACGCCTTACATTGCCGCTTTGGCGGAGAATGGGGTGATCCGGCTAAAAGAAAGCAACGGTAACGAACGCTATTTCGCTATTCATCATGGCGCTCTCGAGGTGCGGAGCGATAAGACGATCGCCCTCGTCGAAGAGTGCCAGAGCGCGGCGAATTACGCTGCGGCCAGCGTTCTCCTTCAAGCCGCTTCTCAGCCTAAGGTCGATTCTTCGAAGGACGTCGCCCGGGCGGAAGCCGCCCTCACGAGCCAGTACAAAAGTTCCGCTGCCAAGCGTTAACGATCGCCGCTTCATCCCTCGGGTGGAGCGGTTTTTCTTTCCCCTCTTTTCTTTTGAGCCGCCTCTTCGGGTGTTTCCTTCGCGGAAAAGCCTTATAATACCTCTATAATTAGAGGCAAAAGGTATGAATTTCATCTTTATCTCACCGAACTTTCCACCGCGCTACTTCAAATGGGTTGAAGCGCTCAAGGATCACGGGGTCACGGTTTTAGGCTTGGGCGATTCGCCTGATTACGATCTTCATCCGCGGCTTAAGGCCGCCCTCACCGAGTATATGTACGTCGATGATGTGGGCAACTACGCCAAGATGCTTGCCTGTTGCAAAACCTACGAGAAGAAATACGGCAAGATCGATTACATCGAATCCGATAATGAATGGTGGCTTGAGATGGATGCCAAACTCCGCAAGGGGATGGGCATCAAAACGGGTTTCTGGCCCGAAGAGATGGAACACATCAAAGCCAAATCCGCCATGAAGGAATGCTTCCAAAAAGGCGGGGCCAAGACGATGCGCTACACCCTCTTAGCCGGGCCGGCCGATCTTGAGAAGGCCCAAGATTTCATCAAAGAAGTGGGTTGGCCAGTCTTCGTGAAGCCGAATATCGGCGTCGGCGCCAGCGAATCCTTCGCTCTCCACAATGAAGCTGAACTCGAAAAATTCCTCGCCAAAAAACTCTCCGAAGTCTACATCATGGAAGAATACATCGATGGTTTCATCGTCAGTTTCGATGGTGTCTGCGATTCGCATTCGAATGTCGTCTTCTGCACCAGCGATCACTTCATGACCGCCATCGCAACCGTCGTGAACGACAACACCGATTATTATTACTACAACAACCCCTTTCCCTTGCCCTTCCACGACATCGATGGGAAAGAATTCGAAAAGGTCGGCCGCGCCGTTGTGAAGGCATTTGGCATCCGCCAGCGTTTCTTCCACATCGAATTTTTTGTTCTCAAGAGCGATAAGCCAGGCTTTGCGAAAAAGGGCGAATTCGTCGCCCTCGAATGCAATATGCGTCCGGCTGGCGGTTTTACTCCGGATCTCATCGATTATGCCAACTCGATTTCCTGTTACGAGCTTTGGGCTGATGTGATTTGCGAGGACAAAAATCTCCAGAACATGGGTTTACCCAAGTATTATGCCTTTGCTTCGCACCGCAAAGACGTGATCAAGTACGCCCATACGAAAGATGAGATCATCGCTAAATACGGACCAAAGATGTGCATGATGGGCCGTTATCCCATCCATATGGCCTTAGCGATGGGCGATGAATATTACTACGCCAAATTCACTGGCTATGATGAAGGCGTTGCCTTTGACGAATTCGTTCGCGAACGCGCGAAATAGTCTAGCGATAATATTTTTGGACAAGCGAGGTGGCCGATGCCACCTCGCTTTCTTTTGCGAGATTATAGACAGACTCTTTTTGCTTGAGAATCGGGGTGAAGGCGCTGAGGCCAAAGAGGGTCAATGCCGTGGTTTGATTAGTGCTATTCATCCCTTGAAAATCCAAAAGCGCGAGGGGTTTGCTAGAGCTTTTGGCTGCAGGGAAGAGGCAATCGACATAGAACGTATGGCCCACGTTGGAAGAAGCGGAGTCGTAAAGATAGATTAAGGCGTCAGGGGTAGTGGCGAGGTAGCGTTGATAAGCTTCGATGCTCCGGAAACTCGTGATATGGCCTCCATCCCCCTGAGCTTTGAAATTAGAATGGAGCCGTTCTTGACTCGTATCGCTCGTGCCGGCAAAAGAGAAGGATTGTTTGTCGCCGATAAAGAGCAGCGGCGTGGCCATGCGGATGGTTTCGGTGTCGTGGAAATAAGTTTGGATTGCGGCGACGCTTCTTTTCCATTCGCTATCAAGCATCGTCCCATTCTGATAGAGCACGACTTCGTAGTTTTCTTGGCTGAGAAAAGAAACGAAGGTCGGTTCCCAAGCGAGGCAGTGGGAGCAGTTGAGCGAGGAAAAAAGGAAGGCGACGGTTTCGCCATCATCCATCCGGGCCATCATTCGTTCGACGCTTTGCTGGATGCAAATGCCGAGATATGTCGTTTCGCTGCTCAGTAAAATATCCCCATTGCGGACGAGGGGCGTCCGTTTATTCGCGGACGAGCACGAAGCAAGCAAGGCAAGGGGGAATAAAAGAAAAAGTGAGATTTTTCGCTTCACGGATTTATCATAGCGCAAAGACGAAGGCTTGCCCTTCTTTCTTTTTGCTTAAGTGGTAAGATATCATTTATCAATAGGAACGTAACCTCCCATGAACATTTGGCACGCCGTCGATAAGGAGCGAATCACTCCTGAAAAATTTATTGCTTGCATCGAAATTTCGGCCGGCAGTAAGAACAAATACGAATTAGACAAAAGCACCGGAGCGCTGATTCTCGACCGGATTCTTTTTACTGCCACACACTATCCGCAGAACTATGGTTTTATTCCTCATACTCTCTCAGAAGATGGCGATCCGCTCGATGTTTTGGTCATTTGCTCAGAGCCGATCGTCCCGCTCGCTCTCACCGAAGCCTATCCGATCGGAGTTCTCGAGATGGACGATACGGGTTCGCTCGATGAGAAAATCATCGCGATTTGTGCTCATGATCCGCTTTATAACGGCTACAAAGATATTTGCCAGCTCCCTGAACATGTCTGCGAGGAGATTCGGCATTTCTTCACAGTTTACAAAGAGCTGGAACATGGCAAACACACCTTGGTCAAAGAGATCAAGGGGCGCGATGCCGCCAAAGAAGTGATCGCCAAAGACATTGAGGCCTATGAAAGAAAATTCCCCAACCCTGAAAAATAGGAAACCTTCCGTTTATATTTTCTTTGCTCTCTATTGCCTTTTTGGCGCTTTGATTCTCGGTGAAAGCGCCGTTCCTTCGAATGCTTCGGGGACTCAAAGCGATGCTTTCTCATCGATCTTGGCGAGCATCGTCAATTTATTCAACCCGCCCTCGGTTGGCAAAGTCATCGAGCCTAGAGCCCTCGAACTCAAATCGGATTCGACCTTCTTAGAACCCGAAAACAGCCTGCCGCGAATTGCTTTAGGCACCACGACCCTTGTGACCTATAAACTTTCTTATCCCGACAAAGAAGACGCAAAGGATTCCTTTGATCAGAATTTCGTCGTCAGCGCCGCTAGCGGTATCGAAGGGACGGACTTTTCGATTGCTCGCAGCATCAATAACAACACTAACGAGATCTATCTGCGGATCAATGCGATGAAAATCGCTGCCGACCCTTATGAAATCACAATCAAAGCCGGTAGTTCGATTACCGCTTCCTACCGCTTCAAAGTCTGTGACCTCTTGGCTCCGAGCGTTTATCAGGCCGCCAACGCCCCGACTGGCGTGAAGCCTCTGGCGTTAGGGGTGGGTTATCCGCTTTCGATCGTTTTGGAGGATCCGCGGAGCGAGGTTTCCGCCTCCGAAAAGAAAAGCGACCATGATTTGCGGAGATATTTTGATCCAGCCCGCCTTAGTTATGCTTCAAGCGACCCCAATTTAAGCGTCGATTCCAACGGGGTCGTTCGGGTCCTCGGTGCTTTGAGTGGCAATGAGGCAAACGTCACTATTGGGGGCGATATGAGCAAGCGCTATGCTTTCTCTCTCGATGGCACTATCGCGGCGACGAAGCCGACTTCGCTCAGTTTGACTTCGAGGGGGACGACCTACCTCACCGACTATGACTTTTTCTTGAAGTTCAAGAATGCCTACACGGGCAAAGAAGAGAATTATCTGGATTATTCCGCCGTTGTCAAGGCTTCTTTTGACGGCACGACGCCGACCGATAAAGGCGTGAGTTTCGTATCGCTTGATCCGCTCGCGGCCAAGATTATTCCTTATTTTTACGATGAAAAAACGGGGGCCATGAGTTATTTCGATGAAACAGGGGAACCCGCTTGCCGCGTTCAGGGCTATCGGAAGTCAGGGGACGTGAAGATCAAAGCCATCGCTAACGCCGACGCTGCCTTGACTGCGGAAATCACCTTGCCCATCGTGGGGGCGCCTGCAAAAGCGATGCTCCCTTCCGTCGTCGATGACCGGGCCTTGAATACAAACAACCAGCTCTTTCTTTCCGCCACTTTTTCGCCAACGAATACCGCCGATCGCTCGATTACGGTTACCTCGAGCAACACCGAGGTGGTAAGCGTCAGCAATAGCGGCACGACCACCGTCGCTTTGACCGCCCTTGCGCGTGGGACCTCGTTGATTACCATCACTTCGGTCAGCAACTCCTCTCTTACCTCGAGCTTCCAATTGAATGTGACCGATCCAGGCCTCATCAACGACAGCAACTTCAATTCGTTTGCGAGTTTCATGCGCAAGGCGGCCGGGCACTTTACCCTCTTCTTTTTGACGGCGATCATCGGTTTGATTTTCTTCAATCTCTTCTATGCCGACCCCAAAAGAGACTGGCTCGGCCTCACGATTGGAACGGGGATTGGCTTCTTATTGGCCAGTTTTTCCGAGATGATTCAATATCTCGGCAACGTCTGGTTTAACTTTGGCCGCTCGGGCAATTGGGCCGATATCGGAACTGACACCGCTGGCTATGCAATTGGCGCTCTGTTTTGCTGGGGCGTGATTCTCCTGATTCGTTTGATCAAGAAAAAGAAAAGTGCCAAGCGGATAGACCCGTCGGCGCCTCCGTTAGCTACATTACCCAGCAATCCGGATGTTTCGAATAAAAATCGCTGAAGAGATCGATTGCATCTTTCTTGTCTTTGGCAATGGCGTTGAACCCTTCATAATGGGTTTCCTTGTAGCGGCAGCTGGCCCAATAGAACCAGAGATAATTCTCATAGGCCATCCATAGGATGGTCTTTTTGAGATGGTTTCCGCTATAGGCGCCGCCAAAGTAGGCCTTGAGGAAGAAGGCGATTTTGTCCAAAGCGAAGATTTTGTTCTCGCTTAAGAGGGAAGCAAGATCGAAGAACTCGTTGTTGAGGCCGGCCGTCTCATAATCGATGATGACGATCTGTCCTTTTTTGTTTTTGAGGATGTTGTCGTGGACGAGGTCGTTGTGGGAGAGCACCAACGGCTCTGAAGTATAAAAGGAGCGGGCTTTTGCAGAGATTTTATTTTCCTCCTCCGGATAGAGGGACAGCCCGCTCCGGAGTTGATAGGACTGGTAGCGTTGGAAAGGATAGAATTCCGAAGTGCAGCCTTGAATCGCGTGGAGCCGCTTGATGATGAGGGCGAGTGCCTTCATGTCTTCGCCAGTGATGTCAGGGGCGACGAAACGGTGGTCCCCCTCGATATAGCGGTCAATCATGTTGCCAGTCGCATAGTCGAAGTAGTAGAGTTTCGGTCCGATTCGATTCGGGGCTATCAGTTTGAGAATGGCCCCTTCGTTTTGGGCGGAATAGAAAGGGGAGTCCGAGATTTTTTTCAAGCGGAAAACTTTTTCGTCGTTGATCAGATACGAGGCATTGGAAAAACCATCGGTCAAATAGACGACGCTGCGCGCATTTTCGTTGGTCAGTTTTTGAAAAAGTTGTTCGATGACACCCATAAAAGCTTTTCCTTCATTCTATCGAGGTTCGCCAAGAACACAAGGAGGAGGAAGCAAAAGGAAAGGAAAATGCGCACTATTTTAAAGCTTCATCCTTTCCGCGCCCGCTAAGAGGGTGCGGGTCTCGGGTCGAATGCTCTTGAGATGGATTGTTTTGCCATCTTTGACGATAGCGAGTCCCATCACGTTCCCTTTGCGAACGTTTTTTCGCAAGGTGTAGATAATATCGCCATCATTTTCGCCGCTATTGAGGAGGGCAATTTCGCAAGCGGTGCGGATCTCCTCGTCCGTTGGGTTTTCTTTCTTGATCATCACGTGAGAGCCGGTCGCGCCATTCACGTGGAACCAAAGGTGGTCTTTGACCGTATCGAGCAAGAAGGTCAAGCAGTCGTTCTGTTTGGCGCTTTTGCCAAAGAGAATCTTGGTGCTGCGGAGATCGACCTCGAAAGGAATCGAGTCATGCGATAAGCCCCTCCAATCCCCGCTCTTTTTCTTTTGCGGAGACTTTTGCGGGGATATATCAAGCTCCTTTGCTAACTCTTCAAGCCCTTCTTCATCGCAAGAGGTGAGTTGAAGGAGAGCGGCCTGGACGTCGGAAAGATCTTTCTCGGTTTGGGCTTGGTTCGCCTCATTGAGTTTCAGTGTCTCTTTGGCCTTCTTAGCCCGTCGATAATAAAGTTGGGCGTTGCCGGAAAGGCTTCGCGAGGGATCGAGTTCAACCGTCAGTCCTTCATAGTCGAACGAACTCATTCGGTTATTGAGTTCAGCGTATTTCATAAAGATTGCATCGCCCTTCGCCCCGTCTTCGATGTGGGCTTCCGCCGCACGTTTGTCGCTTTGGAGGGCGAGGAGTTTCCGCTCGAGGAGCTTCGCTTTTTTCTTCAGGGCGTCAAAAAGCCAGCCAAAGCGGTCTTTTTTTCGCCGATCTGCCAGCGTTTTTTCTTCTTCAAGACACGAGATGGAATATGAAACAGGATCAAATGGCTCATTCGTTTCGGTGAAAGGCTTCTTTTTGGGAGCAAGATAATGGAGGCCTCGAAGCATCGGTCTTTCATCGCTCATTTCGCCGCTCCGATAGGCGCCGATGATCGTGTCGTCGTCCTCGCAAAGAATGAGGTTAGCGTGGTGAGGGATCAATTCGAGATAGAGGGTGTGGGCTTCTTCTTTATAGACCCCATTGATAACGGTCAAAGAGAAACGGATGACGCGGTCGTCATTGACCGGTTCAAGGTCGATGAGATAGGCGTTACCCAAATCTTTTTTCAAGAGGTCGAGGAATTTGCTTCCAAGTGAAGGGACGTTGACATCGGCGGACGCCAAATAAAAACGGGGGTTGGCGTCATCGAGGGAAATCACAAAGCGATTTTGCTCTCCTGAAGCGTGAAAGTAAAAGGTGTTTTCCGTATAAAGCGACGGTCGGCTCAGATGGTGAAAAACCAGCAAAGGCTTGAGATAGGCGAGATAGCTTTTCAAAGCATTGGATTTCAAGGACATGATGCGACTAGTATAGCATGTGGAACAATACTATTGACCTCGTTTCGGTAACTAGATATAGTGTAGACGAAATAATTACGGAGGATGTATTTTCCTATGAAAATTGCTCTATCAGCGGAATCAACCATCGATCTTGATGAGGCCCACCTAAAAAAGTACGACATTCGCACACTCCCTTTTCACGTTCAGAAAGGTGGCGAAGAAGGCTTTGACTACAAATTCAAAAACGAAGATCTCTTCAAATTCACGATTGAAACCGGCGTCATGTGTCACACCTCCGCCTGCAACATCGGCGAGTTACAAGAACATTTCGCCAAGATTTTTGCGTTTGGCTACGACAAAATCATCCATTTCACTATCTCGAGCGGCATCTCGAGTGGCTACAACAACGCGGCCGCCGTCGCTCAGAATGATCCGCGTATCGCCGTCATTGATTCGCACGGCACGAGCGGTGGGATTGGCATTCAAGCCATCTATGCCCATGAGTTGATCGAGGCGGGCTACGACTTCGACGAAATCCTTGAGAAAGTGCTCGCGCGCCGTCCGGCGATGCAATGTTCCTTTCAACTCGACCGACTCGATTTCCTCTACAAAGGAGGCCGCTGCTCGAAACTCGCGCTCATCGGCGCGAATCTTCTCCGCATCAAACCCGAAATCGTCTGCGACCCTGAAGGCAAATTCGCGACCGGCCGCAAACATCGTGGCTCGACCGAGAAATGCACGTTGGAATACATCGATGATATGATTGCCGCCTATCCGAATCTTGATAAAAAGATCGTCTTCCTCGATTATTCCACGATGGACCCTGCTTTGGTTGAGAAATGCCGTCTGAAGTGCGTCGATGCTGGCTTCCAAGAGGTTCAGGTCTATCAGGCCTGCCCGACCAACTCCTATCATGCTGGTCCGAACGTCATCGGTATTCAATTTTACACCGATGGTCCGCATCCGGTCGAAATGAAGAAATAAGAGCTGCTCACTTTGCCCCGAGGTTTTCCCGGGGTTTTCTTTTTGCCGCAAACGAAATCGTTTTCGAATATCTATCGGGTTTTTTCTTCCAGTTTCGTGTCAGTTATTGGCTGACAACGTGATGGAACCCCTTTCACCAATGAAGTGGCCTGTCGCGGTTGTTAAAAAGGGGAAATAGGTTATAATTTGATGCATTACCTATGAAACAAGGACTTTTGATTATCTTAAGCGGCCCTTCAGGCGTGGGCAAAGGTACCATTCGTCAAAAAGTGATGGAAGACACGAGTTTGAATCTTTGGTATTCGGTCTCTTTGACGACGCGTAAGCAGCGTCCGGGCGAAGAAAACGGCCGTGAATATTGGTTTGTGAGTGAAAAAGAATTTCAAGAGAATCTCGAGAAGGGCAACCTGCTCGAGCACGCTGTTTTCGTGGATCACCACTATGGCACCCCGAAAGACAAAGAGGAAGAGGTGCGGAAGAAAGGCATCAACGTTTTCCTCGAAATCGACGTCAAAGGGGCAAAGCAGGTGATGGAGAAGATGCCGGAAGCGATATCGATTTTTCTCCTTCCGCCTTCTTTTCAAGAGTTGGAAAATCGGATTCGGGGCCGTTCGACCGAATCGGAAAAAGTCATCGAAGAGCGTTTGGCCAAAGCCAAGAGCGAGATGACATTAGTCAAGAATTACAAATATCGGGTCGTCAACGATTCGCTCGAGCGGGCCGCCCAGGAGATCCGAAGCATCATCGCTCACGAAATCTCCCTCGCCAAGTAGTCCGATTCGTCTATAATATTTTTGTGGTTATTCTGCAGATTCTCACCCAATACGGCGCCCGTTCGCTCGATCGAACTTTTTCTTATCTCTATTATGGGAAAAAGTCCGTGGGGGAACGCTACCGGGTCCGCATCGATTTCGCCGGCCATTTCGCGATGGGCTTTGTCCTCAAAATTATCCCAACGGAGAAAAGCCAAGCCGAACTTGAGGCGGAGTTAGGCTATTCGCTCAAGAAAATCGATGAGCAAGACATCATCGACGAAGAACCCTTGCTGACCGATGAACTGATGACGCTCGCCGAAAAAGTCTCCGACTATTATTTCTGCCCGCTCATCAGCGTTCTTCAGGCGATGCTTCCGCCTTCATTAAGCCCGCGCCTGTCTTCGCTCCACGCTCCGAAAATCGCCTATGAAAAATGGGTCGAGATTCTCGATTCGAAAGAGGAAGATTTAACCCCGAAGCAGGTTGAAATGCTCCGCTTAATCGGGAAAAATAGCCCGATTTTGAAAAAAGAGGCGGGTTCTGCGGCGATTTTGGAAAAGCTCGTTGAGGCGAAGAAAGTCAAAATCATTCTGAAAGAGAAGCCGCGTTTTATCATCCCCCCCGAGGAGAGGGAGGAACCGCATGAAATGTCACTCGACCAGCACGCGGCCTATGACGCAATCCTCTCCGCTCCGCAGAATGTCGTGCTCTTGCAAGGGGTGACGGGCAGTGGCAAAACCGAGGTCTATCTCCGTTTATCCGAGAAGGCCCTTGATGCGGGGAAGACGGTTTTGATGCTGGTTCCGGAAATCAATTTAACGCCGGTTATGGTCGAATATTTCTCCCGTCGTTTCGGTCCGAAAGTCGCAATTCTCCATAGTGAGCTCACGCCCGGGGAACGTTATGATGAATATCGGCGAATCGCCCGTGGGGAAGCTCGGATTGTGGTGGGAGCGCGCTCAGCCGTGTTCGCACCCTTGAAAAACATTGGTCTCATCGTCCTTGATGAGGAGCACGTTGATTCGTATAAGCAAGATAATTTGATCGCCCCGCCCTTTTATCATGCCCGCGAAGTCGCGATTTTCCGCGGCGAGCAAGAGCACTGCAAAGTTGTTTTAGGCTCCGCTACCCCTTCGCTTGAAAGCAAGGCTCGGGCGATTCGCGGAGTTTATGGCTACGCCGAGATGAAACATCGAATTAACGAAAAAGCCCTCCCTTACACCCGAATCATCGATTTAACCGATCGGAGCAACATCTCAAAGAGGAGCAACAAGATTTCGGCGCCGCTCCTTGAAAAAATCCAAGAAAAGCTTGAGAAGCACGAGCAGATTCTGCTTTTAATCAACCGGCGCGGCTATTGGACCAACATCATGTGTGCCAACTGCGGCCACATTTTCGTCTGTCCCTCTTGCGGCGGCAACTTGACCTACCACCAAGAGGACGAGATGCTAAAATGCCACCATTGTGGCTACGTCGAAAATTTCCCGAAAACCTGTCCCGAATGTGGCTCCTCCCGTCTCATGCGGACGGGCTACGGCACCGAAAGGGTGGTCAAAGAACTGCAAGATATCTTCCCGACCTCTCGGATCTGCCGCGTCGATTCAGACGTTGGCAAAATCAGCAAAAACGTCGAAAAAAACATTCGCGATTTCCATGATGGGCTTTATGACATCATGGTCGGAACCCAGATGATCGCTAAAGGCCACGATTTTCCCAACGTCACCCTTTCGGGCGTCGTGATGGCGGACATTGGCCTCTCTTTGCCAACCTATCGAGCCGCTGAGCGGACGTTTGAACTGATTGCTCAAGCAGTAGGCCGAAGCGGGCGTTCAAATAAAGTGGGGGAGGCGTTAATCCAAACCTTCAATCCCTCCCATTACGCGATTGTTTATGGGGCGCGGCAGGATTATGAGGGGTTTTTCAAAAAAGAAATGCAAGAGAGAAAAATCGCCCATTATCCACCCTATGTCTATTTGATTTTGATCGAGTTTGCTTCATCCGCGGAAGAGAAGGCAGTTCAAGCTGCCTATGATTTCAAGGAAGAATTCAATGCTCAGGGCTTCGAAAACTTCGAAGTGGTGGGCCCTTTGCTCCCCTATTACTCGATGGCAAACGGCAAGCACAAACGGATGATGCTTCTCAAGTTCAAAAAACGGGAGGAGGTTTATGCCTATCTTAAGAGTCTCTTGGGCAAGTATTCCTCGATGGGCGGAGTGGATATCACGATAAATGTAGACCCCTTAGATTATTGAGTTTATGGTATAATCAACTAACGTTGAGGTAAGTCATGATCACCATTTCCATCTTAGGGCTCGACCAGTACGTGGTCGGCCATTACTCCAAAGAACACACCGAAAACATTGCCAATTTGCTTGAGGTGCCAACCGATGACGTCAATTTTTATGCGCCAGAATCTATGGTTTTTCACGCAGGGGTCGAACAGACTTCCTGGAACACCATCGTGATTGTTCGCGCTCCCGTCCGCGAGAATATCTTCGAAGGCAAGTTCGCGGACTATCTGATGAAAACCCTCTCCGAATTCACTATCAACCTCGAAGTAGAATTCGAATATTTTGAGGAAGGCCACCATTATCAGCACATCAATTCGGCCTACCCGCGTTTCATCGCCGAAGAAAATTTGGTCGATGTTGAGGGCACCGATGGCGATGAGCAAGACGACACCGACGAAGACGCAGAAGAAGCCGACCCGCGCGATCGGGCCGATCTCGATCCGAACGATCCCAACCAAATTTTCTTAGGCAACGCGTTTGAGGGCAAACAGGAAATGCTCGATGGCGTCGCAAAGGAGAAGGAGAGCGCTGCGCCGAAAAAGAAGGGCCAGTGAGCTGCTTAAAATAGGAGGAAATTTTATGCAGGAATTTGACTTAGCCAAGAGTTTGCTTGACGATATCGTCGATAACGACACCCCCTTTTCGGAGGCCCTACGTAAAGTCTTCCAAAATGACGTCGCGCTCCGCCCGATGCGGAATATGGTGGCAGGTTTGCTCGGCTGCGAGTTACGCCATCATCTTCTTTTCGCCTATCTGAGCGAGCCGCTCAGCGATTTTGACATTGCCGAAAAACGCTTCCTCGCGTTGGCGCTTGCCGATGCCTATTTCTTTAAGCGAATTCCGCTCGACCAGCTCCAAACTATCCTCCATGAAAAACTCGGCGATGCCAAGATGGCGGAGGCCCAGGCATTCCTCGATAAGGCCGGCAAGACCGACGAATACATCCCTGCCGACATCGCCAAAACCTCGAATAAATACCTCTCGCTCCGCTATAACACCCCCGAATGGGTCCTCAAGATCTGGGAGCATTACGGCTATGGGACGACCTACAAGATTCTCAAGAAGAACAACCGTCAGAATACCACGAGCGTCCGTGTCAGGACTTCGCTCACGAGCGTCGAAGAGCTTTTGAACAACAACCCCGATTACGCCAAGACCAGCGTCGAAGGGATTCTCTACTATGGCGGCAAATTGCCATTACGGAAACTCCCAGAAGCCCACGATGAGAAGATCTTTTCCGAGCGGCCCGCCACCAAGGCGGTCCTCGACAAATTCAAGGTCGAAGAACCTGCGGAGGCCTTCCTTTATAACGGCAACGCCGATAGCTCGATTCTCAAAGAGATGATCGAGAGTTATGGCTCTTCGATCGGTCTTAATTTAGGCGTTTACGACGTCAAAAATTACGTTGATGTGATCCGGATGATCAAAGGTGCCAACCTCAAAAATGTCAACTTCTTCGGCGCCGATCCTACGGCGATGGATGCCGCAATTTCCCGTCCGCAGGACCTTGCGATCTGCGCGCCGAATTCCTCGAACTTCGATCTGATCCGCGAATACCCTGATTATCTCCTTCATTTCAAAAAAGAGGGGATGGACGAGCTCTTCGCCAAAGAGAAGGCGATGCTTGAAGGGACTTCCAAGTTCGTGGCGGAGCATGGCACCTTGATCTACATGATTTACACGATCAGCAAGAAGGAAGGCCATCAGACGATCGGCGATTTCCTGTTGACTCACCCCGAATTCAAACTGGTCCGCGAAGCCCAGCTCTTTCCTTACGAAGAACTTGATACCGCCCTCTACTATGCCGTGATGAAGAAAGAGACGTCGCTTGCCAAAGTTGAGCCATCCTTAGGCGAGATGGCCAACGCCGACGCCGTCAGCGTGCCCCTTCGCGCCGCCAAAGGCGGATAGAAAGAAGAAATGACGATGAAAAAGAACCTCTTCGGTTACACATTGGTGGCCCTCGAAGAGGAGATGGCGGCGCTCGGTGAAAAACCTTTTCGCGCTCGCCAACTCTACGAGTGGATTTACCTGAAAAAAGTTTATGACTTTGATGGAATGAGCGATCTTTCCAAGACGTTTCGCGAACGTCTCAAAGCGGATTATTGCTTGACGCTTCCGAGTGTTTTTAAAGAGCAGGATGCCGCCGATGGCACCGTCAAGCTCCTTTTGGCAATGGAAGACGGGGCCAAAGTCGAGACCGTTCTCATGCGCTATGACTATGGTAACGTCATCTGCGTCTCAAGCGAAGTCGGTTGCTCGATGGCCTGTGCTTTTTGCGCTTCCGGTCTCTTAAAAAAAGAACGGAATCTCACTTCCGCCGAAATGACGGGCGAGGTCATCGTGATGAACGAGCTCTTAGCCAAAGAGAGCGAAAACGTCACCCACATCGTTGTGATGGGGACCGGCGAACCTTTTGATAATTATGATAACGTCTTGTCTTTTGTCCATACGATGAATGAACAGCGGGGCCTTGCGATCGGCGCCCGCCATATTACGGTCAGCACGTGTGGCCTCGTCGAGGGAATCAAACGCTACGCGAGCGAGGGGATTCAGATCAATCTCGCGATTTCCCTTCATGCTCCGAATGATGGAATCCGCAAAATGATCATGCCGATCGCCAATCGCTATTCGCTGGCGGAGCTCCTCGATGCCGTCCGTTTTTATATCGATAAGGCGGGGCGGCGCGTCACGTTTGAATACATCATGCTCAAAGGGGTCAACGACTCGCTTGCTGATGCAGAAGAATTGGCTAAATTGCTCCGGGGAATTTTATGCTATGTTAACCTGATTCCTTACAACCCCGTCAAGGAAAAACCCTTCGAACGGAGCGAGGCTTCTTCGACGAGAGCATTCAGCGAGCGCCTCAACGAACTCGGGATCAATTGCACCGTTCGCAAAGAATTTGGTACCGATATTGATGCCGCCTGCGGCCAGTTGCGTGTAAAATACGTCAAGAAGGATTAGCCATGACTTACCACGGAACCTACGCTTACAAAACCGACATCGGCCGGGTCCGGAGCCACAATGAGGATCAGGCCATGGTCGTTCTCAACTCCTCGGGTGAGGTCTTTTTGATTGTCTGCGATGGCATGGGCGGGGCCAATAAAGGCGATGTGGCGAGCGAATTAGCCATCGATTCGCTCTCGGAGAGCTTCCGTCGCAAGCATCGCTCGCCCTTGGTCCAGTTCGATAAGTGGTGGTTCACCAAGGCGTGCAAAGAAGCCAATTCGCTCATTTACAACCAAGCCGAGAAGAACCCTTCCGAAAAAGGAATGGGCACCACGATGGTGGCTGCCCTCATCTCGGGTGACCGGCTCATCATCGCCAACATCGGCGATTCCCGTGCTTATCGGATTCAAAAAGATAGTATCAAGCAATTATCGGAAGACCAAACTTACGTTCATTTCCTCGTCGAAACGGGCAAGATCACGCCCGAGCAGGCTTTAACCCACCCCGAGCGCCACGTCTTGATGAATGCCTTAGGTATCTATCCCTCAGTCAGTTTGACCATCACGGTCTATCCTTATCAGGGCGAGAGTCTTTTGCTTTGCTCCGATGGCCTCTATAACCAGGTGCCGGAGAAAGATATCCTTTCGCTTGTTTCGACCGATGAGAGAGCCGATCAAAAAGTGATGAGTTTGATCTGCTTAGCCAACGCCAACGGTGGCAGTGATAATGAAGGCGTCGCCTATTGGGAGAGCATCGGGGATGATTGAGATCGGCGAAAAAATCGATGAACGCTACCGCGTAACCTCACGAATTGCCCATGGAGGCATGGCGGACGTCTATGAAGCCTACGATATTGTGAATCGTCGCATCGTCGCCCTCAAAATCATGCGGGTTGACATGATGGACAATCCGAAGAATATCGAGCGTTTTAACCGCGAATGCATCGCGGCGGCCTCGCTCAACAACCCCAACATCGTCAAAGTCTATGGCCAAGGCACGGTCGATGGCCGCCCTTATATGGCCAACGAATACGTCGATGGGCGGACTCTCCGCGATAAACTCAACGTCGTGAGCGGCCACAATCTGCCGCCACTTGAAGCCTGCGAAGTGATGCTCCAACTCACGAGCGGCGTCCAATACATCCATGAACACGGCCTGATTCATCGGGATATCAAACCCGATAATTTGTTTTACCTGCCCGATGGCTCGGTCAAAATCGCCGACTTTGGCATTTCGACGCAACTGAATGAGCCGCAATTAGGCGATGCGGTGACTGGCACGATTTATTACACCGCCCCTGAGATTTTGATGGGACAGCCAGCCGGCATCCCCAGCGATATTTATTCGATGGGCATTCTTTTCTTCGAGATTTTGGTCGGCAATGTCCCCTTCGATGGCAATATGCCAGAAGAGGTGGCGATCGCCCAGATCAAAAAGCATTTTCCCGAGCCCTCGCGTTTTGTCACGAGCGTGCCGCGATCGATCGATAGGATCGTCGTCAAAGCCTGCCGCAAATCGCCCGATGAGCGTTTCTTCACTTCGCTCGAGATGCATGACGCCATCGAGGAAGCGATGAAAGACCAAGACTCTTTTAAAGAAAGGAAAGGCTTCTTCTCCCGCCTCTTTGGATTCAAATGATGAAGGATTTGCAGGGTTTTTCGCGTCCAATCGTTTCGCCTTCCCTTTTAGCCGCCGACAGAAATAGCATTCCTGCGATGATTCTTTTGGCCAAAAATTCCGGGGCCGATTTCATTCACATCGACTGCATGGATGGCAAATTCGTCCCCAATTTCGCCTACGATGATGACTTCGTCCAAAAGTACCATAGCTCTCTCCTTGTGAACGATGTTCACATTATGATCGAGAAACCATGGCTTTTTGCCGAGAGTTATTGCAAAAAAGGCGCCGATATTTTGACCTTTCACCTCGAAGCCTGTCCCGATGAGGAGAGCGTCCGTTCGCTCATCGCGGTCATTCGTTCCTTAGGCGTCCATCCTGGCATTTCGATCAAACCGCTGACGTCCGCCATCGAACTCTTGCCTTATCTTTCGCTCGTTGACCTCGTTCTCGTGATGTCGGTTGAACCCGGGGAAGGCGGCCAGAGTTTCATTCCGACCTCTTTGGCGAAAATCGCCTTGTTACGGCAAAAGATTGACGTCTTGCCCCTGATACAACGCCCCCTTATCGAAGTCGATGGCGGCATCAATGAAATCACGGGGCCTCAGTGCGTGAGGGCCGGCGCCGATGTCCTCGTCGCGGGATCCTATCTTTACGGCCACAGCGATTTTGTGGAACGCTTAAGGAAGCTGCGCCTATGAACCTCGCCAGCGCCATTCCCGTTTTCGCCGCCTATCTCCTTGGGGTGTTTCTTGTCTTATTTTTGGGTCCCAAAGGAGCGGGGCATCCCAAGGATCCCTTTTCCTTTTTAAATCATTTCCCTTACGAGCTCTACGGCGATTCGCGGGGTCCCTTTCGTCTTTTCGCCCGCCTTGGCGAAGCCCTCGCTCTTTTGTCGGAAGTGGCGTTGCCTCTTTTGCTTTTATTGTCCTATCGCACGAGTCTCGGCGCCGCCGCCTCTTCTTATTTGACGGGCTTATTGATTTTTGCGTTTCTTTTCGCCCTCAGTTATCTGCTCATGACATTGGTCCCCGCTTCGAACGAAAAAGCCCATTTGAGCCTCTTCTTTTCAAGTTCGGCCCTCAGCACCTTGAGCTTCACAATGGATGGCTTATTTATGATGGTCCTTATCAAAAGCACGAGCGGCAAAGAGCTTCTCTATATCGTGGTGGGCTTTCTTTTCACCCTCGCCCTCGTCACGATTGCTTTGCCCTTTCACCCTAAGATGAAACGTTGGGCTGAGTTAGAGCAGGTGAGTGAAAAAGACGGCACCGTGAGTTACCGCCGTCCCCATTTCTTCATTCTGGCTTTCCAGGAGTGGCTCCTTTCGCTCTTTCGCGCGGTGGGCTTTGTTTTAGCGCTGTTTGGCTTTTTGCTTCTTAGCCTTTAAAAGCATTCGGAGGTCGTTTTTCTTTTCTTGTTTCCCGCCGATTTTGGAGCAAGTCATCGAAAACGCGAGGCGATTCGACTGAAAAAACAAAAAGAGGGCTGATTCCTCAGCCCTATTTCTAAGCATTAAATGAAAACCTATTTGGCTTCAGCGACTGCTTCGGCCTTTTTCTCAACCGGCTTGCCCTCCGTCTTGGCCTCTTTGGCTTTGACAGACTTATTGAGCGTACGATAAGCGCGAGCACTCATACGGACCTCGACCATCTTGCCATTGATCTCAATCTTATATTTCTGGAGATTGACGTTCCAAACGCGGCGGGTGGCTAAGACACTGTGGGAGCGGTTATTGCCGCTGACGGGTCCTTTTCCGGTAATCGGGCATACTCTTGACATAATTTTCACCTCTCACGCGACAAAAATCGCGATTAAGACTATATCACGCACACGCGAGGTAAGCAAATACTTTGTTCGCTCCCGCTTTCTTTCCCGACTTGGGATGTGGGCGAGCGGTTTTCTTTTATCCCGAAAAACGCCCTTTCCTCAGCCTAATTCTCCTTCGCTGTTTTTCGCTTCTTTTCTCTGCTCCGTTTTCACTTTTCCCCTCGCTAGGTTCGCACGCGTTGTGCTACTATTATAAAGAAGTCGTCTCAATACTTATTCGGGAGGGGATTATGAGCACCAAGTTAGTCGCGATGATCTTGGCGGGTGGCAAAGGAACCCGTCTTCAGGCTTTGACGAAAAAAGTCGCCAAACCTGCCGTTTCTTATGGTGGAAAATATCGTATTATCGATTTTCCGCTCTCCAACTGCGCCAACTCAGGCATCACTTGCGTCGGCGTCTTGACTCAGTATGAGTCGAGCGAGCTCAACACTTACGTTGGCAACGGCGAGAAGTGGGGGCTCAACGGCGTCCGCTCTTTGACTTCTGTTTTGACGCCGAAGCAGACCGATGAAGGCAGTAACTGGTACTTAGGAACAGGCGACGCCATCTATCAAAATATTGATTGGCTTGACCGGATCGAGCCTGAATACGTTCTCATCCTTTCGGGCGATCACATCTATTCCTGCACCTACGACGCGATGCTGAAACAAACCATCGATGCCGCCGCGGATTGCACGATTGCCGTCTACCCCGTTGCGTGGGAGGAGGCTCCGCGCTTTGGCATCTTGGTCACCGATGCGAACGACAACATCACCGACTTCCAGGAAAAACCGAAGAAGCCGATCTCAAATCTAGCCTCGATGGGCATCTATATCTTCCCGTATAAGGTTCTCCGCGCCGAGTTGATTGCTGATGCGAAGGATCCGAACTCCGAGCACGATTTCGGCAAGAACATCATCCCGAAGATGATGGCGGAAAAGAAGAAGCTCGTCGCCTACACCTATCACGGCTATTGGAAGGACGTCGGCACGATCGCGAGCCTTCATCAAGCCAACATGGATTTACTTCTCACCGGAGATTCATCGACAAATCTATACACTGTACAAGGGGAGAACCGCATCTTCAGCGAAGATACGCATAGCTCGCCGCAATACATTGGCCCGAAAGCCAAAGTCACCGACTCCTTGATCAACCAAGGCGCCGTCGTTCTTGGCGCGGTCGATCACTGCGTCGTCTCCGGCGAGACGCTGATTGAAGAAGGAGCCGTTTGCAAGAACTCCGTCATCATGAATGGCGCCATCATCAAAAAAGGCGCCGCGGTCGAAGATTGCATCATCGGTCCGGACACCTTGATCGATGGCGATGAGAAAGTCAATAGCGAGCACGATGGAATCGCGCTCGTCGTCAACGGAAAGGCGGCTCAATAACATGAAAGACGTCATTGCTCTTCTCAACTGCCACAATTCGCCCGAATTAGGCGAACTCACCTCCTCTCGCCCTCTCGCCTCGACTTCGTTCCTCGGCCGCTACGCCTTCGCCGATTTCGCCCTTAGCAATTTCTGCAATTCCGAGCTCTCGAACGTCGGCATCTTGGTCAAAGACCATGAGCGCTCGATGTTAAAGCACCTCGGCAACATGATGTCCTGGGTCATTAACACCAAGATTGGTCACGAAACGATTTTCTATAACGAAAAAGGCCAGCTTAACCCCGCCTACAACTCCGATATCAACAACATCAAGGAAAACGATTGGGTTCTCTATAGTTCCAACGCCTCGGTGATTCTCTTCGAAAGCGCCCATATCGTTCTCGACATCGACCTTCGACCGATCATCGAGGAGCATAAGGCGCGGGGCGAGGCCCTCACCGTCGTCTACAAGTCAATCAACGACGCCGATCAGGAATTCACCCATGGCTACGTCTTCGATGTTGGCAAGGATGGCTATCTCACCGGCATCCACAAGAACGATGGCCAGCAGAAAAACGCCAATGTCTCGCTCGAGATTTGGATTGTTAACCGTACTGTTCTCGCCGATATGATCAACCGCCATCAGATGGTTGACGCGGCGTTTGGTATGCGCGAAATGATCGGCTATCTCGTTAAGAACAATATCCTCAAAGTCCACGCCCACGAATACAAAGGCTACGTTCGTTGCTTCGATTCTTTGGAGAATTACGTCAAGTACTCCTTCGAATTGCTCGACCGCAACGTGGCGAAAGAGCTTTTTAAGAGCGATTGGCCGATCTATACCGCCACCCACGATACGCCTCCGGCCCTCTATGGCGAAAATAGCGTCATCACGAATTCCTTCATTTCGAATGGCTGCGTGATTGAGGGCGAGGTCGACGATTCGATTATTTGCCGCAACGTCAAGATCGGCAAAGGCGCCAAAGTTAGCCGCTCAATCATCCTTTCGAACGTTTCGATCGGCTCGCTCGTCACCTTGAGCGATGTCGTCATCGATAAGTATTCGATCGTGACCGCCCGCCATACCATCGCAGGAGACCCGGCCAACGTCATCTATCTCAAGCAAGGAGCAATTTTATGAAAATCGCGATGTTCGCTTCGGAAGCCAATCCTCTTGCTAAATCCGGCGGCTTGGCCGATGTGGTTTTCGCTCTTTCGAAGGAACTCGCCCTTGAAGGGCATAACGTCATCATCGGGATGCCCTATTACCAGTCGGTCAAAGTCAAGAACCTCAAGACCAAGCGGGTCGGAATTTTCGATGTTTATATGTCGTGGCGCCATCAGGAAGCCGCAATCTATTCTTACGAGGTCTCCGGGGTCACCTTCTATCTGATTTCGAACCAGTATTATTTCGATCGGGACAAACTCTATGGCTATGACGACGATGGCGAGCGTTTCGCCTTCTTTGCCCTTGCGTGCCGCCGTTTGCTGAAGTTCATCGATTTCAAAGCCGACATCGTTCACGTCCACGATTGGCAGAGCGCGATGATTCCCTGTCTCGTCAAAGAGCAGAATTGTTTCGATGATTTCTATAAGGATATGGCGTTTGTTCTCACAATCCATAATCCGGCTTTCAAGGGGATGATCGACCGCTATTTCCTCAATGATTTCTATGGCCTCTCCGATGCGCTTTATGACACGGGCAAGGTCCGGTTCGAAGGGATGGTTTCCACCCTCAAGAGCGGCATCGTCTATGCCGATAAAGTCACCACGGTTTCGCCCTCGCACCGCGAGGAGCTCCTTTCGCACGACTCTTCTCAGGGTCTCGATGGGGTACTCCAGCTCCGGCGAGATGATTTCGTTGGCATTCTCAATGGCATCGATACCGAGGAATGGAACCCGAAAACCGATAAATTTATCAAAGTGGCCTATGACGCCAAGAATCTCGAAGAAGCAAAGGCATCGAACCAAAGCGATCTTCTTGCCGCCTTTCACATCCATTATTTTGGCGGGCCGGTCTATGGCATCGTTTCGCGCCTTTCTTGGCAAAAAGGCATTGATATCTTGATCGGCTCAGGCAAAAAGGCCCTACAAAATGGTGCTTGTTTGCTTGTTTTGGGCAATGGCGAATACGAGCTCGAGCAGAAGATGGAAGCTCTCCGGAAAGAGTTTCCCGACACGATGGGCATCTATATTGGCTACTCGAATGAACTCGCCCACAAAATCTATGCCGGTTCTGATTATTTCTTGATGCCCTCGCTCTTTGAACCCTGCGGCATCTCCCAGATGGTCGCCCAACGCTATGGCACCCTCCCCATCGTCCGTTACACCGGCGGGCTTCGCGATACGGTCGAAGGCTACGATGGCCAAGAAGTCAAGAACGCGAACGGCATCGGTTTCAACGATTATAACGAGAGCGGCCTCGACTATGGGATGGCCCTCGCCAAACGTCTCTCTGCGAATCGTGACGCTTACTTTGCCTGCGCCAAGAACGCGATGGCGCTCGACCGCTCATGGAAAAAGAGTGCCAACGAATACGAAAAACTCTATAATGCCCTCGTCAAGAAAGCTTAGGCTTTGCGAGGAGTGTTCATGAGTTACGATCATGCAGCGATTGAGAAGAAGTGGCGTCTTTTTTGGGAAGAGCATCAAACTTTTGCTTGCGATACCCATGATTTTTCGAAGCCAAAATATTATGTCCTTGACATGTTTCCCTATCCCTCGGGACAAGGGCTTCACGTCGGCCATCCGGAAGGCTATACCGCGACCGACATCGTCGCGCGGATGAAGCGGATGCAGGGCTTTAACGTTCTCCACCCGATGGGCTGGGATGCTTTTGGCTTGCCGGCCGAGCAATTCGCGATTCAAAACAATCAACATCCGGAAGAGTTCACCCGGAGGAACATCGCCCATTTTAAAGATCAGATCCAAGCCTTGGGCTTTTCTTATGACTGGTCGAAGGAACTCGCGACGATCGATCCGGGCTACTACAAGTGGACCCAATGGATTTTCATTCAGCTCTATAAACACGATTTGGCCTATGTGGCTGATGTGCCCGTCAACTATTGCCCCGAACTCGGCACCGTCCTCGCGAACGAAGAGGTGATCGATGGCAAGAGCGAGCGCGGCGGCTTTCCCGTCATTCGGATGCCGATGCGCCAGTGGGTCTTGAAGATCACCGCCTACGCCGACCGCCTCGAAAAAGATCTGACGCTGCTCGATTGGCCGAAATCGACCCTCGAGATGCAGAAGAATTGGATCGGCCGGAGCAGTGGCGTCAGCGTCGATTTTGCCGTTGCTTTCTCTACCGAATCCTTTCAGGTATTCACCACCCGGGTCGACACCCTCTTTGGCTGCACCTATTGCGTTTTGGCCCCCGAGCATCCGCTCGTGAAGAAACTCGTGAGCGCCAAGCAAAAGAAAGAAGTTGAAAAATATTGCGCCGATGCTGCGAAAAAGAGCGATCTTATCCGGACTTCGAGCGCTGAAAAAGAAAAGACTGGCGTCTATCTCGGCGCCGATGCGGTCAACCCGATCAACGGCAAGAAAATCCCGATTTACGTCGGCGATTACGTCCTTGGCAGCTATGGCAGTGGTGCCGTGATGGCCGTGCCGGCCCACGATGAGCGCGACTATGTTTTCGCCAAGAAACACAATCTCCCAATGATTCAGGTCATTGAGGGCGACATTTCGGAAGAAGCCTATGAAGGCGATGGCGCGCATATCAATTCGGCCTACGCCGATGGACTCGATATCGCCAAGGCTAAAGCGGCGATCACCAAGAAACTCGTCGAGATACATCGCGGCAAAGAAGTCGTCAATTACAAACTCCGCGATTGGATTTTCTCACGCCAACGCTATTGGGGCGAGCCGATTCCGATGGTGACGACGAAAGATGGGAAAGAACTTCCCTTGCCCGAAGACCAGTTGCCGCTTGTTCTTCCTGAACTCGACGACTATCGTCCGACAAGAGATGGCAAACCTCCGCTTTCGAAAGCCCCCCAAACTTGGCTTGAAACGACCGTAGATGGTCAAAAAGTTAGCCGGGAAACCAACACGATGCCGCAATGGGCGGGCTCGTGCTGGTACTACATTCGCTATCTTGATCCGAAGAACGACAAGGCGATCGCCGATCCTGCGCTGATCAAGCATTGGCTCCCGGTCGATCTCTATATCGGCGGGCAAGAGCATGCCGTCCTCCATCTTCTTTACGCTCGTTTCTGGCATAAGTTCCTTTACGATATCGGGGTGGTTTCTTGCCCCGAGCCCTTTCAAAAGCTCTATCACCAAGGCATGATTCTCGGTAGCAATGGCGAGAAGATGTCGAAGAGCAGGGGCAATGTCGTGAATCCGGACGACATCATCCGTGATTCAGGCGCTGATTCGCTCCGGCTCTTCGAGATGTTCGCCGGTCCGTTAGCCGAGGTGAAACCCTGGTCGACCGATGGTCTCGCGGGTGCGCGGCGCTTCATCGAGCGGGCTTACCGCCTCGTAAGCGAAGAGGACTTCACCAAAAAGATCTCTTCGACCAATTCAGGCGAACTCGATTATTCCTACAACGTCCTTGTTAAAAAGGCGACATCCGACTTTGAGGCGCTCTCCTTCAACACCACGATCGCCCAGATGATGGTCTTCGTGAACGATTGCTATAAAGCCGAGACTCTCTACAAGCCTTATTTGGAGGGTTTCGCTCAGATTTTCTCTTGCATCTGCCCCTTCGTTGGGGAAGAGATGTGGTCCTTATTGGGCCACAAAGAGAGCATCGCCTATGTTCCTTGGCCGAAAGCCGATGAGAGCAAAACCCTTTTGCAGAAGGTGAAGATTGCCGCCTCGGTAAATGGCAAGGTTCGCGATGTGCTTGAAGTCGACAAAGGCACCGATGAGGCGACGCTGAAAAGCTTGGCTCTCGCCTTACCGAAAATCAAAGCCTACACCGATGGTCACACCATCAAAAAGGTGATTGTGGTCAAAGATCGGATCATCAACATCGTCGTTGCCTAAACGCTTTTCGGCGAGGCTTGAAAAATCGAGCCTCGCTTTTTTGTGCCAAAAAGAAGCGGCTTTTGCGGTCGCTTCTTTCTTGAATGGCTTTTGAAGGGATATTAAAGCAAACTTTTCCCACATTTACGGCAGTGCTTTGCATCGGCGTCATTGACTTCGCCACAGGCGGGGCACTTTTTGGTGAGCGGGGCGCCGCAGTTATCGCAATAAAGCGCGCCTTTCTCGTTTTGGGTACCGCATTTGGGGCAGAGAGGGCCCTTCTCGGAGCAGGGGGTGGAAGCGACGACAGACTTGACCGTTTTCCCAAGCTCGTCTCTCGTCCCATCAAGCATGTAGTTGGCCGTATCTTTTACGACCGGAGCAACTTCGCTCGCCGCGTAGCGGGAGACCGCGCCGAAATAGCCTAAATAGAGCAAGACACCGCCCACCATGATCAGCAAGCCGCCAAGGCCGAAGAGAACCATTCCGAAGATGCTCGAAGAGGCATCGATCGATCCGAAGAAATTGCTGAGGAAAGTCGCTAACCCCGCCACAAAAACAACGATTCCCGCCCCGACGAGGATCCAGCCGGCGATCCGCAAGCGGTGGCGAGCTTCTTTCTGTGGCTCAAGATAATGGAGATGGGCCACATTCGCCCCCGTTTCATTTCCTTTTAAAAGATAATCGGTGCTGATGCCAAAGATCTCGGCTAAGCGAGAAACGTTTGCTAAGGTTGGTTGCGTCTCACCTGTTTCCCATTTGCTGACCGCTTTGGCTGAGAGATCGAGTTTCTCCCCCTAATTCCCCTTGGCTTATCCCCTTCTTTTTCCGCTCCTCATAGATTCTCTGTCCAATGCCTTCCATGGTTAATCTCCTCCTGGCCCGTTTATCTTGCTCAAATAGGTTAACACTGACAACCCCTTTGTGGGGCAACTTTATGAACTGACGGTTCAATTCTGACATAACAGCGAATGAAAAAGGCTTCTTCGGGCGCGATTCTCGGCGCGAAAGCCCAATGATGATGGTGCAAAAAGAATCATTGATGAGGGTTTTGCGGAGATTTTGGATTTTGGCTGGCGTAAAGAAGAAATTCTTGGGTTTTGAGGAGGCGGACCTTCACGTGATCCCCATCACGGTAAGTCGTGACGAAAGCCTTATCGAAAGAAGCATATAGGCGCCCTTCGATGATCATCCCATTTTCCTCATAGCGGGCCAAGACATGGCGCGAGATGGTACCGGTGTTCTCGCTAATGTGGGTTAACGTCGCTTCGACGTCTTTGCCTTCGACGCTGACGAGAGTGCGGTAGCGGAAATAGGCTTCGTAGGCCGCTAAATAGGAAAGATAAAGCCCGCCAACAAAGGCCATTCCAACGAAATAGGAAATATAAGGATAGCCAAGAAGGATTCGTGCGGCGAGAAGAGCGCCCCCGCACAAAAGGAGGGCAAGGGCGGGAATAAAGATCAAGAGGCTACGGCGTTTGACACCATATATCGCGGTTGTTTTCATCATCACTTTATTATAAAGAGGATTCCGTTTTATAATAATCAAAATGGAAAAAAGCCAACGCAAGCATCTTGCCATCGCCATCGTTGTTGCCAGCGTCAGCGCCCTCTTGGCCGCCTTTTCGTTCGTCGAGCCCTTGATTTCGCCCGCCAGTAAAGGCGACGAATGGATGACGGGGTTGCCTGACGACCGTCCCTTGACCCGCCTATCGATTCCTGGCTCGCACGACAGTGGGGCCCGTTATAGCGCAGGCGACCTTTCGGGCAAATGCCAAGACTCCTCGATTCTCGAACAGCTGAACTATGGCGTCCGCTTCTTTGACGTTCGACTCTATAACTACAACGATTCGCTTTTGGTTTGCCACGGCTTTATCGACGAGAATCTCTCTTTATCGTCTTTCGTCGCGAGTGTCCGCGTTTTCCTTTTGGCCCATCCGAAGGAAGGGGTCCTCGCTTCAATCAAACACGAAAACTACGATCAGGGTGCGAGCAAGGACTTCGAGACCCTGCTTCGAGAAGAAATCGCCAAAAACCCCACCTTTTGGCAGACCGGGCGAGATTTGCCAGCGAATTTGGGAGCGATCCGGGGGAAGATTACTTTAATTTCCCGCTACGAGAAAAACACGATCGGCCTCGATGCCTATGGGGACGAGGGCTGGCAGAGCGATTTCGGAACGAGCACGACGTTTACCCTCAATCATTTCCGGGTGCAAGATCACTATAAACTGAGCGAAAATCTGACAAAGTGGAACGAGATTGCTTTGCTAATCGCTGAGGCAGGAAAAGACACGACGGGTTCGCTTCTTTATTTGAATTTCTTCAGCGGTTATCTCACGACAGGCTTTCCGCCGACCTACAGCGTATCGACCGCGAAATATATCAATCCGAAGGTGCTGAATAAGGAACTCCCCAGCGTCCATTACGGCATCTTGATTTGCGACTTCGTGACGCCGGCACTCTGTCAGATCCTTTGGGGGGTCAACGCATGAAAAAAGCGGGACGGATCACTTTACTCGTCGCCGGGATCCTTTATGTGATTATCGGCTTGGTTTTCATTGTGATCGAAGGAAGGAATTTTTTCTCGTTTGATTGGCGGCTTTATGCCCATTCTTTCGCGGGGGCCTTCCAAAGTCTCGCCCGTCTATTGGCTGCCCTTCTCTATTTGGCTTCTGGCATTCTCGCTATTTTGGTTTTCTCGCCGAAAAAAGAGCGTCCGGTTTTGATGGTTTATGTCGATGTTTTTGCGGTGGCGACGTTCTTGATCGGCATGGCGGTTTCCACCTTCCTCAAGGAGATGAGCGGCCCCACTCCGCTTTATCTCACGCTTCCGATCAGCCTCATGAGCGACCTCTTCGCGGTCGGAGCGGCTTTGATCTATATTGGTGACACCCGCTCAAAGAAGAGCGATTCTGCCCCTAAAGAGAACAAGAACAGGCTATAATGCTTCTGCCCGACACCTTAGTTCGCTAAGGATTGGAGCGGAGGTAGACCTAAATGCTTTTAGCGATTGACGTTGGCAATACCCTGACCGATTTCGGGGTTTTCGAGGAGCACCATTTGGTGCGAACCTTCCTGACCGAGAGCGTTTCGACGAAATCGGCGGACGAATATGAGACGATTCTGAGTTTGTTTATCCAAAGCAAAGCGATCGACCCCTCGGAGATTCACGAAGTGATCATTTCCTCGGTTGTGCCCGCCTTGACTCGCGTCTTCTCGACTTTGAGCGAGAAGTTTTTTCATCTGAAACCGGTTGTGCTCGGACCCCATTTGAAAAGCGGGCTCCTTCTCAAGGTCGACCACCCCGCCGAGGTGGGCAGCGATTTGGTCGCCGATGCGGTGGGTGGGCTTGGCTATTATGGCAAAGCGCTCTTCATCGCCGACTTAGGAACCGCCAGCAAATTCCTTTTTGTGGATAAAGAGGGGGCTTTTGCAGGGCTTTCGATCGCCCCGGGTCTCGCCATCAGCATGGATGCCCTGGTCAATCGGACGGTGACGTTGCCCGAAGTCTCATGGGTCATCCCCGATAAAGTGATGGGCAAAAACACCAAGGATTGCATGAATAGCGGCATCACCTATGGGGTCGCTTATCAAGTCCAGGGATTCGCCGCGGCTTTCGAAAAAGAATGTGGCTATCCCCTCAAAAGAATCCTGACGGGCGGCAACGGGGTCTACATCAAAGACCTCTTACGCGATTTCGTTTACGATCCCTATGTTTTGCTCAAAGGGCTCGATCTTATCGATGCAAGGGTCCATCCATGAATCTCGCGAGCCTATCTTTTTGGATCCTTCTTATTGTTTGGGGACTTTTTTTCCTTCGCTTTTATAAGAAAAGCAGCCTCTCTTCCGTCAAGACGAAAGACATCACAATTGACGCTTTCTTTCTTGGCATCATCATCCTGATGGGCGCGGTTCCGCAGTTAGGTTATATTCAGGTGCTGCCGTGGCTTTCGTTAACTTTGATGCATCTCCCTGTTTTGATCGGCGCTTACCTCTATGGTTGGAAGAAAGGCCTCTTGTTTGGCACGGCTTTCGGCCTCACGAGCTGGGTGGCTGCCCTTACCCGTTCCACCGGGGCGCTCGACCTCTTATTTATCTATCCGTGGGTCAGCGTTTTGCCGCGGATGGTATTCGGCCTCGTAAGCGGTCTCCTCTTTCAACTTCTCAAAAAAACTCCTAAGATAGAAAAGAACGGCTGGTTGGTGGGCGTGATGGCGTTTCTCCTCACGTGCTTCCATACCGTAACCGTGTTCCTCGATCTCTACCTCTTTTACCCGATGCTCATCGGAAGCTATTTCGCTTCAACAAATCCGGTAGTGAGCGGTGTTGGCATCACCTTCTTGGTGGCCATCGCCTTAGGGATGATCGGTGAAGCGGTCTTGGCCGCAATTGTGGTTCCCGTGAGCGGGAAGGCGATTCGCAAAGCGATGAGCAATAAAGGATAAGGAGTATCCATGCCTAATTTCAAAAAGCTGAGCAAAATCTACGAGAAAGATGCCCTCGTGGCCCTCGAGCAATTCGTTCGCATCGCTTCCGTCTATGATTCTCATAGCAAGAAAGAGGGCCAACCCTATGGCGCCAAAGTCAAAGAAGCCCTCGACTATTTGGCCAAACTGGGCACCGACTTCGGCTTCAAAGTCGATACGGTGGATGGCTATTGCACCGAAATCAGCGTCGGCGACGAAGGACCGCTCGTCGGCGTTTATGGCCATAGCGATGTGGTTCCTGCCACCGGCAGTTGGACGAATCCGCCCTTTAGCGCCACGCTCAAAGACGGCCGTCTTTGGGGCCGAGGCGCCGCGGACGACAAGGGTCCGCTCATCGCCGCTTTCTATGCCTTGAAGTTATTGAAGGATAACGGCCTCATCAAAGGCTATCGCGTCAAACTCGTGAGCGGTGGCGATGAGGAACGGGGTTCTTCGTGCTTAACGTATTATTTTGAGGAGCATAAAGGCGAGGAGCCAGCTTTCGGTTTCACCCCCGATGCCGATTACCCCTTGATCTATGCCGAGAAGGGCATCCGCAATTACACCGCGACACGAACCCTCGATCTTTCGCCGATCATCGCGATGACGGGCGGCGTCGTCACCAACGCGGTTTGCGATTCGCTCTTGGTCACCCTCAAAGAAGATAAGAAATTTGAACAATATCTCAAAGACAACAAGATTCCCTGCGATTTCTCGCCGATGGAAGGCTTGAGCGTCATTCGCTTCAAAGGTGTGGCGGCCCATGGCTCGACTCCGGAAAAAGGCAAATCCGCGATTCTGTCGGCTTTCAAAGCAGTCGGCGAATATTATCACCTCGACGCTTTGACGCTTTTAGCGTCGAGTTTGGCGGATCCGAGCGGCAAGTCCTTCGATGGTTTCAATCATTCGAATGAACTTGGCGATACGACCTACAACTACGGCATCGTCAACTACGATTCGAACAAGAAGACCCTTTCGCTCACGATTGACTTCCGCTATGGCGAAAACGCCGAGCCGGATTTGCTGATTGCCAACCTTGAAAAAGCGAGCAAACTCGCCTGCACCAAGCTTACGGAGGCCAAGCCATTGCTCTTCGATAAGAAGAGTTTGCTCGTCAGCACCTTGATGAAAGTCTATAAGCAAGAAACCTTCAAACTTTTCGATAAGCCCCTTGCAATCGGCGGTGGCACCTATGCCAAGGAAGCGAAGAATACCGTTGCCTTTGGCGCGGCGTTCAAAGAGCACCCGGGTAATATGCATTCGCCCGATGAATACATCTACGTCGATGATTTCGCCAAAGACATCGCGATTTATGCCCACGCGATTTACGCGTTAGGCCATGTGAGCAAGTGAGAGCCCGTCATAAACGTTGGGCCGAGCCCTATCTCGAAGGGCACCCCGACATTGTCATTTCAAATCTTGCCGACCACGCTGATTTTTTCCTGCACCATCCGCTTTATTTGGAGATTGGCGCTGGCAAAGGCGATTTTGTTCTGAGCATGGCCCAAAAAGGCGGGTACTGGATTGCCCTCGAACGCGAAACCTCGATCAGCGGTCTTTTAGCCAAGAAAATCAGCGAAAGCGCTTTGACGAACATTTTGGTCTATCCGACCGATTTCGATGTGGCATCCGAGGGCCTCAAAGCCTATTCCTTCGATGGGATTTATCTCAATTTCTCCGATCCGTGGCCAAAGAAGAAACATTGGAAACGACGTCTGACGACTTCGGAGCGGCTCTATGCGATGGCTCTGTTGCTCAAAGAAGGCGGCACCATCGCCTTCAAAAGCGACAACCTCGCCCTTTATGAATTCACGAAGGAAGAAGCGGCTAAAGTTCAGGGCTTGCTTCTCGTCGAGGATCAACCGATTTATGCTTTTGATGCCACCCACGATGCCATGAGCGAATATGAGCGAAACTTTCGAAGCCAAGGATTGAGCATCCATCGGCTCGTCTATCGGAAGACTTCGCGCTAGAATAAAGAAGGAGAAAACAAGTTATGTATCGTCTCTTTTATAACGAAAAGGTCACTGGCGATATCCTCTATGCCGTCCTCAACAGCGAAGAGAAGCCTTCGCGGATTGAGAAAAAAGGCAACGTCGCCGCGATTTATCAGGGCGATGAATTGATTGGCATCAATTTTTTTGAAGCCAGCAAGTTAGCCCGTTTGCCGAGCGCTGGCATTCTCTACGCCCCGAAAGACGAGTTGATCGATGCTCTTAATAAAGCGATTGCCGCCGTTGGTTTAGCCCCGTTGGCCTATACGCGTAATTCGGGTTTCCACGTCGCGAAAATCTTCGCGCTCGAAGAACATCCGCTTGATGAGAAAGCCCAGATCGTCACTCTCGGTCTCGGCGAGAAGAAAATGACCACTGTCAGCTGGTACGCCAATTTGGCGGTTGGCGATTTCGTCGTGGTCGCTCTCGATGGAACGATTCTCCGCGATGGCAGCGTTTTCCATCAGTTTGTTTCGCGCAACATCCCGAATGAAGTTTCGCTCATGGACGCCAAAGAGCTTGGCCTTCCCGAGAGCCAAGGCGCCTATCATCCGACCGGTTTAGCAGAAGGGGCCGATTTCTTTTTAGGAGAACGCTAAGATGGCCAAACTCGAAATCACACTTAAAGAAGCCGGTAAACTCGACCGCCTCACAAACAAGACGTTTCGTTTCGATCCGAAGATTGCCGAAGGCTACTACAGCGCCAATTACTTTTTGAAGTCGCGCGAGATTGTTCTCAAAAACGCGCCGGGCCACATCGTGGAAGAGCAGTGGTTTCAGCGAAGAGACGGCGTAATGGTCTGCGGTATCGATGAGTCGATTGCTTTGCTGCACACCTTTGCCCAACATCCGGAAACCCTCAAGATCGTCGCTCTCAACGATGGCGACATGATTTCCGCGGGCGAGCCGGTTCTCAAAGTGAGTGGAAAATACGAGGATTTTGGTTATTTGGAGTCCTTGATCGATGGAATTTTGGCCCGCCGTTCTTCCGTGGCGACCAATACCCACGAGGTTGTTGTGGCCTTGCGCGGGGCCAATACCTTCTCGATGGCGGACCGCCAGGATGACTATCTGACCCAAAAAGGCGATGGCTATGCCTCCTATGTTGCTGGCATCAAAAAATTCTCGACCGACGCCCAAGGCGAATGGGTCGGGGTCAAAGGCATGGGGACGATGCCACATGCCCTCATCGAGATTTGCGGGGGCGACATCTGCCGCGCTTGCGATATTTATCACGCGACATTCCCAACGGAGCCCGTGACCGCCCTTATCGACTATCACAACAACGTCGTCGCCGATTCTTTGAGAGTAGCGAAGCATATGGGTAAGGTGCTTCAGGGCGTCCGCGTCGATACTTCGATGGCTCTCGTTGACCATTATTTCGATGACAAGGACACGAGCGGTTTCGATCCGCATGGGGTTTGCAAAGAACTCATCTACGCGTTAAAGAAAGCTCTCTTAGCCGAAGGCCTTGACTGGGTCAAAATTACGGTCTCAAGCGGCTTTACGGCAAAAAAAATTGCTGAATGGACAAAGGAAGGCGTTCCAGTCGACACCTATGGGGTGGGCTCGGCTCTCGTCGTCAACAACATCGTCGGTTTCACTGGGGATCTCGTGATGTTCGATGGAAAAGAAGAAGCGAAAGAAGGGCGGAAGGACGTTCCTTCTTCTCGTCTCGAACCCGTCTCCTGCCCAATTCTCCCCCATAAATAGGGGGAACGCCTATTGGCAGGAAGCATCCTGAAAACGGATTTTTTTAATGGAAAAAGCGAATAAGCATCGGATGCAAGTTATGAAAGAAAGCCCTTACAATCGATGATAGAGGCTGAAAATTGAGTAATAACTCATTTTATTTTCGCTCATAGAGAACTCTCTCCAGTGAAACAACTTTTTTCTGAAAATGAGTAATATTTTTAAAAAATTAATGAAAATAACATAGAAAAGGCACCGATGGCTTTTGTGGAAACATATTGAAAGAATATGAAAATGTTTTCATTGCATTTAGCAGATTTTCAATTACAATAAAATCGATCCGCAAGGAGAATTTAAGTATGGATAATCTAAAAGATCGTGTCACCATCTACCAAGTCGCTCAAGCGGCTGGGGTATCGCTCGCGACGGTATCGCGCGTCATCAACAAGCAAGGCAACGTCACCGAGACGACCCGCGCCAAAGTCGAAGAGACCATTAAACGCTTAGGCTATAAGCCCTCGGGCCTCGCCCAAGCTTTGGCCACCAACAAAACCACCAACATCGGCGTCATTATTCCTTCCGCCAACTATGTCTATATCTCGAACATGCTGAATGGCATCTCCGAAGTAGCGAAGGAAAAAGGCTTTGTCTTAACCTTATTTACGACCTCACACTCGCACGAGGAAGCCCTTTCGATGATCGAGAAGGTCATCACGACCCACGTCGACGGCGCTATCATCTTCGACGATGAGCTCGACGAAGAGGATGTCATGAAGATTAATTCCTACAGCGTTCCGACGATTGTGGTCAACAACAAAATCACCGGTGATCGGGTCGGCTGCGTCTTATTCTCCTATGAAGACCTCTTGACCGAAGTCATCAACGATTACTATGCCAAAGGCGGCAAGAAAGAGATGACATTCCTTCACGTTCACGATGGTGGCAGACTCTTGGCCCATTGCGAAAAGAGCTTCGTCGATGCCCACGAGAAACTCAACAAGTCGTTCCATATCGTCAACTGCGATGATTCTTACACCCGGACCTATTCGGATTTCGCCGAATTTTTCGAGCATACGAAACAGGGCTATTTCGTCGCCTACCGCGATTCGATCGCAGCTGCGATCGAAAACGCCGCCACCGACGCCGGTCTCAAGGTGCCGGAAGACATCGAAGTGCTCTCCCTTGTTGGCACCAAGTACGCCAACATCGTCCGTCCGGCCCTCACTTCGATGCAGATCGATATGTCCGAGGTCGGCAAGCGCGCGATGTATATGCTGATCGACCTCATCAATCGCGATCTGGTGGAAAAAAGCTATAAGTTTGATGCTCATCTCGTCGTCCGCAATTCGACGAGCGAGAAGTAAAAACGCTAAGGAGGGGAGTAATCCCCTCTTTTTTGGGTTAAGAAACATGGATTATTTTGAAATGCGCCATCCAGGCTCTTTCTACAAGAAAATTGGTCCTAACGACGCCTATTGGGGCACGCTTCAAGCCCCGAAGATTCCCTCCTCGCCATTAAAAGACAAGCGCCTCTTTTTCCTCGGATCTTCCGTGACCTTGGGGCTGCGGAGCGTTAACGAATCGGTCGCCGATTACCTTTCGGCCCAAGATGGCGCCTTCATCGTCAAGGAGGCGGTCTCGGGAACGACGCTTCGCCAAGAAAATCCGGCCGATCTTTCGTATCTAAGCCGCTTGATCCGCTCCGAAGCCTATGGGGGACAGGACAAATTCGACGCCGTGATCATCCAGCTTTCGACTAACGATGCTTGGGAGGAAAAGAAACTCGGCTCCCCGCTTGAAAACGAAAATCCCGCCACGACCTATGGGGCGATCGAAGCCCTAATCACTGCCATAAAGAAGCGATTTGACTGCCCCCTATTCTTCTATAGTGGGGCCCATTATAGCGAAATGAATGGCAAGATCTATGCTGAACTCGTGAAAGGGATGGCAAAGATTGCCGAGAAGCGGCAGGTTGGCTTTATCAATCTATTTGATGATCAAGTCTTTAACGATTTAGCCGTGGCCCATTATTCCTATTGGATGAGCGATGGCATCCACCCTTATCGCTCAGGATATCGGGCGTGGTGGACGCCTTATTTCCGGACTTATCTTACGCAAAATCTCTGCAAATCAAGCGTTTTTTCGCTTTAAGAGGCTTTAAGGTGATGGAGGCTCCCCTCGCTAAATTGGTGCTAAGAGCAATCGTCTCGTTCTTTTCGTTTTCGAATTTTTAAAGGAGAATTTTCGCGTTCGGGGCGATTTTTGTCGTACGATTCCGCGTTGAGATGTGACTGATGGTGCTCGTTTTCGTTTGAGCTGGGGGCCTTCTTAGTGATGATTCTCTCCCACTGAGAAAGATTGTGGAGTTGAGTCCCCTGGCTAATTTGATCTCTTTTTTCATGACTGATCCTCCGAAAACAGACCTTTCTTTCCTGAAGAAGGCCGCGATAGCCGTCGAGAAAGAAAAAATCACAGAGTGGAAAGAAGAGGAAAAAGAGTCATGAAATTCCATCATTGAGCTCTCCAGTATAAAGGAGGGAGCGCGACGATAAACGGCTCGATGCATTGAAGGGGAACTTCAGTAAAAACCCCGAAGGAATTAATCAGCATCTTCAAGAAATTTTAAATTCCTCTCGCACCAAGATTCATCGACTATAGAGGCATTTTGAAAGGTTCTGTAAAAAGGGTATTAGCACTCAAGTCTTGACAGTGCCAAAGAAAAGATTAAGATACAAGCGTAACCCAATCAGGGGAGGAAAAAATAACTATGGTTAAGCCGTTGCAAGATTATCTTCTCATCGAGAAAGTTCCCGCTGAAAAGAAGATCGGTTCGATTGTCTTGGCAAGCGATCCGAAGAAGACTGGAAATGTCGCGACCGTGATCGCGATGGGCCCGGGCAAAATGGTCAGTGAAGGCGTTTCGGCTGGCACTTTGATGAAAATCAAAGACATCAAGGTCGGCGATAAGGTCATCTACCGCGAATATAGCGGGACCGATTATGAAGAAGGCGAGCATAAGTACCTTCTGATCAAAGCCGAAGACGTCCTCGCGATCGTCGAAGATAAATAAGAGTTAAAGATATAAAAGGAGATATCACTATGGCAAAAGAGATTAAATTTGGGAAGACTGCCCGCGATCAGATGCTCCAAGGCGTCGATACTTTGGCCAACACTGTCAAGGTGACCTTGGGACCAAAGGGCCGCAACGTCGCGCTCGACAAGGGCTATGGCAGCCCCGAAATCTGCGAGGATGGCGTCACCATCGCCCGCGAGATCGAATTGAAGAACAGCTTCCAGAATATGGGAGCCAAGCTCGTTTACGAAGTCGCCAATCAGACCAATGAAAAGGCTGGCGATGGCACGACCACCGCGACCGTCCTTGCCCAAGCGATGATTCACCGGGGCATCAATGCCGTTGAAAAAGGCGCCAATCCGGTCTTCGTTCGCGTTGGCATCGAAAAGGCGGGCAAAGCCGTCGCCGAGCAGCTTTTGAAGAAGAGCAAGCCGGTTGTCACCAATGAAGATATCGAAGCGATTGCCACAATCTCTTCGCATGATGAAGCAATCGGAAAACTGATTGCCCAAGCGATGAACAAAGTCGGCAAATCCGGCGTCATTACCGTCGATGAGTCGAAGACTTCGGAAGACGAACTCGTCGTCAGCCAAGGCCTTGAATACGACAAAGGCTATCTCTCGCCCTACATGGTGAGCGATCGCGAAAAGATGGTAGCGGAACTCGAAGACGCTTATGTCCTCGTCACCGATATGAAGATCAGCAATATCAATGACATCGTCCCGCTTCTTCAAAGCGTCGTCGATTCGCATAAGCCGCTTCTCATTATCGCTGACGATCTCGATGGCGATGTCGTTTCGACCTTGATCGTCAATAAGCTCCGCGGCACCTTCAACGTCGTTGCCACCAAAGCTCCGGAATTCGGCGATGCTCAGAAGGCCGCCCTTCAGGATATCGCGATCTTGACCGGCGCGAAGTTCTATAGCAAAGATCTTGGCATGGCGTTAAAAGATGTCACGATCCAGGACCTTGGGCAAGCTAAGAAAGTCACCGTCAAGAAAGATACGACTACCCTTGTCGGCGGCGAAGGTTCGAAGAAAGATTTGGCCGATCGGATTGCCGAACTCGAAGCCCAATACAAGACTGCGACTTCGGAATACGACAAGAAAGGTATCTCCAAACGGATTGCCAAACTCTCGAATGGCGTTGCGGTTCTCAAAGTCGGTGCCCAGACCGAGAGCGAGATGAAAGACAAAAAGTTACGGATTGAGGATGCGCTCAACGCGACGAAAGCCGCTGTCAGCGAGGGCATCGTCGTCGGCGGTGGAGCCGCCCTCGCCGAAGTCTATGCTGAGCTCAAGAACAGCCTCAAAGATGCGAACCCGGATATCCAGAAAGGCATCAATGCCGTCATGGATTCCCTCTTCGATCCGCTCAAGCAGATCGCCGACAACTCCGGTTATGATGCCGAAGAGATCGTCGAAAAGCAGAAGGCTCAGAAAGATGGTTTCGGCTTCAACGCTGAAACTGGCGAATGGGTCGATTTGATCAAAGACGGCATTGTGGATCCGACGAAAGTCACCCGCAGCGCCATCTTGAATGCCTCGAGCATCTCTGCCCTCTTCGTGACCACGGAAGCCGCGGTGACGGAGATCAAAGAAGAGAAGCCGGCCGCTCCGGCCGCCCCGGGAATGGGTGGCGGCATGGACGACATGTACTGATCTAAGAGTACGTTTCGTTTCTCAAAAGGATGGGCCTGAACCCATCCTTTTTATTAGCAAATCCCACCGGGGCTTCCTTAAAAGCGTTTTTTCGCTTCTTTTGCTCATCCTTTTTGTCGTTTTAAGGTAGAATACCTTAGGTTAGAGGTTATTTATGGAAAACGTGATTGATGATCTAAATTACCGCGGGCTGATTGAACAATACTCGAACGAGAGCAACGTCCGCAAACTTTTGAGCGAAAAACAAACGATTTATTGCGGCTTCGATCCGAGCGCCGCTTCGATGCACCTTGGTAACTTCGTGATGATTTCAACCTTGATGCGCCTTCAGCGCGCTGGGCATCGCATCATCGCCGTCGTTGGGGGCGGCACGGGAATGATTGGCGATCCCTCAGGCAAGAGCAAGGAGCGGAATCTCCAGAATGAGGACACGCTTCGAGCCAACACCGAAAGCATCAAGAATCAGCTCGAGCGGTTTCTTGATTTAAGCGATCCCGAGAAAGGCATGATCGTCAATAACTATGATTGGCTTGGCCCGATGCCAACCCTCGATTTCTTGCGGGACTATGGCAAATTTTTCTCGATTAACTACATGCTCTCAAAAGAGATCGTTGCCTCGCGCCTTGAAGCGGGCATCTCCTTTACCGAGTTCTCTTATCAGATTCTTCAATCGATCGACTTCTTGACGCTTTATCGTAAATATGGTTGCAAGATTCAAATCGGTGGCAACGACCAGTGGGGTAATTTGACCTCGGGTCTTGAACTCATTCGCAAACTCGAAGGGGACAATGCTCCCTGCGAGGTGATGACCGCCCATCTTCTCTTGCGAAGCGATGGCAAGAAATTCGGCAAGTCGGAGCAAGGGGCTCTCTTCCTCGATCCGAAGCTCACTTCGCCCTACCAGCTTTATCAGTATTTCATCAACTGCACCGATGAAGATGCGGTTAGGTACCTCAAAGTCCTCACTTTCCTTCCGAAAGAAGAGATCGAAGACATCGCTCGCGACCATATCGCCCATCCTGGCGAAAGAATCGCCCAGAAGAAACTCGCCTACGAAGTCACGGCGGAGATCCATGGGAAAGCCGCTGCCGAAGAATCAATCAAGATGTCGGGTGCCCTCTTTAGTGGCGATGTTGCCAGCTTGAGCGAAGACGAGATCGTTGAGCTCTTGGGTTCTTTGAAGTTCCCGCTCGATGGGGCGAAGAACTTGGTCGATCTTCTTGTCGCGGTCGGTGCCGCGCCGAGCAAGACTCAAGCCCGGACCTTCATTGAGCAGAACAGCGTTTCAATCAACGGCGAAAAAGCTGCCGATCCCGCTAAAGTCTACGGACCGAGCGAGGCGATGTTTGGCAAATATCTGATTATCCGTCGGGGTAAGAAGAACTACTATTTAGGCGTCTTCTAAACGAAAAGAAAGGGTTTGCAGAAATATCGCCTGCAAAACCTTTTTATTATGTCTCTTTATTTTAGTTTTCCGAAGAGGATGATCATCACCTGGATCGGAATGGCGGCCATGAAGATGAACCAAAGGTTCTCGTGGGCGACCACGAGGTATTGGAGGAAAACGGCAAAGAACAGCGTCCAGACGAAAAGGGAAGAACAAATCCAGAGCGTCAAGCACTTTTTCCAGAAGAAGCGGGCGCAGACCGCGATGACGAAAAAAGTAATGGGGACGGCCCAGACGAAGACAATCCAAACGACGCTGAGATCTTTCTTTTGGATGACGGCATTGACATAAATCGCGGTCATCGTAAACCAAACAAAACAAGCGGCCATCGAGGTGATGATGATTTGGTTGTTCTTATTTTTGTTTTGGGCGATTTGAGCGACTTTCTCTTCGCTCGTTCCCTCGGTGGTAAGGGCGTCAATCGTCACTCCATAGAAATCGGCCAATTCTTTGAGGATGTCGACCGTGGGTACGGCCTTGCCGAGTTCCCATTTCGAAATGCTTTTGTCGCTATATCCGATTTGTTCGGCCAATTCTTGTTGGGTGAGGTGGCGATTTTTCCGTAAAGTGGCGAGGTTGTTCGCCACGATTTCATTGAGCTCTGCCATAGCCTTATTTTAAGTTATTTCTCTTTATTTTCAAGGAGAAGCTCATTCCATCATCTTGGAGAGCGCTTTCTAAAAATGTAGATAATGGCTTACGAATATACAATTCTCTATTTTGTAGAGCTCGTTCTCTAAAACCGTTCGAGCGTAAGAGGGAACGCCCGGGGGGAAGGTCGCTATCATTTATGCTGGTCCAGGAATGCCAAACAAAGTTATGTCCCAAGAAGCTGCCGCCAGGGATGCTCCCGCCGAGGAAGCGGTCCTCCACAAATCTTCGAAGAAGCGGATCATCGTCTCGCTCTCGATTATTTCGGTTGCCGCCATCGGCCTTGGCTTAGGCGCAGGTTTCTTTCTTCATAACCAAATCGCTGGTGGAACCCTGACTGATTACAACAACGTTAATGCTGACGATTATGTCGATGACAATACGAACCTTCTTAATGATTATGCCAAAGTGAAAAAAGCCGGTGGGCATTATTTGGTTGCCTACGAAAAAGAACCCTACAAGGTAGCGAATATCGCCTATGGGCTTTATTCGAAGGAGACCCACCTCTTTGCCCAGGGCATCGGCTCGGGAACCGCAAAGATGCTCGGAATAGCGATCGTCCAACAAATTCGTTCGACGGTCATCCGCGATAACGACAACTATTTCGAGGAATCCTGCTCTTGCTCGAAGGTCGTGAATTTGGCTGATCGGATGTATCAAAGCGGCGATAGCGTCGTTCGGAATGAAGGCAAAGTCAGAGACGCCAACGCCGAAATCCCTGAAAATTTCACCAAAGCAACGCCCTATAGTTTGCCTGATTACCGCAAGGCGATGGGCCGACTCCTCTCCGATCCGTGCATCTATTTGATCTCGAGCAAGACGACTTACCTCGATGAGACAGCGACTTCGGGGGCGAAAACCTCTTTCAGCGAAACCAATGGTGGTTACGCGCTCGAACTCGAACTTGATCCAGTCCACTCCGTCATTAATTACGTTCGGCAGATGCAGACGATATCCTCGCTGGTCTCGCCACCTGCCTTCACTTATGTCCACCTGAGCCTATCTCTCGACAAGGATCTCAATCTTCTCTCGATGGAGACTCACGAATACTACTACGCCGCCGTCAGCTCGGCCGCGGGAAGTTATGTGGAAGGACGATTGCGAACTGTCTATCAAAGCGGTGGGAACTATACGATTCCGGAGTTGAACGATCCAGTTTCTTACCGCGAGAAGATGTGAAAACGAATTCAAAAATGGGGGATTATCTTTATGAGAAAAACAAACAGTCCGAAAAAACAAAGAATCAAGCACTTCTGCAACTACGGCTTCCTTTTTGCGGCCTTATTTGGCGTCAGCACGGTTACGACCTATTTCTTGGCGCCGGCCAAACGGGCCAGCCTGAATGGTCTTGCGGGCAATAGCGGGAATGAAACCAGTTCGGCCAATCATCTGACCCCCGCCCAGAATTTAACGGCTAACCTCAGCGATATGGGTGGGATGTCCGCCATCGTCAATTCTTTCTCCGCCAAAATCAAAAACCCGCTCAGCACGGCCTCTTCTCCGAAAGAAGATATCGTGCTTTCTTTGAAGAACACCTCGCTTCAACTTGCCATCAATGGCTGGCCTGATGTCGCACTCGATTTGAAGACGACGGTCTGCTATGAAGGTATCGAAAAACCGATTGCTCTCGCCTATGTGAATTCGAACGTTTATTTTTCGGCTCTGGGTCTCAAGTACAAGACAACCACCGAAACCGGGACCGATTTCTTCGATTCGATGATTACTTTGTTCAATTTGGCGAATATGCCTTCCCTCGACCTTTCGGGGGTGGACACCTCCTCGATGAGTTCGATGATGGACAAAATGACCTCAACCGGCAACACCGAGACGGGTTTTGTCTACACGCTTCCGCTCAATGACGATGGCAGTGAGAGCATCACGATGACTTCCGATGGGAAGTATAACCTCACTGGCGTCAAGACAAGCGGCATTAGCATTAACGGTAACAGTTTGGCTTTCGATGTCAGCGTTGACACCTTGAAGGACTTTGATGTTTCGTCCTTCATCCCGAGCGATGCCGATACAGCCTATCTCGACATTTACAATTCGTACGCTTTAATCAAACGGGTTACCGATTTGATCCGGACGCCGACTTTCGGAGTCAACATTGGCGTTTCGATGGAAAAGAGCGTCGCCGAAGGCGCGGCGACCAACATTTATCAAGTCGCTTCGGTGAGCGGTAGCGCCAATTTGGATGTCACCGCCAATAATTATCAGGGTGCGCTGACTGTCGAAGCGCCTTTGAGCAAGACCTTAAAAAGCGATGCTGCTAGTTTGAGCGATGATAAGAAGACGAAGCAAACCGTAAGCGCCAACTATGTTAAGAGTGGTGGTGATGGCAAGGTTTTCGTCAGCTACAACGACGCGATGAAACTCAAAATGACCACCTCGGTGGCCAATAACCTTTTTAAGAAGATTCAGACGGATTTCCCCGTCAAAGACGCCTCGAGTATGACCAAACTCTTTGACTTCGTGACGGATTCGACCGTGATGAAAGACTTGGCCGATGGCAAGTTTGCCAGCGCGATTAGCATGCTGGATGATTTCGCGATTGGCAACAATACGCTGACCGCGACGCTCCGTCTCAAGAATGTTGGCCTTGGCGATAATTCGAGCGTTGTCGTGACGCTTAATGGCAACGAGACTTCCTCGAGCCTCGCCAAGATCGAGGCCAATCACATTGTGATGAGCGCCTACGAGATGAACGCGAGCTTTAGCTTGACGGATTACGCGAAGCCGACTTTGGCGGAAGATACTTACCAAACTCTCGACAACACCCCAACGATCTATGATCAGTTCTTAGCGTTAAGCAAAGACACGACCGCCGAAGTTGATTTGAGCGGTTCGGTCATGAAATACGACGCGGCCGCTGATGCCGTCACCAAGAATGGCGTTCGTTTCACCGGCAACACCGAATTCGACGCCAATCAAGATACAACGAAGGATACGCACGGAAAAAGTGGAACCGGCAACGCCGAAATCACCCAAATCAAAGACGGAACCGATTTCCAGACCCATCATATCGGCATCGATGTCCGCGGAACGGACAAGATGCTCTTCCGTTATACAACGGGCACCATCAATGGCGAGTCGAAGTATCTCAATGGCAAGTTCGAAATCAGCACGCTGAACGGCATCATTGACCTCGTCAAGAAATTGATGAACAGCACCGATACCCGTTACACCAAGTTCCTCGATCCGCTCAAAGAACAATCGGCGACGATGGTGCTTAGCAAGGTCGTTGCGGGCGATTATGAAGAGCTCTTGCGGACCAAAGTCCTCGATAAAGTCAGCGTCGCCAGCGACGCTATCGTGGTCGTGGTTGACAAAGCTCTTCTCTCCTCGACGACGAATATCGAGTTGACCTTAGGCCTGGAGAGCGGGAAGCTTAAGACAGTTACAATCAATGAATTCGTGATTGAAGGCGTGGATATCAACGTCATTTTGAACTTAGGCGCGTACGATGTCGCTAAATTGGCCACGTTGCCGGATAATGTCACCTATCTCGATTTCAGTCAGATTGAAGTCTTGATGGCCTTTGGCATCACCACTTCCGAGCAGTCTTACTTCCATTTGATCGCTTCGGGCAGCGTCGCCATCGGAAAAGCGAAACTCATCAGTCTCAGCATGGATTTCCATATCACGGTCGATGGGGAGACGGTCAAGGTTTTTGGCACAACGAAGCTACCGCTTATCCCTATCGTGAACGGCACGGCGCCCGCTTGGCTCTTGGGCGGAACTCGGACGGTCAAATTCTTCTATGAGCCGGGCTATTGCTACATCAGCGGATCCGATGATTATGTCGCTTCAAAACGCCTTGATTCAACCGATAAGATCAAGGTGAAAGACACCTATTTTGCCAGTCATTTGATGAAGTATCTCTTACAAGATTTCCTTCAAATCACCGATTCAATCTACAATCAGATCACCGAGTCGAAGGGCGATACGTCAAAGCCTGTCTCTTATGAAAAGGTTCTCACTGATTTCCAGTATGCGAATACGACGGGAACGGCGCCGAGCTGGGATCTCACGGTCGATACGGGCGTCTTAGCCAATAACAGCATGCTTGGCCTCCTCAAAGTTCGCGTTTCGGGCAACGATGCCGATGCGAGCGATGGCGTGCTCGATGGTTACCTCAACCAGATGACAGTCGACTTCTCCATCACGGCCGGGCTCACAATCAATCTTAATTTGGATGCGAGTTTAGTCAATCCCGGCAGCGCCGATAATGAATTCCCGAGCGCGATTCTCAGCGAATACAACACGTATATCGCTAGCCACGCGAACGACGCAGTTCAAGGCGCCTAAAAAGAGTGCCGTTTGAAAAAGAAGACGTTCCCCTTGCTGAGAGGGGGGGGCGCCTTTTTGTTCGATTGAAGTTGTTTTAATGGCGGATCAACTTCAAGAAGCCGCGGTTTTCATTGTCGACCATCGCTTCTTTTTTGAAGGCAGTCCAATAGGAAAAAGCTTCTTTTTTCGGGCTTTTAAGCGGCGCGGAAGGACGCTGGTTTCTTCGCTTTAATGGTGGTCGCTCACCTTGTTTGGGGACGGAATAAAGAATACTGATCCGACCCCAGGAGGTTGCTTTCGCTTTGAAGGCATTCTTGCCAACGAAGTGGTGGGGGTGGGCATCGAAGACAATGAGAGCGTCACACTTCTTTTTCATCTTCAAAAGTACGAAAATTCCTGCAAAAAAGAGCTTATTGTTCCTTCGGTATGCTTATTTTGGGCATTTTCGATCATCGCCGAGGAAACGCCGGTTGCCACGATTTTGCTTTCTTCGGAAAGAAGTTCGTCATCAATGGGGCCGTTCTTCTTAGGCGATGCAGAGAACCCGTTCGCCTTTTTGAAGATGGCAGAAGGTTTGAGGGGAGGGCGTTGATTCGCTCGGAAGGCAGATGATGCTCCTCTTTCCACCTCAGCGAGAGCGAATTGGAGAAAAAGGCTTGCGCTTTACTTCTTTCTCGCCGGTCTTCCCGCGATGGGTGTTGAGAGAAAACAAAGCCTAGGCCAGGTCGAAGATGAACTCGCCCATCAAGACGTTTGGGTCCATCGCCAAGAAGCTCTTGTTCCGCCATCGGGACGACCGCTGTGATAGCCGAGTTCGCTTAGAAAGGCAACCCTGTCGCCGCGGGCGATGTTTTTCGTGCGTCGATGAGACGTTGAAACGCGATTAGACAATGTCTAATATTATTAAATAAACATCGATGGTTAAATAAGAATAAAATAAGGTTTACGTGGCGGATGAACGGGGCTATTCTTATAATCGTGAAAAAGAAATCCTGGGGGATTTTGACGCTGCTATTCGCTCTCGCATCCGGCATCGTTTCCTGCGCGAAGGCCCCAGCGATCACGATTGAACTCGAAGAGGGGGAAAGCAACGTTTATGAGTATGGTGAGAGTCTGCATCCCCTTAGTTTAGGCATTTATCAATCTGGCGAATTCGTCCGCTACGTCGAAGAGGCAGATCTTGTTTCTTTTTCGACCGAGACGCGCCGGTTTGATACCCCTTTGCAAGCCGAGATCGCTTATGGCAAAACGAACTATCCCTTTACCTATCAGGTGAGTTCGCTCTATGATTTTGATAAAGCCCACTATACCGTCAAACTTCATTCTGATGCTTCCATCGAGGTCGCTCTTATCGGAAATCCCAGCAAATCGGCCACGGATTTCGTTTTACCTAATCAAATTGACACACTTCCTGGCGTCTTGAAAAACTGGAAAGTTGCCTATTGGAGCGCCTCCTTTGGCGCCATGAGCGCCCTGAAGAAGGTCACTCTCAATCCCGATTTGCTTTCCTTTACGCCTCTTATTGATCCGTCGATTGAAATCCAGCCCGATCCTAGCGGTCGTTTGGCCTATGACAAGGCTGGTTTTTTCACCCAGGGTTCGACACTGTGGGGGCTCTCGTCGGCCCTTAAAGGCGAAGTTGATCTTCCAAGCAGCTGCACCTCGTTCGTCCCTAATGCTTTCGCCGGGAGCCATTCGGCGATCACAAGCCTCCATTTTCCGACGACCTATGACGATTATAGCCTCTTGGGTGTTTGTCCCAACCTTCCCGACTGCACCGAATTTGTCTTGCCTTCGGAAGCTCAGGGTTATTCGACGAAAGAGGGTTTTCTTTATAAGAAGAACGATAACGAAGTGCAATGCTATGGCATCCCGATGGGAAGGAAGCCGAGCGGCAACATCTTGAGCCTGCCCGAAGGGCTGACCCGTTTCCTTTTCGACAATCTTTCGGGCTGCGTCAACGAAGCCTATCAAACGCTTGTTTTGCCCTCTTCTCTTCTTTCGCTCTCGGCCAAAGCCCAGATAGCAACTCCGTATCTTACTGGCTTAAAACTTTTGTCGCCCTGCGTGGTGGATACGACGAGTCTGGCCATCAAATATTTCGCGACATCTTTGACGAAAATCGAAGTGCCATCCTCTTTGCTTGAAAGCTATAAAACAGATGAGTATTGGAAAAAACTTGCCTCAATTCTCGTTGGCTTCTAATCATGAAAAAACGCTCGGTTTCCCGAGCGTTTCTTGGATTTCGAAACTATAACAGACGGTTATAGTATTCGATGATCTGAGCTTCGTTGATATCCTTCGGCAGTTCGTTGCGTTCCGGCAAGCGGGCGAAGACGCCGCTGAATTTAGCAGCATCAACCGTGACATAAGCCGGAGTAAGCGGTTTGCCATCGAGGGATTCCTTGACGACCTTGAGCGGGCTCTTCTCCTTGAGGGCGATGACATCGCCGACTTTGCAGAGATAGCTCGGAATATCCACCTTGTTGCCATTCACGGTGATGTGACCGTGATTGACGAGCTGACGGGCAGCCGCGCGTGAGCGGGCGAATCCCATCCGGTAGACGAGGTTATCGAGGCGGCTTTCCAAGATGCGGAAGAAGGCGAGACCAGTGACGGTCTTATCTTTCTTCGCAATCATGAAGAGACGACGGAACTGACGTTCGTTGACGCCATAGAGTTCCCGGAGTTTTTGTTTCTCGAGGAGCTGGGCGCCGTATTCGGAAGCCTTCCGCTTGCGATCTTGACCGTGTTGGCCCGGACCATAAGCTCTCTTTTTGAGTTCGTCGCCAGTCTCCAAGACGGAGAAAGCCAAATGGCGCGATTGCTTCCATTTAGAGCCAGTATACCTTGACATATCTTTATTCTCCTTTCCTTGCGTGGACAAAGTTAGGGGTGCTTCCCACTTCCCGGGTGTCTTCCGAATTTCGGCTCCGTAGCTTGGGAACTTACTTTGTTTTAGGGGAGGACGTCAGACGGAAGCGTAAGGGCCTGCTGCCTTATTTACGCGAGTAATACTATAAGTATTAAGGAAGTCGTAGTCAAGAGAAAACCATTCCGAGGCTCCGAAAGAAAAAACTTTGCGATATTCATCGCGTGCGGGCGGACGCGAGTGCTATATTATTAAGGCACGGAATTGATATCATGATTTTCTTTACTTTGGAACCCACTTACATTATCCTGCTTGCCGTCGGCGGTGGTGTTCTTCTCGTTGCGTTTATCGTCCTTTATTTGACGGTTTTTGCTCATGCCCACTTGAAAAAACAGGCCCGAGATCTCTGCGGAAAATTCGAGAGAGAACACGCGATTCTCTTTGGCCAAGATAGCCAGTACATCAAACGGCTCGAGACCATTTCTTCGATGAACTTGATTTACGTTCAGCAGTTCCTTGATTGGAATAAACGTTTTAAGGATGTCCGTGATGTTTCTGATGCCTCGGCCCAGGCCGCAGTCAACACCCTCAAGGATTTAGTTGGCGAACGCAAGTATAAAGAACTGAAACAGATGCTCCCGACCGCCCGCAAGACGATCGAGGAGTACGAAACCCAAGTCGATGCTCTCAGCGACAACCTTAAAAACAAATTTCGCGATGAGGAAGACTGCCGGAGTTTGGCCCTTGAAAAGAAAGAAAAATACCGCAAGGTCAAGCAAGACTACTACGCCCACCAAAGCGATTTGACGTTGGTGGTCAGCACATTCGATCTTCTCTTCCGCAAACTCGATGGCAACTTCGAAGAAGCCGATCAGGATATCGAGAATGCCCGTTATCTCGATGCCAAGGTCCTTTTGAGCGACAAAGTCGGCCCCGTGGTTGAACAAGCCGGAAAAATCGTGCAGATCCTCCCGAATATCTGCCTCCTCATTTCCAGTTTGATCCCGGATAAACTCGCCTCCTTATCGAGCCACTATGACGAGATGATCCAAGGCGGCTACCCGCTCCATCACATTCTTTTGCGGAGCGACATGGATGCCATGGCCCAAGAGCTTAAACGGCTCTCGCAGCGCGTTCAAGCCCTCGACCTCGCTGACGTTCAAACGGAACTTGATGGGATGCAAAAACAAATCGACGCCTATTTGGCCGCCTTCGACAAGGAAAAAGAAGCCCGCACTATCTTCGAAAAAGAAAAAGATGGCATCTATTCGGAAGAAACTGCGCTTGAGAATGGCTTCATCAATCTCTGCCACGCCTTGCCGAAAATCCGAACGATTTATCTTCTCGGAGCCGATGATCAAACCCAACTCGACGCGATTCAGAACATAATCAATAAAGCCGGCGCATCCAAGCGATCGCTTGACACCTACGTTCATAGCGCCACCAAGCAGCCTTTTTCGATCCTGGTTGAAAAGATGCATACTCTCCGCGATCAAGCGGCGGATGCCTCGAAGTCGATTGCTGCTTTTCAGACTTATCTCGCTTCGTTCAAGAATGATTCCGATTCTGCCAACGCCGCTCTTAAGGTCTATTCCGCCCGTCTTCGCCAAGCCGAAAAAGCGGTCCGTGAGATCAACCTTGACAGCGTCAGCAACATTTATCTTCCGCAAATCCAAGCTCTTTATGGAACAATTGACCTCTTGAGCCGCGATCTCTCTAGTTTGCCGATCGATGTGAAGAAAGTCGATAATGATCTCGCTGAGCTCAAGAGTAAAGGCGACGCCTTGATCGACGCGGTCGGCAATGCCGTCAAAGAGATGAACGCCGCCGAAAGTGCGATGGTCCAAGCCAATCGCCATCGGACCTCTTCGGGCGAAGTCGATGCGGCTCTTGTCCAGGCTGAGTCGCTCTTCTACGCTGGAAATTTCCATCAATCCTATGAACTTGCCAGCGGTGCGATCAAAAATATGAAAGAAGATTAACATGATCTATTTCGACCACGCGGCGACCACGGCAACCCTCGAGGGTGCCGAAGAGATTTTTATCCGGGAGAATCGGGAGTTTTTCGCTAACCCTTCCAGCAGCCACGCCTTCGGACGCGAAGCCAACAAAAAGCTGGAAAATGCTCGGGAAAGCATCCTTAATGATCTCCATTTGGCAAAGACGCACAATCTGATTTTCACCAGCGGTGCCACTGAGAGCAATAACCTCGCTCTTAAAGGCCTCGCTTTTCATTATCAAAAACGCGGCAAGAAAATCTTGACCTCCGCCATCGAACATCCGAGTGTCCTCAATGCCCTCAAAGAGCTTGAACCTTTCGGCTTTGCCATCGTTCTTTTGCCTGTTAATTCGGAAGGTGTCGTCGAACCAGACACTCTCGCCAAAGCGATGGATAATGACACGATTCTCGTCTCGATCATGGCGGTCAATAACGAGATTGGCTCAATTAACGACATCAATGCTTTGGGCGCGGTTGTCCATCAGCATCCCAAAGCCTACTTCCATGTGGATGCCACTCAGGCGATCACCAAAGTGCCCTTCGATTATTCCTCAGCCGACTTGCTCTCTTTCTCCGGCCACAAATTTGGAGCTTTCAAGGGGAGCGGCGCCCTTCTTTATAAGAAGAGCATCGCCTTCGAAGCGATCAATGCCGGCGGCGAGCAAGAAAACGGCTTCCGGGCCGGCACGGTCAATATGCCGGGCGATCTCGCGATGGCTTACGCCCTTCACGAGGGGATATTCCACCTTGCTGAGCATGATGCCCAAGTTCGCCGAATTTATGACTATCTCCGGCAAAACCTGCTTCAAATGGATGGCGTCGAGCTCAATTCGCCTCAGAATGGCTGCCCTTATGTCCTCAATTTCTCTTTGACGAAAAAGAAAGCTTCTGTCGTGGTGGAAGCTCTCTCGGAGAACGAGATTTATGTCTCGACCGTCTCCGCCTGCTCCTCCCAAGAACCGATCTCCTATGTGGTTGAGGCCTTGGGTAAAAGCGAGGATCTCGCCAAAAATTCGATCCGTCTTTCCTTTTCTTACGAGAATACCTTCGCGGAAGCCAAGCGCTTCCTCGATGTCTTCTCCACCATTATGCAGGGGGTCAATGACCGATGAAACCAGACATGTTGATGATTCACTATGGCGAGCTTTCGACCAAGGGAGACAACCGCAAACTCTTCGTTAACCAGTTGGCGCGGAATATCCGCCACGCCTTCAAGAGTTTTCCGACTTTGACTGTGGCGGCTTCGCGCGATCACGCCTATATCGAACTCCACGAGGAAGACGCGGACGCCGTGATTGCCCGACTCCAGGATGTCTCGGGAATTCATTCGATTTCCCTCGTTTTCAAATCGGGGAAAGATCTTGAAAGCCTGCAAAAATTCGCGCTCGAGCTCTTGAATGGGGAAAAGGGCAAGACCTTCAAAGTCAACGTCAAACGGGCTGATAAAACTTATCCGCTCGATTCTTATCGCCTCGCCTGCGCTTTGGGCGATTACCTTCTCGATCACACTTCGTTCAAAGTGGATGTCCATCATCCCGATGTCAACCTCGACGTCAATGTTCGCGAAGAAGCCGCTTATCTTTCCTGTCACGATTATCGCGGGGCCGGCGGCTATCCTTTGGGGATGAATGGCAAGTGCCTCACTCTTCTCTCGGGTGGCATCGATTCGCCCGTAGCCGCTTATCTTTTGCTTCGTAGAGGCATCCGAATCGAATGCATCCATTTCGCCGCGCCGCCCTATACCTCCGATGCCGTCATCGACAAATTGAAGGATATCCTCAAGATTCTCAATACCTACCAAGAGGATATCAAACTTAATGTCGTTCCTTTTACTGAACTTCAGCTCGCCATCTATAAAAACGTCGATGAACCTTATTGCATCACGATCATGCGCCGAATGATGTTCCGCATCGCTGAAGGCTTAGCGAAGAAAGAGCACTGCTTGGCGATCGCGACGGGCGAGTCGGTCGGCCAAGTGGCTTCGCAGACCCTATCTTCGATGATTGCGATCAATGCGGTCACCAATTTTCCCGTTCTCCGTCCGATGTGCACGATGGATAAGCTCGACTCGATTGCTTTGGCCGAGAAAATTGGCACCTATGACATTTCGATTCGGCCGTTTGAGGATTGCTGCACCATCTTCAAACCGAAGGCCCCGAAGACCAAACCTCAAGTCAAGGATTGCGAATACTTCGAAAGCAAGTTCGATTGGAAACCTTTGGTCGAGAAGTGTATTGAAGGGGTCAAGAGCTATCTCTTGGTCGATGGCGAAGAAAAAATCTTCAAAGAGTAGGGGGGTGAATGTCAAAAAAAACGGTTCCGATGGGGGAGCCGTTTTTGATTTGCGGAAATCGTGATATTATTTCGCGACTTTTTGAGCGGAAGCTTTTTTGGCGCTTTCGCAAAGGCCTTTGAAACTTTCGGGATCGCTGATTGCCATCTCGGAGAGCATTTTGCGATTGATCTTGACGCCAGACTTATTGAGTCCATCGATCAAACGGCTGTAACTGATGCCGTTGACTTTGCTGGCGGCCGAAATGCGGCGGATCCAGAGTTTCCGGAAATCGCTCTTCGCGGTCCGACGGGAAACGTAAGCGTAGTGATAGCTGTGGAGCAATTGCTCTTTGGCGGTCTTGAAGAGGATGTGTTTGCTGCCGAAGTAGCCTTCGGCCTGCTTTAAAACCTTCTTGCGACGGGCGTGGGCGACAGTCCCACCTTTAACTCTTGCCATGTTGTGATGCTCCTTTACTTAGCTTTGTAGTCAATCATCTGGCTGATGCCTGGCATATTCGCCTTGCTGACGAATCCGGCCTTCGCCAAATGTTTCTTCTGTTTGTGCGTCTTATTCGGAGCGAAGTGTCCCATATAGGCGTGCTTGCGCTTAATCTTTCCGGTTCCGGTGATCTTGATGCGCTTCGCCAAGGTCCGGCTCGACTTCATTTTCGGCATTTTGGAATCCTCCTATTTTTTCTTCGGTGCCAGGATGCACTGATACCATTTTTCTTCCCAGAAAGGGGTTTTATCGATGATAGAGACATCCGCAAGGAGAGCGACAAACTTCGTCATGACTTCTTCTCCGACTTCTTTATGCGAGAGCTGGCGACCTCTGAAGATCACAGCGACCTGCACTTTATCTCCGTCTTCCAAGAATTCTCGGGCTTTGCGCGCTTTGGTCTCGACATCGTGTTCGCCGATGACGGGGCTGAGTTGAATTTGCTTCAGCTCGCTCACATGTTGGTTTTTGCGGGCTTGGCGTTCCTGTTTCTGCTGCTCAAAGCGGAATTTTCCGTAGTTGAGAATTTTGCAGACAGGAGGCTGGGCATTAGGGGCGACGCAATAGAGGTCTAAGTTGCCACGAGTGGCCAAGTCATTGGCGGCTCGGCTCGACATGACGCCTAATTGTTCGCCATTTGGACCGATGACGCGGACTTCCGGATAGCGGATGCGTTCGTTGATCGGGTCAAAACGTTTCTCGGGGCGGCGATGATCATTCGGATTGAAGTAAGAGATGGGATTTGTCCTCCTTAAGCGATAAAAATAGCGCGACAATTCGCGCCATTACCTGAAGATACTTAGTTTTATTCTAGGTAGCTTAGGCCCATTCCCATCGGGAGTCGGGCGAGTTCAGGTGCGAACTGCTTTCTACTTTATCGACATGACTATTATCCACGCATGCGAGCGTCTGTCAAGGATAAGATGCTGAGCATGGGATCGCCACTTTGCCTGTGATGGCTTATCATTATAGCGAACTTTATGAAACTTAAACCTCTTACCGAAAACGACCTCGAGACAATCCGACCTTATTTATCCTACAGCAAGGAGCGCTTCAACGATTACACTATCGGCAGCGTCTACATGTGGCGCCATAACTATCAAATTGAATTTGCCATTGTTGATGATACGTTAATCATAAAGGAGGAATACGAACCCGGCAAGTTCGCTTTTCTCTTTCCGGTTGGCGAAAATGGAGAAAAGGCTCTCGACGCGATTGACGAGTATTCTCTCTCCCACCATGAATTGCCCGCTTTTTATGCGACAGGAGAAAAAGATCATGCTTTGCTCATGGCGCATTACTGCCATTTCCACTGTCTCTCCGACCGGGGTTGGAGCGATTATCTATATCTCCTTTCGGACCTCCGCGATCTTCCAGGCAAGAAATACGATTCCAAACGTCATAACGCCCATCGGTTTTGGAAGGACAATCCCGGCGCTGAATATCACACTCTCGAAGCGAAGGATCTTCCTCTCTTCTCTGAGTTTGAGACCGCTTTTCTGGCTGAGAATTCGGGGCGTGATATCTCGCTAGAGGAATTTGATTTGGCGCGGGAAATGTTGGGTAAATATCAGATTATCCCAGCCAAAGTGGGCTACTTTACTTTAAATGGAAAAGTGATTGGCTTCACTTTGGGCGAGGTTGTGGGGGATACGGTTTATCTTCATGTCGAGAAAGCCCTTCACGCCTATCCCGGCATCTATCAGGCCCTCGAAAGCCGCTACCTCCAGGATTTCCCTTCGACGGTTCTTTATGTGAACCGAGAGGAGGACGTCAATAATCCCGGCCTTCGTGAGGCGAAACTTCAGCTCCATCCCTGCGCGATTCTCGACAAGGTTTTCTTTGAGGTGCTTTCATCCATCGATCTTGTGAAGAAACTCCCTCTTCTTAGGGGCGAGCGGGTCGTCCTTGCTCCTCTTGAAGAAAAGGAATATGAAGAGTTCGCCGTGCTTAGCCGTGACTTCAATCTCAATCGGTATTGGGGTTATGACTATCGTTACGATTTGCCAGAAGGCGCGGTGGCTGATGCCCGGTATTTCGCCGCGGATGTCGCCAAGGATTTCCGGGATAAGAATGAGGTCTCTTGGATTATCCACGATCCGTCGGGCCATTTCTTAGGTCAAGTCGTTTTGAATAACTTTACTGCCGATGGCGGTGCCGAGGTGGGGATCCGTCTCAAGAAAGAGGCCCAGAAAAAGGGCTACGCCTTCGAAAGCGTCAATCTCGTTTTGGCTTACGCCAAGGAGGTGCTCGGCTTTCGTTACATTCTCTATGAGTCGTTTTTGGAAAATGCCTCCTCGATCGCCCTCGCCAAAAAGCTGGCCTTCGAAGAGACCTACCAAGATCGGCTTAAACGCCACTTCAAAAAGAGCTTTTAAGCGATTCCTTTTCTTTCTCCATGAACAAAATGAGGGGTTTCAAGTCTCTCGCCTTTTCAAAGACAAAGCGAATTTGCGATGAAGTCAATGATTCCCTGCGATTTCATTGCTCAGAGAAAACCGGCCTTCGCTCGCTTATTTTCCCTCAACTTTGCTTTTCATCGATTTGCTTTTTTCTTTAGAAAAGGCTATTAATTAATAGAAGAAAAAAGGAATGGCTTTAGGAGAAAAAGAAATCATGCCTTTGCGTTATGCGGTTTATGACACCTCGATCGGGGATGTGACTTTGATCGCCAATGATAAAGCGTTGACGGGTTTGATTTTCGGTGCAGTCGATCCGACGGGCGCGGTGAATGAGGAGAACGCCGTTCTCTATGACGCCATTATCGAGCTCAACCAATTCTTTTTCCATCAGCGGAAAACCTTTGATCTCAAACTTCAGCCCGAAGGCAGCGACTTTGAGAAGAAGGTTTGGGCTTTCGTGGCCGGAATTTCTTATGGCAAGACGATGAGTTATGAAGAAGTGGCTGAAGGCATCGGTGAGCCGAATGGCGAACGTTCGGTCGGCACTGCCCTTAACCGCAATCCGATTCCATTATTCATTCCCTGCCACCGCGTCGTTGGCAAGAACGGCGCTCTCAGCGGCTATGTCGGCGGGACCGAGTTAAAGAAGTGGCTCCTTCAGATGGAGAAGAACAACGTCAACAAGGAATTCCATCCTGGCAATTATCAAGACCCTCAGTAGTTTTTCACATTTGGCTGAACTTTTTCGAGAGAACCTTCGCGGTTCTCTTTTTTTGAGTTCGGAGAGGAAAGAATGAGGAAAAAGAATAAGGATGCGGGGAACGGCCCCCGTTTTGTGGTTGCCTCCTTCCCGCGGTTTTTTTCACAAGAATAAGATCCAGGTCGGGAACCCAGGATTTTATGGTGATCTCTTTCGCTCGGCATGGAATAAGGATGGAGATTTTCGCAAGGCCCCATTCTTCGATCAGGAAAGTCGGTGCGCTGAAGCGCTCCGTTAGCTAGTTAGTTTAGCCGATGGCGAAAGCGGGCGCCAGTTCGTATTTCCTAGCGCTTATTGTCGCGCGCCCCCTCGGGGTCAATCGCGAAAACTTTAAAAACCGGCAGGAGAAGGGCGAGGGAATGCAATTGAAAATTGTTAGTTAAAACAATTTTCATTCCAAAGGGAACGCTAACTTATCATTGCTTGTTGGTGTTTGTTTTTATCATTCTTTAATTTTGTCGATTATTCCTTATTAAACATCGAATAAATTTGAAGGAAAAAAAGGATGTTCTTGCTAAAATAAGGCGAGAAAAAGAAAAGTCACCCCAAGAAACCGAGGTGACAATTCTGAGAGACAGAGGCTCAATAACGGGCTTTCGTATCAATTGAATTTCGGATCAATTTCATGAAATCTTCAAGCGAGACATTGACTTGTTTTTCATCGCCCAAGACACGATAGGTCACGGTGCGATTTTCTTTCTCTTTGTCGCCAACGACAAGGGTGAAGGGGATCTTCTGAACCTGACTGTTCCGTAAGCGGTAGCCAAGTTTCTCGTTCGAATCGTCGAGGTTGCAGCGGACATCTTCCTTCGCTAAGAGCGCTTGGACTTCCTTGGCGTAGTCGCCTTGGACTTCGGCGTTGACGGGCAAGACGTTGCACTGAACCGGGGCGAGCCAAGTCGGGAAGGCGCCGCCGTAGTTTTCGGTGATGATGCCAATGAAACGTTCAACCGAGCCGAAGACGACGCGGTGGAGCATGACTGGCTCTTTTTTCTCGCCTTTCTCGTCGATGTAGAAGCAGCCGAAGCGGTGGGGCAAATTGACGTCGAGCTGAATCGTGCCGCATTGCCAAGTCCGGCCCATCGAATCCTTGAGTTTGAAGTCGAGTTTCGGACCATAGAAGGCGCCATCGCCCGGATTGATTTCGTAGGCGTGGCCCGAATCTTTGCAGGCTTGAGCAAGCGCCGCTTCGGACTTATCCCAGAATTCGATTGTGCCGATGTAGTCTTTCTCTGGCCTCGTCGATAAAACGATGTGGTAGGAGAGGCCGAAGACGTTGTAGACCTCATCGAAAAGGGCCATGATCGCTTTGACTTCGCTCTCGATCTGGTCGGGGCGAATCATGATGTGGGCATCGTCTTGGGTGAAAGCCCGGACCCGGAAGAGGCCATTCAGCGCGCCTGAGGCTTCATGCCGATGGACGTGGCCAAGTTCGGCGTAGCGTAACGGCAGGTCTTTATACGAATGGATGTCGTTTTTGTAGACCAAGATGGCGCCGGGGCAGTTCATCGGCTTGATGGCGAAATCTTTGCCATCGATCTTGGTGGTGTACATGTTTTCCTTGTAGTGCTCCCAATGGCCGGAAGTCTCCCAGAGTTCGCGGGAGAGAATGGTCGGAGTTTCCACTTCAAGGTAGCCGTGTTCGCGGTGAATCTTGTGCCAATAATCAAGAAGCGAATTTTTGAGAATCATGCCATTGGGCAAGAAGAACGGAAAGCCCGGGCCATAATCGGAAATGAAGAAGAGACCAAGGTCTTTGCCGAGTTTTCGGTGATCGTTGGCCTTGCGCTTTTCCAAATTGTCGAGATGGGCTTTGAGTGCTTCTTCGCTCCACCAGGAGGTGCCATAGATGCGGGTGAGTTGCTTATTGGCCGAATCGCCACGCCAATAAGCGCCGGCGACCGAGAGCAGTTTGAAATGCTTGATGTAGCCGGTGGACGGAACGTGGGGCCCGCGGCAGAAATCGGTGAAATCACCCTGCTGATAAATCGAGATCAGTTCGTTTTGATGCTCTTTGATGAGCTCTTGCTTATACGGATTCGCGGCGAAGATCTTCTCAGCTTCTTCGGCGGAAACCTCTTTGCGAACGAAAGGAATGTTCTCTTTCGCGAGTTTTTTCATTTCTTCTTCGATTTTGGCGAAATCCGCTTCGGTAATGATCTGATTGCCGAAATCGACATCGTAGTAGTAGCCTTCTTCAATCGCCGGGCCAAAGCCGAACTTCGCATTCGGGTAGAGATGGATGATCGCCTGAGCCATCAAATGAGAGGTTGAGTGGTTCAAAAGTTCGAAGGATTCTTGGCTGTCCTCATTCACGAAACTGAATTCTTCACCGGCTTTGAGCGGCTCTCTCATATCGAAGAGATCAGCGCCGACTTTAATGGCAACATCTTTGTTTTTGTTCGCCGCGTCGAGCTCTTTTGCCGCGTCGAAGCCATTCGCACCATCTTTCAGCTCGACTTCTTTTCCGAGATAGACGACTTTCATAGGTCAACCTTTCTGGGTGTAAAAATAAAACGCCCTTATGTTCGATAAGGACGCTTCCGCGTGGTACCACCTTATTTCGGGCCTTGCGACCCGCTCTTTCCTGCCTTAACGCGGCTTGGCTACGCTTAACTCTTCGCTAAGGGCTCGGGAGTGGTACTCCATAGACCTATCGGTCTTTGAGCATGTCTCCTTCATCGCCGCCTTTATTCTAGAAGTCTTTCTTTCCGAGTCAAGCGAAAAGGAATCCTTTCCACGATTTTGACGTTTTTTCGCCTCTTTTTTTCGTAATGAAAAGAAAAATGGGATCGCATAATAAAAAAAGAAAAAAATGGGAAAAACCTCTCGAAAAAATAAGAGAGAAAACAACTCGATTCCCATCAGCGCGGAAGCTCTTTTTTATTCCGTCGACCACCCTGCCATCTGCGACAACAGCGATGTCGAAGACCGCGCTTTGGCGAGTTTGCTCGCTTGATTAACAAGGGGGCGAAGAAGAAAAAAACATCGCGTTGGCGATGTTTTTTGTGACTTATTAAGCGAAGGCTATTTCAAATCGCGCTTTGAAAAGGCAAGGCCACCGAGATAGCCCATTCCGCCCATCAAGACGAGGGAGGAGATCGCGGTTTTGAGACTGAGCCACCCAGCCCGGCCGTTGTAGACGAGAAATTGCCAATAGTTCGCGTTTTTGATATAGAAGTAGCCGCCCCGCACGTCCGGGATGTAGTCGGTAAAAAGCGAAAGTTGATACGGGAGGAGCCATTCCTGAAGCTGATAGTACGTGTTGAAGTTGATCGACGAGGCGGCCGTGACGATGACGGCGACGAGGTTTAAAAGCTGCAAGGTGGCATAGAGTAAGCCAACCGCACCCCAGGAATTCGGGATGATGAAGGCCCAGGCGCAGGCGACGACGCTGACGGCGATGTAAATGAGTAGCGACATGAAAAAGCATAGGAGGAAGACGCCGGTCGTGTTGCTGATGACTTTTATTCCGCTCGAGGTCAAGGTGTAGTCAAATTGGCCATCGACGAACGCCGGAATCTGGAAGGCCAAGCCGAAGACCCAAAGGGTGAGCTCCCAGACGGCGACGAGGCCGAGGGCGATAACCAAGGTGATGATTTGGGCGCAAAGGTAGATTTCGAGGCGGCTATGACCGGCGAGGATCTGGTTCCGGAAAGTCCGGTTCCGCCAGTCCTTGCCAACAAAGAAAGCGATGACGAAGAGAGCGAGGAAGCCAATCGGGAAATAGGAGGTGGCAGCCATCGTAAAAAGCTTTTGATAACTGATAGCCGTGAGAAGTGTGGTCGCCGAAAGCGATTGGAGCGGAATTGAGAAGCACCAAAGCGCCAGCTGGGAAATCGAGGCGCTCGGGTTGTAGGTAGTGCCAGTTTCGATGGCACTCTTTTTCACCTGGGCATTGATTTCGAAGAGAATGATGATGGCGATGATGGCGATCAAGGCGACCACCCCGTAGATGACGTAGAGCATCTTGCTGTGATAGAGGCGATAGAAATACATCTTGAGCAGATCTTTCATCGACGTCGGATGGGTTTTGGCTTCGCGAGAAAATCCGCTGAAGGCCTCTTTCTTCGACTCTTTCTTTTCTGTGGCTCTGTTTTCCATATTAAATGTTGCCCCCTTTCGCGTCGAAAACCTTATCGGCCGCCGAAGTGACCAGGTTCATGAAGTAATCCTCAAGCGAGTTTTCTTCTTCTTTCATTCCGGTGAGACTGATGCCTGCGGCCGAGATGAGGTTGAGGACCTCCGCGCTATTGAGAACGTCGTGGACATTAAGGGAATTCTTGACGAATTCGACGTCGAAGTTCTTTTGCTTGAGCAACTGATAGGCTTTGCTGTTGTCGCTCGTTTCGAGAATCAGGACCTTGCCAACTTTAGCCTCGAGTTCATCCGAGGTGATTTGCTGGACGATGACGCCGCGGTCGATGAAGACGTAGGAGGCGGCGAATTTCGAAAGTTCGGAGAGGATATGGGATGAAACCATCATCGTCACGCCTTTTTCCTTATTGAGGCGGAGCAGCAATTCACGAATTTGGCGGATGCCCTCGGGATCGAGGCCGTTGGTCGGCTCATCGAGGACCATCAACTCGGGTTCGCCAATCATGCTCATGGCGATGCCGACCCGCTGACGCATGCCCAAGGAGTAGTCTTTGACCTTGCGTTTATCGTGGTAGGAGTCGTCGAGTCCAACGAACTCGAGTTTGTCGCGGATGTAGCCATCCATCGGATTCTCGATGCCCATCAAAATGCAGCGGGTCATCAAATTTTGGGTGGCGGTCATATCGTTATAAAGGGCCGGCTGCTCAACCATGGCCGCGACTTTGCCGAGGTTGCGGTTGAGGTCTTTCGGGTTGGCCGAACCAAAAAGAGTGAAAGAGCCGCTCGAAGGCCTTGCCAAACCCGTCAAAACCCGGATCAACGTGGTCTTGCCCGCTCCGTTTTTGCCGACCAAACCAATCAAATCACCCCGATGGATCTGCATCGAGACGTCATTGAGGGCCAAACAGCCCTTGTAGCGTTTGCTGACGTGTTTGACTTCAGCGATGACTTCCGCCGTGTTGCCTTTGATGCCGGGCGAAAGAATAAACTCATTTTCTACATTTTCTTGCATAAAATTCGAAGATAACTCCCGTTCGTCCGTCATTATAGAGTATGGGGGAGAGGAAAGAAAGACACTTCCAGTTGACCAACGAAAAAGGCCCCTTTCGGAGCCTTTTCGAATCAAAGAACGAAAGCCTTACATCGCTTTCTTATTCTTCTTGTGCTTCTTGCCTTCAACCGGAGCAGTCGCAGCCGGAGCGGTGGCGCCCTGAGCCGGAGTCACAACGGTCGAATTAACGTTCTGATTATCCATAATTATTCTCCTTTCGCCGACTATTTATAGCCTCTGTTTTAAAAGTGTCAAATTTGCGGGGTTTTTGGCGATGACATTTTGGAAAAGCGAAGAAGTATCGGTGCTATCAGTTAAAAGGGTAAATTGATACTTTTCCGAGGGAAATCTCCGCAAACCCTCATATTTTGATTTTTTGAGGCATTTTTGATTGGTTTTTGCGATCTAAAAAAGACAGCCTTTTGATTCAGCTGTCTTTTTTGGATACAAATGTTTACTTGCTCTTTTGGAAGCCGAGGACCGCGGCCCCGATAAGGCCCGCCTCTTGCCCGCAACCGCAGAGCTCGAGATGGCAGTGAGGTGCCGCCCGGCGCAGATCGGCTAAGAAGATTTCGCTGCTCTTCATGACGCCACCTGTCAAGGTGAAGACCTCGGGGGTAAAGGCATCGTAGATCATCTCGAGCCAGTCCGCCACCATCTTAATCCAGTCTTTGTAGACGCTTAAGGCGAGGGGGTTCTTGTTTTTGACGAGGGCGAAGAACTCTCTGGCTTCGCTGATCTGGAGTCCGTTCATGTCGCAGAGGCGGTGAAGGCCGACTCCCGAAGCCATATGTTCAAATTCGTGGACTTCACCATGATACGGCGTCATGGTATGGCCGGCTTCATAGGAACTGTTGCGGAGTTCGCCATCGATGGTGAGAGCGCCGCCGACTCCGGTCGAAATGGTGACGAAATAAAGCGATTTTGCCTTTTTGTAGGGGCCGACGTTGGCCTCGGCCAACGCGGCGACTTCTGCGTCATTGATGACGTAGGAGGGGAGACGGAACTCCTTCGTGAGGTAAGAAGCTAAGGGCACGTTTTCGATATGGATGTTTGGGAGCGCGTAGATAAAACCATCGTAGCGGACTCGTCCAGGCACACCCATCGCCAACGCGGCGACGCCATCGAAAGAAGGAATCGCTTCCTTGATGGTCTTGCTGACGCTGTCAAGGAAAAGATTCGTATTACCGACCACCGTCGGCGAGACCTTGACGGATTCGATCTCGTACTTCTCATTGATGAGGGCGACGCGGGTGTTGGTGCCCCCAATGTCGAGGGCGATGATTTTTTTCATTAATCAAAATCCTTAATTTGGTTAACGTTCACAATGCGCATGAAGTTGGTCTTGCCTGCGCCAGTGGGGGTGCCGCCAGCGATGATGATCGGCGAACCGGCAGGGATGCCGGAATCGCGGGCGATCTTGAGAGCCAAGACTTCCATCTCTTCGATGAAGTCGGGCATCGAGGTCTTAATCAGTACCGAATAGACGCCCCAGAGCCAGCCACCTGAAAGGGCGGTCTTGCGGCTGTTGGTGACCGAGATGATCGGGCAGCAAGGCCGGGCTTTGGAGATCCGACGAGTCGAATTGCCCGTCTGCGTAAAGTTGACGATGAGTTTGGCCCCGATTAGGAGGGCGGTGTTGGCGATTGAGTTGGCGATCGCATCGTTGATGGTTCTTTCCGAAGTGTCAAAGGCCTCACGGGCGAGCTGCTCATAAGGAAGCTCGGCTTCCATGGCCATCGAGATCGCGGTTTGCATCTTGACGGATTCGACCGGATAAAGCCCCGAAGCGGATTCGCCAGAGAGCATGATGCAGTCGGAGCTCTCATCAATCGCCGTGGCAACGTCGCTCACCTCGGCTCGGGTCGGCCGAGGATGGGACGTCATTGAATCGAGCATTTGGGTGGCCGTGATGACAGGCTTTCCATAGGTGCGGCAGAGGCGGATGATCTTGCGCTGAACGAGCGGGACTTGCTCCGGTGGGATCTCGTCGCCCAGATCGCCGCGGGCGACCATGACGCCATCGGCTGTCTTGACGATATCTTCGATTTTCTCGACGCCTTCGGGATTCTCGATTTTGGCAAAAATGGGGATGACCTTGCCGTATTTGGCGAGTTCTTCCCGAATGGCCGTAATGTCTTCGGGCCGGCGGCAGAAGGAAGCGAAAATCGCATCCATATCGTATTCGGCGCCGAACTTGAGGTCTTGTTCGTCTTGTTCGGAAATATAGGGCATCGAAAGGCGCGACATCGGCACATTCATGCCTTTCTGGTCTTTGATGTAGTGATCATTTTGGGCTTGGACGACGATTTCCTGAGTCTTTTCATCCTTCTCAATGACCCTCATTTCGAGGTTGCCGTCGTCGATGAGGATCATATCGCCCACTTTGACATCGCCATAAAGCCCGGTATAAGTGCAGTAGAACTTCTCCGCCGTGCCTGTCATCGGGGTTTTAGTGATGCGCATGATCTGGCCTTTTTTGACCGGAACCTGTCCGTTTTCCATGTAGCCCGTGCGGATTTCGGGGCCCTTGGTATCCAAAGCGACCGGGATATAAATCCCATATTTCTTCTCGAAATTGCGGGCGATATTGATTTTTGCCAACTGCTCTTCATGGGTACCATGCGAGAAATTGACGCGCATGACGTTCATGCCCGCCTGATAGAGTTTGTAAATCATCTCCGGTGTATCGCTCGCCGGGCCGATTGTGCAAACGATTTTCGTTTTCTTCTTCAAGACCAGTTCCATTGCTATTTTCCTCGGGAAAAACTATTTGAGAATATCGATTAAGCGCAGCATGCTGACGTGCTTATCGCGCGGGAGAGCCAACGCTTCGTAAATGTCATAATCGACGATCTTGTTGTTGACCATGCCGATGCAGATACCGCCTTTTCCTTCGACCAAGCAATCGACGGCATAGGCGCCCATCCGGGCAGCCAAGATGCGGTCGAAAGCGGAGGGGGAACCGCCGCGCTGAACATGACCTAAAACATCGGCTCGCGTATCGAATCCCGTTTGTTCCTGAACTCGCTTAGCGAAGGCGTTGATGTCGGGGAATAGCTTTTCGGAAACGATGACGAGGGCGCGCTTGTCGCTATCGCTGTCGTGCATCGTCTTGAGGGTCTTCATGATTTCCTCTTCTGGGATCGGATGATCGGGGGTCAGAATCATTTCGACGCCTTCGGCGAGGCCGCTGAATAAGGCCAAATCGCCGCAGTGGTTGCCCATGACTTCGATGATGGAGCAACGCGAGTGCGATTCAGTGGTGTCGCGGATTTTATCGACGCAATCGACGATCGTGTTCAAGCAGGTGTCGAAACCGATCGTGTAATCGGTCGAGGCGATATCGTTATCGATCGTGCCGGGAAGCCCGACGCAGTTAATGCCCATTTCAGTAAGTTTTTTGGCACCCATGTAGGAACCATCGCCGCCGATGACGATCACGGCTTCAATTCCGAATTTCTTCAGTTGCTCGATCGCTTTGACGCGGGTGGCCTCCTCTTTGAATTCCGGTAAGCGAGCCGTCCGGAGCACCGTGCCGCCCCGGTTGATAATATCCGAAACCGATTTGCGGCTCATCTTTACGATATTTCCTTCGACCATTCCGCGATAACCATCGTAAATGCCATACACTTCGAGGCCATACGAAAGCCCGCTCCGTACCACGGCGCGAATCGCGCAGTTCATCCCCGGCGAGTCTCCGCCGGAAGTCAAGATACCAATTCTTTGGATCATTAATTTCCCTCTAAATCGCCTTTCATTATAAGCCACTCTTTTATTCTTATGAAAGAATAAGAACGTTATCGGAGCCGAATTGTTTGAAAAAAGGGAATTCGTTCCAACCACCATGGGGGTTCATCACCGCTCTTTAAAAAAAGAACAGGGTAATTTTCCCCTGATTTGCCGAGAAGAGAAAAACGTGTATTGTGATATGGGATGAAAATATTTGAGATCGATGGGAAAACTTATCAAGTAATCCGCCTCTTGGGCCACGGGAAAGGCGGCTATTCCTACCTTTGCAGGCGCCATGGGCACTTTTATGTAGTCAAAGCAATCCATCACGAAGAGGTCAGCTATTACAAGTTCGGCAACAAAATCCAAGCGGAAAACGATTCCTACGAGTATCTGAGAAAGTGCCATATCAGAGTACCGAAATGCTATGCGATCGACTTTGAGCAAGAACTGGTTTTGAAACAATATATCAAGGGCCGCAACATCGCGGACATGATTAAGAAAAAGCAAGACGTTTCCGCTTATTTTCCCCAAGTGGAGGCAATGGCGAAGAAAGCAAACGATAACGGGATCAACATCGACTACTACCCGCCCAATTTCATCGTGCGGAAGGGACTTCTCTATTATGTCGATTACGAAATCGAGAAATTGGATAAGCGTTACACTTTCGCCGTCTGGGGCAAAAACTATTGGACGGGCAAGAAAGGACTCGATAAGTAAGTTGTGGAAAGTTCCCTTAAGGGAAGTGGGAAACTCTTAAAAAGCGACTCCCCCTCGGCCATTTCGTGGAGAACAATTTTGTGGAAAACTAGCAAATTCGCTAGGTTTTATCGAAACAAATCTAGATTAATGAAGGAAGAGATGTTACACTTTTAAAGCAATGAAAGAATTATCCCCCAGCGATTTATTCGAAACCCGGCCCGAAAGCCTTTTTTCATCGCAGGATCGCGATTATCTTTTGGACTTTTATACCCCGCTTATTGGAATCAAGGCCGTCGCCCTTTTTGAGGCGCTCCTTTCCGAAAACAGCCCCGAGAGCCATTCTCACAAAACTTTTTTGGCCAAGATTCAGATTTCGGTCGGGGAGATGGTGGCGTCTTTAAATGCCCTTGAAGCGGTGGGCCTGGTGGTCACCTATTTCCAAAAAGGGGAGAAATTCAATAACTTCGTTTATTGCCTTTATGCGCCAAAAACCCCGAAAGACTTTTTCGATAATGTTTTATTTGTCGGAACTTTGCGAAAATATTTAGACAACGACAAAATCAATGCGCTTGCCAAGAAATACGCCCTTGTTCCGCCACCGAGCGATTTTGAAAATGTCTCCGAGAGCTTTCGCGACTACTTCGCCCCCGATCTCGACGATCCCGCCTTCCAAGAGCAGGCCCCGATGACGGGCGGACGCAAAACCGGCGCGATTCAGACCGGCTTTGATAAAAACGCTTTTCTCAAAGCCCTCTTGAGTAAAGACCCGCGGATTAAAGACGTGACCTTCAGCGCCGAAGAGTATGTGAAACTCGCCCGACTCTCCGCCCTCTATTCCTATGGCGAAGAAGCGATGGCGGACTTTGTTTACCCCCACTTCTCTTTTGGGAAAGAGGCTGGCTCTCGCATCGACTTCTATGGCGTCGAGAAGGACGCCAAAGAGTCGCTTCGTTTTCATTATCTCCGTCAAGCCCCCGCCAAATCCAGCGAGGTTCATGATGACGGCGCCTTAGCGCGGACGATCCGAGCAATGGATTCTTTAACCCCGGTCGAGTTTTTGAGCAAGCTGCAAAAAGGCAACAAACCGGCCCCGAGCGATTTGGCGCTTCTCGAAGAATTGACCGTCGAGATGGGCTTATCCGCCCCTTTGTGCAACGCCCTTGTTTTCTACGTGATCACAACCAAAGATGGGCAACTCCCGGGCAAATACGCTGAGAAAATCGCCGCCAGTTTGATGCGGAAGGGGATAGAGACTTCCCTCGATGCGATGAACTATTTTTCCGCCGGCAGAAAGAGTTATGGAAAGCCCGGCGATGGCGAAGGGGCCAAACCCGTTTCTTCAGCGACTCCCAAAACGAATCCTTCCTTGGCCTTAACGGATAAAGAATGCTCGATGAGCGATGCCGAATTCGATCAGCTCATGAGCGAGATTTATTCGCCAAAGAAAGCGGGGAAATAATGATGGATCCGATCAAAGACACGTTGAAGGCATACGCGCCCAAAACGACGAGCAACGAAGCGTTACGGGATATCCTGAACGATCCCACCTTCCTCAAAGAACTCCACGCCCTTGGCCTTGGCGAGGAAGCGATCGAAGAGAATCTGCCCTTGGTTTCCTCCTATCAAGACGACCGTGCTTATTGCGCCCATTGCCCCGGATTGGAAGCTTGTCAAAAAGACCCCAATCCCCAGGCGGCGATGAAACTCGTTTGGCTCAATGGCTTGCTCCAACGCGAATATAGCCCCTGCGATCTTTATATGGCGAAGCAGCGTCTTCTCCAAGGCTATCTCTATCGGGATTTCCCTGAGGAATGGCTCTCGTCAATGCCCAATGCCTTGGGTCGCTCAACCCGGGTCAAAGAAGCGCTGGGCACCATGATTTTGGCCAGCAAGAATCCCGAGAAACCCTGGGCTTATTTCACTGGGGCGATGGGTTCAGGCCGCTCCTTTCTTCTCGCCACTTACGCCAATCTATTGGTCAGCCAAGGCCAAAGCGTGGCTTTCATCAATGCCAACAAACGCTTCGACGAACTGAAGGGAATGGCGATTTCTGCCCGCGGTTTGTTCGAGAAAAAGATGGCGGATTTAGAGACGTGCTTTCTTTTGGTGATCGATGATTTCGGCAGCGAATTCAAAAGCGATTACGTCCGCGATCAAATCGTGCTTCCGCTCCTTAATGAGCGGGCGAAAAACAATCGGCTTACTTTCTTTGCAAGCGATTACACCCCCGATGAGATCCAAACCCTCTATAGCAGCGACAAAACCGCGGCGATCTACGCTAAGAGTTTAGCCAATCTGATTCGCAGCCATCTCGTGAAAGTCAGCGTTGTCGAAAAAGGCTTCGAAGCATATTTAGGCAAGAAATGAATCAAAGAAATTTGTAATTGTCGAGTTCTTTCTCAAGGTCGCTAGGGCGGCCGTCCCCCGATAAGAGGATGGCCGCTTTTTTCTTGAGGAGGGCGCGCGGATAGCCTTTATTGAGGGCCAAAGCGGCTTCGGGGTCTTTGCCCCGCTCGACGAGGCGGGCGATCTGATTCTTCTCGCTAGAGGAGATATAAATGATGAGGTCAGCGACTTCTTCAAGCGGGCCATGGAGGAGAAGCGGGACGTCCAAAACCACCTTGCCCGAGTTCATCGAGGCGAGTTTTGCAAAGATAGTGCGGTAAACGAGGGGATGGATCATCTTTTCGAGGGCCTTCTTTTTCCTCGGATTGGCCTTCAATAAGGTAAGCATTTCGCTATGGTCGAGCCCAGAAGAAGTCAGCACGCTCGGCCCCAAAAGATGGGCGATCCGTTTCTGAATCGAGGGTTTTTGATAGAGCTCGGCCACAATCTCATCAGCATCGATTTTAACGTAGCCTTTTTTCTCCAGGTAGCGGCTCACGGTCGATTTCCCCGAGGCAATCGGCCCGGAGACGGCCACGACGAGGGGATGACCAAAATAGGGTTGGCAGCGGGGGCAATAAACCGTGCCGCGCCCACCAATAAAGATCTTGCGAAGCGGAAAACCGCATCTGGAGCAGGGCTCATTCTCCTGCCCATAGGCCAAGAGGCTATTTTGCATAAGGCCATCGACCCCTTCGGAAGGGTGATAGCTCCGGATCGTGCTCCCGCCCTTGGCAATCGCGGTTTTTAAGATGCGTCTTGCTTCGATTAAGAGGGTGTTCGCCTCCTCGAGGCTGATGCTGCCCGCAAATCTTTTCGGGTTCACTTTGGCCGCATAAAGCGTTTCGTCATCGTAGATATTGCCCAGTCCGGCGATCAGGCTTTGGTCGAGCAAGGCCTCTTTGATCGTCGTGTTTTTTCTCTTTTGGAGTCCGGAGTAAAGCTTTTCGGAGGATAAATCCCAAGGCTCGGGACCGAGGTGAGAGAGCGGCTCTTCGCAATAGAGTTTCTCTTCATTCGTGAGAAGGAGGACGCCAAACTTCCGCACATCGTTATAGCGTAGCGAGCTCCCATCGGTGAAATCGTAGACCAAAAGGTCAAATTTGTCGGGAATTTCCCCGACTTTGCCTTCGTAGTATTTTCCTTCCATCCGCAGATGGGAAACCACCACTTTATCGTGGGTGAGGTGAAAGATCAAATATTTGCCTTTTCTTTCGACCGATAAGAAAGTTTCGCCGGTTAACGATGCGACAAAATCTTCGGCGCCTGAGACGATGTTTTTGGCGCGATAGACATGGATTTTAGCGATCTGCTTGCCCTCGACGATGCCCTCGAGGATCGTCCGGACGGTTTCGACTTCTGGAAGCTCAGGCATAGGTTAATCCTTGGCGCTGTACCAACTCTTGCCTAAGCCTGCTTCGACGGTCAGTTTGACCGGGAGCGAGACGGCATGGGTCATCAGCTCTTCGAGTTTCGGCTCAAGCATCTTGAGCTCGTCTTCCGGACCGGCGAAGATCAATTCGTCGTGGATCTGGAGCACCATCTTGCTTTGATAGTGGCCCTCTTTGAGGAATTGGGCGATGTTGACCATTGCGAGCTTGATAAGATCGGCGGCCGAACCCTGGACCGGGGCGTTGAGGGCGGCCCTTCGCGCCGCTTCGCGCTTGGCGTAATTGGGATCGTTGACTTCGCGGAGGTAGCGGCGTCTCCCAAACATCGTGGTGACGTAGCCTTTGGTTTCGGCATCGTGGGTGGTTTCGTTAAGGAATGCGCCCACTTCAGGATAAGACAGATAGAAGTTGCGGATGATATCACGCGCCTCTTGGCGAGTGCCGCCGATCTGTTCGGCGAGGCCGAAGTCGGTCGTGCCATAGATGATGGCGAAGTTGACGGCTTTGGCTTTCCGCCGCATCAGGGGGGTTACCTCGTCGGTATGGAAGATCTTTTTGGCAGTTTCGGTGTGGACATCGCGGTCGCTCGCGAAAACGTCGATGTAGGCTTGGCAGTGCGAGAGCGCTGCCATGATGCGAAGCTCGATTTGGCCATAGTCCAAGGACAGCATCGAGATGGCGGGATCATCATAAAAGAAAGCGTTGCGGATTTGCTTGCCTTCTTCATCGCGGGCGCTGATGTTTTGCAAGTTCGGCGAAGACGAGGAAAGCCGGCCGGTCGACGTCTGGGCCTGATTGAAGTAACTGTGAATTTTTCCATCCGCCTTGATATGGGGGAGCAGTCCATCGATATACGTTCCCATCAACTTGGCGTATTTTCGGTAGGTCAAGATCTTCTCGATGATGGGCGATTCCTCGGCCAAAGAAGAGAGAACTTCGATGGAGGTGGAACCGTCTTTCGGCCCCTTTAAGCCCATTTCGCCATAGAGGAGTTCCCCGAGCTGTTTCGGCGAGTTGAGGTTGACCTCACGGCCCGCCAAAGCGTAGATTTCTTTGGCTGCCTTTTCTTTTTTCCGCTCGAAGTCTTTGCCATACTCCTTTAGCTTGTCGGCGCGGAGGGGGAAACCTTCGAGTTCCATCCCCGCGAGCACTGCCATGAGTGGCATCTCAACTTCGCTATAGAGTTTGAAAGCATCGACGCTTTGCAGGGATTTTGTGAGTTTGTCGACCAAATGGTCAGCGAAATAAGCCATCTTAGCGGCGGTCAACGGATGGCCGGATGAAAGAAGGCCGCCATCATTTTCGGCCGAGACGATGTCAATGCCGAAAGAGGAATAGACGAGCGGGGGATTCGAACTGACGGAACTATCGAGGAGATAGGCGGCCAACAAGAGGTCGTTTTTTATGCCCTGAAGCGTGATGCCATAGCGTTTTAAAGCGTAGATTGAAGCTTTGCCGTCGTAGACATTCTTTTCGATGGCGGGATTGGCCAAAATCTCTTGAATGGTCGTATCTTTTTTGAGGTCCTCAATGTTTTCGTAATAGACGGCGTCGCCCGAAGAGATGGCCACTCCCTCCAAGGGCGCGTCGTGGTAATCGTCGAAATCGATGTCGAGGGATAAGCCCAAGGTCGAGGCTAAAGGAATGCCCTGGAAAGTAGCGATGGTTTTTTGTGTCATTTCTTCCGTCGGCGTCGCTCCTTTCTTGAGGGCGAGGGGAAGCCGGGAAAGAAACTGTTTGAGTTCGTATTTCTGAGCAAAGGCATTGACCGAGGCGAAATCGTAGCCTTCGTAGACGAGATCTTTTAAACCAAAGGGCAGCTCGACGTCGGTCTTCATCGTGGCAAGCCGGTAGCATTGCCGGCCCTGCTCGGCGTAGGCTTTGAGATTTTCCCCGAGTTTGCCGCCGATGTCGTCGGCCTTGGAGAGGATCGTCTCAAAATCGCCATATTCTTGGATCAGTTTAACCGCGGTCTTATCCCCGACGCCTGGGATGCCCGGGAGGTTATCGGAAACATCGCCCCTTAAGCCTTTGTAGTCGATGATCTGTTTCGGGGTGAAGCCAAACTTGGCCTTCATCCCCGCCTCATCGAGGAGCTCCATGTTCGAAAGCCCTACTTTCAAGAGCGACACTTTGACGTTTTTGTCGATTAACTGGAGATAATCCTTATCGGAGGTGTAGAGGGTGACGTCATCATTTTCTTTCGACGCCATCTTGGCGATGGTGCCGGCGATGTCGTCCGCTTCGACTCCGTGTTGCTCATAGCACATGATGTTGAGGGCGCCGCAGAGTTCGCGCGAAAGCGGGAACTGCCTCTTTAACTCTTCGGGGCAGGGAGCCCGGTTGGCTTTATAGGAAGCGAGTTCCTCTTTGCGGAAGGTGTCTTTGTCCGTATCGAAGGCTATGACGATGCTCTCGCCGCCTTTGAAACTTTGGAGCATCTTGGCTAGCATGTTCGCAAAAGCGAAAATCGCGTTGGTCGGCGTTCCATCTTTCGTCCGCATGATGGCGCTCTTATCGCCATAAGCGGTCGCATAGTAAGCCCGGAACAAGAGGGAATTGCCATCGATGATGATCATTTTTTGCATAATGTTACGCTCCTAACGCTTCGGCGTTATCAACCAGGTAAGAATCTTCTTTTCGCTGATCTTTATGGCAGCTCACGAGGACGACCGCATCCGTTTTGAGGATGCTGTAGCAGCGGGCATAGGCTTCGCTGAAGAGGACAAAACTGACTTCGCTCACGTCATCGTAGAGGCTGAGGAAGGCCATTTGGGTCCCCTTTCTCGTCGTGATGGCTCGGATTTCCTTGACGACGCCGGCGGTGACGACTGTCCCGAGGCTATTGGGAAGATCGCTGAGCGGCGTGATGTTCTTGGCGGCGAGGATATCTTTATAGAAAGATAGGGGTGAGCCAGAAATCATCATCCCGAGCGCCTCGTATTCGGCGTCGAGATTGATTCGCGGATCATCGGGCGAGTCGACCATCGCTGGCTTATCGAGCCCGATTGCCAACAGCGCTTCTTGGCCCGTATCGCCAAAGAGCATTTCGGCGTAGCGCATCGCCGCGGCTGCCGAGGCCCTTAATGAAGCCCGGGAAGGATAGAGCGAATCGAAGGCGCCTGCATCGATGAAACGGATGAGGGTAACGAGGCTGAGCCCGTAGCGTTTCATTCGTCCGGCAAAGTCGAAGAGATCAACGAATGCGCCTTTTTCGGCCCGTTCGTCAAGGAGAGAATGAACGAGGGCCGATTGGAGTCCCTTGATGCCCGAAAGGGGGAAACGAAGGGCGTTCCCGTCGACGGTGAAACCGAAGGCGGAGTGATTGACGTCGGGGACGGTGAGGTTGAGGTGGATCGCCTTGATTTCGCTTATGGTGTCTTTGAATTTTCTGTCGCTTGGCGAATAGGAATCGAGAATGGCACAATAAAATTCTTTGGGGAAGTGCTTTTTGAGATAGGCCATCTGGCAGGTCAAAACGGCATAGGAAACCGCGTGCGATTTATTGAAACCATAGTCGGCGAATTTATAAATCAACGCATAGACCTTTTCGGCCACGGCTCTCTCCTTGCCATTTTTAAGGCATCCGGCGATGAACTGGTCTTTCAAAGCGGCCAATTTGTCGGCTTGTTTGTGCGAAATAGCCCGGCGGAATAAGTCGGCTTGGCCATAAGAAAAGCCCGCCATCGCCCGTACAATCTGCATGATTTGCTCTTGGTAGACGATGACGCCATAGGTCGAATGGAGAATCGGCTCAAGTTCAGGGGCGAGGTAACTGATTTTTTCCGTGCCTTTTTTCCGGCGGCTATAGGCGGGGATGTTTTCCATCGGGCCGGGCCGGAAAAGCGCAAGGAGGGCAGCCACGTCATTAAAAGTGGTCGGTTCGAGTTCGCGGATCGCCCGCTTCATACCCGGGCTTTCGAGTTGGAAGAGGCCCATCGTCTTGTTTTCTTTCACGAGGGCGATCGAAGCTTCATCGGTGTAGGGGATATCGCTATAACCTAGGCGTGGCCCGCCATCCTTGACGATGAGGGCGAGGCAGTTATCGATGATCGAAAGGTTCCGTAAACCCAGAATATCCATCTTGAGGAAGCCCTGCTCCTCGAGATAATCCTTTTCGAGGCAGGCCACTTCGCCCACCCCTGGGTTATCGGCGACAGGCAAAACATCGACCAAAGGCTCGTTATTAAGGACAATGCCGGCGGCGTGGAGACCCGCTTGACGTGGCAATCCCTCGATTTTCGAAGCCAAAGAAACGATTTCGAGATAGTACTTATCGCTGTTGATCAAGGCTCTGAATTGCGGGTTTTTGCGATAGTCATCCCTTAATGAGATTTTATCGTCGACGATGGTGTCGAGAATCAGTTCAACCTGGCGTTCTTCATAGCCATAGACCCGAGCAATATCGCGGAGAGATTCCTTGGCGCCGATTGTTTGAGTGGTTAAGACGTGGCCAACTCTTTCTTCGCCATATTTCTCTTGGAGGTAGCGGACCACTTGATCGCGGTTGATATCGCTGAAATCGACGTCGATATCCGGCATCGACTGTCTTTCCGGGTTGAGGAAGCGTTCGAATAACAGACCATTTTCGATTGGGTCAGGCACGACAATGTTGAGGCACCAGCTGACTAAGCTACCCGCCCCCGATCCACGGCCCGGACCGACGCTGACGCTGTGAGTTTTGGCCCAATTGACGTAATCTTGGACAATCAAAAAGTAATCGGCATAGCCCATTTTGTCGATGATGCTAAGCTCGTAGTCGACGCGCTCTTGATAGTCGACGGGGGCGTTGGGTTTTCTTTTCGCGAGTCCCGCCAAGGTCAGCTGGCGAAGATAGGTTGGACTATCGAGTCCTTCGGGGCAGATAAAGTGCAACAAAGATCCGCGTTTTTGGAGATAAGTGAATTCGCTTTCTTCGGCGATCTTGCCCGAAAGATCTCTTTCTTCGGGGGTGTAAAAAGCCACCATGTCCTCGGGAGCGGGGAAGAACTCGTCGCCGATGAGGGATTTCGCCGCTAAGGTTTCGTGGTGGGAAATCGCCGAGACGATCGAAAGGACGATCGCATCGTTTTTCTTTTCATAGGCGATATGGGGGAAGGCGACGAGAGAATAGGCGTGACCCGAGGCGAAATTGCGGGCGAAAAGAGTGAATTCTTTTTCGTCGGGCCGATAAGGGAGCCCGAGATAGACCTCCTCGAATGGTTTCAAAAGGCTGGCTAAATGAAGAGCGTCGTCTTGATTGAGACTCTTAAAGCGGGGGTAGAGAAAGGAATCCTCGAGCGGGAAGACGCAGGCGAGCCCACCTTTGTGAGCGTAGATATCGCTTAACGTCAGTTTGCCCGAACTGGCCAAATAGGTGAGCGCGCAGAGATTCCGATAACCGGCCTCGGTCTTGACGAAGAGAGAGAAATTTCCTTCCGCCACCCGGGCGTCCATGCCGTAAATCCCTGCGATTCCTGCCTCGATGGCGGCGTGGGTGAAAGGCGCGTAGCCCGAAAGGGTGCCATTATCGCAGATGCCACACGCTTCGTAGCCCATCTTTTTCGATAAAAAAGGAATCTTCGGGGCCACGAGGCCGCTTTGAAGATAGGAGAAGCCGCTATAAATGTGGAGGGGGACGAAACTCATAAAAATAGTATAAACCTAAAGCCAAACTATCGCATCGAAAAAGCCAGAGGTTTTCCCCATAAAGGGGAAGTTCGCTGTTTTTCTTTTGATTCCGCTTCAGGCTTTAAACGAATCTTTTAAGCAGTCCACTAAGTGGTTTTTGCTGGCGTTATAGGCTTGTTCGATGCAATGGTAGACCGAGAGGCTATCACCCGAGCCGTGGCCTTTGATCACGATTTTCTTTAAACCGAGCATCACCGCGCCGCCATAGTTGTTGTAGTCCATGAAGTCCTTGATGCCATAGATGTCTTTTTTCAGGAAAAAGGCCCCGATTTTGTTCTTAAGACTCTTAAAGAAAGTCTTTTTGAGCAGTTTCAATAGGCCGATCCCCGTCCCTTCAGCCGCTTTGATGAGGACATTGCCGCTGAAACCATCGCAGGCAACGACGTCGTAATCGCCACTCGTGAGTTCGCGGGCTTCCATATTGCCGACGAAATGGATGCTTTTGCAGTTTTTGAACAAGGGGTAAGCTTCTTTCCGAAGCGTGTCGCCTTTGCCTTCTTCGGTTCCAATGTTGAGGAGGGCGACGCGCGGCGTAGCGATTCCGCAGGCTTTCTTGAGGTATTCCGAAGCCATGATGCCGAACTGGAGGAGCTCTTCCTTCGTGCATTCGCTCGAAGCTCCCGAATCGCAGACGGCGACAAAATGCTGATTCATCGTTGGAAGAAGAGGGCAAAAGGCGGGTCTTGTCACGCCATCGAGTTTGCCGATTTTAACGACCGAGCCCGCCAAAAGGGCGCCGCTGGATCCCAAAGAGACGAGACCATCGTAACTGTTGTCGGTCCGCAAAAGATCGAGTGAAGCGACAAGGGAGGAATCTTTCTGATGAAACACCGCCAAAGTCGGCGCTTCGTTAAGCCCGATTGCTTTCGGGGCGTGAACAATCGCAATTCGGGAAGAAAACTCGGGATGATCCATGATTTTGTCTTTGAGATAACTTTCGTCGCCCACCCAGGTGAGCTCGAGATCGGAAAACGCTTTGAGGGCTCGCAACGAACCCTCGATATTGGCATCGGGCGAATGGTCGCCTCCGAGACAATCGATGACGATTTTAACCATGGCAAAACCTTCTTTGCACTAATACTAAAGTAGCAGGCCTACCTTTGCTAGCCTTAGTTGACAGCGGGCGCGGGAAAACGATAGTATTATCCCTTGTGTTTGAACACCCCAAAGGGAGAAATTATGTACGCCCTGTTTACCGATACCGACTGTGACGTGACGCCGGAGATTGCCAGCATTTTTGGCTATCACCTTATTTCGCTGCCTTATATCGAAAATGGCAAAGAGATCTATCCTTACGAGGATTGGCGCACTTTTGATTCGCATGCTTTCTACGAGAAACTTCGCCACGGGCCTTTGCTCAGCACCTGTGGAATCTCCCCGGCGAAGTACACCCTTTATTTCGAGCCTTTCTTCCAAGCTCACCAGGACATTCTTTATGTCCATTTCTCCTCAGCCATGAGCGGCACGTTCTCCGCGATGAACCTCGCGGTGGAAGAACTGAAAAAGAAGTATCCGGGCGTTCGCTTCGAAACAATCGACACCAAAGGCATCACCATTGGCTCACTCAATATCGTCGAAGAGGTTGGCGATCAGTATCTCTTGGGCAAATCGATCGACGAAATCAAGGAATGGGCCAAAACCGAAGTTGATAAATTCGCCATTTATTTCTATGCCGATAGCCTCAAGTTCTTTGCCAAAAGCGGTCGGGTTTCAGGCATCACCGCCGCGATGGGCGGCCTCATCGGCATGCATCCGATCATCTATATGAATAGCGATGGCCAGATGGTCTCGATCGGCAAAGCGATCGGCCGGGTCAGCGCTCTCAACAAAGTTCTCGATTACGTGATCAAACTCCAAGATCACATTCAAGATCACCGCGTCATCATCGCCCACGCCGACTGCCTCTTCCTCGCTGAAAGAGTGGGCCATCTGCTTAAGCAGCACTTCGGTTGCGACCTTCATGTCGATTACGTGGTGGTTTCCCCGGTCCCCGGCGCCCATTGCGGCCCCGATTGCATCGGCGTGAGCTTCCACGCCACCCATCGTTAAAAGTCCTTCTGTTGTCGAATAAAGATACTTTGGGCGTTTATGAGGTGGTTTTTTCTTTCAAATGAGGCCGCTCCTCTTTCCCCGCTCGGTCAACGATCTAAGGTCAACATGGCCATAATCATGAGCGTCTCGGTTCGGAGGAACCCCGGCGTCTTCTTGCCGAAACTCCGGGCTCAAGCGCTGTATTTTTCGGAAATCTGAATGAGCAACGTTTTTCGTCAAGAAAAGCAAGCGATCAACGCCGTTGAATGCCTCCTCAGGCAGGGTGGTATCGTTTCGACCATCGAGGCGAACGTCATCCTTCAAAACGGCGGCGAGAAGTTTGGGGTTTTCAAAAAATTGACGGGTCTCTAAGAGAACGATTCGTCTTCCGAAACTCCGCCGCAAATGATCGATGAGATCGGAATAAGCAAAGTCTTTAGACTGAGGGGGGAAGTAGAAAATCGATGTCGCTATCCTCGCGGGCTTCCCCTCGGGCAAAAGAGCCAAAAAATAAGCGCAAGAGAAATGGACCTCATCGGGAATCGATGCGGAAAGGCAGGGGATCGCCTCGAGAGAAAGGGCGCCGTGGCTTTCATCGTGAAAATCAACCTCCTCTTTTTTAAAAAGACATTTTTATACGAAAATGACTTCACCTCGGAGGGACAGCTTTCATTAAGAGGCGAGTTCGCGAGAAAACATCGGCGATTTTTTCCGCTTCGACCTGAGTGGTTTTTTGCACTTCTTTGAGGATATTTTCCCATGGCCTCATCATAAAACGGCACATTAGAAAGCAAAAAATGTGCAAGTATTGCATAGGAAAATAAAAAATAGGCATTCTCTTAGGAACAAAACAAAGAAGCAGCCTTTTAAAATAACCGATCCAAGTCTTCCGGCGGAGAAAAGCGGAAGCCTATGATGGGTTTCGAAAACAAACGTATGGCCAACGAAGCAAAGAAAGAAAGCTGGCTTTGAGGACGATCATCGTGGCATAGACGAGGATCGTGCTGAGCGCGAGAGCCCGGGCGTTATCATTGCCGTCATCGCGGTCGCGGAAGCAAAATTCCGGCAAATACCGCGCTGGTCATCGAAAGAAGCGCCGAAAGAAAACCAGAGGCGAAAGTCGCCGTTTGGCCGCAAGGCCGAGACGCCAAGTCGATCGCCGCAAAAGCGTGTAAACAAAAAGCAGAACCCCTTGGGTTTCTTCCCCCATAGAGATGAACCGCAAATAAACCCTTCGTTGCCTCTCATTATGGTTTTTGCGCGAATGGAAAGGAAACGCAAAACAGCATCGTCTTTGAAAAAACGCGATTAAGCGAAGAGTTTATCGAGGTCGCCGATGAAGGTATCGAGTTCGGTCAAATCTTTGATCTTGGCGCCCGAAGCTTGGGCGTGACCGCCGCCGCCCCATTTCATCGCCACCCCCGAGATGTCGGCCTTCTTGCTTCGAATCGAGATGCGCCAGCACCATTCTTTCGGATTGGGATCTTCGGTGATGGAGCACCAAGCGTTGACGCCGGCGATATTGGCAAAGAGATTGACGTTATCCTTGCCCTGCTCTGAGGTAATCTTGAGTTCTTCTTGAACCTTGGCGGGCAAGAGGTAATAGGCGACTCCATTCGGCGAGACGCTGAAGTGGCCGAGGATGTAGGCCGTGACCTTGAGGTCGTCGATCTTCTTCTCATACATTTTAAGGTAGATCTCGTTGATGGAGATGCCGGTGTTGACTAAGGCTTGAGCAATTGCGAAAGTATGAGCGGTGGTCGAAGAATACTGAAAGCGTCCCGAATCGCCGACGAGACCGATATAGAAGTAGCGGGCCGCCTCTTTCGAGAGGGCGGTCCCTTTCCAATTCAAAATAAGGTCACAAACGAGTTCGCTGGCCGCTGCCATGTTGAGATCGCAAAGCGGGTGTTTGGCGATCTCGCTCTTGCAAGGGTGATGGTCAATTTTGCAGATGTAACTCGCTTTCTTGTAGCGGGGGTCGGCAATCCTTTCGTCATCGCCGACGTCGACGACGATGGCGAGGAAGGGCGAAGAAAACCACGCATCGTTTAAGCGTTCGGTCTCCGGGAAGAGACGCGGGGTAAACGAAACGTGATTATCCCCGACAAAATGCACTTCTTTTTCCGGAAAGTTGTCTTTGATGAAGGTGTAGAGACCCATCTGGGTTCCCATCGCGTCGAAGTCTGGCTTGATGTGGCGGAAGACAACGATGCGGTCGTAGCGTTTGATGGCGCGGTAGATCGAAGAATAAATCTTCTTGTGGGCGGCGCCGTAGTCTTTGATTTCGGAATCGAGTTTCATAGTTTCTCCTCTTTTTAGAAGAAGTTACTATGCGCCTCGCGCGCATAAAGGTCAACCGCGATGACTGCCGATTGGAGTGAATTACACTACCAAAATCACGATTTCCGTTAAGAGAAGGGCGAAAACAAAGGAGAATGGTACAAAAAAGAGGCGTCCAAACGTTGCTTGTTTTTTTCGCTTACGCGGGAATGTGGCCAACAAGGTGAACTTGAAAACTTATCATAAAGAATTTATCGGCGGGCGAAAAAGCAAATGCCAAACGTCTGTGGAAACGCTATCTACTTGTCTGGTTTTTCACCATTTTCTTTTCTTTTTTCCTCCCTTAGCATCATCCCATTTGTGGTGGCGATGAAAATATCGATGACACCGGAAACAAACGCTACAATCGTATTTTGAATGCTCGCTAAACTTCGTCAACCTTTTCCGGAAGAAGAATCGGGAAGTTTATGAAGGAAACGTTGCCTCAGTTTCGTTACTTCTCGACCGCCTTCCCGAGGCGGAAAAAGCTTATGCCGAGATTCATAATGTCATGATTGCCGATGCCTTTTGGCGGTCCACACGCTTCCCTTTTTACAAGAAGCCACTATGGGGAAGCGAAAGCCGCCTCTTTTCCTACGCGCTTCATTATAGGAACGGCCGGACGAATAACGAAAAGAGAACGATCCTGGCTTTTGATGCTTCCTTCCATCGTTTTGAAGGGCTGCGCCAGCTTTCTTGATCGGCTTCGATATTAAAGTGTGCCTTGGAGAGCTTTGTAGCAATCGCGGGCAATCATCACTTCTTCGTCGGTCGGGATGATGGCGACTTTGATCGCACTCTTAGCGGTGGAGATCAAGGCTTCTTTGCCCGAGGAGGCTTCATTGAGTTTGTAGTCGATGTCAAGTTTGAGGGCTTTTTCAACTTCGTGGAGGATTTTCTCACGGAAGAAGGCGCTGTTCTCGCCGATGCCCGCCGAGAAGATGATGAGATCCGCTCCGCCGAGCCGGACGAAGTACTGACCGATGAAATCCGCGACGCGCCGGGCGAAGAGATCGCCGGCGATGATTGCTCGTTTGTTTCCCGCTTTGATGGCGGCTTCGATGTCGCGGGTATCATTTGAGACGCCTGAAACGCCGAGCAAGCCGGACTTTTTGTTGAAGATGTCATACATCTCGTCGACGCTCTTATGTTCGCAATTGCAAAGATAATCCATGACCGAGGGATCGAGGTCGCCACTTCGGGTTCCCATCATGACGCCACCTAACGGGGTGAGCCCCATCGAGGTCGCCACGCATTTGCCATTGAGAATGGCGCAAAGGGAAGCGCCCGAGCCGATGTGGCAGGAGATGATTTTCGTGTTTGTTTTGCCTTTGAGAAAGTCCTCTTGGCCTTTGACGGCGAGATAGTTATGCGAAGTGCCGTGGGCGCCATAGCGGCGGCAATCGTACTTTTCGCTCATTTCGTAAGGAATCGGATAGAGGTAGTCTTCGGCGGCCATCGTCTGGTGGAACGCCGTGTCGAAAACGGCGATAGCGATAGCTTGTGGGAGCGCTTTTTTGAAAGCGTGGAAACCGACGAGGTGAGCGGGGGCGTGAAGCGGATCGAGCGGGATCAACTTCGTGATCTTCGCTTCAGTATCCTTGTCAAAGAGAACGGATTTACTGAAATATTTGCCGCCTTGGACGATGCGGTGGCCGACGCAAGCAATCTCGGAGAGATCCTTGACGATCTGGTATTTCTTGATGGCGTCGAGGATTAATTGAACACCTTGGGCGTGGTCTTTGATCGGCAAGACTTCCTGATGGCTCTCGCCGTTGTATTTGATTTTGAAGATGCCGTCCTCGTGCCCGATGCGGTCGACGATGCCCGAGCAAATCACCCCTTCTTGCGGCATTTCAAACATCTTATATTTCAAAGACGATGATCCCGCGTTGACAGCCATGACTTTTGCCATATTGTTTTTTTGCTTCCTTTGATATCGTTTACGATTCTACGCTTTTCCTCAGAAGAGGCAAAGAGCGGATATGGCGCTCCCATCTCTTCCCTTTGGAAAACCGTTCTTTTGGGTTGCTTTTTGAGCGGGGGAGGTTTAAAAATAACGAAGGAATATGAGCAGAAAAGCGATACCCGATCTCGAGAAGCGACTCCTTGCCGAGACGATTTCTCGCGGCGGTGTTTCGGCGGCCAATGTCGATTGTTCAGCCAAGGACATCGCTGAGGCCTGCGGGGTGAGTGAGGCGACGCTTTTCCAGCATTTCAAAAATAAAGAGACTTTAATTTCGCGCGCGATTTATTTGATTTGCGAAGAGCATTACCAGATTTTCTCCGCCTGGGTGAAAGAAGGCGATACTCTCGAGGTTTTTTCGAGCCGGGTCCTCAACCATTTTCTCTCCCAACCCGCGAGCACGCTTTTCTTGGTGAATTATTCGGCGGCCTCCTCCCGCCTCGTTAGCAACCCGGAAACGTTCCGACGCTATTACGATTTCATCCTCGCCCACCGCGATCTATTGGAGCCCTATTTCGGCGAGCGGACACCCGAGGAAGCCTTTTTGCTTTGGTCCTCCTTTTTCCGCCGGCTTTTGATGGATGCCCAATTTGTTCTTTCCGGCCTTTATAGCGATGTCGCGAACTATCGTGAAATGTCGCAAAAGGTGACGATTTCAGGCATCAAGGCCTTCCGAAAGGAGGGGGAATAGGAACATGGAAGAGATTGATCTCAAAATTCTCGAGATGACGATTGAGGTGGCTGGTGAAAGCGAGCCCAATCGTTTTTCCACCCGGGAAATCGCCGCACGCCTTGGCATTTCTGAATTCATGGTTTTCAATCATTTCCACGATAAGGATAATTTAATCAATCTCTGCGACGAAAAAGCGGCCTCTGACTATTATGATTCCGTTCTCAAGTGGGCGCCGCTTTGCTCGGATTTCCATGACTTTTTCTCCCATGTGATGGACGAGCATATCGCGCTGAGGACCCATGATGCCTTCGCTATCAATTATTGCCGGGTCTTCCCCCGATACGAGAAGGCTTCGGACTTCGCGATTTTTAAAGCCAACGTCGAGTTGACCATCCGCTCCGTCATTCGCTATTTCCCCCTCGCCCACCCCGAAGATGCTTTTGCCCTTTGGTGCTTCTTCACGCGCGAATTCGCCTGCGATGCCCAACTTTTTATCGATAGACGCTTGCCCGATACGCCTAAGATCCGTTACCTGATGGCCGATTTGATTTATGAAGGCTTTGGCGAGCAATTAAAGAAGTAATTCTTCTCCTTTTTCTTGCTTCTCGCTTGCGAGGCTATTTTTATTTAATTCTACCGGTTTTTGTTTCTTTCCTTTTCCCGTTTTGCCGTGCGAAAAGCCCGCTCAAATGAAAAAAGAGGCGAAAAGGGAACGGAAAGCCCCTTTGAGGCTTTATCTTACCTAGTAAAACTCTTATACTATGATTCAGACGTAACATAGTGAGGAATCACGAATGGCATTTGGGATCTTGAACGATTATTTAATGGGCCAAACGACCCATGCTTTCGACTATTTTGGGGCACATTTCGGCGAATGCGCCCTGCCTGTCACGAAAAAAGGCGATAAACCTGTCAAGCTTCATGGCGTTTGGTTTCGCCTCTACGCGCCGCTCGCAGAAGACGTTTCGGTCATCGGCGATTGGAACGGCTGGGATGTTCGCGTCAACAAAATGAATAAAGTGGATGTGGCAGGCGTTTGGGAAACCTTCATCCCGGACCTCCATGATTACCAATCCTATAAGTTCCACTTCAAAAATGCTCACGGACAGTACGTCGATAAGGCCGATCCCTTTGCTTTCTATAGCGAGATGCGACCGCAGTCCTGCTCGCGGATTTTCGATATTCAGAACTTCATTTGGCACGATGATTTTTACCGTAAAGGCAGAAATCGGAACTTCGATAAGCCAATGTCGATCTACGAAGTCCACCTCGGCAGTTGGAAAGGCAAGATCGGCGATCGCTATCCTTCCTATGAAGAGGTGGCGGACTATTTGATTTCTTATGTGAAAGATCTGGGCTATACCCATGTCGAGATTATGCCGATTACCCAGTATCCATTCGATGGTTCCTGGGGTTATCAGGCGACTGGCTTCTACAGCGTCGATAGCCGTTATGGCAATCCGAAACAGTTGATGAGCTTCGTCGACCGCTGCCACGAAGCGGGCATAGGCGTCATTCTCGACTTCGCCCCGGTCCATTTCGCGACCGACTACTACGCCCTCCGTGAATTCGACGGTTCGTGCCTCTACGAATATAGCGATCCAGCTCACACCTTTTCGCCGTGGGGAAGCTGCCAGTTCGACCTCGGAAAAGACCCAGTCCGCAGTTTCTTGATGTCGGCGATGAATTACTTCCTTTGTTACTTCCATTTCGATGGTATCCGCGTCGATGCGGTCAGCAATATCGTCTATTGGGATGGCGACAAGGCCAAGGGTGAAAACGCTGGTTCGACTGAATTTATCCGCCGGCTCAATGGAAAACTCCATTGCGAGCATCCGGACGTGATGATGATCGCCGAAGATTCGACCGACTTTCAAGGTGTGACAAAACCTGTCGAATATGGCGGACTTGGCTTCGATTACAAGTGGGATCTCGGCTGGATGAATGACACCCTCAAGTACTACGCGAAAGACCCAATTTACAAGAAGTGGGAGCACAATAAGCTTACCTTCTCGATGGCCTATTTCTATAGCGATAACTTCCTCTTGCCGCTCAGCCACGACGAGGTGGTCCACGGCAAAGGGACGCTCATTAACAAGATGTTTGGCGATTACGACACCAAATTTGCACTTCTCCGCAACCTTTACGCCTATCAATATGGCCACCCGGGCAAGAAACTCAACTTCATGGGCAATGAGCTCGCGAGCTTCGATGAATGGAACGAAAATCGTTCGCTTCCTTGGAATCTTTTATCCTTTCCGAAGCACGATTCGGTCCGACGGGAATGCCGCGACCTCAATTTGATCTATCAGTCGGAAGAGGCCATGCACGTCGAGGAGCATAACCCGTCCCATTTCCGTTGGATGATGGTCGACAATGCCGATCAGTCGGTCTTCGCCTTTGAGCGTGAAGTGGGGGAGAGCGATTTGCTTTTCGTTTACAACATGACGCCGAACTATTATGAAAACTACGATGTTGGCTGCACCTACAAAGGCCTCTACGAGGAAATCTTCAATAGCGACAAAGACATCTATGGCGGCTATAACCAATACAATGGTTTGCCGTTGGAAAGTTACGAAGGAGGACCGGAGAATCGGCCTTACCATGTCACGATCAAACTGGGCAGTTATGCCGGATTGATCTTGAAGCGGAAGGTAACTCGCCTCGAAAGAGAAGCCATTCCCGAAATGAAAGCCTCGGTCGAAGAAAAGCCGGTGAAGGCGGCGCCGAAAGCCGAAAGGGCCAAGGCGAAAAAGAAAGCCGCTTAGTCGTTTTGCTTGAGCAAACCCCACATTATCTAAGGAGAATATATGTTTCAAAACAAGTTGGATTTCAAACAGGATTTCGAACGTCGATTAAGCGAAAAGTATGGCCGGAGCGTCCCCGATTCGCATGTGACGGAACGCTACGACATCTTGGGCGAGATGGTTCGCGATTACGCTGGCTATTCTTGGCGCAACTGCCGTGAGGATATCCTCAAGAGCGGAAGGAAGCAGTGCATATACTTCTCGATGGAGTTCTTGATTGGCCGTCTCATGGTGAGCAACATGCAGAATCTTGGCATCTATAATGTGGCCAAGGATGGTCTTTCCGAACTTGGCATCGATATCAATGAACTCGAAGAGATGGAACCCGATGCGGGACTTGGCAATGGCGGGCTTGGTCGTTTGGCCGCCTGTTTCCTCGATAGCGCCGCCTCCTTAGGCTATCCGGTGCATGGCAACACCATCCGTTATGAGTACGGCTTCTTCCGTCAGAAATTCGTCGAAGGCCGCCAAGTCGAGTTGCCAGATCAATGGCTCTCGAATGGCTTCGTTTTCGAAGTGAGAAAGCCCAAGCACGCCGTCGATATCAAATTCTATGGCAACGCAGAAACCTATTTGAGACCCGATGGCTCCTATGCAATTCGGACGGTCAACACCCGAAGCGTCCGCGCCGTTCCTTATGATGTTTCTGTCGTTGGCTATCGCAATGGCGTCGCCAATTCGCTTCGGCTTTGGAGCGCCGAGCCCTCGGAAGACAATCTGCCGACTGATTGCTCGTTTGACGAGTACCTTCGCACTCTTAAAGAACTCTCGTTTGGCTTATACCCGGATGATTCGACCGAACATGGTCGTCTCCTCCGCCTCCGCCAGCAGTACTTCCTTGTTTCGGCGGGCTTGCAAAGCTGCATGCGCGGCGAAAAACGCCGCTACGGTGACTTGACCCATTTCAAGGATTCCTATGTTTTTCAGCTCAATGACACCCACCCGATTTTGGCGATTCCGGAGATGATGCGCCTCTTGATGGATGAGTATGGCTATGGCTGGGATGAGGCTTGGGATGTGGTGACCCACACGATCGCCTACACCAACCACACCGTGATGCCTGAAGCGCTCGAACGTTGGCCGGTTCAATACGTCCAACAACTCCTCCCGCGTATTTACATGATCATCGAAGAAATCAATCGCCGCTTTAACCTTTTTCTCAACGAGAAAGGGGTCTCGAGTGACAAACGCTACGCGATGCAGATCATCAAAGATGGTCAGATTCATATGACCAACATGGCAATCTATGCGGGCTTTAGCGTCAATGGTGTCGCCAAACTCCACACCCAGATCCTTGAAACCTACACTTTTAAGAATTTCTATGAGCTTTTCCCTGAGAAATTCAACAACAAGACCAATGGTGTCACCCATCGGCGCTGGCTCCTTTATTCCAACGCGGGTTTGGCTGATCTCATCACCTCGCGCATCGGTGATGCCTGGATTCTTTCTCCCGAAAAAGAGTTGAAGAAATTCGCCGCTTTCGCCGATGACAAAGCGACTCAAACGGCTTTGATGAAGGTGAAGAGCGACAATAAAATTGCTTTCGCGAAGTTCGTCAAAGATGCCTATGGCATCGAAATCAATCCGAATTCGATCTACGATGCCCAAATCAAGCGGCTCCACGCCTATAAGCGGCAATTGTTGAATCTATTCCATATCATGGCGCTTTATCAAGCGCTCAAAGCCGATCCTAAGGGCTTCTCGATGCAGCCGCACACCTATATTTTCGGTGCCAAAGCGGCTCCCTCTTACGAGTATGCCAAGCGTATTATCGAACTGATTCTTTCCGTCGCCGATGTCATTAACAACGACGAGGATGCCTCAAAGTTCATGAAGATCGTCTTCGTCGAGAACTATGGCGTTTCCCTGGCTGAGAAGATTATCCCGGCGAGCGATGTCTCCGAACAGATTTCGACCGCGGGCAAAGAAGCGAGCGGTACCTCGAATATGAAACTGATGATGAACGGTGCAATCACGCTTGGCACCTTAGACGGCGCCAACATCGAAATCGCCGATTTGGCGGGCCACGAAAACGAGGTCATTTTCGGTCTCACCGAACCCGAGGTGCAGAAAAAAGTCAATGAGGGGAGTTACAATCCCTGGGATATCTACAACAGCGACACCCGGATCAAGAACGTGCTCGATTCGCTTATCACCGGCCCTTGGGCCCTCAAGAGCGATGGCCGTTTCCGCATGATCTTCGACGAAATCATGAACCGGGGCGATCAGTACTTCATCTTGGCGGATTTCGCCTCCTATTTCGATGCCTGCGAAAAAATCGATGCCCTCTATCTCGACAAGGCGAAATGGGCGCATGCTTGCATCATGAATATCGCCAATAGCGGCTACTTCTCAAGCGATAGGACGATCGCGGAATATAACCGCGACATTTGGCATTTGACTCCGCTCAAGGTATCGCACGATGAATGAGATTGTCCTCGATGAGCTCTTCCTTTTGCAAAAAGAGCTCGATGAAGAGATTCACCAAAAGCATAACGTCGATTACGAGTCGACCCATTACAAGCGGATTCTCGCCCTCCTCGTCGAACTTGGCGAATTCGCGAACGAAACCCGCTGTTTCAAATTCTGGAGTGTGAAACCCGCCTCCGAAAAGGCGGTTATTCTCGATGAATATGCTGATGGGATGCATTTTTTCCTTTCACTCGGCATCCCGCTTGGCGTTGAAAAATATACCCACAAGTTCGTCAAGGAAGACAACGAGTTGACCTTGCAGATCCTCAAGACCTATGCCCTCGTGAGCGACCTCCTCTCGAATTACGACGAGAAGCATTACGCCCTCGCTTTCTCAAGTTTTTTGAATCTTTTGCCTTTATTAGGTTATAGTGGCGATGACGCGATTGGAGCCTATAAGAAGAAGTTAGCGGTCAACTACCAAAGGCAGCAACAGCATTATTGATGAAGAAGAAGTATTTTGAAATCATCCTTTCCCTCTTCTTGCTCGCTTTTGTTTTGGCTCTTCTTTTCTCCCCGATTTATTACGTCGACGAAAGAAATTGCGCCTTCTTCCCCTATTGTCTGAAGGCCGGGGCGACCGTTCTTTCCTATGGCGGGGGCATTCTGCTTTTTCTTCTTGCCGCCCTCGCAATTCTTAAAATCGTCTTCGCCTTCCGCTTCGACCTCGCCGATGAGAAAAACGAGCAGTGCAATTTTGCTCTATATAGCCTCTGGATCGTTCTTGGGCTTGGCTATTCGATGATCTGTTTCGCCGCGCAGAGTTTGATCGCTTTCGCTCTAGGCGTTGCGCTTGCCCTCAGCGGTCTTTTAGCCTTTTTCCTCGATTATCATTTCTACGGCCAAGATTAGCCAATGTCAAAAAAGAAAATGAATTAGGGGATTACTTCTGATTCCGTTTTTCTTTTTTAGAAAAACTCGAACGCAACGGCGACCACGAAAGCCCCCCGATTCTCTCCCCGGTGGCGCAGGGTGGAGCTGAATGGCGGGGAGGCCAAGAGCGAATCGAGGAGTAGCGCCCCAAGTTAGAAATATTCGCTGCGAGAGATCGCACATTTCAAGCGAGTCAATAACGTCATCGGCTGATGGGGTTTCGAGACGAAATTCCAAGCGGCGAGTTCGATTTTTCGCCCAGCCTTAAACTTTTCGTTTCGTCGGCAATTGTGCTTTGATATCCCCCCGGAAGAAGAACTCGCCACTCCCGAGGTTTTCACGAAGCGTCTCACCCCTCAAACAGCCGGTGGTTCACTTCGATAATGCCTTCGTCAAAACGGCGGGTTGAAGAAAAAAATTGCAATAAAGCACTTTCGTTCCGTCTTTTTCGTTTATGCCAAAAAGAGATTGGTTTTGCAGGGGTTTTGAAAACCAAGGGAGATTTGATGGGGCTTTCTTCTGTGCTCTTCCGAAATGAGCCAAGAGAAGAAACGTAGTCGAAAAGTAATGGCATCATCGAAAGATGTCCGCGCGCTCTTCCCTCAGAAAAAACACGATTGCTTGTGGTAGAATAATTCCGCTGTCATTCTAGACCAGTAAGCGGGGATAAAAAATGGAATACGGACGGAAAATCGTTGAGCAGCGGAAGGCCCATCATTTGAGCCAGAGCCAACTGGCGGAGCAGCTTTCAATCACCCGGCAGACGCTGAGCCGTTGGGAGAGCAATGCCGCCAAACCTGATGTCGATAGCCTTGGCAAGATGGCGAGGATCTTCGGCATCAGAAGCGACTATTTCTTTGCTGAGGATTCGTCCAAGCATCAAATGCCTGAGTATCAAAAAGAGGAACTTGCAAAACAAAAGCGCCAAGTCCTCATCCTTTCGATTTCGCTTGTCTTGCTTATTTTGGCCGCCTTGGCCCTTGTGATTTATGGCGCGATCGTTTCGCAAGTTGGCTTAATTGCTGGCGCTTCGGTTTCCCTTGCGCTCTTCTTGCTCATCGCCCTTTGGACTTTTTCATTCGCCCGCAATATCTTTGCTTCGAACCGTTTTATGCAAACTGGCGATGAAGAGGCGTTTGTGGCCTATATCTTAAAACGCTATCGTCATGCGCGGGGATCGGGCAAGGAGAATTACGCCAACGTCCTTGCTTCGGCATATCTCGATTTGGACGAGCTGGCGGAGGCGCGGAAGTACGCATCCGAAATCCAGAACCCCCTCATCAAAGAACTTGCTTCGTCCACCTTGATTCTTTTGCTTCTTGATGAAGGAAAATATGCCGAAGCTAAGGCGCTTTATTTGGTCTACGCTCCTCGTCATCGGACGGGCCATAGTCGCTTTGAGACCCACCTCGTGAGCGCCCTCGATGGTCTCTTTCGCGCTCTCGACGGGGAAGAAGTCAGCCTCCTTGAACGGGACGATTATCAAACGATCTATGATTCGCCGCTCGGGAAGAAACTTTGGGCTTCGGCGCCTTGGAAAAAAGAGAAACGCGAGGGGGCGTCTATTGCTGAAGAGCAAAGCGCTCTCATCACAAAGCGGCTCGAGGCTTCGGCCAATGTCTACGACGCGATGGCGGGACAAGGGGAAAGAAAACTCCAAAGCTGGCTCAATTTTGTCTTCGCTCTCAGCATCGCGGTTTTCCTCAGTTGTTTCTTAATCGCCGTTCTCACGTTTTCGCGTAACGATCCTCATCCCTTACGACGGATGTGGGTGATGGCTTTCGGGGCCCTGGGCGGCCTCGCCGATATGATTTTTGCGATTTATGCCCATCAAAAAGAATCGAAAGACCATACGCTTTTCGCGGTTATCGGTGGAACGATTCTTCTGGTGCTCGGAATCCTTTTATCCCTTACCTCCCTCGCTTAAAAATAAAAGAAAGGGCTTTTGTAGAGGACATTTATTTTTTCGGTAGCGCTTAAATAGCCTCTTGATACATCGCTTCGGAGTCGACGGGTTTCGCCAAGCGGGCATTCATCCTGGCCTCGAGGCGGGGAGGAGGCAAAACGCTCGAGCATGGCTTTGCCATTGATCGTGGTCTCGACCTTCATTCCTTTGGCTTCGATGAAAACTTTGACAAATTTTGGCGTTTTACCGGGTTGTCTTCGCAAAAAAACGCCGTCGTCCTTCAACCTCTTTTTTGCCCGCTTTGAGCATCGGTTCAACGATAGTTTTGGATGCTCTTTTTAGGGGAGGCTCATCCTAAACGCTGTGCCGACTCCAATCGCGCTGCGGACAGGAGAATTCTCTGCCAATTAAGACACGAGGCTCTTGACGATGATAAGGCCCGATCCCAGCCTGTCGGAGGCGCCATTGCGGGAGTCGCCGAGCGGGATGCTCGAAGCGCGCTTCAATCCCCTTATGGAATCAGCGCTTGTCGAGCTATTTTTCAGCGGCCCAATTGGTCTGGTCACGGAGACTGAATCTTCACCGGATTCATTCTTGCAAAAGAAGATGCGCTGAGGGCTCTCGTTGCGGATAATGGCGGCTTCATCGGTATTTTTCTTCATAACTCAAGCCGTTGAACTGAAGAAAGCATCTGAAGGGGGGGGGGCACCGTTTTTTAAATCCGCTTGAACCAAGGAGATAATCGCAATTGCCCTTGATGAGCGCGCTCGCCGCGTGGGTATGGCCCGCGTTGTTGATCAAATTGGCAAAGCCCCGGCCCTCATGGATGGGAAAAAAGCGCAGGTAAAGGCGATCCCGGCGGTGTTGCATAAGAAAAAGTTTACAAATTCTATCTTTCTCGTGCGCCGGTCAAAATAAAATCGAAGAGGAGGAAGTGAAAAAAAGAAAATCTGCAAGGATAAAAAAGTAGACTCTTTTACAGGGGAAAGGAAATCAGATCTTGACGCCCTTGTCCTTGATTTGGCTGGTGTAGGTATCAACTTGCTCTTGGATTGAAAGGTCCTTGAACTGATTCATATAGAGCTGGTAATAAGCGCCTTTCTTTTCCATTAGGGTCTTGTGGTTGCCATCTTCGATGATGGTGCCCTGTTCCATCACGAGGATTCGGTCGCTATTGACGATGGTGCTTAAACGGTGGGCGATCGTAATGGAGGTCCGACCCTTCAAAAGCGGCTGAACCGCTTTCTGGACGGCTGCCTCCGTTTCGGTGTCGATCGAAGAGGTGGCCTCATCGAGAATCAAAATCGAGGGGTTGCGGATGATGGCTCGGGCGAAAGAGACGAGTTGTTTCTGCCCTTGTGAAAGCGAGCCGCCGCCATCGCTTAGAACGGTGTCGTAGCCGTGGGGCTGGGCCATGATAAAACCATCGATTCCCACGAGTTTCGCGGCCGAGATAATCTCCTCATCTGTGGCGTCGAGTTTGCCATAGCGGATGTTTTCTTTGAAAGAACCCGAAAAGACGAAGGGCTGTTGTTGGACGTAGCCGATATTGCTTCGAAGCCAACCTAAAGAACGCTCAAGATAGTCGATGCCATCAACATAAATATGGCCGGTGGTGGGCTGATAGAAACGGCAGATGAGGTTGACCATTGTGGTTTTGCCACTTCCGGTCTCGCCGACGATTGCCAGCGAGGTACCTTGCTTGATGTCGAGGCTGAGCGGGTGGATGACTTCGACGCCGTTACCATAGTCGAAGGTGACCCTGTCGTAGACGATTTCGCCTTTGAGTTTTTCGTAGGCTTCTTTCTTCGGATGGAAAAGGTCGCCATATTTGGCGATGACTTCAGGGGTATCGATAATCGCGGCCTGGGTATCGAGAAGCTGGCCGACCTTTTCGGCACCCGCCTGCGAGGCCATGAAGTCGCTGAAAATCTCCGCCATCGACTGAAGCGGGTCATAAATCTGAGCGACGAAGGAGATGAAAAGAACGATGGTGGCGATCGTTTGAACGGTGTCCGCTGTCGTTTGCTGATTGCGGATCATGGTGATGCCAACCGCGACGACTATTGCGGTCATGATCATCGAGATGAAGGAGACAATCGGCTGGAAAAGGGCGTTGGTTTTGGCGGCTTTCCAACGTTTGTCTTGGATGTCGCCCACGATGGTTTTGGCTTCGCTTGAAACTTCTTCTTCAATTGAGAGGGTTTTGATGGTTTTCGAACCATTGATCGCTTCAGCCAGCCAGCCAACGAAATGGCTGTAGGCGTTGCGGGCGGTCCGCCATTTTTTGAGCAAGGAACGTTCAAAGAGCGGAATGATGATGGCGACGAGCGGAATCGAAGCGCAGACCACTAAGGAAAGCAGCCAATTGTGGCTAAACATGGTGATCAAAGTGAAGAAGAGGTCGAAAAGAGCCCAGAACATGGAGATGATATCCCACGAGAGGACATCGCCGATTGAGGAAGTGTCGTTGTTCATGCGGGCGATGAGCCAGCCCGAGTTGGTCTTGTCGAAGTAACTGAAGGAGAGTTCTTGGACCCGGTGGAAGGTGTCGCGTCGCAAGGAGGTCATGATGACCATGTCGAGGTAGTTGGTGAGATAGAAAGTCCAAAAGATCGAGAAACTGCGGAGAAGAATCATCACGATTTCGATCACCATGAAGTTGGCAAACGACAAGTCGACTTCCCAGGCGCCTGTAATGAAACTGACATGGATATTGGCTTCCATGATGTTGCCGGCCGAAGCGAACGTGCTTAAATCAACCACGGCGTCGATTGCCCCGGCATTCATGATGGGGACAAAGGAGGAATCGTAAAAGGTCGTGATGAGCATCATCGCGAGGATCACCAACAAAAGAGGCCACTTTTGTAGCGCATATTTGCCAATTCGGACCCAAATGCGGAGGTTCAGTTTGTCTGGCAGTTTTTCTTCTTCGTTTTCGCCTGTCATAACGCGCCTCCTTTCGTTGAGACCATCTTGGTTTGGATCGCCGCGATATTCTGATAAAGGCCGGGAATCTTCAAAAGCTCTTCGTGAGTGCCCATTTCGGCGACCTCGCCATCCTCAAGCACGATAATGAAATCGGCATCGCGGGCCGTAGAGACGCGGTGAGTGATGATGAGAGTAGTGGTGTTTTTCTCCCATTCCTTGAGATTTTGGCGAATCGCGAGGTCGGTTTCGGTGTCGACGGCCGAGAGAGAATCATCGAAAATGAGAACCGGGGCATTCGAAAGAATGGTCCGGGCGATGGCGACCCGTTGCTTTTGCCCGCCCGAAAGCGACATGCCTTTTTCGCCGACGGCGGTGTCGTAGCCATCTTTGAAGGAGACGATAGTGTCATGAATATCGGCAATTCGGGCTGCCTTGACGATGTCTTCTTTACTGGCATTCTTATTGGCCATCAAAATGTTTTCGCTGATGGATTTGCTGAAGAGGAAGGGGTCTTGGAGCACCGGAACGATATTGCGGCGGAGATAGGCTTTCTGAATGTCTTTTAGTTCGACTCCGTCGATTCTGATCGAGCCGGAGGTGTAGTCGTAAAGACGAGTCAACAAAAGTGAAAGCGTCGATTTTCCGCTTCCGGTTTTGCCCATAATCGCGACGGTTTGGCCCGCTTTGATTGAGAAGGAGACATCGTGGATGACTTCGGTGGTGGCATCATCGAATTTAAAGCCCGCGTGGTCAAAAGCGATGTTGCCTTTAATCGTCGGGGTCAGCCCAGAGGTCGTATCTTCGAGCGGCTCTTCGAGAATGAGGCGGATCCGGTCGCTCGAGGCGATGTATTGGCCCATGTTCGAGAGCGAGGTCGCGCATTCGCGCAAAGGCCAGACCATCATGTTGACGAAACTGAAGGAGAGGACCAAGGTGCCAGCGTTGATTTCGCCGGTGAAGCAAAGGTAGATGCCAAAAAGAAGGGCGGCGAGTTTCGAGCCGAAAACGAAAATGTCGCTTGAGGAAAAGAAGAAAGCAGAGAGCTTGCGCCATCTGACGAATTTAATGCGGTAATCGGTCAAACTTTCTTCGAAAGCATCGATTTCGTAACGTTCGGCATTGAAGGCTTTGACGATGCGCACCGCCGCGAGGTTTTCCGATATTTTGTCGGTCATCTTGCCTTCGCTATCATCGGTGAGGCGGTAGAGATCCCGCACTTTCTTGATCAAGAAGAAAGAGTAGAGGAACATCAAGGGGAACAAAGCCAAAGAGACGAGAGTGATTTTCCAGGATATCGAGATCAAAATGCTGAAGCAGAAAATCACCATCCAAAAGGTCCAATTGAAGTTTGAGGCATCGGCGATCATGAATTTGCGGAGGACATCGAGGTCGCGGGTGCAGGTCTGAATCAAGTCGCCCGATTTGTTCTTCTTATAATAAGAATAAGGAAGACGTTCGAGGTGGTCGAAGAGCGTCAATTGCATCGAGCCGTTGATCACGGCGGCGACGTATCCGCGTAAACTCATCCGCAAAAGCGAAGTGAGGGCGGTGATGACGGCGGCCACGGTAATCGTGATCGGCAAAATCGTCAATTCATGGTCGATCAGATACTGATTTCCCTCTCCGCCCGTTATGAGCCAGATGACCCAGCTTTCGACGTATTGCGCCTTATTTAACTCGTTGATTCCGCTCAGTGTATCGACCAAAACCTTGCTCATAAAGGTCGAGAAAATCTGCGAAATGATCATTAAAACTTGGGCGACAAGGCTCAGCCAGTAGATTTTTTGATGGCCCGCGATGAGGCGGGAGCAAGTCGCGATGAGTTTCTTCATAAGGCCTTGTTATTCTAACAAGAAGAATGGAAAAGTCATCCTTTTTCGAGCAGGAGTCGCTTAACGAAGAAAAAAGAAGGGGAGTTTGATGAGTTTTTGTGCATCGTGACTATTCATGAGCGGGAATTTGCTATAATAAAAGTTATGAACAGCAACCCTATGGACGCGTTTTGGCGTCATTCAGTCGGCTACATCATCTATCCTGAATCCTTCAAGGATAGCAATAACGACGGTATCGGAGACATCGGTGGCATTCTGGGCGAACTTGATTATCTCCGCGAATTGGGAGTCAATCTGCTTTGGATTGGTCCGATTTTCGCTTCCCCGATGGACGATAACGGCTACGACGTGAGCGATTATTACGCCATCAATCCGAAATATGGCACCATGGCTGATTTGGAACGCCTCATCAAAGAGGCCCATGCCCGTGGGATTCGCATTTTGCTCGACTTCCCTCTCAACCACACGAGCGACGAGCACCCTTGGTTCCAAACCGCCCTCAAAGATAGCGAAAGCCCGGAGCATGGTTATTATTTCTTCCGAAAAGGGAAAAAGGCTGATGGCAAATTCCTCCCGCCGAATAACTGGAAGGGCTTCTTTGCCACGAGTGCCTGGGAGCGGGTCCCCGATAGCGATGAATTCTATCTTCATATCTTCTCGAAGAAGATGCCCGATGTGAATTGGGCCAATTCGGCGCTCCGAGAGCAGTATTACGAGATTGCCCGCTTCTACCTTGACAAGGGGGTCGACGGTTTCCGCCTCGATGCGGTGGCTCACTTGGCTAAGGATCTCTCCTTCAGCGACGCGATGGGGAAAACCGATCGCGATGGCCTCGTCTACGATACGAGCAAATTCTCGAATCGCCCCGAACTTTTCACGTATCTCCACGATTTTAAAGAGCAGGTTTTGTCGCATTATCCTTGCTGCACCGTCGGCGAAGCCGGTGGCTGCATCTCCCCTGAGGACGCCCTCCGGTTGGCTGATCGGGAAAATGGTTCGATTTCGATGGTCTTCAACTTCGATACCGTCTGGAACAACGGCAACTATGGCTCGATTGGCAAGCGCGACGAAGATATTGTGACCGATGTCCTTTCGCTCAAGAGCAATTTCATGCGTTGGTACAATGTCTGCCACGAAAAGGCCGACATGCCGCTTTATTGGTGCAACCACGACCATCCGCGGGTAGTGAGCCAATACGGCTCAACCACCTACCGCAAAGAATCGGCCAAAATGCTTCTCACGACCCTGCTTTTCCTTTATGGAACGCCCTTCCTCTATAATGGTGAGGAAATTGGCATGAGCAATGCCACCTACGCCAAAGCCGAGGATTATTTCACTGATGTCGGCACCAAAAACGATGTGTTGCAGTGCCGGAAGAACGGCTATACCGAAGAGCAGATTCTCTCCTATTTGCATCGGTGCTCCCGCTTAAATGCCCGGACGCCCATGCAATGGGATGACAGCGAAAACGCGGGCTTCTCAAAAACCAAGCCGCTCAACGCCGTTAATGACAATTATCGCGATGGCATCAACGTTCTCGATGAGATGAAGGATCCCTATTCGATTCTCAATTTCTACCAGTTCGCCATCGCTCTTCGTCACGACCCGATCATCAACGACCAGGTTCTCAACGGGCCTTTGTCAATCGTCGATCCGAACCACCCCGATGTCTTTGCCTATATGCATGATGGGGCTCATAAACTGATGGTGATTTCCAATATGCGGCCTTATCAGGTTTATTTTACCTTCTATTACGAGATCGCCGACGTGCTGCTTCATAACTGCGAGGGCGTCGTCCTTAACAATCACGTTTTCACTCTCCGGCCCTACGAGTCGTTCTTATTGAGGTTAAGATGAACAAGTATTATTTCTTTCTCGCCAGTGGCGACGTTGAGAAGGACGCCCTCAAGGACGCCCTCGATGGTTTAGGGAAAAATTATGACGTCACTTATCTTTCTTCGCGAAAAGGCTATTTGATTGCGGATGAGAAATTCGCGGTCTTGCTCCAAGGGATTGCCTTGATGATTCACGATGACATCGGCGTTACCATCACTTTTTTGGCCGCCCATCAAGGTGGCGATCTCACCGAGAAGCTCCTTAAAGAGGCTCTAGCCTATTTCCCGAATCAATGCCTGTTTCTCAGCGATATCTTGATGAAGGAGTTTTCGTTCGGTGACTTCTCTTCTTTGCCTTTGCTTTCGGTCGAATTCAAGAAGGTTTCGCACGAACTTCTCTTGACGGCGGGAGCCTTTCTTCGCTGCGGGCTCAACGCCTCTTTGGCTGCTGAAACCTTGATTATCCATCGCAACACCTTCAATTATCGCTTGGCTCAGTTCATCGATCTGACGGGGCTCGATATTCGTGATTATCATAATGCCCTCCTTTTGGAGATTTACTTCCAATTCGGGATGCCGCACTAAAACTTACACTTTAGCATTCACTCGGTTTTCATCGTTTTGCGATTCCTTGCTAAATTGATGGATAACGCGATGCTTACTCAATAAAGATTGACTTTTATCGAGTTCCCTTTTCATTTTTATAGATAGACTCGGATCTTTCATTTGTTAATACAATTAATTAACTTTCGATCTTCGGGGTGGTTTCCTTGCTTTTGGCGAAGTAAACTCCGTAAATAAAAGGCAGTGGAACGAGCAAAAAAGTCTCGTTCAGTTTTCCGAAAACTTCCGAAACATCAGCCTCTTCAATAGCGTTTTTAGCCGCAGTGACGTTCTTGAACGAAAGCGAAGCCGCTTTGATGGAGAAGATCTACGCTGGGGCCGTTTTTTCTTACGTCATCGCGCCGAGTCAGCCTCGAAGCCGAAAGCGCCCCGAGCGTCAATGGCGTTGGCCGTGAATTCAAGAGCGATCATTAACTTTCGCTCAAAGACAGTTGTTATTTCGCCCTTCTGCAGCGGGGGAATTTTGCCCTCTTCGTTTCGGAAATCGATGATTCTGATCCTTAAATCATCGCGCGGAAAAGCCTCAAAAAAGAAGTCGTGTCAACATGAATCTCCTCGTTGAAAGGGACCGCGAGGAAACCTTTGTCTATTTCGCTGACAATTCCGCCGCCGCCTTTGACGGGACGGAATGATACACGATCATCATCGTCGCCTTTGCACGCGATGGAAAAATCGTTTTTGCCGGTTTGATATTGTGGTATTTCAAATAAGACCGTTTCGGTCAAATCAAACTCAAAGACCGAGATAGTCTATTCTATTTTGGAGGAAGATCCAGGCGATTTAGCGAATATCCGCAGGTCCGATGATTCAAGTTCGGATGTTTTGGCTTTTACGGGAGATTCAAGCGATGGCTATACTATTTTATCCAATGCCATTTCGAGCAAATCCGCTTAATTGTCTTTCGAAAAGAAGCGAGTCAGCTCATCTTTTTTCTTTGTCTTAGTCGATTTGTGCACTCTGCACAAGATAAAAGAAAACGACGAGGTATAATAATCTCAAATCCTTGGAGGAAGTAAAGAATTATGGCGCTTTTTAAGAAGAAAGAAGCTGCCCCAGCCGCTAAAGCGGGTGAGGTGCAGGGGGTCGTCAGCAAAGCGGATATCAAAGCTCGCAAGAAGGAACTTGCCGAAGAAAAGAAGGGCGAACCGAAAGAGAAACCGGCCGATTTGGCCTACGTCTCGCTTCGTCACGTCGATAAGGTCTACGACAACAACGTCCAGGCCGTCTTTGATTTCACTCTCGATGTTCGAAAGCACGAATTCATCGTTTTCGTCGGCCCGTCGGGCTGCGGCAAATCCACGACCCTCCGTATGATCGCCGGACTAGAAGACATCACCAACGGCGAGCTTTACATCGACGGCGAATACTCGAACGATCGCTCGCCGAAGGACCGCGATATCGCGATGGTCTTCCAAAGCTACGCCCTCTATCCGCATATGACCGTCTATAACAATATGGCATTCGGCCTCAAGATTCGCCATCTTCCGAAAGCCGAGATCGATAAGCGGGTTCACGATGCCGCCAAAATCTTGCAGATTGAAGAATTCCTTGATCGCAAACCGAAGGCCCTCTCCGGCGGCCAGCGTCAGCGTGTTGCCCTCGGTCGCGCGATCGTCCGCAACGCCAAAGTCTTCTTGATGGATGAGCCGCTCAGTAACCTTGATGCCAAACTCCGGGTTCAGATGCGTTCGGAAATCATCAAACTTCACGAAGCGCTCAATGCCACGACGATTTACGTGACCCATGACCAGACCGAAGCCATGACCATGGCCTCGCGCATCGTCGTCATGAAACTCGGCTACATTCAACAGATTGGCTCGCCGATTGAGATTTACAATCATCCGGCCAACATCTTTGTCGCTGGCTTCATCGGCAGCCCGTCGATGAATCTCATCAAAGCCACCTATGAAAAGGGTGACATCAAACTCTCCGATGGCAAGAAAATTCCGGTTCCCGCCGATGTGCAGAAAGCCCACAATGACTTCTACAACACTGAGCTCGCCGCCGCCAAAGACAAACTCGCGAAACTTGATGCCGATCCGAACGCCAAACCCGACGCCAAGACGAAACTCCAAAGCTCGATCGCCGTTTTCGAAGCGGCTCTCAAAGGTTCGCATCCGGTTGTTTATGGCATCCGTCCGGAAGATATCCATGAAGATAAAGGCGCCGATTCCTACGATCTCAAGGTCGCCGTTGCCGAACTTCTCGGCCACGAATACTACGTCCATAGCGATTTCGCCGGTATCGACCTCGTCGCCAAGATTCCGCTTACCCACGAAATCAAGATCGGTGATACTGTCACCGTCACTTTCGAAGAGAACAAAGCGCACATCTTCGATCCCGAAACTGAAAAGTGTATCTTCTAGTCTCTTGACGAAAAGGAAGGGCGAAGCTCATGAAGGCTTCGCCTTTTATGGCGTGAAAGGGAAGGGGGTTTCCCGAAGAAAACCTCGGGAAAAATCGTCCTTTGTTTTTCGTAAATCTATGCTATAGTGAAGGCGTCGGAAGGAGAAAACGACACAATGAAAACGATTGGAAAAGTCATGTTTTGGCTTGCGGTTGCCTGTCTTGTCGGTGCGATTGTCACGCTTTCGCTTTTGATTGGCAATTTGAGTTGGATCTTAGGGGTGGTGGGCTTGGCTTTGGTCTTGGCCGCCCTCATTTTCCTGACGATCGGCGTGGTGATGTTCCTCAAGGATGACGATAAACACAACATCCCCGAGAGCCATGGCGACGCGCCCAAAGCTCACTGAGTGTTGCCTTACGGAGCCGTTCAGCCTGATTTCAGCCTGAAGTCGGCTCTTTTTCTTTAGAGGGCTGTGCTATGATGGACGAAGGAACAACGATGGAAGTCAGGGAAATCAACATTCTCGAAACGAACAACACGAAAACCGCGCCGCTCGTGAGCGATAACACCGCGCTTTCAGACGAGCTTTCGGCTGGCGATTTCCAGACGAAAGGCCCGACCCTTTACGCCCGCTCGAAGCGGACGAAGAAAATCCTGACGGGCATTGGCATTGCCACAACCATCACCGCAGCGGGACTTTTAGGCGGCTCGTTAGTCAGCAACTCTTTTCTTTCCGTGCTCCCATGCGTCGTTTCTTCTGCTTTCACGCCCGCGGCGAGTTCAATTCATTACGTCTTCACCCTGACGAACAATGGTGAGCTCAAAGCGGAACTCTCCATCACGAAAGATGGGGTCGCTATCGCCGAGCTCGATTGCAGCGCTAGCGGCGATTACGAGGGCGATTTCATCGACCTGATGAGCGGGACGCTTTATACGGTGAGCATCGATGCTACCAACCAGGTCGACTACCGAAAAACGATTCTCGCCTATGCGGTGACGACTTTAACAGCTTAAGAGCAAGGAGACAATTATGAGCGAAAACGAAGAAAAAGCCGAAGGAGTCGACGTCGAAAAGGATTTGAAAATCCTCAAAAAACGGGCCGATGAGAAAAAGGCGGAGTATCAACGGAAAAACCGGGCTGGAAAAATCTCTTTTATCCTCTCCATTGTCCTTTTCATTCTCTTCCTCGTCGGGCTCAATCTCTATCTTTTTGCCCGTCAAATCTGGGGCGATGCGATTGGCGATGCTTATTTCGGGGCCGGAGTGAGCAACGGCTTCGTTTACCTTTGGCGTCAGGCGGGCGCCCACATCGTCGCGACCTTGATTTCGCTTGGCGTTTGTTTCCTTGTCGTCTTTATCTCATCTTCAGCTCTCCGCCTCTTTGGCAACAAGAGCAAGAAATCGAAGACCGTGACTTCGCTCATCCGTTCCGTCATCAAATATCTGGCGATTCTCGTCACGATGGCGGTGGTGCTTGGTATCTGGGGCGTCGACGTCGCTTCGATCGTCGCGGGGATCGGGGTGTTGACTTTGATCATCGGCCTTGGCTGTCAGTCCCTCATTCAAGATGTCGTGAGTGGGCTCTTTATCGTTTTTGATGATTATTTCAACGTCGGTGACATCGTGATTGTCGACGGTTTCCGCGGCACGGTGCAGGATATCGGCCTTCGAACGGTGAAAATCAACGATGGCCTCGGCGATATCAAAGCCATCACTAACTCGAACATCAGCACGGTGGTCAACCTTTCGCGCTCACCCAATTTCATCTATCTGACGATGGACGTTAGTTACAACGAGGATCTTGAGCGAGTTGAAGGCGTCATCGTGAAAGCCTTGCCCGAAATCAAACGCAAATTGCCACAAATTACTGATGGTCCCTACTATAAAGGAATCGACAGCTTCGATAATGCAGGTGTCGGTCTCGCCTTCTGCTGCTTGTGCGCGGTCGAAAACCGCTTTCAGGTGAAGCGCGATTTGCAGCGCGAACTCTATCAACTCTTCAAGGAGAACAGCATCTTGTTCCCTTATCAGCAGATCACGGTAAACCAACCCGATCCGGAAAACCGCCCTCAGGCCAGCGCCGAAGAGAAGAAACGCTCAGAAGAAGTGAACAAAACCAATAGTGCCCTTCCGAAAGAAGATAATGAAAAGACCTTCTTGGAGAAAGCCCGCGACAGTTTGATTCGGAAAAACGACGATTTGGATGATTGAAGGAAAAGGACTTCGTTAGCGATGATAACGGCTCAGCTCTTTTCCTTATGGGCAAAAATCTCGTTGATTTTGGCCTTTTCGAGCGCGAAATAGAGAAAAGAAGCGATGAGGGCGGAGGCGTAGGCTTGGACGCAGTCGAAAGCCGAACTGAGCAGCCCCGCCATTCCAAAGTTGAGGTAGTAGCAGAGCATATAGACTAAAATCTCAAAAGTTGCGCCAACAAAAAGCGAGATAAATCTTAATAATTTATGTTTTTTTAAGACAATGTATAATAGGCCAGAAATCAAACCCATCAGCCCTTTGGCCAATATGCTCCACGGCGCGAAAATCATATAGCCGAGGAAGAGGTCACTGAAGGTGCCGCCAATGATGCCGATCAGGGCACCTTCGACCGGTCCAAAAAGGATTGCCCCCACGAGGTCGATTACATCGCCGAAATTGAAATAGCCGGCTCCGCTGGCATAAGGAATTTGACAAAAAGCAGTCAAAACGAAGGAGAGAGCGCCAAAAACGGCGACTGCGCTCATCCGGGCGATCAAACGGTGTTCTTTACTTCTCTCCATTGTCGTCTATTTTTTTCTTATAGCCGCCCGAATGACCATTATTGTTATAGGTTTTATGCCCATAGTTTGAATGGTTTCCTCCATGCCCGTAGCTCGAATGGCCGTAGCTCTTGTGCTCGCCCTCGCTGTGTTCGCCATAGGGCTTGTGTTCGTATGACTTGTGCTCCCCGTACGGCTTGTGGTCGTATGACTTGTGCTCGCCATAGGGTT